>Ga0265797_10005188_pt1 | contig 19207 bp, 25 predicted proteins | sample P2T30metagenome_FD_192433 | JGI IMG/M metagenome (GOLD analysis project Ga0265797, IMG submission 192433) | Plant litter microbial communities from East Loma Ridge, Irvine, California - P2 T30 | ecosystem: Environmental > Terrestrial > Plant litter > Unclassified | place: USA: California... | reverse complement strand
GGACAGCGAAGCCAATGACTGCTTCATATTAGGTCGAGATGGTCCAAGCGACACCTTGGGGACTCGAAGCTTTCGCGAGAATAGCCAGATCTAGTTGCGCAATGGCTATCGGTAATCGAGGAAAGCAAGGATGGACGGGGCGCAGAGGAAAGGGCGTTCAGCTGAAGACGTTGAACATGACGTGAAACAGGAAAGACAAAGCACCCGAATCATCAAAAGCGAAATGAACAGATGACGGGCTTCAATTGAGGTATAGATTGACGAGCTTCCGACTGACCAGGGAGCTTTCATGGGGAAGGCACCCCACCAGCTCCGCCAATAAGCTCGTGTTAAGTCCGCAGGGCCCAAGCTTCGCTGCGTCGCGCTTCCCAGTTGCTCAACTGATCGCGTCTCTATTCTTCACGCCCATCGCCTGGTCACTGCAACTTGGACGACTACGTGACTATTCCCTGGTTTCTCAGGCGCTATTATATTGCGCACTCAAATTCGAATGTGCAGACTGATCTCCTCACCCAGCTCATAGGAATATCTACACTTCAACGCATTCAGTCCTTGCACAGCTTCAGCGTTTCCCCACATCCTATATCCACCATGATCTCTCTACCAGGCCTCAACCTGTCCTCGCAGCCGACCGAAGCGCAAAATGCCCCCACCTCGACAGCCACACGAACGCAAGACCTCGCTGCCAACACCGAATACCGCTTCGAGGTAGCCTTCTCGCGCACACTCACGGTGAAGCTGCAATCGGGCACCGCAGAATTCTTCGGCACCGAGCTGGCTCCGTCTACCATATACACGTTCCAGGGCACAAAGGGCGCTATCTTCACATGGCATGGCTGCAAGCTTGACATCGGCGGAGAGGTTGAGTCGGACTACATCGCCGAAGAGACGCCCATGATGAGTTGTGCGAACCTACACTTCGCGCTGGAGAACATGCGCGACAGGAGTATCGCGAGTGGCAGCGTCGAAATGGGACCCAGAATACTTGTCGTGGGGCCTGAGAACTCGGGCAAAACGTCACTCGTCAAGACTCTGACCTCCTACGCGGTCAAGACCAGCCGGCAGCCCATGGTCGTGAACCTCGACCCGCGCCAGGGTATGCTCAGTGTGCCAGGCTCTTTTTCAGCGGCTGTATACTCGTCCATTGTGGACATTGAAGAAGGCTGGGGCAGCAGTCCAATCTCAGGGCCCAGCCCTATTCCAGTGAAGATGCCGCTGGTATACCACTACGGTCTCAAGGACCCAGAGGAGGGCAGGGTGTTCAAGCCGTTGGTAACGCGCATGGCACTTGCTGTCACAAGTAGATTGGAGGAGGACACGCTCAGCAAGCAGGCTGGCTTCATCATTGATAGCTCAGGCGCCATCAGCCAAGGGAGAAATGGCGTCTACGACAACATAGAACATATTGTTTCTGAGTTCTCTGGTGCGTGTGATGTCTTGCATACTACTTCAGCCTTTCCCCTCCCAACATCGCCCATGTACATTCATGCACCCAAGTTCCAATATCTATCTTCCGAGAGGATTGGCAATCAAATGTACGTACACACTATCAGATCATCATACTGACAGCCCATTACAGTCAACGTCGTCATAACCCTTGGCTCCGAACGCCTCTACTCTGACCTCTCCCGCAAATTCTCAGCCCGCACCGGCGGCGACCCCTCCGAAACCGTGTCCGTAGTCCGCCTTGACAAGTCCGGCGGCTGTGTCGATCGAAGCGAAGAATACATGAAGGCACTCCGCCACGCCCAAATCAAAGAATACTTCTTCGGCAAAGGCGACGAGACACTGGCTCCTAGCAGCCAAATGGCCGACGCCGCCGACCTCAACATCTTCCGCGTTGTTGAAGGAGAAGGAAACGGCGGGGTAGACGAGTACGGCATGACGGTCGAGCGGCAGATCTTCGAGAAAGTCACACCGTCTGAGGCGCTTCAGAACCAGTTGTTGGCTATCACAACAGCGAGCCCCAACGATCCGCAGAGCGTGATTCGGGACAGCAGTATCAGGGGGTATATCTACGTCGCGGATGTAGACGAGGCGAAGAAGAAGGTCAAGCTGCTCAGTCCGTTACCGGGACAGACGCCCGGCAATGCCATGATCCTGGGTAGTTGGCCGGAACCCGTAGAGGGTCTGCTTAACTAAGAGTGAGAAGGAATGATGGGGGATCTTGGCGCTTGTGCATTTGCATGGCGGTGCATAGATGGGTATTTTGAAAGATATCTTTGGATCCTATTCTACCTTTGCCTGTATTCGAGCCATTCTTGTACAATGCAACATTCGTAACAGTGTCAATACGGGAGTAGAAGAATATGACGTATATAGTTTGAACAGAGATGCACCCCACGTGCGTAAGCGGAAGTCCAAATTAATCTGTCAAAGAAGAACCTGATAGGCCGTAGTGAAAGGGAATGAGGGACCCATCTGGCAATTGCTTGAAAGAGTAAGGTTTGAAAGCGAAATCGCGCCACCCTACTCCCTTCCACTCGATCATCTCCTTGCGCCTAACTATCACCTCTTTCCAGGCCCAATTCATCGAAATGTTCTGAAAGTCTTCCCAAATATCGGGCGATAGTTGAATGTGTTAACGCCAGTTCCCAGACGTGTCACCTCATGGGCCACTAATCTCATCGCATGCAGAAAGTAGCTCTTCTTCTTGCCTTTTGCGCCCAGCTTGAAGCGCGCAATTTGCTCTTGGGTAAGCGGTGTGTGATCAGACGCAATCGAAGATATGGGGTAGAGGCAGAAGGAAGGCAAGTTGTTGACAAGCTTGCGGACAACGTATTGAATGTCAGTCGGAGAGTCGAGCCAGCCGTCTGGTGGAAGTGGAAGGCCAATGCAGAGATGTGTCGTGTCACCTATCTTGCTAATAGTGGGGAGCACGAAGTCGTGAACTTCGAATTCCTTCCTAAACCATGGAGCATATAATTTTTGCCACTCGTGCTCGAACTCGTGATAGACGGTCTTGCACGAGAGGATAAGGCTGCGATAGCTATGAAGTTCGTGCGAAGAAGGTATGCGTTGGGCGACAAAGACCTTCCTTATATGGTTCACATAGGGAGGACACTCGGAGTAGGGGTTTTCTGTAGGCCAGGCCATTGCAGGAATTGAGGTAATGATGTAGGCGTAGATCTGGAGGCGAAGTTCTATAGGGAGATCGAGGAAACCCGCAGTCGTAGTCTTTGAGGAAATCATCCTCGGAGTTGACAAGATGTTTGTTTTGAAGTTGAATCAGGCCGAGTACGAGTTCGAGCTAGAGAGAGAGCCGAGTAGAGCCCTTAGCTGTATTTTAGAGACGTAGGCGTGTTGTGCACGGACGCCGTGAATACCGGGAGGCGCACCCGAGGCGCATACTCAACACTGACAGGGACCCAAAACCTCCAAAGTTTGCTTGTAGCCCTCAGTACTCGGGGTTAGAAACTACTTTCGACATGCGGCGGATGCCCGGTAAACTGCTACATCTCCTCATCCCTCTCTTGCATCTCCTCTCTCTCAATCACCTCAGCCATCCGTTCCCTCACACTCTCATCCTTGTCCCAGACCTTCCATCCCATGTGTGGTTTAATCTCGTTAGGTTTCCTGTCCGGACGAGGCATCTTCGAAAACGGACACTCGGGCTCGTCTTCGTCGTACAAAAAGGCATCAACCTCGTCATCCACAACCTGTGAGTACTGACCGGACAGGGGTGCTGCGACCCTAAAACTCGGTTTACTGACATCCTTCGTATCGCGATAATGCTTCCTGAGCTTATGGAAAAGCCAAGGGAATCCATACTGCGGTGGTATGCGCTGGAAACAATGATACAAAGTGACGTGCTGTAAGTTTACCGATGACGTGAAGAGATCGAGCAAGTCCTGTGGGGATAGCTTGATGTTTCGCAAGGTGAGTGTTTTCAACTGTGGTCTCAACGCCTCTGGGATAGGATTAAACTGCAGAAACCGGCGCAGAGTCCGAGCTGATCTCTTATCGTTGAGACTCAGGTCGAGATGCTCGAGGTATCGCAATTCCGCTAATAAAGACTGGAGATTGGTCAAGCTCTCTTCGTCGTACAGGTAATCATTCGAAGGTGTGACTGTCAACTTGACGTGTTTCAGAGGTGTTCTCTGAAACATTTGCTTGGTGATTTGGTAGTTGTGTGAAGCAGCTTTAGCAATAAAGCAGTGGTGGTACTGTCTCGCTTGGTGTTCTGATTCAACGATGAACTCTTCTATCCGCGGATTTGGCATGGCGAGGATCGCAGCAACTACGACGCCATAACCTCTGGGTAACGATTCTCCATTATCCTTCGGCTTGGCGGCACGTGAGGACCACTGATCGTATATACGCTCTGCCTCTTGAGGGGGTCGTAGCCATGGCCAGATAGTTGGTTTGCGGAAGCCCATAGGCAGTGAACGATGATAGGGCGTGTTGTACCGAGGCGATACATTCCATGCAGGCCATACATCGATCGTTGTAGTGATCCTTTTTACGTTTGGGAAGCTGGCTAGTGCTTCTTGTAATGCAGCTGCATCGACCTGCTGTTCCACAAGTTCCTGTTCTTGACGATACAACTCCTGGTACAGCGCATAGCTGTCTTCAATGCTCATCATTGTGGCATTCCTAGCCAGAACGTCTCTTGAGAAGTGGTCGTCGTATCGCAAGAGGATGCCCTTTGCGATCTCGGTCAGCCGACCATCCTCGATTAGGTCTGCCACCGATAATGATCGATGCTCGGGGTTTTCATCGCCGTAGAGCTCCATGGCCTCCTCGAGTCGGCTTTCAATCGCCCTGGTAACTTCTCTTTCGTCGGCGAGAACAGCTTGGCGGAATTCATCCAAAGTTGAATACTCATTGAGCAAGGCATCATCCCAGACAATCTCGAGTACACGGTTTTTGTACGTCGGGTGAGCCATGATCTGATGCAGATAGTCCAGATTAGCTCGATTAGGCGAGACATAGACGCGATCTATACGCAGATACACGCTGGCCGCCAAATGCTTGCTCGTGAGCCGCAGTCGCTTGATGTCGAGCTTTGAGATGTGTTGGCAGACGATTTCGAGAAGTTCCGATGGCAAGTCTGTGATGGTCTTCCTGTTCTGGGCCCCGCTTCCAAAGGCCTCGGGGAACTCATCGCCAAACAGGCCTTCCATAAAGCTCACGGACGGAACGATACTCGCACTCAATGCCGAAACAGTGGAAACCCTGCGCTTTGAGACGCCAGCCCGAATGGACAAGCTAGGCTTGCGGCGTCGGGTCTTGGCAGGCCTTATCTGGAGGTTTGTGAACATCGCATTGGTATGTATATACGATTCGATGGACGCGGTTTCCAGATAGTAAACACAGGCGGATCCCGGGAGCTGGCTTGTTGTCGCGGTATGTAGGTCTCCTGCTAGGCTATGTTGCACGCACAACGTTTGAGCGCAGGCTACGTATGTAGGCGTTTGGAATCGTGTGCAAAGAAACAAGTATGATTAGATGAGGTAGCGAGACTGATTAGTTGATGTTCAAAATACGGTGTCGAAGGACAAAGGTTTATGCTAAGGGTGATGAAACGCCAGCGCTTGCAGCGCTACCAATGCAAGGCTACTTGCTACCCCATTTGAGGACAGCTGAGCGGCCATCATAGGGATATGTCGTGTCGCATATGCGACACTACTAGATGCGATAAATGAACACCCAATGAGTCGCATACGTGAGACGCGTTCATAGACGGTACGGAAGGACAGTCAATTGTGATCGCGGAAGCCGCAACGTGCCCGCGTGCCTTCGCTTACAGCGTGGTGGAGAGCTGCCCGCAGTAGGGTGGGTCCGCCCAAGTCAACGTCAAACCTTTACAAACGACATCACAGACAGCTTCGAGGACATGACATGTAACCAGGTCTTCTCATTGTATGAAGTGCTTTCCAGCAACCTCAAAGAGTGCCCGAGAGCATACATAAGCGGGTACTGCCCTTCAGCAAGTACCCCACGAACGGTTCCACGACGCATCCACCGCTCGATACCCGCAACCAGTAAACCGCCTACCTGCGCAGGCCTACAGTATACCAGACACGCCATCGCGGCAGATGCGCTCGCTCTTCCCATATCGATATGAAGATTGACCAGCACCCGAGTTATCCGTACCCCGCACATACCAGCGCCGAAGCACGGAAGTATGACTGAGGCTGTGTGTAGAAGTCGACGTCAGGGAAGGGGGCGAGTCGTTCATCTAGGAACCCTCCTCGCCTTCGGCCTTGTTCTTCTTCTTCTTCTTGCTTGAGCCGAAGTCATTCTTTACTGTAGGAACGGCCGACTGGTGGACGATGAAGCGGGTGTAGCACTCTTCTGGGTCCCACTCAAAGCCCATGAGGTATGGCTTCTCGAACTCGTCGTCTGCCTATAGGAGGGTTAGCTATGCTTTGGCACCAAGATCAAAGTACGCGGTATATAGGAACAGCGACAACGATGCTCAATGGTAAGATCCAATGACAAGGGACACTTACGCGCTTCTTGAACTGCTTGTGGATGGCATCTAGTGCGTCCTTGATGGTTACACCCTTCATGTTCCGTGCGGTAACTTCTAATCCTAGCGGGAAGTGTAGGGCGATGGACTTGAGCTTGGGCTCGGTGAGTGGCATCTTCAAGACTGACGGGTCTTCGACGGTGCTCGGCGACTTGTTGAGCTTCCTGGAAGTACTGCATTAGCACGGTCAAGACATTGGGGCTGCCGGAGCTATCCGGACGACGACGAGCTGGTCTGCATCATGGTCGGATGGCTCGCAACAATGCGATGAGGGGAATCACTTACCAGTTCAGCTTCTGGGTTTCGAGTGCGATCTCGATCTTCTTGCCTTCCTTCTCTGAGGTTCTGTCAGCCCCGCCCGCTGCTCACGCACGACCCCTCATTTGGGCTATCGTCATAAGAGGTACTCACCTAGATCCTCGATGCGGTAGACATCAGCAGCCATGGAGCTGACTCTGCGGTGGCCCTTCTTAGCGGCGCCATCTTGGTGATCGGTCAAAGAGTCGACCTTCTGGAGCGTGTTTTCTGTCTCTGCGGCCATTGTGGTAGGATGCAGTTGCAGTCAAGCTACTGGAAGATTGAAGGGGTTGTAGATGATGAAAGAGCTTGGGAAGCTGTAGAGGGGTTGCCTGGAGCTGTGGATGTGATGTGAGATACGAAAGCACAGTGGAGGCTGTGAGGAAGGAGAGGAAACGAGGGAGGGCGCAGCTTATGAGGGGCTCAGTCTCTCGCCGGCAGGCACAGGAGACGGTCACTTGATCGATCACCACATTGTGGTCCAATCCAATCGGCGTGAGACGTGAATGGTCGGGCCAATGCGGGGAAGGGGAGCATCACCCAGAATGCGGGGAAGGAGCAAACCAACGGTGGAAGCCTGCGTGTCCATCCCACATTGTTGGTCAAAAGAGCTCGAGATAGTGTAGAAGCTAGCAATTGAGCCTCGTTATTCGCACTTCAATCTTCCCAAGTATCTATTGCCATTGCGTTGTTGCTCCGGAGCATCAGGCACGGTGGTGAGATAGATCGCGTGACCGACGTCATTGGCCGCTCGGCGACTGGACAAAGCGCGCATCGACGCGTATCATCTCAGCTCCGGGCCCTAATGCGGTCCGAGTGAATCAGAGATCCACTTGATTACTGCAAGGGCTCAAGGTCCACGCGGAGATGCATGTCAGCATTCTACTGGACTGTCCGCTTTCGCAAGATGATTCTGGGCTGCCTAGGTACTTAGGTATCCATATGGACTTTGTAATTACTCACTTGGAAAAGCAATATAGATGCATGATGACTTCGCATTTGACACCGCAACATTAATTGATATATCGCTTGTTGGCTCCGACCGCTATTATCGATGTTATTGCATGATTTGCCTATGAATGCCCAACAATCCTAACGGGCTCGTATAACTCCTCGAGGTACTTCTCCTCCTCCTCAGTCAACTCCTTGCCCCTCGCTGCAAGCGCTTCATCCATCCTGTCTGTGCTGGAGAAGCCGATGATTGGACTTGCGACACGCTTGTTGATCCATGCGAGGGCAACGTGGCTCATTTTCCAGTCATGCTTCTTCGCGATCTCTTCAACGCGAGCAATGATCTTCTTGTCAAGTTCAGTGTTACCAGAGGTTTGGTTACCGGCCTTCTGTTCGCCTTCTGAGCGAGTAGTCGAGCCGAATGCAGAGGGAGGGCGAGCGAGATGGCCACGGCAAAGAGGTGCCCACTGTCAAGCTGTTAGCAAAATATTGACTTTGTAGTTGAAAGGGAAGCATACCGGAATCAGACCAACACCAGTGTCATTGCAGAACCGGTTCATCTCGCGCTCTTCCTCACGGTAGAGCAGGTTGTAGTGGTTCTGCATGCTGATGAACTTTGTCCAGCCGTTCTTTTCGGCAGTGAACTGCATTTGCGCAAACTGCACTGCCCACATGGAGCTAGCACCGATGTATCGAACTTTCCCACTCTTGACCAGATCGTGCAGCGCCTCCATGGTCTCCTCGAGAGGCGTGTTTGGATCGAAGCGGTGAATCTGCAGAAGATCGATATAGTCCATGTCAAGACGCTTAAGCGACGCATTGACAGCGTTGAAGATGGCCTGCCGTGAGAGACCACCTTGGTTTACATAGTCTTTCAACTGAGGCAGCTCTTTGCCGTACTGGATGGTTCGCAGACCAGGGTCCTCGCCGACGTAGCCAAAGCATTTGGTGAGAATTACTAGCTTATCGCGAGGTAGGTTGTACTTCTTGATGGCCTTGCCAACCAGTTCCTCAGATACACCGTTGGAGTAAACATTGGCTTTATAAGCTGTCAGTAACTGTTGCAAGTACATGGCTGCTCTGTCAGTCTTACCTGTATCCCAAGTCGTCAGACCGCGATCGTATGCAGCCTTCAGCAGCGGTAGCGACTCTTCCTCTTCGATGACCCAGGGCTGCCATTTGGAACTTCCAATGCTCATAGCACCCAAGATGGGTACCGAGACCTTGAGACCGCTCTTTCCCAAGCGCTTATATTCAGCCTTGGACTCCTTGAGGAGCCCTTCAATATCGAGCTTGTCCGCCATGGTCGCAAATCAGTAGATCGGTTGCGGATTGGTGTTTAGTGGGGTCCTTGATGTTTCGCAGGGCTGTGGTGGGGCAAGCAACTGAGGTGTGAATAAACCAACAGCTGTATGGGCGACACGGTGCTCATATATTTCGCCATGACGGCACTTTCGCCGTGCCTGCACCACCTGCTTTCCAATCGAGGTTACAATGAGCTGTCATTGTCGGGCTTTGCGGCGATAGCCTCATCATTGTCCCGGTGGTAGATATTACAACGAACAACGATGCGGGGTTCAGGCACGACGAGCCGCCATGGATACGTCATGTGGAAATCCCACATCCGCGGACAGTCCAGCCGCCAAAAGAGGCAGGAGGCGTCTCTTCGTGCATGGATAAAGAGATGGAACCGAATGATCATCAGATTCATGCTTACTCGTAATGTGATCTCATTCATAGTGTGCTAGGCTGGACTCCTCAGGCACGGGCTCACACCATGCAACATCACCAAAGGCCAAAAAGCAGTCGCAGTTGTGTTGAAGTGAGTTTAGATCGTTCATGTCTCTTGGCAAGTACTGATCTTATTGACCTCTCATCACCTCACACTTCATCGTGAATGTGCCGGCGCGATTCCATCAAGTCATGGTGGTATTGTTTGAACATCGTTTTTGATCTTAGACCCCCAGGCGCCAACCGCATATGATGCAGAGAAGTTCATAGATGCTCATTGCCCGTAAAGAAACCCGTACTCCCCAGAACCGTTTACGCGTCCTCAACGATGTTGCCGCGCTCCGACACGTACAGACCGTCCAAGAACTTTCGGATATCCTTGTTGCGGACCTTGCAGATTTGCTGAATATCGGCGGCACCTTGGGAGACGTCCTCGAGCGACTGGGTGATCGTTAGCATTGCTTCGATCCATGTTGCGCAGCGGTCCTTACGTTTCCGGACAGCTCGAGCTGATCCTTCTGGTTCTTTGATGCCTCAACCTCAACACCGGGCCTCATGACGACCCTTCGTACGAGCTTCTCGCCGATGAAGTTCCTGATCTCAACCTCCCAGCAGTCGGTCTCCTTGTTCTTGTCCAGGTTGACGTTGATGGGGAAACTGGACATGATGTTAGTCATGTTCAACGATATGCAAAGGCCCGCCAAGAGCACGAGCCAATCTGGTGCGCCCAGCGCTCTGTCATCAGCCTCTCCGAGAGCGCTGGAAGTCTTGTCGGATGGAACATGCTCTGCGGCGAGTTCGGAAGAGATGTGCGATGGGTGCGACATACTGGGCATATACGTAACGCATCTTGTACTTGTAACCCTTGGTGACACCGATGATCAAGTTGTTCTACTCCAGTCAGCCCAGTCCTTCCTTCCTTGCCAGTATAGACTCGAGGGTGCGCGCGACGTACAATCAGGGTGCGGACAGTGCGGAGGGTGGCGACGCTCTTGCGGGAACCGTGGTGGAGCTCGATCTTGATGAGATTCTTCTTGGGCTGTTCCAGTCTTAGCATATGCCCCCGATGCGATGTGTGTGTTCCAAACGTACGTGCGTGAAGCTGACCGCCAAGTGACCGAGAGACTTTGTGAGCTTGCCCTGTGGAGTGTAAGAATCGGTTCGAGGATGGTAGAGGCTATTGCGGGCGGCTTACGCGAGGGCCTGTTGGATATGTCAGTGTTGTTTCTCTAGGGGTCCTCTACCATGCGCACTCACCCTCAACGAGAACATTTCTGTTCTTGATCTGGACCTTGACGCCCTCGGGGATCTCGAGCTCTTCCTCAGAGTGGCTGTTGCGCAAACGTCAGCATTGGATCCGGAATTTGATGTTTGTTGGCGGAGAAGTTCGGTATAGAGGCGTCCATTGACCGTTCGGAGGCAGAGAAAAACGTGCGATGCGGCGGCTTGGGAGTCGTGATCGAGGGATAGACGTACATGTACTTCATCTTGACGGTTGCTGCGGGTTAGCGGTGTTGTCGAGAAGCTGAAGTCGAATTGTCGAAATTGTGTGGGAGGCAGCGCGGACAAAACGATAGCCGAGCCACCGCTCTAGCCCGCTTTTGTGCGCACTAGTGCCGCCGTCTTCCTCGTCATATCCAAGAACACCAACTTCGCACATCCCGACGACTTGCGACTTTTGCTACTGCGATACGGGACTCGAAATGGCAGACGCCAATTCACACATTGCGCAGACGCTGCTGCATCGCGCATTTTCTCCCTCAACTGCAGAATCACACTACCACGAGCGCGTCATAAAGCGCCCCCTCCACGTTCGCGCAACCTCGCCTACGCCGTCTGCACGCGCAGTCCGCCGCCGCGCTCTCAACGAGCGCAACCAAGCCGCCAGGAAGCGCAGGAAGAACCAGCCTCGCCCGCTGTCCGCTGCGAAGAAGCGTGCACTGTGCCTGAACGAGATACCCAAGGAGCAACAGAAGTATGCCATCTACGACGGATTACACAATTTGTGGGTGGGTTACATGCGGGAGGTGCTAGGCCTGAACGACGCTGCGAGGAATGTGCTTGTCACGCCAAACGCAAGTGGGCAACTGCTTGCGACCGCCGACATGCACGGTGCACTCGTGAGTGTGGTAAGAAGTCGGTGCGTGAGCCGCGTAGGCTTGGAGGGCATCATCGTCCGTGATACAAGGTTCACATTCGAGATCATCACGAAGAACAACGCTGTGAAATGTAAGTCCTGTAGGCTAGACCCAGGTAAGTGGTAAGTATCTGACATTCTCAGCTATACCCAAGGAGCACACCGTCATCCGCTTTGAGTTGCCGCTTCCTGTTGAAGAAGGAAAGGAGCCCATGAAGCCACTGGTCTTTGAGCTCAACGCCGAACAATTTCAGACAAGAGCGGCTGATCGCGCGAACAAGAAGTTCAGAATGCACTACCAGCCTGACATATGAAGAGAGCACACAGCCATCTGCTGAACATTCCGATACCAACCCAGAGACGAGCTCGAGAACTCCTTGGAGTTCATGAGTCGACCAACAGCATTACCAGACATGCAGCCACCCCAGTATGAGGCTCAGAGAATAGTCATCAAGCGGCCTGCACCAGCAACGCATATCGTTATGCGACATGTGCTTGGAATCAAAGGAGACGCTGGGTGGCAAGAACCGATAAGGAAGTACACGTCTATCAACACAGACATGGCGAAGAGCAACAAGTTGAAAGACACAGTCAAAGTGGGCATGCAATTATGTCATTGAGTATGGTATCATCCCGATGGCGCTTCAAAGCGCCTCCCGCTAAATGCAATGGTATCATGAACAAACAACCTCTTCATCCGCGTTTCAAAATCTTACACGTTCGTCGCGACCCTTCCAGACTGGAAGTCCTCGGGCTTGAAATCTCTCAGCTCGGTCTCCCGTCCACTACTACCACCGTTCATCGAACTGATCTCATCCTTCTCTTTAACAGCCCTGCCCTTGTCCAGTCTACACCCTGTATAGCTCCTCGGCAGATAACGACCAGGATGCCACACAGCGAACACGACTAGTACAGCAAGTATGGGCGCGGCATCGAAGACCCAGAAGCACCATTCGTGACTCTGGAGATATGCTAGCCCGTAGTTGCGATCGTGTGGTATCTCGATGGTTCGGTAGAATGCCCGGCAGGCGATAAGGACGGAGGAGAGATTAATGGTGTACCCCAGTTTCCGCCAAAGGTGCAAATCTCCAAGGTCGTGTGCAGCCCAATGCCGGCTAATGTAGAAGTACCGCATGCTGATGATGGAAAAACTGAGGAAGCAGAGCAGTTGCATCACCAGACCCATGATGAGGATGATCCGCCCAGGCAGCGCTTTCCGTTCAGAAGCAGCAATGGTCCGGTTTCCTTGCGTGTCTTCATCATACTGCCGACTAATTTGACTCGCACCGACGAGTTGGACGAGGAAACTGAGGAGGTCGAAACACACAAAGTTGGCGGTAATCCACCTAGGGAAGCACCACAGCGTTTTGAAGTTGAGCGCATGGGTTGGGCAGGAAAACCATACTACGCGACTGAATGCCGTGTAGCATGCTGCAGCCAGGAAGCTGGGTGCGAGCAAGATCATGAGCCATGAGGCGAGGAAGGGTGACTCTCTGTGCTCGTCGTAGGCCGATACTAGGCGGCATATGAAGCCCAGATCGAGCATGATAATGGCGATGATGGCCGCCCAGAAGAAGTACGCCTTGTGGCGGACATATTGGTAAATCGAGTATGTGGAAAGTAACAGGACGACAATTGCGCCTGTTATGGCCAGGGGGTAAGAAGGGTCGTAGATGTAAGGGTTCAGGAAATTTTGGCCTGCGATGTGGTCAGCGACGATGTTGCGTTGCTGAGTAGTAGCAGACGGGGACGAACATACCAACTTGAGCCCGATTTGGCAACCCCATACTGGATCGCGCGTCTAAGATCGCGCTCACGACGTGCATCTTAGCAGACATATCCCGCTCTCCGCACAGGTCCACCTGTTTTAATCCCCGAGCGTAGTCGTTCGTCGATCACGGCAGCCCCAGTAGTCGTAATGGTCGCTCTTTCGCAAATGCCGATGGCGCGTCGCTCATGTCCCAGTCGCGGTCGCAGTGATGGTAACGCCACAACGTCGTGGTACAGCAACCTCGTCGCAAAAGGGCATGCTCGAACACCAGGGAAAAGAGCCAGCGGAGAAGCGACCCAGATAACAAAAGGCGGCGGTAACGCACGTTTTACCCAAGCCACGCCCGCCTGCGTTCTCCGCTTGCTAAGAGCACTCAAGGCCTTGGCGGTCCCTGGCCCTTTCCACTCCGCACGCACTGCGCGTCTCCTTTCCTCCAGCTCCCACGTCCCCAGTCCGTCTCACATGTGCTGGCTAGGTAGGGCCGGGTAACCCGCGACACTTACGTCTTTAATGCGAGACGGGAGACGGATAAGGCGGGTATACACACCATGCAACGCAGTGCCGCGCGCACTACTGCTACCGACCCAGGCATCTCTCCCTTTGATATTAATTCGGTACACACACGTAGTCGTACCTCGCTCTTTCACGGTTGCACCCTCGAACGAAAGGCCCGGGAGCAAGCACACGCGTCAGGAATTACCACATGATCCGCCGGCGTGGCCTTGGCAAACCAACGAAAGCCATGGCGTGTGTCGCTGCCAAGGTGTTGGCAATGAGGCCGCTCGCCGAAGTAGCCGCACGCCGGGACTTCGCGTCTTACCAGACCCCACGGCGTGGTGTTGAGGCGTCGTCCAAGTATCTTTGTGGCGTATAGTCGTCGCGGCCAAGTAATATCCCAATGCAAACGTGAGCCGTGGCATTTCCTCGCTGCGCGATATTATCGGCGGATCGTTTGACCTTGGGCTACGTGCCTGGTTTCTGTGTTGTGGTGTTATCCTGGCTAAAGGCCAGCGAGTACGTTCTTGTGAAACTGAGGCGTCCAGGTGTGGCGCAGGCACGCCAAACATGGGCACAGGCGCGTCCTTGTGGCCTGCGCAAGCGCAGAATGCACTACCTTTCGCGATGAACGCCACTTGTTTAGGATCGAGAAAGTTCTAGGTGTGTAGCCTAAGTTTATTGAGATACACTGTATCTTGTCACCGCCTTCACGATAAATTACGTATTATGAGGGAACCTTGGCAAAACTGGAGAAACATCGTGGATTTCCCCCTTGAGATCTTAGTTTTCGAGCCAAACCTTGAATCACCCTAAGCAGCTGGGTACAAGACCCGACCAAAGTATCTCGAACTACCGTTTCATCACATCATCTCCACGAGAATTTATCGGCTTGCCTTCGCCTACCCGTCTACTCATCGTCAAACTCGTCGCCGGAAGCGATCTTATCCGCACTCTCCTTGTTCGAGCCATCAATCTCAGCCTCATCCTCGTCATCATCGAGACCCATGCCCTTCTTCAACCAGCGCACTTCCTTGGGCTTCCGCTCCATCCAGAGCTCGTTCGGGATCCAGGTATAGAAGCTGCACATGGTCTCCTTGATGTCGTCGAGAATGGTCATGCCGCCGGTGAGGTGCATGATGTTGGCGTCCATCTTCAGACCCACGAAACAGTCCTTGATGATGTCTTCCTCGATCCAGAATTCGTACTCTCTGCCGTCGCCAGCTTTGCGCGGCTTGCCGTTGGGATACTTGTTGTTGTCCTTGGGTAGGTCCCACTCATCACAGTCATCCGTGTACCAGGTCTTGCACAGGAGCTTGCCGAGAGGTTCAAGCTGGCCGAGCTTATGTTTGAAGAGCTTGCTCTGCTCTGCATATGCGGACTTCGTGTCGTCGTCAGGGAGTTGAACGGCGGTGACCTCAAGATAGGCAGTCTCTCTGCTGAGAACCTGCAGATCTCCAGACTCGAACATATCGTACTGCGCATCCGAGCCCAGAACCGCGATGCCAGTACCGAACTTGACCCTGGCCTCTTCCTTCCGGATACCGATCTCGGAAACAGTCAGGCCTTCCTTCTTGAGGTCCTCAGCCCACGACTTGTCGCCAGTATATATGTCGGCCTGAGCGCCACCGAAGACAACGCTAGCGGACTTGTTGAAGTCTCCGGGTAGGGCAAGACCTACGGAGTTGACCTTGGGAAGCTCCCGCTCGGCCTGGTCACAGATTTGGAGCGCAGTGGCAAGCTGATCGTCGAATTCGGGGCAGACACGGTGAAAGCGAAGATATCTGAAGAAAGAGCGGGGCACTTGACAAGCGTTCTTGATGGCGTGCGAAGCATAGCCGTAGTGGGCAGGGTACCAAGATGATCTGTCATAGTCAACATCGCGTCAGGCAAGGTTGGGGTGGTAGGCTTACAGGAAAGCTTTGCAGACAGCTACAAAGTCAACAGCCCACCGCTTCTCATCGGACCGGTCCCAGGGTACGTTGTGGATGGCGAGGGCCCTCGCAATCTCCTCAGCACCCATCTCCTTCATGTCGTGCTTAGAGATTCCTTGGTACTGGCGAGGACCGGACTCTACTCCACCAAAGCGCATGAGCTTGTTAAAGACATGTGCGTACATCTCATGCATGCGACGCTTTTGCTTAAAGCGCTGGATGGCAATCTCAATGCGCTCAACGAACGACTTGTCTAGAGCGTACATTTCCTCTTCCTCGGCGGCTTCGTCAGGAGTGAGAGTAGGCTCCATGTACGCCTTTTCAAATCCGGTAGCCTTCAGCATGTTCTTGGACACTCCTTCAGGGTGCTTGATCTTGGCCTGAGGGAGTAGTGGTACTGGGTACTGGGCGGGCTGCTGAGCTTTGGCCTTCCGTGATCCTGGGGCATAGGCGATGTCGTTATCGTCGTCGGCATCGAAGTAATCTGGATCCAGAATGCACTTCCCGGTTAGAGGAACCTTGCGCTTGATGGTCTTTCCGTCAGCAGAGACTTCCAAGAAGGCGCTCAGTCGAAGAGCCGCAGAAACTAGGGACTTGGGCTTGTATTTTCGCATCTTTTGAAAACCACAGATCCGACTGACGGAGACGGGGATGTTCTCACGCCCGCCACAGCACTGTAACATGTGCTTGTCGGTAGGGAGATTCTCATCGGAAAAGTAGAACTCCACCTTGAAGAACGATTAGTTGATCTGAAAAACTTACCGCGAGACTGGGGACTGGGAAACGTACTTGACGACGGATCTCTGCCCCATCTGGGTGGTCCAGCACAGTGCTGGTGACTTGAGAAGTGGCAGTGATGTTGGTGGAGGCTCCATTGGGAGGTCCTGCGTCCACAGAAGGTGCTGCAATTGCGGTTGCCATGGTTGCTACTCTCTGTATTGAGGTTCGGGGATATCAAGAGCTGACTGAAAGAGACTTGAGGTTATAGAGGGTGATATAGAGAGGATTGGGCATGGGATGTCGGCGCGCTAGTGAGGCAGCTGCAAACCATGCCTCGTGGGTGACTGCGCTGGACCTGGCCCCGGGGGGGTGAGAGAGCGCGACTAGCCCATACTGACGGTCGTAGCTTCCTATTACGGACTTTTCGTTCATACAAACGCCTCATACGGTGAATGCATCGCCAAAGATTTGACGGATGCGGGCAGCACCACGGTGAGATGTCGACTTGGTTAATTGCGACGCATGCGACATCTCCTCGGGCGTGCTGCCACGAGAGTTGAGCGAGATCATATCTGCAATAGAATTTCACATTGTGCCCGGCAATAGAGTCGTGTAGAAGACGTACTCATGCTACTGGATGATATCAAGCACACGAATAATGAATTTCATGATGACAGCATTATCTGACTCGTGACGGAGGACCCTGAAACACCCGTGGGGCCAGCCCACCATGTATCTTCCACCTAAACAACAGCCACGAGTATAACAGCTCTGGTACCCGACCAAACGCTCCGTACAGACCAAGAAACATGGCCTCCAAACAATATGACGCGTCGAAACTCGTAGCATATGGCAGTGCTGCTGCTGGCCAGTAAGTCACTGCCGGTTGCCTGTCAGCCTCGTGTACCAGACTAACACAACACCAGCGACGGCGTGCTCAGCGACCCATCCGGCGGCGTAGTAGTAAAACCATGCACCCTCGCTGAAATTGACTTCTACGAATCCCTCGCCGACCACCCAGACCTCGCGCGCCATCTCCCCACCTTCATGGGCCAGCTCTCCCTCTCAGCCGACCAGACCGCCGCTACCGAGTCCGTCGAAAGCGGCACCATACAAACGGCCGATGGTACAATCGAGCGCCTGCATGGCAAGAAGCTCGCGACCGATCTTCACATAGTACTAGAGAACATTACACACGGCTTCAAGAAGCCGAATGTTCTGGATCTGAAGCTTGGCGCGCAGTTGTGGGACGAGGCTGCGAAGCCGGAAAAGAGAGCGCGGCTAGATGCTGTGAGCAAAGAGACTACAAGCGGCAGCCTGGGTTTCCGGATAGCAGGCATGCGCACATACAAGGGAGCTGAGGTACCTGAGGTTCCGGAAGATCTCAAGGAGTATGTTGAGACGGATAACGAGGGCGGCTATTGGGTGTACAACAAGATGTATGGACGCAAGTTTAGCGCCGAAGGTGTTAGTGAGGGCTTCACAGACTACATCTTTCCCGGCGCCAAGTCAGAAGCGGAGCTTGACCGGGCGAGGGAGGTGCTCGCTTACTTTTTGGGTGAGGTCAAGGACATTCAAGAGGTCTTCGAAAGCAAAGAGAGCAGGATGTACAGCGCAAGCATACTATTGGTTTATGAGGGTGATGTAGAAGAGTATGCGAACACCAAGCAGAAGCTACGTTCCGCGCATCCCGAAGACGAGGATGAGGATGACGAGGAGACTGTGCCTAAGCTAGCCGAAGTCAAGATGATTGACTTTGCACATGCGACGTGGACACCAGGGCAAGGGCCGGACGAGAACGCGCTGCAGGGTATGAGGAGCACGGCAAAGATATTGAAGGAGTTGTTAGACAAGGCGCAACACGACTAGTTCATCTGTTGGGAGCCCAGAACATAGACAATGTATACCCAGAAGCACAGCTTAATACTATTACCGAGTCTAACTATTCCCTAGTAGTGTATCATCCCAGTTTCCGACTCCCCCCATCAGTGACTCAAAAAAAGCTGCGTCTACACCTTGAAGCGCCCAATCATCCGTTCCGGCGGCCCACCCTGGATAATATTGCGACGTGTCGAAGATATCATCAGAAAGTGCTAGTGGTGGCTGTATCGACTGAGGGTGCTGCGTGCCAGAGTCCGGTACCAGCAGAGTGGATGACGGATTGCCGTTAATATCCTGACCGAAGACAGAAATGTTGTCATCGACACCTACCGGGTTCGAAGAAGAGGGTACATCAAGCATTGCCGCAGTAGAAGTCTGGGACCCTGGCCATTGCTTCGTGATGCCGTTCGCACCAATCTTGATGATCCCAAAATATGGAATCGAGAGCTGAAATTGTTCGCCGCAGCCCTCTTCAAGCCGATTAACCGTGCTCTCGCTGCTGTGACTGAATCCACGCGCGGCGTCGCTTTCAATCAGCAGCAAGTTACGAAGTTGCTCAGCGCTCTTGCCCGTGAGAGGATCGTTCGTTTGTGTCTCGACAAGTTCCAGCTTTTCTACGAGTTGCTCCACCATTGCGCGATCACCGGGTCGCTGGTGAACTAGAAAACTTTGGTCCTTCCAGCGCCTGCTGTCTATGTGCGCGATCAGTATTGTCATACCCGCCATTAGCGCGAAGAAGTCGGCTGTATGACACGATTGGGTGGAGATTGGCCGGAAGTTGTGGAATGCGACGAATCTTGTGAGAATCTCTC
>Ga0265797_10005187_pt1 | contig 19214 bp, 14 predicted proteins | sample P2T30metagenome_FD_192433 | JGI IMG/M metagenome (GOLD analysis project Ga0265797, IMG submission 192433) | Plant litter microbial communities from East Loma Ridge, Irvine, California - P2 T30 | ecosystem: Environmental > Terrestrial > Plant litter > Unclassified | place: USA: California... | reverse complement strand
ATCACCCAGGGCAGCCAGGAAATTTCAATCAATATGCACAACCCGCGCCTGTGCTACCTCACCCTGCTCGGGTCCTGCCTCCACCGTCTCCGATCAAGTCTGATGCGACATTTCAGAGGGCGTGGCAACAAGTAATGGGACGTCTGGACGCAATGAAAACATTGATCGAGAAGAGAACAGACACGGACAGGTTGAAAATGTGGATGAGGCAGATGCTGATTGAAGAATTAAGAAAATTCGGTGAGGAGTCTAGAGAGTGGGAAAGGGCCCAGGCGGAGTCAACACAACTCCACCCGGGATCGGATGGAGCACGCGATCAACCGGCTCTCAACAAGGGAAGCAGTGCTGCGCCTGTGCAGGACCTGGAGAGTGTCCCAAAGCTTGAAGAGACGCAGAAAAGGGCTATCGGTGCGGTTGGGGTGTCAGACCTTGCGCCACAAGAGCGCAAGACGCCTTTGAGCAATAGAGGCAAGCGTAGAAAGGTAAATCAACCCCCCGCATCCAGAGTGACACGATCACAGGCTGCGGAGAGGCAACGCGCACATCGACCCGGTTACCGACGCGCTTAACATGAAGCGAGATGTGAGAGACCCGTTCAATACTTTAATGTAAATTGTCCCATCAATACAAACTGCTACGCAGCATTCAGTCCGAAATGCGGTTCTAGCCCTTCACTACAGACCCTTTTCCCCGACGCGAGTCCTCTCATTTCTCTCCATCCGATTGAACGTTACTCATACCCGCCTCCATCACGGGTGAGTGAGTAGCCACCGGTCAATGCACTACCTCCGCGTCGGAGAGATCGACAAAACGACCGCACCCACCAGACCCATTACAGTGATACCAGTCATCGCGAAGATGAACAATAGAATCGTCTCGACCGGCCGCTCCAGATAGATGACGCTGGGTCTGGATCTATGATCACAAGTCTCCTTGCCTCCTTCGCGACATCTCGCTCGCGAGCACCTGAAGGTCATCGCTTCCCCCTTCGATCGAGTAACCGGATTGCGGTTCATTAGTCTTGCCAGCAACACCTTCCTCAGGCACTAGCGCCCAGTAGTCAGCAGTCATGATCGGGAGCACATCGAGACGGGTATGTCTCTCACCTTTACCATTGACTTTTCCAAAGGTGCGCTCGCTGACTGAACAAGCGTCAGCAGTCCGACACAACCGCGGAGGGCCATGAAAGCGATGTGTGGCAGCCATCCAGGCTCTCCGATCATCAAATCGTCGCAGATATCGGGGGGGTTCATTACTCTGATGCCAGCCTCGAGAAATCCTCTGGACAGATTGGTAGGTGACTTGTCAGCTACAGCGCCTAAGAAGATGCGAGTGATCTCCTGGGATGCCACGTTGGGCGGCTTTTTGTCGGCGTGCAATGCAACCATAGTTTGTTCTGCTTGCGCAGCCGACGCAAAACCATCGGTTGGAATCCCCAGCAGGTGTCCAATGTATCGGTAAAACGCCACAAAATCTTCTTTCTCCTGGTCTGTTGGGTACACCCACAACCGCGGCAGCTGTTTCCACATCGGGTTGCAACAGAAGAATGTCAAGGTGAGGATCATATCTTGGGTGTTGAGCGGGACAACGTAAGAGTCCGACGAGCCGGAAGCGATGTCCTTGTCCTGCGGCAAGCCACGGCGGACCGAGGCGTGTAACATGCGAACGCGGATTGTCGACTTATGTCCTTTGCCTCCTGGCTTTATGGAGTTGACCGATTCAGTTACTTCCATCAACCACTGGAGAGTCCTCGAGATCCGCGGCCAGATGTTGCGGGCTGACAGACCTTGTGTGTGAGCGAGCACTTTGGCGGGTCCGGGAGCCGCTGCAATCTCTCCGACAAAGCCTTGCAAGCCAAAGCCGAGGAGGATGGGAATGAGATAGCGATCAAACACGAGCTGACCTCGCTCCAGCTGGGCCCAGTCAACCCATGGCGGAACGGTCATCGTTGATTCCCACAAACGCCCCAATACCGGATAAGAAGCGTGGCGTCGTTGAAGGCGCTCGTACAAGTCGTCGTCTCCAGGAATAACCCGCAAGACCTCGAGCGCATCGGACGCGGGATCGTCGTAGGATATTAGGTTGTTCATCTTCGTCTGATTGGAGCCTGCTAACACTCTGCCAGCTTGTCGCGTCAGTCTGTAGACAGTGAGAAAGGATGCCGAACACGATCGTAACGGTGCGAGGAAGGCAAATATTTATTTCCGGATCGAAAGTGGCTTCCCCGTTCACTGTCCCCATTCACTGTGATCTGCAACAACTGCAGATCCCTAATGACCGCAGACCCGAAAGGTTGACCGAATGTTGTTCGTGGTATGTACAGTATCTAATGACTACTTTCCTTGATAGATCTCCGATGTGCATGAATCGTTGCAGCGTTTGTGTGTTCTGCTGTTGGGTACAGTGCGGTCATGGCGCGGTGATCTTGTTCTCTCAATGGCCGAATCCCGCGTTCTCTTGTACGCGAGCCTCACATTTGTGATGTTTGCGGCCTCGCTTATGTACTTTCCGATCTAGAGAAATCTTTTACTTTGAACCCGTTAGTCGCAAAGGGTGCTCTCACCCCTCCGCGTCTCCTGGATGTATCATGCCACGCACACATGAGTAAAGTGGTAGAGTCGCAAGGCTGCGAATGTCACTGTCGCACTAACGGCGCATGCTGCCGTGGGGCTTGGGGTGGGCTTCCGTAGTGAGTGGCATTTCGCTGGCGATGTTGGTCGACCACTTGGCAGCATGCTCACATCTCTTCCGCATTTTGCGTGATCCAATCCAGAAGGCGTCGAGTCCGGTCCACTACAAGCCCTGTTTCCCCAAAGGCAATCCTGAGTCTTGGTGATGGCCAATGCGGGACGTGTCGATTTCCGTCGGCCGAGCAGGCAAGCGCGGATATTCATCTCAGATTGTGGCTGGAAGGGTTTTACAAACAAGAGTTCCGGACTGGTCACTCCTATCACACTCTCAATACATCCTGTGCTATACTATAAGATCCTTATCCGAGCCCTCGTGCTCAGGGGATGCCACGGACCTTGTTGGATGTGACTGCTGCAGCTGACGTTCCGTTACTCCCATTCACCTTGGATGGATGGACATCGGTCTCGAGTCCTTCATATGAAGCTTTGAAAAGTGTTTGCGGTGAAAGACCGACTGACTCGACAATATCTACGACACCTCCGGCCGACGAAAGTGTATTAGACTTGAATCGACTGCATCGCTGCCACACTACCGCCCAGCCACTGGTTTCAAGATTATGCCTGCCACGACACCCGAACGGCGATACCATCACAACAGCTATACCAAGATGCCTGACATTGAACAATCAAAAGACGACTACTACGCTCAGTTGACAGGCAGAAATGTCAAAAGCTTCAGCTGGAAAGGTGTCACTGTCACAGTCAAAGACCGCGATTCGTCAACACCAAAGACCATCCTCCGCGATGTTAGTGGCATCGTCAAGTCTGGCGAGTTGTTGGCCCTGATGGGACCTTCGTGAGTCGCGCACTCTTGTCCACATTGCCCGTCGAGTGCGACAATACTGACTGATCCTCTCTCCAGCGGTTCTGGAAAGTCTACTCTATTGACCGTTCTCGCGTACCGCACCGCGTCGCTGAAGGCATCCGTCAAAGCTGCCATCTACATTAACGATTCGCATGCAAACCCGAGGACCTTTCGCCGCATTTCCGCCTATGTCGAGCAAGAAGATGCGCTCGTCGGCTCACTTACCGTTCGCGAGACCTTGCACTTCGCCGCTCGTCTCTCTCTGCCAAAACACGTGAGCAAGACTGAGCGCATCAGTCGCATCGATTCACTCCTCACTGCTTTCGGTCTGCGAGGTCAGGCCAACGACTTGATCGGCACACCGATCAGAAAGGGAATCTCTGGCGGTCAGAAACGTCGTGTCAGCGTCGCCGCGCAGTTGATCACCAGCCCCAAGCTTCTCTTCCTCGACGAGCCCACGTCCGGTCTCGACTCGGCCGCCTCTTTCGAGGTCATCTCGTTCGTCAAAGATATCGCGAAAAAGCACAACTTGATCGTGGTTGCCTCCATCCACCAGCCTTCAACCTCCACCTTCGCCATGTTCGACAAGCTGCTTCTGCTGTCTCGGGGCACCATCGCATACAGCGGTCGGATCTCTGAAGTGCAACCGCATTTCGAGTCCTGCGGCCTCCCCATTCCTCCATACATGAACCCGGCGGAGTTTGTCATTGACTTTGTGAACACTGACTTTGCCCGCGACACGAGCGAAGTCGACCAGCAGCTGAACATGGTCAACACGTCGTGGCACAAGTCTCCACTTGCTACCGCCACCGTCTCCGAATTGGCAGGCGAAATCGCACGCGACTCCGAGAAAAATGTACTTGAGCCTGGGCCCGAAGAGGATACCCCCGGCATCATAGCCATCTCAGCGGCGCTTGTTCACCGCTCGTTCATCAAGTCTTACCGCGACGTTGTTGCGTACGGCATCCGGATAGCGATGTATATGGGTCTGGCCATCATGATGGGTACTGTCTGGCTACGCTTGAGTCCAACCCAGGGTAACATCCACTCCTTCATCAACGCCATCTTCTTCGGTGGTGCATTCATGTCGTTCATGGCCGTTGCCTACATTCCTTCGTTCCTCGAGGACCGTGCTCTCTTCATGAAGGAGCGCGCCAACGGCCTCTACGGTCCGTCCTCATTTCTCATTGCTAACTTCGTCATCGGCGTTCCCTATCTGTTTCTCATCGCCGTCTTTTTCTCGCTTGTCGCGTACTGGCTCTCCAACTTCCAACCCACGGCACAGGCCTTCTTCACCTGGGTCATGTGGCTCTTCCTCGATCTGCTAGCCGCCGAATCCCTGGTTGTTCTGGTAAGCTCGGTGGTGCCTGTCTTCGTCGTCGCCCTGGCCGCCACTGCGTTCGCCAACGGTCTTTGGATGTGTACTGGCGGCTTCCTCGTGCCGCCACAGACCCTCAATCCCTTCTGGCGCTACGTCTTCCACTACATCGACTACCAGTCCTACGTCTTCCAGGGCATGATGGTGAACGAGTTCGGCTCGCGTAGCTTCGCATGCGCACCCCCCACCAACTCCGGCGACAGTTGCAACTGCATGTACGAAAGCGAGTTGGCAGACCAGTGCCTCATCGCTGGCACCGCCGTTCTCGACAATCACGGTTACAACGTCGATAACACCGGTAGATGGGTCGGCATCATGGTGGGCATCATCTTTGGCTATCGCGCCCTCGGCTGGCTCGTTTTGTGGCTCAGACGTACTTGAGTGACTTCTTGAACCCTCTGAAGCTGCACCCCTCCTTTCCCCGTCCTTGAGACAGCGCCGCGAAGACGAGTCTGCGTATCGCACCGTAACGTGCGTCCCTCGGCGGAAGATTGAACAGCAAGGGAAAGGCACAGATCGGTCCACCACCTTAGGCTTCTCGCTGTTCTAACGCTACTTCTTTCCTTGCTTGTTCGTCAAACATCTTTCTTCGATAGTGCTATCTCGGGAGTACGAGTTGACTGGAGTACGTTCTCCCATAGACGTAGATATGGCAGACGCGTTGCCAACCGAATTGGATCTGTCGTTGTAGTTAGCTAAGTTGCTAAGATGTAGGCAATCACGCCAAACATTAACCTCAAAAGTGGCTAAATTTTCACAAGCAACGACGGGCTGGAAACTTCTCTCCGTAGAGTTACCATGAATATTTATCTATACATAGCGATGGTTTACGATCAAACGTCGAGTAACATCAGCGTATACCACCATCTAAACATCAAGGCTGTTTCACGCAGTTTGCGGCCGTAGGTATTTACCGATGATGGGTCATCCGATATCCTGGAAAGGCCTAGAGATTATTTAAGTCAGATGCAAAGCTAACTCCGTGTAGACGCAGAGCTATAACGTTACAGTAGTAGTACTCTAGTGCCGCTCAGCACTGCTTCCTTCGCCACAATCGAGGCTCGTTAAGTACAGTAACTTACCCTGGATGGCGGCCGGAAGCGATGGTTACGGCATGAGGACAAAAGGCGCATGCATGCGCCCGTACTTTTTCAAGTTCCCCTCGCGTCACTGCCCCTGCTTCGTACATAGAATCTTCGCCCGTTCGCAGTCTCCATGAAGTTGTTATCTTTATTGCTGTGCACCTGAACTGAGACGGAACAGGAAAGAATACCCGTGGACATCACCACTCTAGATCTCTCAAGTGATGCGCCAAATTTCAAAGCAAAGTCTAAAGTACTGCACTATCGTTATTTTCCAGCTTCACTCGTTCGGGCCTGCATGTACACCAGCACATCTTTCTGTATGTCGAGTTTCCAGATCGAGTAGCTGACGTTATGGAACAAACACCAAGTTAGGCCCACTGCTGAGGCTGTCGTCGTGAATGAGGGGCCTTTCCACCGGCAAAGAAGGTATTCGTCTCAGACTGCACCAATCACCACATTTGGCTAGTTACCACGACTACAATACGGCGAGACTCATCTATCTTACAAAGGATGCATCAATTCTAGACCGCATATAACTTGTCAAATTTTCCGCCAAACAGCGTGAGATTCCCCCCATGCGGTGAGCAACGTCGAGAGAATCGGCCGTGGACTATTGAGTTGACCTTGAATCTGAGCGAAAAGATGTGATGGTGACTTCACAGCGAAATAATGACTTGAAGAGGCTGCACAAGTCAAGTCTCTGTATAGCACACCATGTCATGTTCTAAGAATCTGCCTTTAAGCGATGTTGCACGGTGAATTGAGATAAACGTAAGTTAAGTAATTTTAACAGCAGCAGCTGCTTCACTACAAATCAAACTCAAAATCAAAAGGAAAAGCAAGAGGAAAATGTGCTTTTCCCAGTAGCCCTCAATACTGTACGAATCAAAGACATGTTCATCGGCACATCCAATATACTACGTGCGAGTGACTCCCGCATTCTATGGAATGTGGAACGTACATGTTCACATCAGATCCCAAAGCGATCTGTGAGACATCATCATCTTGCTTGCGAGGAATGACCCGTGTTGGTGTTCGATGGCTATACTTGCTGCTATTGGTTCGTCGACAGTTTTGGAACCCCATGGTCTTTACTCTGGCTTTGACGGATCAGGATGGGTGCATGACTTATGATCGGGTGTGAATGTCGGGTACGGCGTGGCGACGTACGAGCTCTGATCTACAGCCTTCTTGGTCGTCAAGTACTGACCCGGGGCGGGGAATGCTAGATCGTAGTTTTCAGGCGTATCGCATCCATTGCCGATGTTTGCGACGAACATACTCGGAAGTGAAAGCATCTCAGAGCCATCACCACCTTTAATGTCTACGTCAATGCAGTTCATAAACATATGGCGATTCCCCACAGTGTTGAACCAGGTCCAGGCTATGATGGCGTGCCCGTCTTTCAGCCCTCTTGGAATTCGGAATTCGAATGCGTTCACACAATCGATCCCGTTCGTGGACTTGTTAGTACAAGGCCATGAGCCGTGGTAGCTTCCGGTGGAAGAAGTGAAAATGCCGTCCAAGTTCAGATGTGTGTTAGATGGACAGCCGCCCTGGATGGAGTAGAGGACCTTCCAGTTACGCGGATCCTTCAGAGACACAGGATCTGACTCGTAGGTGATGCTAATCTGACAAGAGCCGCCGCCGTGGACGGCGGTGTTTGCACCATTTCCAGTGTCGAACTCAAGTGATTGCATAGAGCCTGCACTCATCCTCATGCCTCCTTTCTTAGGTAGTGACACACCATGGCATGGAAAGTCCTCGCCGTCTGCGCTCAAAGGCTCTCTGACCGCCGTTGCATCGATCGGAACCGGCGACGAGATGAACAAGTGGCCAGATGCAACACCTGTTATGAGCAACCGTAAAGCACTGGTAAACGACAAGGAAGAAATCAAATTCATCGTTATGGATGTGCCCTGAGAGCGATACCCTCACAGCCCGTGCGTGTGGAGCATCACATCACTGTGCGCTCCTGGGAATATATGGTTTGTCTCAGCGCACGTCACCGTCGACAGTGTTCGGGTCATTTTGTCATATACGCGAGTTTTCCTTGCCACATCGACTTTGTGACCCTCGACGAACTATTGATAATACCACAGTCGGCATGAATCTCGTAAAGCGAGGAAGCTCGGCACAATTCTCCCTGTAGAACGTGCAGTGACCGTATAGACTTGACTCAGCAAGCAAGGTCTCCAGAAGATCTCTTGTAACCTCTTACATAACAGCCTAGGTATGTATTTGAAGTTACTCACTCGATAGCCAGGACTATGGTCTGGCGACACGAAAGCTTGACAAGCAATGTCCACCTTCCACTACCCTTTTGTTACATCATGAACTCCGCATGAAGTACCTGGAGCCAGTGCCTGCGGTACGGCACATCCTTCGTGACACAGTCCATATTCATTATTACCGATACACACTACAACGACTCCCCGAGGGCATGCGACCTTGCTTGTAGGACAGGAGTTGAGAGTATAATCGCTTGGCGAGGATATGGCAGTACGCTCCGAGGGTGAATTTGCCGGGAAACCTTGGTCGAAACGATGGTCTGCAAGCGGAATCGGATAGGTCTCATGTACTTCTGTCGAAGACCGATCTTCGCCATATGTTGCCGACTCACTGGCATCTAAGGAGACGTGAGTGCTGCAAGGTTGAGAGTTCGTCGGAGAGGTGACAATGGCGGCCATAGCTAGTCTGTACAAGGCCTCACTGTCTGGCGGGCCGTAGGATCGAGACGGAAGCGTTGAAGATATAGTGCGTTCCAGTGTTGAATGAGATGTTGAAGGACCAAGGGTTTTAGTTTGGTAAGACAGATGATGGGGATGTTCTAGATTACAGTTAGCCGTGGCATATGGCCAGTCTCCGCCGTCGGTCCTGAACATGGTGGTATAAAATTTTCCAGGGCTTGGAAATGCGACATTCGTATGCTCCGGGGTCGATGTGCAAATGTCTCCATGGCCAATGTTCGCGACATACATCGAAGGGAAAGAATCCATGTCTTCCCCGACCCCTCCAACAATATTGACGTTCGCACAATCCTGATGCATTCCGCGCTTGCTAATTGTACTGAACCAGGTCCACGACATGATTTTATGGCCAGATCTCAGACCTTTGGGCAAGGTTATCTTCCAAGTATTGACACACTCACTCTTTCTAGGAACTTCGCAGTATGCAGCCTTGTCCACATTCCCAGCAGCGTTTGCTGGACACCTCACATGGATACTGTATACGACATGCCAATTGTTCGGATCACAGACCTGTTGATCCGCAGTCTCGTATGTGATTGCCAATTGGCAGGAGCCGCCTCCGTGGACGGCGGTATTCTCACCATCGGCGCCTACATCGAATTCCAATTCGAACGACGATCCGGCCGTCAGCTGTTGACCATATTCAACAGGAAGAGCTACGCCATGGCAAGGAGAATTGCTGCTATCGGCATGGAGAGGATCCTTTGGTGCAGATGCTTTAATTGGGCTTGGTGACGCAATGAACATTTGGAAAGAAGTCCAGTGGAAGAGGTAGCAAGATGAGATTACCAAAGATGTTTTAAATGGTGGCATCCTGGTGAATTATGGTAGCCGTGGCTCAGTACGTGTGGGTGTGGAAACGATTATGAGTATATTTGGGAGGGAAAGGAAGTCATTGGACTCTTGAATTTAACTTCAGCTCCAAAATCGCAGCCCTGTACTTCATTTGTCTCACTTCTTTCCCCATCGGGCCACATCGTATATAAATGCTGTGGCTGTCCAAAGCGTCCTTCTTCTTACGAGGGTATAGTAATGGGGGAAAAGTGGTTCGACTTAGCTCATCTACTAGCGTGGCGCGTGATATGTATTGTGACGATTCGCGAACAGTCCGATCATCATCGATCTCATGAGTGTAGTGGGTCATTTACTTGTACTTCGGACACGAGTCAGCTCTTATCACGGTCGAAAATATCATCTTACCCGTTGGAGACCGTCAGGAATGGCCAGATACGCTAGATTACTGTAAGAAACATTACTAGTTGATGACACGTCAAAGCAGTGTGCGACATAATGCTACTGTAGAATAACGTCGCCATAAAGGCCTCGAGCGAAGGTTGTTCCAATGGTGGAGGAGAGGTTTGATACAGTGCTTTGCAGAATCGGCTTGACTCTTTCCGAATGTTAGTCTCGCCCGTCTTGGTCGGCCGGGGAATGCAATCATGATGTCCTATTGGCTCCTGCATTTTCGGAAGAGTGCAAAGATGAAGCCGATTCTGCAAAGCTCTGTAAATTAGAGGGTTTCCACTCAGCCGTCTGTCGGAAAGTAGATGGTCTTTCGGACCGATACTATTCGGCCGAATCCGCCCCTGGAAAATGTGCTTTGGCGATGACCTCTAAGAGCATTGGCGAAATAGAACGTACTCTAACCTTGCACAACATATAAGTCTGACCGAGTCTTACTGTGACATCTGCGGCACAATGATATATTCGTTTTGACCACGATCGTAAAACTTCCGTCATTCACAATTTTAAACTCACTAACTTACCACAATGCTTTGGTCGGTACTTGCGCTCATGTTGTGCGTCTGGTGCATCAATCGATCGTTCAGACAGAAACTCCCCGGTCCGATCCTAGGGCTACTTTCTCCAATCAGGCATCTGACATTTGCTTGGAGCGGCAACTTGCATCTCGACGTCCTCAGACTCCACCGAGCTCACGGTAATAAGCTCTTTTGGCGACCGACCGGGAAGAAAAGCCGGCTGACGGTGTCAAGGCCCGGTTATACAGTACGCACCGTCTAAGATATTATTCAACACACTCACCGCTTGCAAATGTCAGTCACACCGTATGGCGCTCTGGACACGTCTGATGCGCTGCAACCAGATATCTACGGTCACAAGAGCCACATTTTGAAGGCCGAGGGCTACGGTTCTCAATCATTTGAGCGAGCGAAAGCGACTCTGTTCAACTGCACAAGTCCTGACTGGGTTTCTGCAAAGAAGGAGATGATCGGGCCGGTATTTTCGAGCAAAGAAGTGCTGAGCCACCATACCGAATCGGTCGCCATTCATACGCAGAGATTACTGGCAATCGTTTGCGATGGGCAACCCTGCGACATGTCTGTCCTAGGTCGGTTCAATCCTGCTTGACATTCCCGAAAGACCCGGAAGACTATCTTACTGACGCTACCAAGCTTTTCACTTCAGTCTTGATGTCATGTCCTACACTGTACTTGGTTCTTCTTCGGACTTGCTGAAGGAACCTCAAAACAGGTGGCTCTGCAGATCTCTAATTGATGGGAATCGGCATGTGTACATGCACATGACGTGGCCGAGTCTCTTTGCTGTGTTACGAATCTTCTTCTGCCCGACGAGGTTGACGTATCCCAGTTACCAACTGGATAGTAAGAATTTCATTGAGCTGATGGAAGAAACAATCCATCAAGCGTTGGAGGCCAAAGCGCGAAGAGAGCGCTCGGGCCACACGCGCAGCGTCATCGACCACATGCGCCGGGGAGCACCTGACGATGCAACCGACGAGGAGATGAAAACAGAAGCTTTCGCACTTCTCCGGGCTGGTAGTTAATCACAAGCCCTTTTGTCGACTGGACTTGGCTGACGAAGTGCAGGAGGGGATACCGTGGCGGCTGCTATCGCTGCGTGCTTGTTCTACCTCGGACGAAACAAAGAATGCCGGCAGCAGGCTAGTCAGGAAATCAGATCGACGTTAGGCCGTGTGGAGTTCATCGTCCCCGGCCCTCTCTTGGAACGATGTGTTTATACGCGAGCCTGCCTGGATGAGGCGATGCGTATGTCGCCCCCAGCGCCAGGGGTATTCTTCAGAGAATGCACTCAAGACTGCGTCATAGACTTTGTTCGACTGAGCGCTGGCACCCAAGTGGCTGTCGGGATAAATGCTCTGCACCACAACTCCGAATACTTTGCAGACCCGTCCACGTACAAGCCGGAAAGATTTCTCAAAGGTGGTGCCCGCGAGGCATTTATGCCATTTCTCAAGGGGTACCGTGCTTGTCCAGCGCAGAAACTTGCTTACCCCATGATGCTCGTTCCCCTGGCTCACTTGCTCTGGCATTTCGACTTCAAGCCTGTCACCAACCTCGGTGGGGGAGCAGATCCAGCTTCTCGAGGCGATAGTCCTTGTGGTGAGGGCGTATTCCAGGTGGTGATCGCTTTGCTTCTTGTGTTCAAGGTCCTCTTTTGGCCTTCGAGAAGCGCTGAAGATGACATGATCGCACGGGATACCGTACCGCATAAATCTGTCGTTGAAGCTCTACATGAGCATAGGTACCGGGTTTTTTTGGTGGACACGTGGGTTAACGCTCACAAGCTAGCTTCATCGATACGAGGATGCAGAGAATGACAGTAGCTCACACCGGAACCGATATTAGATAGCATGTAGAAACTGCATTTCGATGCACACGTGCCTGAATCGATCCACCCGATCGCCGGGCATTTTGGACACAGGATGGCCGCCGAGAGATAGTGATGAGAAAACACCAAAAAGGATTGCTCCTTTCTCACCACCTCCTCCTTTGAGTGCCCCAAGCTCGCTAATCCTTGTAGGAGGAAGCGTCATCACTCCTCAATCAGCATATGGTCTCTGCATCGAAGACACCGACTGCGTTTCGCCACTATTATTGCAGGTGCTCTCAATTACAACCGACCTCATCGGTATCAAACTTTGCGGGCAGGTGAAGCATCAACTCAGGCGCCACACCCCAGTATCTTATCCCAAGGCTCCGAAAAGCTTCCAGTATGAGGACGTCGCAAGCTAGAGACCCACCTTCGGCTCCACGAGCAGTGATCTCGTAAAAAAAAACACGCTGCACAGCAGTCCTTGTTATAGCATAGCCGAACGTGCAAAGCGGGAAGGTAGCTGGTAGAGCAGGCGGGTGTGTGCGGGTAATTCTGGAGCCGCAAGTAACTCAGCTGTCCGCACATGTAATGTTAACAGCCGGGGAAGTGTCGAGTCGGTACAGTACTGGACTGAACTCTTTATATACTACGTTACCTATCATCGGCTCGCGCTAGAGTCGTGATGTGATCTCATTAAAATCATGCTCCTAGGGCTGTGACGCACTACTTGCTCGGGCCAAAAAGCAGCGGACCTTCGCCAACGTCGCCCGTAGCGTGCCGGTAATATCGCCCGCGATTCCCCAGCTTTTTATGATATCACAGCGAAGGCTTTGCCCTGCAGATTCATCTTCATAGCCTCTTGTACCCTGCGGCCTTCTCTGAGATAGTATGGGTTAGCTCAAGACATTGGTCGTTAGACACAGTAGGTTGCAGTACAGTAACGGCTTCAAAGACTAAAGGGCTGGCCAGTCCCTACGCTTTAGTTCAAGGCGAGGCGGTGCGTCCAGATCCCCTACTCTCCTCACCAGCCGATCCTTAGTTGCAGACTCCCGAGCCGCCCATACCCCTGTTGTGGTACGTACTTCACTTGTCTCAGCCCTGATTACCCCGCATACATACAGCACGGATTGAGAACGGGGGGAAGTCACGTCGCGCCTCCATCGAATATCATCATGACTGTAAATCTGCGAGCACTTGACGTGTTCTCAGATAGTGAGTGCGAAGTGACACCTTGAAGTCTCGTACATACTTTCAGCCCCAACCGCTGCGATTAATGCGCACTCATGGATGGAGGACAACAGAAAAGCTGATCAAGTCGATATCGCCCACACGTGCTACACGTATAACACAGTCTAGCCAGTGCCCATAATCTCGGTCAGACTTCCCCGATCATAGATACAGTCACCTCCACCAATGATCACTGCGCACGTGTGGGTGGCTGTTGCAAAGGACTGGAAGCGTCAATTTACCCCTGCTCCTTCTTCCATGTTCAGTTGCTGTTTGACAGCCATTCCACAAGGCTCCGGCTGAAGATTCTATGAGCAATCTGTCAAACACACGTCCTGCATCGTTGTTCTCGCGCGTTTCGAGTCGATGCACAAGGCCGTGCAAGCTCCGACACCCTGGCGGGTAAATGTCCGATTATCTTGCACCATGTCCTTCACTGCACGTCAACAAACAGTCTGTCAGAACACGAAGATTTTGGCGTGAAGACTTGTGCTGGCCTGAGTACACCCTAGTCAGAGAGATGGCTCTCTCCTAGCTCGTGTTGGGCGATCCTCAAGTACAAAAGAGCGCTCTCCGCGCTGTCAAATCCGGGATTTCCCCATCGCACACTGAGATCCATTACTTCGACCTTTTCGGCGTCGAAATATCATATTTACGGCTTCGCACGACTTCGCGGGACATTGATTCGAAGACTTTGATAGCTTCTGAGGTGGGTTGACATTTCTCGGCGTGCTTTCCAGTACTTTCATGTTACCACGGGGCCACCTGCTCGAACCAGCCACTGCCTGTACTGACTTCCATCCAGCAGGCGAAACTCCGGAGATGGTCGAGTCTCCTTATTATAGCAGCATCCATCCTGCTACGGGAGCTAGCAGGGGTTGAACCAAGGCCCGCGATCGACGTCTACGATATAATCAACTCAACATCTTCGAAATCAAAGGTTTGCAGGCGCAAATCTAGGAGTACTATGAAGGGCCAATATACATTTGGAGCGAACCCTCCGTCGGCAGAGGCAGATGCCTTTGATCTTAATCCGGCTACGATTGCTGCTTGTGTTGGACAAAAAATAGCAGCTTGTTCCAAAGGCGCGGATCTCGACAACAATTTCTCAACAATCCTCCACCGTGTCAACGATACTTTCAAAACGAAAGTCCGAGACATGAAGCCAAAGAACACGTTTCAAGGGATCCAACAGGCACACGAAGAGGGAAATACGAGCGGGATTCCAGGAACGCTTAGTACCCAAGTTACCCAACGTTTGATGTGCCAAACTCTTCAAGGTTGGGACGATATCATTGATTGTCTGCTCAATGATTTCAACAACGAAGCGTGCAACATGATCAATCAATCCTTGCTCGACTATGAAGGCACATCGATCTACGCTACAGCGAGCAAATTCCTCCATGGACGCATGGAGGTTTGGATGGAGACTTCAGGAACCTCCATCAAGAAACAACTCGGTTGCCAGAAGTATCAGCCTTATTGTGGGTACGACACTTGGAAAGCCTCCGTTGGAACCCGTACCACCGCTATCAAGGACGCCGTCACTAGGCGAGGTCATCTTGAACACTACATTCGGGACGAAATAATTGAGTGCTCCGCCATGATATCACTCTTCTATGATTACATATGTCAAAACTTCGCCTGCATTATCGTTACCAACCTGGAACATGACGTTATGCGGCACCTTCGCTCAAACAAGGAGATCACAGATGCTCTTCGTGAAGCATTGCTCCAGAACTAGTGCTCGGTCACTGCCCTACAGGACTACGGATGCAGATTAGAGCAATATGCCGCCAGAGAGAGGAAGGGAGAGATTTGTTCGGGGGTTCTTCGAAGCGAATGTGTGAAGCGCAGAGTTGCAAGTCACAATTCTCTTTGTGAACGTGATTTGCTAGTCGAAGATTGTTCGAGGGATGTATGTGTGAAGGCTGTGTAGATAATAATACAGGACTCTGGTTACAAGCCCTTCACTTTCCGCCCGACCGATTTAGAGTATTCTCGTCTCCAGTGATTAGATTGAATAGCTGTGTAGGGCGTTACGTCTGGTATACCACTTGTAGCGAAGATGTGGCAAAAGATGTTGCAATTTGACGAAAAAACTTGGATTCTGTTTAGCCAAAATAACTTACCCTTAGGTGCCACCGTATCCAAGCAATGTCGCAGCGGCGGATACAAAAGCACTCAAGGTGTGTTTGGCAAAGGCTCAGTCATCGAAACGGTCGCACGATGAATTCCATGTCCTAAGATTATCCAATGCGCGGACACGACGCTTCACAATGTGCGGTATCTGCGAGATGTGCGATGCTCGCCCGTGTCGTGACCTTCGCGCATACCCCGGACAACCTAGCAAGTGAGTTGAAAGGCTTGGCACGATCGATTCATATCACGCGCTTTGGGGCTTGGTCATGATTGGCGCCGCTATAGCGATGACCTGGGCTGTGCCGTTATGTACAAAATCCACAACCAAAGTTAGTCCAGCTGTCGGAACGATTCAAGGCTAACGTTATTGCACATCGAGATTATGTGATGGAAAGCGGACCTGTGCGATGATGAGGAATTTCCGTCTTAGATTAGTCGAGCATATAACGAAGCTGAAGCACAACCCCACTCTGCCTCTTCTGTTGCTGCTCGTTCCGGTTGATCCCCAACATCTTCATGACTTTCTAGCGCACTCCACAAGCTACTGTTTTCCTACTACACTTATTATCCCGTGTGTACGCTATGCCTCAGGGAGTACGATTCAGCCATAATCCGGTGCAGTCGGTATCGAGGTTGCTGACAGAAAAGGAAGAACGATCATTCCGTTACTTTGAAGAGCACATACAGGAAAGCAGTGCTTGCGATCAACGTCTAAAGATACGAGCTTTCGACGGCTGTTGTGCCTACTGTCGTAGTTACATTATCTACCTTACATCTAGTCTAGAGCGTCGAGAGGGTCAACACACAGATCGGGAAAGCTGTGATCGTCCGTTCACACTCGTAGAGATTCCTCCATGGTATCCCGCCACCTGCCGCATACTGGAGTCCATCACAGAGTCCGCCCGTCTTCGACTGCGCGCCGATTCTGAAAGGGCACATGAGACCGTCAGCAACAAATCTCGAAACAGGCCGGAGGACCACGTGGAGGATATACCAAGAGTCAACAGTAAAGGCTTCTCGAATCCATCGACGCGCCAGTGCTCGAACAAAGGCATAGGTTTGGATATTACTGACAAAAGCAAAACGAAACCCTCCTTCCGTAGGCTCGTGATCTCTCAAGAACAGTTTCGCTGTGAAAGCTCGTACAACACCTTGCACATAAGTCACCGGTGGCGGGAATCGGCTGCTCGGTATAGGCCCCGACTCAACTCTTATCCCTAGACGGAAGTAAGATTATATCTACAAGACAAGGAGTGTTTCAGAAACAGTTAAACGGCGTTGGTAGATGGGAACATTTGGGAGCGACGTCTGATTTCTAGCAATATGGAGAAATAGTGCCGCAGGTCCTGAGCGTATGGGTTCCTCCACTGGCTTAGCCCATAATGACCTGCATCCGGGCGTCGCGAAAATCCGGTCGTTCCGAAAGGCATTTGCGTTCAACCAGCTATAACGCTCCATATATCACTCTACACCATTCAAAATTCTCGTCAGGCCCTTTTCGGCACGATGCGCTTCATAGATGGCTTTTGCAGCCTCATTGCCAGGAATTCAAGGCAATCTTGCCGGGACATGGATCATGGTGTAATAGTGAATTCTCTGTAGATTTAGCAAAATTTGTCCTCACAGTCTAACGTTACATGAACCTACCACTGACACAAGACACACCCTAGGTGGTCCCCTAACGCACCGCCTATAAGGATGACCTATATCTTGTACTAATTCATGCTACTAGAGATAAAATTGCAGGGGTACGAAATTGGTCGACAATGAGTCTGAAGGGCAAAGACGTGGCGGTGATGTCATCAGAGGCTGGAAAATTGTTGTCAGCATAAACAGCAGACCGCGGGCGGAGCATTTCGATAAGTAAGTAAGCATGCTGGGACCACCGGCCGCTAATTATCCGCCTCCGCAAAAGAAGCACGGACGATTTCGCTGACAAGGGCCGCACGCGGATGTTGATCTATGTCGCGTTCCTAACTTGCCTTGATTCACTCGAACAGATGTACGGCACGGGGTGCGCCAGCCGACCGCCCGATTTCCTTGCCGCGCTGTCTCAGCAAACTTGATTCACGGTTTCCGACAGTGTTGAAATGCGATCGATCGGGCGAGGAAGGTCATATAAGGTCCTACAGGCATGTGATAAATTATACAGTAACGTTACATGCTTTCGCCATATCGCACGACCTAAGGCCAGCATGCAGACTATGCCGTTTGGAAGATAGCCGGTGTCCCTATGCGGTTGACGGATTTTGACAAGTGAAATATGCACGGCCAGCGCATCATTGTAATCACACGTTCCAGCTGAAGCTGAGTTCGTCGCCTTTGACTGGAAGCACCGGACTTTCTCCTTCTTGAAGGCGTCGTGTTTGTTTTCTCGAAGATAAGGGTGCGTGTACTGATACGACCATTCCCACATTCCTGCCACGAAGTAGTACGAAAGGCAAACAACTGTCCTAGCCTGATCAAAAGCACTCTCGCAGCTTACAAGCAATCTGCTTTCATCAGCGGCGCTGAACGAGGACGATGCCGAGCTCATTAGAAGACCTCGCTCGGCTCATGAGCAATGTCACTCTTACATTGTCTGGGATTGCGAAGCCGTGCGTTGCTGGTTATTTGACTCAATCTGGTCCAGAAGCATTTCCGAGCCATAGGCGAAGATGAGTCGGATCATGCAGAGCTTCAACACTTAATTTAGCTGTACGCTCTAGATTTCGTCCAAGGAGTCCAATATCTGCATCTCAATTGAACTTTCTTTGCCTCTTTCGTCCACGATCCTCGTGCGCTTCATAATCGTGCCCAATTCTGTTAGCTTTGGAGGAGCGAGAGCCAAGTCCTCCCACAGCAGAATCAGCGTCGATTTTGGCCTGACTTCTTGATCTTTTGGTCGGGCTGGCACTGCGATTGCGACCCTGGCTTTCTGTGAACAGCCAACACTCTGGGCCGACGAATTTTCGGTCCTCAATCGTACCGTCAAGACGGCACACGAGTAGGGCCCGCTCGCGCCCAGCACGAAGGAATGTATGCAGCCTTGGGAAAATGTCCCAAGCAAAGCGAGCAAATAGATACTGTGCTGGACGCCCAGCCAGAGACTGTAACTCTATCCCATGCCAATATTGATGCAGCTCTTCCCCATCGTCCAACACTTGTTGGCAGGGACGGGTTGAGCCGAGCCCGACAGCCGCCGAGTGTCCCGCATGATGCAACCGCGGAGACGGATAGTGAACGGCCCGTAACGTGAGCATGCCACTTACTAGCTGGCCTCATAAGCAGTCTGCTTGTTATCCCGCCAATAATTTCTCGGCGTCTGATGATATCATGACCGTGGCGTTGCTTTGGAGGTTTAGATTAGCCTACTTTACACCCTTACAACCTTATCTTATATAGTATATATTAATAAAAACTGTAGATTATTACGTAGCCTTAGCATTAGAGAATGTTAGAATTAGGTCCGAAAGCTCTAGAAGTGTTTCCTAAATTATAGGGCTACACTAGTCCCGATGAGGAAATATCTTCTTAACCTAAGCGAAAGCCAGGAAATAG
>Ga0265797_10005186_pt1 | contig 19215 bp, 14 predicted proteins | sample P2T30metagenome_FD_192433 | JGI IMG/M metagenome (GOLD analysis project Ga0265797, IMG submission 192433) | Plant litter microbial communities from East Loma Ridge, Irvine, California - P2 T30 | ecosystem: Environmental > Terrestrial > Plant litter > Unclassified | place: USA: California... | reverse complement strand
GAGGGGGGTTAGTTGGGGTGTTTTTGTTGGGTTGGGTTGGGTGGTATGGAGGGGTTTTGGAGGGGGGGGTATTTATTTACCGGTGGAAGACATTGTGGCTAGATGGCGGAAAGAGATGGGCGGCGTGCGGAGGATGGAGGAGGGCGAGTAGTGTTTGAAGGCGTTCGTCAAGCAGTGAAGCTGACGAGCGGTCGCGTGCATTTATTGACTCGAGAGAGGATTCACATGTTCTTGGTGGGTTCGCGCGCGTTGTCTAGATCTCGACTCGTCGGGCTGCTGTGGAGCGACGCCGACGACGTGCCGAGTCCCTGGTCTAGTGTCGGCAGTGATTCAGGTACAGTGCATTACATTACAGTATTATTGGGAGATAAGTACAAGTACGAGTATGCATATTTCAGAAATGCATCGCTTTGGGCTATTTACACAATATATACAACTACACGATTGGGGGTATGGTTACAAGGGGGGCGTCAAAATGTACAAGTTCATCATCACATGTGAGATAAATCACAGATCCCTTCTCTGCAGCTCCTCGAGCATCTCCTCGATATGCACCGTCTCTTCTCTGCCGCACTCCTTCCAGCGAGTCGTGATCTCGTTCCAGACCTCTAGTGTCCGTTGCATACCAGTACACTTGTGGAAAGCTCGAAGAACGGTGACAGCCAGGCCGAGCGTGAAATAAGGAGCCTTGTCCTCTTCTGCGACAAGGTCGGGGCCCAAGTCCTCTTCTTCCATGTCCATCAGACCGTCTGGCCCCGCGAATGCTTCCGCCTCATTCTGAGGTGGCGCAGCGTGGAATTCAGGCATTTGGATTGTGTCCTCGCCGGACGACAGCCATTGGCCAGCATTGGGTGCGGATGATGCCTCGAGGAAGTCACGCCAGTAAGCTTCGAGAACGCTGGGCTTCCATGCGGAGTGAACGTAGCCACCATGGATGATGAAGGCTGAGAAAATGCTGAGGTAGACGCTTCCGTGGATATGGAATCCGCGTGCATTGTTCTCCTCAAGAAGCTCGCGCACACGATCGAGATCACCGGAAACACGCGTATTGTATCGTAAGAGAAGGCGGTATGTTCTGGCGTCCGGGGCGATGGGAGTTGCTTCTTGGATCTGCTCCCGTTTGTCATCGCTCGAGAACTGCGCCCCAAAGAAGGACTTTTCGTGATCTTTGCGCTCGGCTCGTAGGCGTTGTCCAGTTTGATTGAGCAGTTTGGCAAGTTTGCGCTGGTCTCTCCAGTCGTCTGGATATTTGGAACCGAACTTGCTTTCGTGTAGAGCTTTCATCTTCCGGAAAACATGGTCTGCAGCCTCTGGCTCTCCCGCCCTGATTAGAGACAAAACAACGCAGTTCATGACCGCTGTATCGATGATCTCCCCTGCATTGACCATGTCGTTGAATGCCTTGCGCACAGCATCGCCGTCTCCTTTCGATCCTGCGTAGTAGATCATGCTGGCGCGAAAATATCTGTCTAACTCCATGTTGCGTGATACGAGTTCGTTGTAGATCGTGTCGGCCAGAGCAAAGCGACTCGCTCTGACTGCAACGTAGAATAGAATGTTGAATGTAACGTTGTTCGCTTTCACGCCGGACTCTTCCATCTTTAACCACAGCTCAATCGCGTCCTTGACCTCGGTATCGGTACCGTGTCTGACCGCACGACCGGCAAAGTTCATCGCCGAGCTCCATTCTATTACTGTGAGCGGTATTTGCTCGCCTATGCAATCTTCGAGCAAGGTGAAGTAGCGCCGCCTTGACCGGGCGTCAGAATGAGCGTGTTCCACCCATGTTAGGTGTCCAAACAATCGTCGGATCATGTCGTCGCTCATATATCGCAAGCGCGGAGTCGGTAGAATCGTAAAGTACTTCCATAATCTTTGGTGCGAGGTTTTGCCGTGTGGTTTTCTCAAGGCACGATAGAGTCTTTCCAGGGCGTATGCGTGCTTCTCGTCTTCGGGCTCGAGTACGACTCGCTCAGTGTAAGGTGGTTTGGACTCCTGTTCGGCCGATACGACCAAGCGAGGCGCCAAAGGGTTATGTTGTTTCCGTTTTTTGCTGCTCGGAGGCTGCAATCCAAAAGCTGGCTTGTCCCACATGTCTGATGGCAATCCGTACGTGTTGACCATATCCTTGTACTCCTCTTTCGTGATCTCCGGTACCGGCATGGGATCCGGGTCCTCCTGTGTTGCGACCATTGCAGCTCCACGGTCCTTCAGACTTGTTGACAGAAATCGCCTGCCGCCATTGGCATTCATCCCCTGATCCTTGGTCTGCCTCCATCCCCTCGCGCCTCGTTGCCACCGACCCGACTCATCTGCCTTGTGTTGTCGGCATTGGCCCGCCGAGACCAGCGACCGTATGAAAACATCTTCCAATCCAGGTGTTTGCTTTCGCCGCGTATTGACAGCATCGAATCCTGGCCTTCTAGTAGTCCTCCTCGATGTTTCTCCGCGGTCTCCTTGGGCGATGAGTTGAGGCAGGTCGTGGGCGATGCGAGAGCAGGCATTTAGTGATTTCGAGGGGACAGAGGATTGCCGTCTCGAGAGAGTACCGAGTATGGACATGAAGCGCCGGACATTGTGCCAGATCAGCTCAGATGCATACCATGGTACGAGCCCAAGGTCCTCCCAATGATAGTCGCGTGTGCTGGTGGCGTTCCCTTCAAGCAATGATTTAATTGTTGTATGGCGTCCTGGCCAGACGGAAAGTCGTGCCAAGCTTGCTGCATTCGCTCCTCCGCGGTCAAACCCCCGAGAATTGGTTGTCGGTCCTCGACGAGCATCCAAATCCAGCCAGGCAAGCATTGACACGCTAGGAGAGCTCGGAGACAGAGGCAGGTTGGAAAAAAGGTTTACAGGCGATTCTACTACCGGGACTACATACATCGCATTGCAACAAGCGCACGCAAAAGCGCATCCGACAGCCTCTCCCGGCAGCGCCCTCCCATCGCCGTCCAATATGGGCCGCTACAACCTCTCCGCGCAGCGTGTGCACAAATACGCATCCCAACTCCTGGAGTCAAAGACATTGGCAACACCACCTCCATGGTACAGCACAATCGGCGAGATCCCGCCCTCAGCCCTTCTGGTCCGCCCGGTCCTCCAGCGCCCTCAGAAAGCCGGCAAGAAATCTTCCAAACTCTTCAGCCCAGTCAAAGTCACCTACGAGGAGGACAGGCTCCGATGGGAATACTTTAACGACCACCCTTGGGAGCTAGCGAAGCCCCGAGTGATCCTCGAGAACGACGGCAAGGACTATCAGAAGTGGGACTGGAGCCACGCGCTATGCAGGCCCGAGGAGCGCGATGTGGGCTTGAGGAAGGTGCAGGAGTGGGATGCGAAGCAGGAGACCCAGGCGAACAGGCCGTTGAACGGTGAATCCGTGGTGCAAAGACAGAGCTATTTGATGAGGAAGGGCGGCTTGACCGAAGCTGCCGCATACGACAAGGCGAGAAAGGAACTGTACAAGACACGACACGCGCGCGAAATCGAGAGTCGTATTGCGAAGGAGGAGGCTAGAGCATACGGCGCATTCTTCGGCAAGAGTGCCTTGGAGGTTGGTGCGGATCTCGAGGACGTGCAGTACGCCAACTGGGTCGAGTGGGCCAAGAAGGAGAACCAGATCCTACAAACGCAGGCGTCCAACGCATACACAGGAGACGAGGCTGAGCAATCGGCTGCGGCTGCGGAGAATGGACAGGAAGAGGTGGACGAGGTCTCAGACCAGGTGCCCGCGAGTAAAGCTGGGCAATTGGCAATGGGAGGCTCAGCGATCCACCCTTGATTGTACTATATTATTATACCTTTAGCTGTTCGAATACATGTTACCTGACTAGCAGCGTCAATGTACAACAAAACATTTCTCCGTCAATTTGTTATATTCCATGTGACAGCACTTGCCTCTTTCATTGGGCCCGTGCTCAAGCGCGACTGCCTCGCCTCAACTTTCGATCAACTAACTAACTGTTCTTCACTCGTGCAACAAAGATGATCATCAACACCACGTCGTACTACTCAAGCCTCAGATGAAAACGAGTGATGATGCAGCTCGCCGAACTCCACGATAATCTTCACTTTCCCCAGGCCGAGTGGTGACAACCTTGTGTTTCCTTATTGAGACAGCCAACACTTCGCCCGCCCATCATGCCTGGGATCGTGGGCAAAAAGATGGGCCAGAAGGTTGACCTTGACTTCACTCTTCGCAAAGTCTTCGGAAAAGAGACTTTCAGGTATGGATCTGATACCGTTGTTTCAAAAACGCTCAACTGACACCTTTCAGGCCAGTGCAAAGAGAAGTCATCACAGCAGCGCTTGACGGCAACGATGTCTTCCTTCAAGCTGCTACAAGTTTCGGTAAAAGCTTATGCTTTCAGCTCCCTGCCGTCGTCGACTACGGAATCACCATTGTGATCTCGCCACTCCTCGCTTTGATGAACAACCAGATCGCTTCATTACGCACAGCAGGCATTAACGTCGCAACAATCAACAGCACGACATCACAACGACTCAAAGTTGCGGTCTTTGAAGACCTCCGCAGCGGTCACCCGCATACACGTCTTCTCTATGTGACTCCCGAATTCTGCCAGCTCGACCACTTCAGGAAGCTTCTTCGAATCGTCTACGAGCAAAAGGAGCTTGCCAGGATTGCCGTCGACGAAGCCCATTGTATCTCAGAATGGGGCCACGACTTCCGTCCAAGCTTCAAAGAGCTCGCCTTTTTCAAGAAAGAGTTCCCTGACGTCCCAATGATCTGCTGTACAGCGACTGCGACTAGCAATGTGCGCGACGATGTCATTAATATCCTTGGGCTTGACCGTGCGAAACTCAAGTCTTTCACTATGACGACGAGCCGACCGAACCTACACTACGAGATTCGTTTCACATCCCATGAGGAGGATCGTTACGATGACTTCCTTACCTGGCTGAAGAGCACACACGCACGAAGAGCCAACAACGCCGCAAGGTCACAAGAACTCACTCAGCGCAACGAACGTGCCACCAACGTCCCAGGCATCATCTACACGCTCACTCGAAGAGACACGGAAGAGATTGCTGGGCGACTCAGGAACGATGGCATTGGCGCGAAACCTTACCACGCAGGACTGACCACCGAACAGAAAGACGACCATCTGCACGGGTGGGTGGCGAACAAAGACGGCTACGATGTCATGGTGGCGACCACTGCATTCGGCATGGGTATCGACAAGGACAACGTCCGCTTCGTCGTGCACTGGCAGATCCCCAAATCCTTCGAAGGATACTACCAAGAAGCCGGCCGAGCAGGCCGAGACGGCAAAGCATCCATCTGCATGCTCTACTACAGCCGCGAAGACCGCGACCGCAACGCCATGATGATGCAGAACGAGATCGCAAAGAATGCAAACTCAAAGAGCAGCGCCGCAGCTAGGAGCCGGCACGCAATGCACAACCGTGGCAAGAGTTTGCAGGCACTGATCGGCTACTGCGAGAACACGAAGGCTTGTCGGCATAAGCTAATTGCTAAGTACTTTGGCGATATGTCCGAGACGCCGTGTCAGTGGGCTTGCGATTGGCATAAGGATCCGCAGATTGTTGCGAGGAACAAGGAGAAGGGGCTTGCGAGTGAGGAGTGGTGTTCTACGCAACGAGAGACGGGAGCTTACGGCTATGACGAATATGATTGATGAGGTGGTGTCCAAGGATTTTCAATGTCGCTCTATCCGCTACAACGATAATGTCTGACACCTGCTGCTGACAGTTGCTGTCACGAGCAGTCAAAACTCCTCTCAGTTGATACACTATCTCGCTTTTCCAGAGTCGAGTACTACAGATGTATCCTCAAAAGCATTGACATTTCCGCCAGCGATTACGCAGCCCAGGTTCAAGCCTAGTCATCACAACCCACTCCAGCCGCTCCATTTGATCAATGCCTACTCATACAATTATCCTCGGCTCGCGCGATCTGATCCAACCATCGCAAACCCACAATCTTCCCCCTCGCCACATCAACACAGGCCCAGACGCTGAAGTGCGCATTCTTTGCAAGACCTGAAGGACTATCCAAGTACGCTAAATGTCCAAAAGCCGCGACATTCTCACCACAGGCGAAAATACTGTCGATTCGGATGTCGCAACGCGAGCAGCTGGCTAGTAGTTCGTCCAGATCGTCATGTGCAGCCCGGGAAGTAGTACCTCTCCTCTTGTGTTCGCCGCCGGCCATCACGCTGTGACTCTCGACTTTAGCGTCTTCGGCGACAAACCCTCTCGCCACATCCGGCTCGCTCATACAACTAAGAAAATTCCGCACAATGTCGACGGGTTCTGGATTTTTCAAGCCCAGACGAGATACTTCATTGAGTTCATGTTGTTGTTGTTCTGAAGACTGTAGTTCGAAAGTGAAGGCCTCTTCATGAACGGGCGAGGTAGCAAGTGATGAGCATTCGGAGCCCGAGAGAAGGTCTCCAGCGGTTTCGAGGTTGTCGAGCATGTGTTCTAGAGCGGCGGACTTGCGGCGCGGTTGGGGGTTGGACACGGTGGTGGAGAGCATGGTGTTGGTTGGCCGTGGTGGCGAGGTTTTTGGGATGCTGAAGGATGCTGGAGGGATGTTCTTCGATGAGTGTATGGGTAGGGGTGGCAATGCTTCTTTGCGATGTGGTACACTGGTAGCTATCCCAACTGCAAGGATCTTGAAGGCAGAATGCTAGCGATTATATACAGCTTCACCTCGTGGTGAGTTTCCATGGCGTACTGCTTCAAAGCTTAAGAGCTATGAGAGTGCACCCTCGTTCAGCCGTTTATTTCTCGCATCTCTTCGAAATATGCAGGTATCGCGCGTCCATGGAGGCGGAGTTCATGTTAATGTCTTGGCTGAGCGATACATATCACTTAGTCGACTTTAGGAGCGACTGATAGTGCTACTGTCGTAAGACTTCGTTTGGAGAATCTGAGGTCAGACTGGGTACATTGCACAGCCCAGTCTAGTCGTACGGCCGGTAGCGGCGTTAAGAATCATATCCGTGTAAGCACTGTTGCTGATACTTGGCTTGCATTGGGGACTGTACGGGCGGATGATGAGCCGACGTCTGGTGCGAAAGCGAATTGAGATGGGTGGTGATTGTCGTTCCTGATTAGCGGAGGCTATCTCGCTTTCGTTCGAAACACCTTTGAGTACATTTATTCGCGAATCTGTTCTTCGGACATCTGGAAGAGCTGAGATAGTACGGTCATCAAATCTATGTAGGCAGTGTTTTTGAAGTCTAAAGGCTGTATTACTTTCCACCTCGGAAAGGAACACAGTCCGGATTCCTGATATTGTCGTCTGGTGTGTTTCTAGCAAAGTCATAATCGCATGCATGTCCTCGTGTCATCTCTCATATAACAACGCCGCTCAAGCAGCACCAGCAATAACGTTCATCACGCCGCCATCCACAGTAATAATCTGCCCGTTCACATACTCGTTCTTCGCCAGGTACAGCGCAGTCAAGCCCATCTCCTCCTCCCTGCCACCACGCATCGCAGGCACATGGCCCTTCTCCTGGACCTTCTCGGCCGGGAGCTCGCTCTTCTGGTTCTCATCCGAGCTCTTGGCCGTCATCTCCGAAGGGAAGTACCCCGGCGCGATCGAGTTGACGCGGATCCAAGTACGCTGGAATTCGGAGCTCATCAGCTTAGTGAGGTGGACCGTAGCGGCCTTGGCGGTGTTGTAAGCGAAGTGGCCCTGGGCGTGTTTCATCTGGCCGCTCATGGAGGAGATGGTGATCACGCTGGCGCCGAATTTAGGGAGAGGCCCTTGGGGCTCGATTGCGGCTTGGAGCAGAGGCAGGAATGCTACTGTGGTGAAGTAGACGGCGGTGACGTCTGTGTTGTATGTGCTGTTCCAGTCCTCGACGCTCTCGTTGTCCCACAGCTTTTTCTTGAGATCGTTGGCGTCGTCGTGCTCGGGTTCGGCTTTGGGGCCTGGGATGCCGGCGTTGCAGATGAGGAGGTTAATGTACTTCTCCTTGGTCTGGAGGTCTTTCACGAGAGCTTCGAGGTCCTCCTTCTTGGTGACATCGGTGGGGCCAATGGGAATGATAGAGCCTGAACCGTCGTGCTCTGGGTGGTGAGACTTGGCGGCCTGCTCGAGAGCCTCTGTACGGCGACCGGTAATGTAGACCTTTGCACCGTTGGCTGCAAGGGCTTGAGAGCACATTAGACCGATACCAGTGCCGCCTCCGGTGACGACGCAGACGAAGCCGGAGACATCGAGCAGCTTGGAGGCATTGAAGTGGTGTGTGGCGGCCATGTTGTAGGTGATGTCAAGTGGTTTGAGTGAATCGATTGGGGAGAAACGGGATTATACCAACTCAAAGGCTTGTTGTATGTAAAAACTTACAGTGAGAAGAGGCGATCGCAGCGATTTAATGTACTTTTGATGCGAATGACGAGCGAGTGTGCTCATATGCAGTCGTAGCGTTTGGTGGGACAGAATGTTGACGGATTTAGGTTGATTTCACGCGATCAATGATGCGCGACGGATGACGTACACAGGAAGCGCGGTCACGTGAGGAGGGGAGTGTAACTTCCTTTTTGACAGCTATATCATCCCAGTTTAGCACCAAGTATCTTACATTCTTTGCAGCTCACATCTTATTCTACGCAATTCTTGGTATCGGCTCCTGCATAATGTCGTACCCAATAGCTTCTTTATCCATGCCAACCCCCAACCTGTCAAGACGTGCCGTCTTGTAAATCCAAAAACCGAGTCCAATGCCCATCTCTTTGATCCTGTGCCACGCAGGACCACTGGCCTGACGGGTGTCTCCACGGTCTGCCGATGCTTGCGCGACTTTCTCAACTCGAGGTCGTCGGACAGCCTCATAAACCTGGAAGACCTCCGTCAGTGATCTCCCCGGCTCCGCAAGCACACGCGAGAGGAAGAAAGCATCTTCGAGCGCCATGGACGTGCCTTGACCGATGTGTGGCTGCATCGCATGCGCCGCGTCGCCGAGGAGAAGACTGCGCTTCGAGGACCATTTGCAGTTCTGTGGCATTTTGTAGAGCGGGTAGAACTTCACCCTGTCGGTCTCGCAGATGATCTTTCGCAGTATGCCGTTCCAATCGCCCGTCGCGTCGGCGAGAGTGTCCAGGAGTTTTTCTTTGAAGCCGTCGACTTCGTGCTTGCTGACAGCCTCCCAGCCATCCCGGCTGCCGCTCTCCGGGACCGGGACTGATCTGGAGAAGAACCAGTATAGATGATCCGCCGTTGCCGTGTATGGCGATACTGCAACGAGCCCGTGCGGCGTGATGGTCGCGTGAAGGGCTGGATCGATTCCCATTTCTTGCGTGGAGATTGGGAGGAGGCCAAACATGTTCGCAATTCCGGAGTACTCGGGCTTCGCCTCAGGATCGATCAGCAAGCCACGCACAGCAGAATGAATGCCATCGCAGTCGAGCAGAATGTCGCCACTATCATTAGATCCATCGGAGAAAGTGACAGCAACATCTTTGTCGCTCTCGACTATCCTCGTCACGCTTTTGGAATAGTGGATAGTAATCCCATGCCCCTGCGCCGCTTCGAGCAGAACCTGAAGAAGGTCGTTGCGCAAGATACGCATGTATCCATGCTCGGTCGCTTTACGGATGGCATCCGTTCGATCCCAGTCGGCGAGCACCTCGCCTTGCATCGAGTGGAGCTGGAGTCTTCCTGATGAGAAGCCGCGCGCCAGAATCGCTTCCGAGAGGCCGAGTTGTTCTATAAGACGTAAGCCGTTTGGTGGTAGTTGAACGGCACCGCCTAAACTTGTTGGCTCGGATCGGATTTCGTAGACGACTGGCTCGACGCCCAATGCTTGCTTGAGACGTAATGCGGTGACGAGGCCTGCAGGGCCGGCGCCGATGATGAGTGCTTTCATGTTGGCTGGTGCTTGGAGGTGTGAATCTGTATGTGAGGAACAATGATACATATCATTTCACATCCTACCGTCTCGCTATTTGATATTCGTGATGAGATCAACTACAATCGGCGTTCGGAGGAACGCAAACTCGCATTGAACGTACGCAACATAGGGCCCGCAATCCTGATTGAATACCGATACGTCCGTAATCGAACATATAGTAGTCGATAGGATTGGGCGTCCGAAACAAAATTTATTCGCGTGTGAGCAAAAGCTTACCGGATATGAGGATCGGGATTCGTCTGAAATCCGATCCGACTTAATGGTTGGGACTTGGGTCGTTGACTTTTCATGCAATTCATGGTATAAGCAGTTCCTTCAGAAAATTCGTTGCATGCCTTGTTGGACTGAGGAACGGGGAGGCCGTGTACAAGATTTACACTGTCAAGTACACAGGTGTGAATGATGTGTCGCACGTGGGTAGCCGTCGTATGAGCTTGCTGGATGCTCGAAGCTTGTCTTGGGTCTGCTACCAGCAAATCATGTCTACATATGTACACACTCAGCACAATCTCCCTGGAAAGTGATCACTATTCAAGCAACGAAACATGCATGTGTCTGACTCTACAGTGTGAAGGTCAAAGGAATAGTCGAAAACGCAGTCGCGACCCTAACCCTGTGTACCCTAGGATGAGCACGAAAGCACTGTAAGATTGGACTACATGTACATGCACGTGAGAACAACATGCACATGATACATGTATGCAAATGTATGTTGATCCAGTGTATTCTCGGTTCCAGGCCTTCTTTGCATTGCTTGAGTGAGAGGTCTCATATCAAATCGATAAATTGGATGGGTGTAGACGAGATTACACGCCAACAAGCGAGCGACCACGTACCCGGATAGCAGGCACAGCATCCGAGTGCATAAGGTATGCATATGAATTACAATTAGATCGATGTACCGACGCATGTACACTCACTGTAGTTAAACTAGTTCAGTTGTGATAATTGTCACGCGTGCTCGAACTAATCACGTACTTTGAGTGACATGAGCAGAAGGATCTTGAGCTGGTACGGGTGGAGCTTGAATGGACAAATGTTTCAGCCGCACCCAATGACGGGCATATTTGGGCGGGAAGTTCCACATCTTCAGAGTTTCGAAAGCTGATCCTTCGGCCTCACCCTTTCCCCACCCGCGCGTGCCCTCGCAAGCACAACACTTCAGGTGCTCAGACCCCCTTCTTGATGATCCTCAAGAATCCTTCCGGCCCATTATTCTCAAACCTGGTGTCTCAACACGTGCGCCTACTCCCTCGCCACAAACACCCAGTGCCCACGCGAATGCTGTAACATTAATATGGCGGATTATTTGTGCACCACCGACGGCCAATAACATCACGAGTCAGCTGCTGAAGCATTGGAGTGGCCGTGCAGCCTCGCCACAGCTAGCACGTGGAGAAGATGAGCCAATGCAGTGCTGCATTGACGGTGACGAAATCTGCAAGTAAGACTCGAGCAAAGGTCAAGACTGGATGTCGCACGTGCAAGTAGGTGTACTTGGGGAAGATACATCCGCACTCGGAACATTTTGCTTACTTCCATAGGGCGAGAAAGGTCAAGTGCGACGAGCGGTTTCCTGCTTGTAATCGCTGCGTGTCTACTGGACGAGTCTGCGATGGCTATGGCATATGGGGAGGTGGAGGCAACAGCTATGCCGAACGTTATGCGAAGTCAAACTCCCCACCGGAGGAACGCTCGTCTACATCACCCGTCCCACTCGTGCACCAGATCTCAGTTCGTCCAGGACTAGCAAGCGCCAGCGAACGGGCTTATCTGGACTGGTTCACTGGACAGACATCAACGAGACTTCCTGGTGTCTTCGGCTCGGGCTTCTGGGACACGCTTGTTTTGCAGGCGTCGGTCACCGAACCTGCTGTGTTACACGCTGTCCTCGCTCTTAGCTGCGCGCACAGAAGCACCTCCATTGCAGGCGTCAAGCAAGCGTCTTTGGAATTGAACGCTCCCGACAAGCACGAGCAATTCTGCTTGCGACAATATAGCTCTGCGATTTCCAAACTGAAGCCGCATTTTATGAGCAGCAGCAAAGCATCGCTGAGAGTAGCACTCATAGCATGTATCGTCTTCACCTCTCTGGAGTTCGTCCGCGGCCACTATCAGACCGCGCAAGTGCACCTGCGCAACGGGCTACAGCTACTTGGTCAGCTCAAAGTCGTCTCACCAGCAGCGCAGGGCACAGAACCTTCAAGCCTGAGTAAAGATGAACAGTCAGTCGACGGCTGGCTTGCTGAGCAATTCAGCAGGCTCATCCTACAAGCTAAACTGTTCGGGCAGAGACAACTCATGGCCCCGATCGGGAAAACATACCGCAGCATTGTTCAGCCAGTCGCATTCGTCTCAACAAGCCATGCCCGGAAGTGCCTCGATGCACTCATCAGTGAAGCAACCTCCCTGGCCGCGCGCTACGACATGGAACGAGCAGGATCGCTCTGTCGTTTACCTAGTCCCGAATTACTTGAACACCAGGCGGCCATCCAAATAAGTCTTACAGGATGGTACAGGGCTTACGAGGACGCCAACTCACCATCTGGAATCACGAAAGACATTGCCACAGTCATGGGGTTCAAAATTCTCCACAGCTACTACTTGGTCGCAAGAATAATGCTTACGACATGCCTTCGCTTGGACGGAGAGATGGCTTACGACTACCACACTCAGGATTTTCGTGCCATCTTGCTCAACTCCTGGCAGCTCGGAGAAATCGTTTTCAATGATGCACCAGGCACCAAATTCGCCCACGACCCAAGCATTCCGCCGATTGTTGCTGACATGGGGTGGATCACACCACTGTACTTCACAGCCATCAAATGCAGAAACAAAGAAGTGCGTTTAGAGGCAATACGCTTTTTAGCCCATGGCGATTGCAAAGAAGGAATCTGGGACGCAGCGCTGGCATCGCAAGTTGGCAGGCAGATCATGGCTATCGAAGAAGAAGGACCCATGCAGAACTCAAGCAATTCTCCTTTGGTCAAAGTCAAAACCGATAGCGAAGAGCCGCAACTCCCGCCCGACAATCACAGAGTGTTTGATGTGGAAGTTATCCTTCCTGAGGGATCGAGCATCGGTCTGGGCGTGGTGTGTAAGAGGAGGAGGGACGATGGGTCGGTTGAGACCATTTCTCGTCGTCGAGATACTCAATCGGATCAATGGTTTGAGGGGAAAGCGTGAGAATGGGACCACGGCGACAGCTGGGCCAAACGCTGGACACTAGAGAGTCACGACTTAATCGCACTGCAACCTTTATCAATCTCCGGAAATTCGAAATAGAGCACACGAATGCGCCACGAGCCATCTACGGATATCTCGCCAAATTTTCTGGACTGGCATCATCTGGTCCTCTCGGAATTCTCAATCAGAGCTGGAGAAACATCGAGACTCGATTGCTGGCTCTGGACTGCCTGTGCGGCCTAATATCGCACGCAGAAGTTCTGCCGAGATTCTCGAATCTCTACGACCTTCATCGTGGGAAGGCGATTCGGGAAGTGCTCGGGCAGTGAAAAGTACGCCGCCAATGGGATTCACGTATGTCAACTCTGAACCTTCGACAACGCAAGGGCACTCTATATCTTGGGAGATGTTTGCTTGCAGGACCATGAACTTTCCGCATTTACCTCATCCGGCACTGAGAACAAGATCTCTCGATTCAGCAAAGCGATGTACGAACTATTTGAATTTTACCTTTTACAGGATGGGATGTTACAAGGATAATCATCATCTAGCTAGGCCTAAGACAGATGGCCGATCACAGCTGGCCTTTTCAACTCTTTCGCGTGTACGATATAGTGTTTATGTACAGTATAACAAATCGAGAACGACTCTCAAGAAACTGTGTATCGTCACGATGGAGATCGTGACAGCTCGCAATCGGTGTTTTCAAACATGAAGAACATTTGCAAATGAAGATGAGAAGCATTGAAACTTCACGATGCACGACAGTGACACTACGATAATGCTTGAGTTACCTGGACTCGTGCTGAAACTCACGCTTTATACACGATCTGCACAAGCACCCAAGCTTCTCTGTACTGGTCCTGCCGCTCTTACTCCAGCTTCGCAGACAAAAGCAACTGCCTCGACGACGAGCCAACATACACCGTCTTCTCATACTCAGTAATCTCCCAATCCTGCTTCTCGGTGCTCCAGTTCGACACATCCCTCCTCGCAAGATCGAACGACACCTCCGCCGTCTCACCAGCCTTGATATGCACGCGCTCGAAACCACGCAAGATGACCTTAGGATCGTACGGTCCGCCGAGCGAAAGGTACAGCTGCGGCACCTCATCACCATCAACATCGCCAGTGTTAGTGACTTTCACCGTCACGGTGTAGAGATCTTCCCAGAGGCCCGGGTTGCCGCCGTTGGGGCCTGAAGCGGGCGGGTACGTGAATTTAGAGCCGTCGCGAGCGCCCTCGGGGATGAACGAATTGTCGCCGTAGCCGGGCGCGCCGTAGGAGGCGTTCAGGCTGGTGCTGTTGAGCCACGGGTAGATGTACAGCGGGATGCGCGTGATGCCTTCGGGGAAAGTGTGGGCTGAGGTGCGGTTGTCGATGGTGCCGTAGGTAGGTGCTGGGCCGGAAGAGCCTGAGTTGGGCTCGTAGGGCGCGGCGTCGAGTTTCTGGACGCTGATGTCGGAGTATTCGAAGGTGGTGTAGCTGAGGCCGAAGCCGAATTCGTAGACGGGGGTGATGTTGCGGTGGTCGAAGGTGCGGTAGTCGACGAAGACGCCTTCTTGGAAGTTGTATTGCGGGACGTCTTGGTTGGGGGTGTAGAGGACGTCGGTGCCGTAGTCGGAGCGCTCTTTGCCGATTGTGAAGGGGAGTTTGGCGCCGGGGTTGACGCGGCCGTAGAGAACGTCGGCGATGGCGTTGCCTGATTGTTCACCTGTTGAGTGTTAGTGTATGTATGGAGTGTACACATTCTTGACCCGTCATACCTGGAAGACCAGCCCACAGGATGGCAGTGATGTTCTCGTTGTCCTTGTACTGATCGATCTCGACTGCGCCCACGGTGTGGAGGATAAGGACAGTGTTGTTGCAGCTTGCAGAGACGTTTGCGATCATAGCATCCGCGCCTTGCCAAAGGGTCAAGTTCTTGCGATCGCCGAAGTTGTTTTCGATGTTGATGAAGCCCTCGCCGGAATCAGCGTTCGCGAACACAAGGCAGACACCACCGACCTCAGTTACACGCTTGGCCAGCACATCGATCTGTGTGAAGGCACTGTTGTTAGTGATCGACTGGTAGGAGCCGTAGCGAGACGTGACTTCGTGCTGAAGGGCCGCATCAGGGCTGATGAGGTAGGGGAAATCGGCCTGACCACTGCCCCAGCCAACACCAAGAGTGCCGACATCGCAGCCGTGGTTCCTGCATCCGTTTGGTCCAAGAGGGTTTGAGCCGGCATCTTCGCCAATGACTGCTGTCAGCTTCTCCTTGTTGGTAAGTGGCAGAGCGCCCTTGGTGTTCTTGAGCAGGACGGTCGAAGCAGCACCGATTTGACGAATGAGCTCTCCATGCTTTTGGCGAACGTCGACATGCTTGTTGACAACGCCGGTGCCCCAGGTCGAGCCAACGTGGGCGTGCACAGCGCCATTGGTGTAGGGTGTCCAGGACTGGAAGTTTGGAAGATCGATCTTGTCATCGGGGTCGACAAGGTACCAGCCTGCAAGAATGCGTGTGACCATGTCGTCCAGGCGCCATTGAGGCACTGTACCGTTAAGCACAGCGATGGTGAGGTTGGGGCCGAAGTAGCTGTCGCCGTCGCCGAAACGGATGTCACCAGCCATCGTCATGTCCAGGCCAGCGAGCACAGCGGGCACACCAGCGGCAGTTGCCTGCCAGTCTGACATGACATACCCTCTACAAAAATTGATCAGTATCACCATAGCTTTCCTGGGTCCTGAGGACAAGAGACATACTGGAAACCGAGCTCTTCCTTCAGGATGTGGTTCAGCAGGTAGCTGTTCTGGCATGCTTGCGAGTTGTTCAGGAGGTTGTAGGAGCACATGAAGGATGCAACACCAGCCTTGACGGCATCGGCGAATGGCCTGGGAAGGGTAAATCAGTATGTTTTCTGAATCCGGGGTCAAAGGAAATGCCTTACCAAGCATAAAGCTCGTGCATCGTCTGGTCATCGATGTTGGATGATCCGGGCTCAGTGATGTTGAAGCCGTAAGCAACGGCTTCAGGTGTCTGCCTGAAGTGCTCTTGTTCGTTTCCAACGAAGTGTTTGGCGCATGCCTGGACACCAGTGCTCTGGATACCCTTAATCGAGTCGGCGAACAGTTTACCGGTGAGGTATGGGTCGGGGCTGAAGCCCTCCCAGTTACGACCGCCTTCGGGAGACTATTGTATTCAATTGTCAGTACATGAGCCCAATTTGAGGTTCGAATTATTGTATTACCCTTCCGAGGCCGCCTGCAACGGGTCCGAGCTGGACAGTAACGCCCTTGTCACGGCTCTCTTCGCCCATTGCCTTGCCACGCTCGTATGCCAGACGCTTGTCCCAGGTCGCGCCCACGTTGATGCCGGCAGGGAAGACGGAGACAAGACTGCACAACGTCAGTAAACAGGCCATTGCTACACATAAGTGCTAATGGCATGACTTACTCAGTGTATCTCACGCCGACCGGGGAATCTTGCAGACACTGGCCTCTGATCCCCAGGCGAGGCACGCCACCGGTCTGGCCAACGCATTGCTCTTGCTGCCATCCGGAACCTGCTACTGTCAGCCATTGTTGGCAAGTCGGAGGACAATGGTAGCATACCTGTAGTCAGGTTGACTTTCTCTTCCAGAGTCAATTGCTTGACAACTTCAATGGCTTTCTTGTACGCCGCCTCCCAGTCTCCGGCACCGCTACCCCAAGGGCTGGGATATTTCGGCGGCGAAGTCTGATCAGACTGGGCTCCAGCGACGGCATTGGGGTTGGGAGAGACGCCCTCTGGGTAGGTCACGTCGGGGAACTGAGATAGTCAGCACATAGTCGGTGGAGTAAGGACTTGCCAACAGCGTGCCGGAGCTCCATTGTTTCCAAACTGTGCCAGCGCTCCGCCGAGGAGACACGCAAGTGGGAGAAGCATGGTGATCACAATGCTCCCTTGTCGATATGAGAAATGGCTGCGAGATGCGATTCTCTCACTTGCGGGACAACAGTTTGGTGAAGCAGATGTGGAATACTTAAGGCCGGCAGGTTTCTGCTGACGATGTTTCGTACCTGCGGATCGGCGACCGGCTCGGCGGTCGCTTGCTGAAAGAGGAGTGCATGTTGCGGTCAAAATCGCGCTCCACTATTCTCCATTCTCGCCAGTATAGTGCGGATTGGGTAATGTGCCAATATAAAGGACACGAGAATTGGATCCCAAAATCCTTCTTGCCCGCATTGAAATGAACGTATGATGATGCTGACACCGAGCTACCTCAGCTGCAAGGTACGAAGGTATCACACGATTTGGGAGAGCATACAGATCGCGTGCATCTCGCGTGTGTGTCTGTCAGCATTGTGTGAGGATGCCGGGGTCCCCCCGGGGTAGTGGATGTAACAGTGTTCCTAATCCCGGCCCTGCAATAATGTGATACGTCAGGTTCGGGTTGACATCCACCCTGATCCTGCACTTGGCGGTGGGCGGCCGGTGGGCTGCCGCTGTACCTTTGAGGCTGGTGCTCGACCGGAGGCTGGTAGAGAGACACGGATAAATTGCAATAAAGTGTGGCGGCATGTCGGTGCGTATAGCCGGGCCAAGTCTGAACTTCACATCCGGCCTTGTGCCCCTCGTGTTTATGCGCCATTGCAAACCTATATCAGCATGTGGGAAAGTATAACTAGACCAACACCAAGAATGTCTCGTGTAGGAAGGCGTGTTGGCGTGCAAGGCATTGTTTGGCGTAGAGGCATCTGATGCTGACATTCCTTCCACTATACATGCTCGCCTATGCGCAGGTCCTTGGCTGCTCTGGGAGATTATTAGGAGGGGTGCATAGTTTACTGGCATGACAAGTTTTTCAAGCATCAATTCAGTTGACTTTGGGTTTCCAGTATAGCATGTCTTGTGCTGCCCAAGGTCTCTGATGTTGCCATTAGGTTGAATGAGCCCTCGTCCCTCCACACCGAAGACGGCAATGGCCCAATTTGTCCTTGCCGACTTCCGAGCACAACCGCCAACTTGACACCGTGTGAGAGGGTGCAGATGGTTATGCACTCGAGCACATGTCAATAATGCTGCCGTTCGGATCTTGCATGTGCTCGCCAGGACTTGCTATGCGCAGTCATCTTTCGAGCATCCCGAAACAATTTTCCACGCATGAGAGCTTCGGTTGAACTGACTGCAATGTAGGGCAAACCTGCAACCGTGTTTGCCGCTGCTGGAAAGTGTTGCTGTTGTCGTTGTTGACGACGAGTCGATCAGAAGTGGTATTTCCGACCTCGTGCGATGGTAAATAGACAATGTCGTCTACTTCAGGTCACGGTACCTCCGTAACAGGAAGATGCCGGAGCATAGATAAGTGGATATCTTGCCACGTTCCTCGGGCTTGGCCAATTGCGCCCGTCGTTGCTTTACATCACTTGTACCTGAAGGATTAACAACCTCCCGAGCTTCTCTATGATAACCTGCAAGGACTCACATCATACCACACCGACTGAAACGATCAAAGGTACGTCTAGCCTTCTCACGCTCAAGGTGCGTATACTACCGTCGATCATCGCAAAGATGATGATCCTGTGATGATCCAAGACTCCGCATGCTTATGTTGCCATGCAAAAGCAACAGCTGGAACCTAGCGAGAAGCTTGCTGTTTATATCGCTCTGCCATGAACATTGCTTCCATGTAACGGGCTAAGAGTAGACAGACCAGACCCTAGCTAACATTCATTCATCTGCAGCTTCGGGTAAAGCGCTATACTTCCGTCAAGGCAATAAGATCAGACCAGAGATAAATCGCACGTCTCGCTTCGATCAACAAGCTAGATCACAACACCATGGGCTCCATCGATAGATTCGCCTGGATGGAAGTCCAACCCGGGAGGTGGGAGCGAGAGATTGACGAGATCGAGAACTTTTATCTCGCGCTCGATCAACAGTACGCTGCAACTGGTCGCCACTTCTTCGCCATCATGGGTCACATCTCAGTGACAACAGAAGTTTCAGCTGGCCAAGGTCTAGACGAGTGTGAGCGTAATTTCGAGGAAGCCTTCCGTGAAGCTTGGGCCCGTCTACGATTCGACCATCCTACACTGGCCTCTTGGGTCGAGTATAAAGGAAAGCAGCCTCACAAAATCTACGAAAATGTAA
>Ga0265797_10005183_pt1 | contig 19226 bp, 9 predicted proteins | sample P2T30metagenome_FD_192433 | JGI IMG/M metagenome (GOLD analysis project Ga0265797, IMG submission 192433) | Plant litter microbial communities from East Loma Ridge, Irvine, California - P2 T30 | ecosystem: Environmental > Terrestrial > Plant litter > Unclassified | place: USA: California... | reverse complement strand
CAACAGGGAATCGAACCCTGGTCTCCCGCGACTTGTCGGTGTTAATGACAAGCGGAAATCATAGCCACTAGACCATTGGGGATGTGGTGTACTGCTGTACACCAATGGATGATTTCGAGTCTTCTGTGTCTGTTCATATTCAATGCCCCAAAGGGGTCAGCACAGCTGAGCATGAAGCCGAATGCCCTCAACATAGTTCAATAAGACATCAGCACTCCCCGTCCGAACTTCGATAGGTATTGAGAAGTTACAAGCTTCATTCGGGTAGCAAAAGGTCAATTGTCATCCCTGAGACTTGTACGTCGCTGACTCGTTCAACGAACGTTTCGTCTGCTTCTGCGAACTTCTGCCAGCTAGCCGACTCTTGTGATCTTGGACGCTGAATGAATAAAGTGATAGAAAGTCTCATCCCCAACGAAGTATGGTTTGCTGAAATCGCGAGGCTTAGTTCATCGTAGCAGGTGGGAGTCCTCACGAGCCTGCGCTATGGAGCTTCGACTACGAGCATATATGGCTTGACGCTACGTTCGAATGCCAAACAACTTGTTGATTCGTCAGGCATCCAAAGGCGATAGATACTTCATCGGCTGACGACACTATCTCCCGCAAGTCAAGTTCAACGTGGCTCTTGTCGTTGTTCTGATGTCAACCAGCGCACAACGAAATCACGTCAAGCGCGTCAAGGATAACATGTGAGAAAAAAGGGTGAAGAAAGAAGAAATGTTGCAACATTGGCAACAATGCCTGTCCTTTCAAGGAAACTGTGCCCAGCTACAAACAAGAGTCTGATCTTTTCTGACCAAAATGCCCCGTAGTCGCAAATGCCGTGTCTGTCAATACTAGCTCGCCCCAAAGACGTCGTCCACCGGACGAGTCTCAATCGTAGTCCTAAACTACATCTTTCTGGACATCAATAACCCATGCCGTAATTTCCGACCGCCCATTCGGATCCTCAAAGAAAAAGAAAAGGAAAAATCACAAGCCTGCGCCGATTCTGGGGGTATACTGCTCAATAGTGTTGCCTGTCTGTTTGGTTGGTTGATTGGTTGTTCGTTTCAGTCGTTCATAAGTTCGCTCTCGTCGCCAAAAGTCTCATCGTCCTCGTCGACATCGTCGAGAACAGTGGCGCCTAGCATCCCCGTGACCTGCTGTGCGTTGCCGTGTGGGTGTGGGTGTCCGTGCACTGGAGGTGGTGGCGGAGGGAGCGCTTGCGGGTGAGCATTCGAGCTGCCAGCCCACAGTGAGCTGCCGGTAGAAGCTGGTGCGCTCTGGCTTAAGCCCGGTGCGACACCTTGGATATGCGTGTGCGTGGAGTTGGACATCTGAGGCGCCCAGTTGCTGCTGTTGTGCAGTGCTTGCTGGAAGAGAGCTGTGGAGTTGCCATGGCTTGGCCCTGGTGCTACGGGTGTCTGGCCAGGTGGGTGGGTACCAGTGACGTTCACGTTCATCACAGGTGTGTTGGTACCGGACCCCGAGTCGATGTTCTGGTCGTCTAAATCGTCAATTCCCATTTCGCTGCCGTTAGCTACCGAAGGGGTAAGTGAATCACTGCCAGAGTGATACACCCTGTGCTGGTCGTTCAGATGGTCGCGAAGCCGTGCCACGCCGTGGCCGGAGAAGACGCAGAAGACGTCTCGCTGGTGATCGTTGAACTCGGGTGGCGCATCGCGACAGAAACTCAAGAGTTCATCGCGAAGGAAAGCTTGCACACCAGTGAGAGACAAATGTGTGAGTTTCGGGCAGCTGTTCAACAATGTGTGAATGCCCTAGAAAACTGTTAGCGGATACTCAGAAGACAATCGTATGCGGAAGAAAACTCACGTCTAAGGTCAAATTTGTGCAATAGCTGAGATGCACTCGCTCCAGCACACTAACACCGTTGACTCTCTTGCTGTTCTTCACTTCGCCCATGGCAAGGCTGTAGATGCTGCGATCAGTGATACCAGCGCACTTGACAAGCCCTATCCTCTTGAGTTTCGGCAAGCTAGCAAGCTTTGTCACACTGCTGTCGGTCAGAGCGGTGCAGCAAGCGAGGTCAATGTAGCGGATGCGGTTGCATGCCTTGGCCAAGGCTTCAACACTGACGTCGGTGATACGGGCACAGTGGCCAAGGTGGATGTAGTGAAGGTTTTTGCCGAGCTTGGTAATCGCGAAGACGGCTCTGTCGGTGATCATCCTGCACTTTGCCAGGATGAGGTTTCGGAGCCTTGGACATGTCTGGATGATTCTCTCTACGCCCTTGTCTCCAATTTCCGCGCAGTCCGTCAGGTCGAGGATGCGCAGTGCATCGAACGAGATGGGCATTTCTGGGTCGTTGGGCAAGTTAAGGAAGGCAGAATCATCGAGACGAGAACAGTGAGCAAGTCTCATCTCACGCAAGTGACGACACGACAGAAGGAGAGCGGTGACTGCTGGCGACTCCAAAGCCTGCAAGCCGTAGAGGTCAATTTCCAGAAGGTGTGAACTATGTGTCGCAACAGTCATGATGGCCTTGTCCGTCAACTGCGCGCAGTTGTTGAATTTGAGTCTCTTCAGGTGTCGGCAGTTCTTTGCGATGGCAACGATAGACTCGTCGGTCAGCTTCTTACAGCCAGTCACGTTCAAGCCCTGAAGTCGCAAGCAGTTGTCCGCTACCACCAGCATCGTCTGTTCCGTCACCTGGTCAAGACCAGTGATATCCAGAGCCAACAGACTCCGATTGCCCGCTATAAGTGGAAGAAGACTGATGTCCGTGAGCTTTGTGCAATTTGTCAGCGTTAGACGCTCAATACGCTTGCAATCCGCGAGACCCATCAGCGTCCCGTCGCTGACGCTGTTCGCAAGTGTAGACATGTTGAGACGCTTCACCAGGTCCTGGTATGCGAAGAACTTATCCGCCTTCCGAATAGACTGAACGACGCTGTGGATGCTGTCCCATTTCCCCATAGCCGGTCTGTGCCAGAGGAGTCCCACGCTATTTCTCGCCCACTCTTTCGACACCAGCATGCATGACTGCAGGTCCTTTGGCGCACTCAAGCGCGAGAAGATGTGGATCAAAAGTTCAGCGGGTAGGCGGTGGACGGGGGAGACACGGCAAATCTCCTCATACTGCCGCCTAAGAGAGTCGTCCTGAGAGAGTTCGGGCGAATTGTCGAGTCCCAGTGAGGATGCTGAGTCGTTTGCCTGGAGCATGAAGGAGTCGTTGTCGTCGTCCACACCGCGCTCGGGCGAGGTCGAAGAGGAAGAGTTGGAGGATGTGCTAGAGCGACGTTGTAGGCGACGAGGTCGAGCTGTGGAGGGCGCCATGGCGGTGGTCAAGCGGGAGATGTGTAGGTGGTAGTGGTGGTAAGATGAGTCGAGAGATGGCAGGGCGGGGCGCTGGTCTAGTGCGACGTCGGGCTGAGCGCTGGTCGCGAGCACGGCTGGCTGGCCGTCGTTGCGGCTGCCGCGTGTGGGAGGAGGTGAATACAGTCGCGTGGATGTCGTGAAGGGAATGCGTGTAGCTAGAAGTCACTGGAGAGGGCGGTTGTTGGGATTGATTGTTGATGCTGGTCGGGGGTCGCAGGTCGCAGGATGGGCAGCGGGGAAACGAGGCGAACAAGCAAGCAGCCTAGCAAGCAAGCAAGCAAGCAAGCAAGCAAGCGACGGTCACGGGTCGGTGAGTGAGTCGCGGGTGTGGTATGTGTGGTGAATGAGTAGGAGTGTCGGTGTTTCTGCCTTGGATGTGCTGCTCGGGGGGAGATTAGGGCGTGTTGTTGGTGTTTTGAGGTTTGGCCTGGACTGCTTTGGCCTGGGCTGGTGGTGGTGTTTAGAGTTGTCCAGTCTAAACTCGGGCGCGGAAGGCAAGCATCCTTGCACCGTTGCACCGCCCAAGCCACTTCCACTGACGCACCCAGAGCCAGTGCGCGGCGAGACACGGCCCTGGTAATCACCGACACTCCGCTACTTTAATAAGCAATCGAAGAACATGGTTCTCGATGGTAAGCACTCGACTTCCTGTCAAGATCGCCATATACTTCTTTATGAATCGACGTCAAAACCCTGGTATGGCTTTGGTATTTGACAGCACGGGCATCCACTCTCTGCTCCAGATCACCTTGCATGTCGTCGTACACATAACTCCATGAAGAACAGAGATAGAACAGGTGGAACGTCGCCTGCGTCGCAGCATTCATGTTCGAAAAGCCAGCCACCGTAACAATATCCCAAGCGCTTGCATTTCCAGAGAGAGAGAGAGAGTCACTCGTTTCATACTAATCGTGACTAGGAGCCAGAGTCTTTCTATATACGCAAGCCCTCGACGCCAAAGTCACGTGCCAAAACTTTATATCAGCTGCTGAAGTGAAACATCTGTTCCAGAGCTGACAACCATCACGAGCTAGTCATACAGGAACAAAATACCAGCCGACAACATCACCCCCGTTCCTGACTAGCACTCAGAAATAATGCTACAACCTGCGATCAAATCCCCATTATACTTTTGTTCGCCATCTTCTTCCTCCTCTCCCACTCCATGTCCAACTCCACCCGCAAATCTACAAATCACCATGCCTTCATCAGAATATCCACCCTACCACGGCTCATCCTCTCCATACCCTCCGGATGACGGACGGAGCAAACATGTCCACTTTCCCGACTCCTTCACGCCTTCCTCATTCTCCATCCGCATCAACTTAGGCCCACGAAACAATCCATCCAGCATCGTCAAGATCTCCATCGAGTTCGAGCCAGGTCGTTTCCCGAGGATCCAGGTTCGCACAAAGAAGGCTTCCGAATCAAGGCGGAGGCGGCGCAGGAGGCATTAGAATTTTCTCTTTCTCCTTTCCAGTGAACTCAAGCTGGACGGAAGGGTGTAATGATTCGGCGCTTCGCCTTGCTCTTTCGCCTTAACGAATTACGAGATACGATTTTTTTTTTTGGAATCGACAGCGGAGATGCCCATCATCAATGTGTTCTACGTCGGCGTGCTAGAAGTTCCTGGGATGGGCTGGGCAACAGTGGCATCGGTTCCTGCAATCATCAACTCTTCCTGATCTAGCCTTGAAAATTGGGATTTTCAAGGACGGTCGAGATAAGAGTCGGACAATTCCAATACCGGACGATCTGACTGGGCACTATTCAGGTGCAACAGGAGTGATGATGTGCGACGATAACAACGAGTGCAGCTGAGAAGAACTTGTATGCTACCTCTTATTGTATTCGTTCTCGATATTTTGCGACCACTTCTTCATCTCTGTCAGAATAAACATACGTAGCTTTGAGATTCTTGCATCGTTTAGTTTTCATAGCTCACGGTTCACATCGTCCGGTCTCCGCTCCATCAGGCAATGTTGCACGTGAGTGCTCCTGACATCTTGAGGTCCTCTTTTACAGGAGTCATACTGAGCATAGGTGGACGGTAGCTTTATCAATTCGATCCAGCTTCGGTGAATATTTGTTTGACGGTAGCACCTTCCCTATTCGTGTTCAGTTTGGTTGATGGTTGCTGCACAACGGCTTTCGGGTACATCGAGTCGAATTTGACGAATTCGACGCCGCGAATGGAAACCGTTGGACCAGTACCGATTGAAATTAATTTCACCTGATAAAGATGAGTGAACAACCAAGTAGTTTGAACAAGTGAAAGAAAGTTCCATGTACAACAAAACAACTCAACTGAACAATGACGAAATGAGAGCCTCGTCGGTGCCAAGACATCAGATTGGTATTCATTCAAACAGTTGGGGACAGGCTTAAAAGAAGCTTCTAGAAAGTCAGATGCGGCGGGCGGTACGCTAGAGCGGTTCCCATCCTGCGACTACCCGGGCACTACGCAGGCCTATTCCCTGACTGATAGCCTTTTGTGAGGCCGCCCGTGCCTTTTCTCGATGCCGTCCCTCTTCCAACGCAAGAAATCCTCCACCAACACCAACAGCACCACCCAAGCGCCCGAGAGTCAGCCGCACCCGCTCGACCTCTACACTGCTGAGCAATCGCCCGCCCGCTCCTCACACGACTCGCCCACCCGGTCCGCCCAGTCGTCCCCGGAAAAGAAATCTCGCTCGTCGTTTGTGCGAGAGCGCGGCGAGAAGGACAAGAAGAGCCCGAGAAGCCCGCGTGGAAGTTCCTCGTTCGCCTTCCGCAAGAAGGATTCCGACGACTCACACCCGCTCAATCTCCCGCCCGAGGAGTTGCGCCGACTCAGCGCTTTAAGAAACGCCACGATGGGCAGCCCCAGAGAAGAGGCCGGCGAGCCAATGCAGGAGTCGACCCCCGCGCCCCAGCAGGCACCGGGAGCATTCCCCAATGGAGTGAATGGCGATCAGAGCGAGGAGACTGGTCCCGCTCCTCCGCCACACAGGTCTGCCACCAGCTCACCTGCCCAGCAAAGCTCGCCTACACCGAGCCCGCCAGTGGACGCTGAAGCGTGCAAAGAAGCTGGAAACAAATTTTTCAAGGCCAAGCAGTATGACAAGGCGATCGAAGAGTACACCAAGGGTTCGTCTATCTGAAGCAAGCCCAGCGCATGCCACCACCACATCGAGCTAATGATTCGGCAGCCATTGAGGCCGACAGGCAATCTGCGACCTACCTCTCCAACCGCGCGGCGGCTTTTATGGCCGCGAGCCAGTATGTTCTGGCGCTCGAGGACTGCAAGCAAGCCGAAGAGATCGACCCCAAGAACCCCAAAATTTTGCTCAGGATGGCTAGAATTTACACCGCGCTTGGACGACCGGACGAGGCATTGGATGTTTTCGACAGGATAGACCCTCCGGCGTCTGCCAAAGACAAGCAGCCCGCACAGCAGATGAAGCAGCACATTGCACAGGCGGAGGAGCACATCAAGAAGGGAACTACTGGTTCCATGGCACTTTTCGGCCTGGACCAGGCGGAGAAGGGACTCGGGTTTGCTGTGCAGCCGCCGCGCAAGTGGAAGCTGCTGCGCGGTGAGGCATACCTGAAGATGGGCAACGTGAACGCTCTCGGAGACGCACAGAACGTGGCAATGGGCATGCTGCGATCGAACAACGCAGACCCGGATGCGCTCGTGCTCAGAGGACGCGCATTGTACGCACAGGGTGAGAACGACAAGGCCATTCAGCACTTCAGACAGGCACTGGCTTGCGACCCCGATTTCAAAGACGCCGTCAAATACCTCAGGATGGTGCAAAAGTTGGACAGGATGAAAGAGGAGGGCAACACACATTTCAAGGCTGGCCGTCTGCAACAAGCCGTCGACGTCTACACATCAGCGCTCGAAATTGACCCATTGAACAAGGGCACCAACTCGAAAATCCTGAACAACCGCGCCATGTGCTACACCAAACTGAAGCAATGGGAAGACGTGATCAAGGACTGCGACCAAGCCATCAAGCTCGACCCCTCATACATCAAAGCCCGCAAGACCCGCGCCAAAGCCCTCGGCGAAGGCGGCGACTGGGAGGAAGCCGTGCGCGCCTACAAGGCCATCGCGGAGCAGAACCCCGAGGAGCCCGGCATCGCCAAGGACGTGCGCAACGCCGAGCTCGAGCTCAAGAAGAGCAAGCGCAAGGACCACTACAAGATTCTCGGAATCGAAAAGGACGCCAGCGAGCAGGAGATTAAGCGCGCCTACAAGAAGCTCGCCATCAAGTACCACCCGGACAAGAACCCCGGCAACACAGAGGCCGAGGACCGCTTCAAGGACATCTCCGAGGCCCACGAGGTCCTCACCGACCCCCAGAAGAGGCACCAGTTCGACTCCGGCGCGGACCTCATGGACCCTCACGAGGGCATGGGCGGTTTCGGAGGCGGCTTCGGTGGCATGGGCGGTATGGGCGGCGGCATGGGCGGCGGCGTGCAGATCGACCCCGAGATGCTGTTCAACATGATGAACGGCGGCGGAGGCGGTGGCCGCGGCCGTGGCGGAAACCCCTTCGGTGGCGGCGGAGGAGGATTCTCTTTCTAGGCGTGAGACTAAGTCTTAGGAGGAGGACATTAGGCCTCCAAAATGTTCTGCCGAAGTGCTCCAAAACTTGTGTTGCTAGCGATTTTCTTTGGAGAGTGTTACATGTCCGTTCGCATGGCATGTGTGGAAGGCAAGACATGCATTGTAAGCGGAGAAGCGAGAGGCATGGAGGGTTTCCGGTAGCCGGTTTGCATACACCTTTCTGGGAGCGTTGGGATCAGATCATATAGACGAATTGCATGCAAAAACAAAAAGTACAAAATTACTCTATCGTATGCGGCATGGTTGGTATTGTTGTTGTCTGAGGGACATCTGTCGTGGAAGCAAAGATTTGAATGATGTGGTTTGTAAAAATGTTCCTCTATGATACTATGATATGCATAATCCTAGCTACTGGACTCTCCTGTGCACGAATCCATGTGCGCTGAACCTTTGCAAGTCTTTTCTTCCTCATTACATCTACTCGCTTACTCTCCTGCCATTATCATATCCTCCGATTTACTCCGTTAGAAGTGTCTTTGAAAGTTGCGTGCTGGGGTACGTGAAAGCATCATGGATGGCTGCTACCACGGTAAAATCCGCCTGGCGTCAACTTCACATGTCGTGAATTGAAGTCGATCCACGAGCGCCTATAGGTAGCGCGTGACACCATCATGTAGTGCAGTCGACGCAGATGCTCATAAGTCGCTTTCTTTGACGGGTCGTAATCGAGTTCCTCGGTCACCAGCAGTATCAATCACCTCAGATTGGGACCCGCGGCCTTGGAGTGCCACCTATCCATGTCGTCTGGGAAGGGTTCTCGCAGATGAGAGGCTTCAACCGGAGTCTTTGTCGTCCTTGTCTTCTTCGCCTTCCTTCGCGTCTGCGCCCTCCTCTGCCTCCTCGGGCGCTGGCTCGTCGACTTTGAGAATGAGCTCCTGGCGAGAAATAACAATTTCCTCGTAGGCAATACCCCTCAGCATAGTGATGTTCTGTACTTTCCCATCGACGTTCTTCTGCACCTGTTCATAAATCTCAGGCTCGTACGCCACGTTCCTCCAGCCGTGGATCAGCCGCCTCCAGTAGCACGTCTCGGCCGCGAGAGTGAGATATCTGTCTCTGAAAGTCGCGACGGCGTTATCGGCGACTTTCTGCGCTTCGTACGTGTTTTTGAGGTAGTACTGGACTTTCTTCTTCAAGTCTGAGAAGTCGCGTTTCACCGGCACAAAGTTCTGCTTGGGCCCGTCCGGAACGAGAAGGCTGTAGTAGTGTGCTGTCCACTCGCGCTCGTGGATCATGGTCACACTGTCGCAGTTGAGCAAGTACTTCAGACGTCCGGACCACGAGCGGCCCTCGGTATGCACGAGGAAGGCGTAGCGGCAGAAATCCTCCATGGGAATGAAGTTCGCGCGTGTCGTCCAGTCGAATTCGAAGACGTCGGCCCACGACTTGTTCTTGGTGACTTTGAGCAAAGGTCCGCGCACGTCCGGGTTAGTCCAGACGGCGCCGCGCCATACGGCTTTGGGGATTTTGTCCGGGATGTACTCGTCCAAGTCTTTACCACGAGCGCGCATTTCGGTGAAAGAGCCTGCTACGCCACGCCAGGACCAAAAGTTGAAATCGGGCATTACGAAAGCGCGGTCGTGCGAGGGGTTGTTGTATTTGCGGGAGAATGCCCAGAGGGTGTGGGTGTCCTCAGGATCGTCCTCGGGCGTGTTGGGCCTGTCGTCTACACTGACTGAGAACTCGATTGAAGGCAGAGTCTCGCCAATAGCAGTGGCACCGAGCAAAGCGCGATGAATTTGTGACCAGACAGCGACGGCTCGCTCGGGGAACTGTGATCCTTCGAGGTCGAAAATGCCTTTGGTCTCCAGAATGCGCAGTTGGTTTCTGTGAATCAGCGCTCGGAACGCACCTTCCTCCCGCCATTCGAGAGACGTGTCGTTTGCAGTTATTGAGCGTGATAGATTGTGTTTCCAGTAATCGATAGAACGGTCAATCTCATACCAAAGGTCCGGGAAGGCGATGTCGCATTGCTGGTCATTCAAAGCAAAGTTCTCTGCGTGTTTTAGAGGTTCGTAGACCCAGTTCTTGTCGTCGGGGTTCAGAGTGCTCTGGCTTTCTGATGAGCTTGTACCCTTGTGTCCTGATGACGCTGGTGGTGCCGATATTATGGGCTTTGCTGCCTTGCTGGGCGAGTTCCATAGCAGTATGTTTTGAGCAAGCAGAACAGTCAACAGTACAATAAAAAGAACCCTCCAAAGAAGCGCAGTCATGATCGCGAATAGCCAAGAGGCGGTCCTAGAGAGTTCCCAAGATTTTCTCTTTTTTTTTATCCAAACATGCTAAAGCTCCAGAAAGCGACACCGGAAGAATCAGTACAAGAGATTGGCGTTCTTCAGGTCGAAGAGTAAGCAAAGCTAATACAAGGCGGTAGCGAAGTCACCTATCAATTTTCCCGGCTTTGGGAACAGGGGCGCTCAATTATCTGCACATGCATGGATCATGGCCCGTGAGGCCGCGGGTACGCCGTCGAGAGCAGGCTAGAGCGCCTCAAGCGCCATAACGGCTGTGGCGTAGCTTGAGCACGCGCGCGTTCATTGCCACCGTTTATGGCGGATGCCTACGTCTGGGGACACATGCTAGACAATCACCGATCGGATGTCACGTCTGGAAGGCACAGCTGTGGTTCTCGGATGTGCCAAATCGTGTCACTGGTTATTGTGCAATTTCATTCGGATGTTTTCTGAGTTTCGCGTCCCTTGTTCTGACACCGGCTCGGGCAGGCTTCGACTTCGAAGTTCTAGCCTAGGGCTCGAGCCGAGAGCATCGGTAGATCGGTGTGAACTGGTTTTTTGGGCGGCACGCCTTGGGTCCAGTCGTCGTCGTCGTAGCATCGCGATGACGATGAATGACTTGCACATGCAGTCTTGCGGAAACAGTCGTGCGGCCTTGGTGAAAGCGAAATTCCATGAAGGTGTGGTGGCACTCTTGTTGTGATAAAGGCAACTCCCGGTCTGGACCAAGCAAGCCGACAGGCCAAGCGAAAGCTGTTCCGAGATGATAAGGACTAGACCGTGTTTGTTTTTTTGGCGAGCATGTCAGCCGGGGTGGTACGCGATCCTTCTTCTGGAGCACACCATAGCGGCTCACCAGCCACTACTGCATGTCGAGGTGAGGTCGTGAGATCTCTGGTCTGGTTGGCAGGAGGCATGCAACTTGAAGGCCACAGATCTCAGTCTCGGTGGCTTGTGTGTGGCTGACCTTTCCCGACGAACCGACTTCTACGCCTCAAGCACGTGGTTGTGGATACTGGGACTGAGTTGATCTTTCCTACACATATAAGTGTACGAGTGCACGCTAATTTTCTGGCTGCTACGCCGTCTCGTCGACTCTATGTCCTCTCATTGCTGTTGTCGAGCGAGCCCTATGACCAACGGGAAAATCGACAACACGGTACACGCGGCGTCCTACGCGACTTTCCGATCTATTCCGTCCTCCAGTACAGCGCGCTATTGTTGTACAACCTGGCCCAGCATCAACACTCGATTTTGACCTCTCCTCTGCTGATTGTATAGCACATGGCCTACTGCTACCGACATACGTCCCATGTAAATCGCAAACACGCGCATCCTTGCTAACCATTGCGCTGGGAGCAAGACCCACACGCGGCGGAGTCGGAAGCCGTTAGGTTTTGCGAAAGGCTTGTCTGCCCGCTGCCCGTTGCATCCAATGCCAATGCCAATGTCATTATTTGCGTCCTCCAGGAGACGTCACGCCATCGCCGGTAGGTGCTGAGTGGTATTTACTGCCTCTACATATCTTTTACTTTACACTTGTGACGAGACTGGACATCTAGACTTCTGCCCACAGGAACTACGTCGCGCCTGCGACAGACATTCGCCCACCATGCAGGCTTCGTGGCTGGCCATCCCCATCCTCCTGCTCTCTATCATCATCCTCATCTGCACCGAAATCGCCCAGCCGATACCGACTCTCAAACCTAAGGTCTTCGTCATCGGCTTCTCCAAAACCGGCACAACCTCCTTCGGCGATGCTCTCGCCCACATCGGCTACAAACGCCTAGGCTGGAAAGACATTCGTAGCCGGCACATGGTGCACTCGTACGTCAACGGTGAATACGAGCCCTTGATCGAGCAGACCCGCTTCTACGATGCTTTCGAAGACCTGCCCTGGCCGCACCTCTACCGCGAAATGGCCGCCATGTACCCAGACTCCAAGTTCATCCTCAGCCTGCGCAAAGACGACGCCACCTGGCTCAAATCGATGCGCCGCCACGTCGGCCGCGGCAAGTGGATTGGCTACTCGTACTTCTACGGCGCGGTCACCTTCGACGGTAACGAGGAGACCATCCGCCAGTCCTACACAAACCACACCGCTCGCGTACGCGAGTTCTTCGCGGATCAGCCCGAGCGCTACCTGGAACTGACCGTCGACGACGGCGACGCCAACTGGCCGCTTCTCTGCAATTTCGTCGGATGTCCCGAAGGCAAAGTGCCCACGACGCCATTTCCTCGTAGCAACACGGCTGCGCACTGGCGCGATGGCTCAATTGACATCCTCGGATGGCTGCACTGGTGCTGGGGCTGGACTATCACTCGTCTGGAAGAGATCACTTCCTACTTGTACTACGAGAAGAAGCAGCCGAGCGCACGCGCTGTGTTGAGCTTCATCTGGCGGACGATCGACACTATCGAGATGGCTTGCTCGGAGCTGTGGTACAAGTATCTCACGGAGCACGTGCCTGCGCTGCGCTCGGCTTGAGGGCGTGGAGGTTACGATTCGAAGTTGTGGTGCTGCTAAAGCAGATGTAAATTTAAACGCGGTCAGGTTGGACTCGGCAATATTTGTGTTGGGAGTCGGAGGAAAAATGCGTTCAGCCGACATCGCTGTCTCCTTGCCTTATGGTTAGGTTCATGTACTATACGGAGCGGCATCATTGCCTCACATAGTGTACAAATATCCATGTATCCTAGTGTACAAATCACCGAAGAATTTCTCAAGAGAATATGCTCAACACGCTATCTGCAACGGGGAAATGTGGGAAACAACGTTTGCATTTGAGAGATTTGCGTTCCAAAATCGTGATCAAGTCGTAAATGAAGAAGAAGCTACTAGCATGCGACCGACGTAACCATCCAACAGAGTTCTGGCCATGAAGAACACGAGCCCACACAATATTGCAGCTCAAGACTCCTCATCGCTCGCTCAGTTCAAGTGTCGCATCCTCGTCATGCAAGCTCAAAGACAGCCTTTCCATCAACCTCCTCCACCACCAGACCCACCCTCAAGCTCTGCGGCAGCTTCTTACCCTCACCTCCATCCCACTTGATGCCATTCTGGCGACAGAAAGCCTTGTACTCGCCAATCACATCAGACGCCTGCGCGCCATGCGGTGCAACAATCTCAACACCAAGCATGTCAGCATCGGCGAAAGCCTTCTCGAGATCAGTGTTCGCCGCGGCCTGAGCAGCACGCAAGTTCTGGGATTGTTGTTCGAGGGCCGTGAAAGTAGCAGCACAACGTTCCGCGGCCCTCTCCAGGAAAGACCTGAGCTCTGTGAGTTTGCGTTCCAGTTTCAACGCAGTAGCACTGGGTCCGCTGGTCGCGTTGTCGTAGACATTGTACTGCTTTGCAAGTTGGACGTCAGGGTAGAAACGATGGAGTCTGGTCTCAGTCTTGGTGATCTCCATTTTCAGTTTCAGGGCGAAGGTGTCGGTGGCGCATTTGATGAGGTTTGCATCACGTTCCGCTTTCTCATATGCTTTGCGGGCTTGGAGGAGGTTGGTGAGTCGAGTGAGAAAGGCCGGATTGCACAGGAGGATGGCGTGGCCGGGCCAGTCGATGCTGTTGGTCAGCTCGGATGCGCGGACAGGAACGTGGAGGTCGGGCTTGAAGTCGTTGTTGTTGTCGTCGTCGTCGTCTTCGAAGAAGCTCGCGAAGGCGTTCAAGGTCTCGACACGGGATGTGCGATTTTGATTGCCTGAGTGGAGCGCCGCAGCGTTGGGACGTCCGGCTTCCTGAGACGCGGTTTCGCTTGATGTGTTCAAGGAGATGGTGATGCCAAGCGGGTTGCCTGCTGGCAACGTGCTTGCAGAAGTTCCATGCGAAGGCAACATAGGAAGCGGCTTTCTCTTCCAAGTCTCCCTGTATGTGGGCTCCGCAACCTGAATTCCGTCATGCTCGACTACCCATTCCTCCAGCCTCTGGTGATCGGCTTTATTTGGCAAACTCTCCCTGAGGTTCTTGGGTCCACTCGGTGAAAGGTTGCGTAGCGGTTTACGCTTGTGAACACGTTCGTTGATGAACTCGCGCAGGGATTGAGGGATCCACGTTCGATTGAACATCGTGTTTGATGATGACTGGTTGCGGTGAGCGAAGGGAATGCGTTAGATACTGCGAGCTCTCTTGTGTGTGTGCAGCCAGTTCATGAAGAGTGAATACCGTTTATATCTTGCTCAATCCATCGTGGGTATGGATGAGAGCTAGCCGACAGCATGAAGCTGAGACATCGCATTGCAGTTTGCTTGCCTGTAGGCGCAAGTCTCAAGATCGATTTTTTCATTATTCTTACTGCATGTTTCACTGGATCGTATGTATTAACCATGAGTTTGTATGTCGGTAGGCGTTTGCTGAAGATGGCTGCATATGTAGGATGAAGACGGCATAAAGCACATGCGTGTTTCGGCTGATCGCATGCGTTGCTGAAGCCAGGTGGACCTGGAACCCGGTGACTGCCCTCGATGCTGCGAGCGTAGAAGACGTGGATTAAATCCAAGCGAAATTCCTAATGTGATCTGTGTAATCTGCCATTGTGCCTGAACATCATAATTCCATCACAGAAAATCGATGTCGAGCAGAATAATGGCATGATTAGTAAGGCACGCGGGAGTGATGAGTACACCGCTACCATCAAATATAGGGAGTGAGAGACGATCTCAATCTTTGAGGTGGTGTAGATGTTGTCCAAACTAGGTTCGTGCGTGAACCTAAGTGATCATGCCCTAAACACATACTTGACCGCGGAGATGTTGCAGCTTACTAAGGCCATGCTGCCACTTGCGAAAACCGTGTCAAACAGACCAAGAGCCTCTGATGAGACGAATGTATGCAGTGAGAGAGGCATGCATGACCTAGAAGACACAGAATGAGGTTGATGGCTAGATGACAAGACACCATCAAGGTTAATAAGATATAGAGCAACAGTCGTCCGGGGACAGTCGGGCACCTCCAGAGACTTTGAATAGCGTCACGCTTAGTAAATGAGCCTAGGTTTTTCGAACCCGTTTTATAGGATGGCGCAATACTTCTCATGGACTGATAGCTGATCCTTTGTAACGGCAGAGGTTAATATCATTGCCACTGCCTCTTTCGATCGCAGCGTGCGAAAGTACGAATAGGTTGTTTTGAAAGAAAATAGGAGAATACCACTGTATGATGCCGAGTACAATCCGCCGTGCCGGGTCCGATGCACAGACGACTCAGATCCGATCCAACCAAGACGGCGTGCTACACATAACGAGGCGGTTCGGAAGGGCAGACCGGGCAACCTAGAAGACGTAGTAGGCAGAGGCTTGCGGACCTAGTCGAACGCTCGCCGCTCTGTAGCGCACGCCGTCTTCACGCGCCGCTGTAAAGGGATCGATAAACTTCGCTGGTATCCTTGTATTTTTGTTTTGTGAGCACTGCGATGACATCCTTTGATGGTGTGTTTACTGAGTAAGCAATGATTCAGGCAATACATCGGGCAGATGTAGTATATTGTTATTAGGCCGAATTTAATCCATAATGAGACATGTGTTCGCGGCGAGCAGTGCAATAGACGAGTAAGTGGAACCGAGTAGGAGATGAAGGCCTGATGCGGACAGGGAGGCATATTCCACGCGCGTGAACACGCAAAAGGAGTCTCGTCCCCACAGCGAACGAGCGGCAAGTGGAGCCAGCGAGCCTACACACCGAAGACGCTCGAGCCAGAGCAAATCACAGGCGGGCCAGGCGAGACGCAGTACCGAGCGCGTGTAGATTTGATTGCAGCCAACTTGGCCGATTGCTGCACCGTGACCTGCTGCTGCCCTGTCGTCGTCCCTGTCACGATTGTTGATTCTGCTGCTGCTGTGCTGCCTCTTGCCGGCGAGGCCTCGACTAGCTGCTAACCGTCTTTCTCCCAGCACCACCGACCGCTTCACCAGCAGGCCTCGTCGCCGTTCTGCTGCATACTCATACTCACACCCATACCTATACATTCTTTTGCGGCCTCATATGTGCCTTGTTCGCTTCCCACCCCTCCACCGGTGACGTCCCGCTCTAGTTGCGAGGAGAGCTCCAGTCTCCCCCTCTTATATCTCGGCACCGCCAGAACGGGTCGTCACTGTTTCAACGCACCTACTTTTTCTTACCCGCCCTATACCAGCATTGCCTTGCTCACGACATCGTCCGGGCGACACGCCAGTAGTATTGCGCAGCAACGGGCACACGCAGCGACCCGCCTATATCACCACCGGCCTAACGCCCACTTCGACGCTTGCTCAGCCACTCACCGTACCCTCCGTCTGTGAAACCTGCATAACGCCTGTGCGCGGGGAGCAGCACATGAAGTAACACTCTACCGCAACACCCGACCGGCACAACATACCACAGCTCAATGGCGGCCAATGTCACCACCCAGTGGAACCATGCCGTGCCCCTCGGCCACGAGAACCACCGCCCGCGAGCTGCCAGTGCTTCTTCACGCGGAGCCAACTACACCTACCAGGACTCGTCCAACTATGCCTACGGGAGTGTAAGCAAGCGTCCGAGTAACACAAACATGCGTGGAGACAATGATGGTCAGCGCTCGCGGAACAACTCTATCCCACGGAAACGCTCAGCAAAGCCTCTACGGCAGCAACAAACGCAGGCTGAGGAGCCAGATGAGGGATGGATACACCGCGACAAGCTTCGGGAGATCGAGATCCAAGAGATGGAACAGGCTGGTATGCGCATCCGTCAGCCGCGTCGGTCTGGCAGTACTGGGCCAGGAGCCAGCCAGCGTTCGAACAGCAGATCAATGAGCCGGAGCGGACTTCGTCGACCTGCGAGCAGAGAGCAGATGGGCGATTCACCTGTCGACGAATCTGGGTATGGGGATTTCAAACGCAAGAGGGTGTCCACGATCCCAGCCGCAGATGCATCTGAAGAGCGGGAGGCAGAGTTCCACCACCAGAACGACTCCGAATTGCGGACTTTGGAGGAGCTGGCCGCACCACAGCCCGGCTACAGGCAGCACTCTGGCCGGCCGAGCACATCGAGAATCCCCATCTCGAAAGTTAGTCCTGTACCAGTACCTAACACCATGGTGGATCGCGATTCGCCACTGCCTCGCAGCAGGCACGGAAGCGCTAACTGGAGTGGAAACTGGGATGACCTGCAATATACACGACAGCGGAGAAGCGGTAGTGTGGGCAGTCAGGTGCTTCTGGATGACGATGGTTACAGAACGCCTTCACGACCAGCGAGCTCGCACGTTCGCAATGGCACGGGGTCTGCCTCACCACCGAAGGCTCGAGTACCGAGCAAAGACACTCCTACGTCTGGTGGTCGCAAAACTTCTGGCCCTCGGCCGCCTACTGCGAACGCCAACAAACCCCGTGTGCGCTCTGGCACGGGTGGAATGATCATACGCCCTCTTTCCAGTTCCGGTCCCAGAAATCCCATTAACAGGCCTGAAGGCGAGGCACCATGGCTTGCATCGATGTACAAGCCCGACCCCAGACTGCCGCCCGATCAACAAATGCTGCCCACTCATGCAAAGCGTTTAGCACAGGAAGGAGGTGCCGACGTCAAGACTGTAGATATTGACGACGGAGCATATAAACCTGTGCTCGACACACAGCAGCACACTCTTGAACCACCAAATGCGGAGAAGCAGCGCCTCAGCCCCAACGGAGGCTCGCCTACGAAGTCGACACACTCACAGGACACATCAGCATGGCCTCTTGGAGCAGGTAATGCGACCAACGAGCCTAGCAGTCCCCGGCCTGGAACCAGTGGAGGATATCGCATCACTCCTGTGATTGCATCGCATCCTGCGCCTCAGAAGAACTCTACGTCAGAGAAAGACATGACCGAGCCACACAACCCTACGCCTCGCGTCCCTGACTTTGACAAGGACGAAGAAGAGCTGCCGAAGAAGAAGGGCTGCATGGGCTGTGTTGTGATGTGAGACACTGGCGCAGAAAGAACGAAAGAATACGTCCCTTTCACAGCAAGCGAAGAGAAGAGAAGAGAAGGATGTTGTAAAGCCGCCCCAATCCCTGGCGAGCGAAAATTTTCCCCAATTTTTGTTTTTATTGTTCCCTTGATACCAACGGCCGTCTCGTTTGTGCTTTTATTATCTCGATTCTATCGAGCCATGGCTTGATGGCTTACTTGCTGCTTTTGCATTCTGAGCGATTTTCGAGCGAGCCTTTTTGTTGCCGCTTTATACTTACGCTTGCTGAGGTGGGAAACTCGGCATTATATTGTGCATGGGCGGGCATGCAGCGACTCCACTGTTTATTATCTGCACAGCAGGCGACATAGCTATCTTCTACTATCATTATGTCTTGTCCAATTTTCAGAGAGGAATGCAATATTCTGCGGATAGTCTTGTGTGTCATTGTTTCGTGTTGTATAGATTGAATGTTCAGCATAAATCATATGCCGATCGTGAAGATAACATTCCTGCTCATCTACGCAGACTGAATCCACTACCATCGAACTGATCAAATCTGATAATATCAGGCCCTCACATCAGCACTTCCAGTCACGTGATCGTTAAGCTACACCACTCGCAGCTTCCAGCTTTAGCGGCGAAGGGGTCTTGGCGCACTACACTCTCGAAAAGCACGGACCATTATTCCAGCGGGCGGTGCCTGCTACTTTGATACAAGCGATTTTTGCTCGGCTGCTGGTGTTCTCGTTATCGCAACAATCATCACCCGGCTCTTCGAGGATCTTCGACACTAACAAACAGTCAATTGAATCAATATGGTAGGTCGCTCTCTTTCGCTTCTGGACCTTGGTCGCGCGATGGCATTGGAGGGGTACAGGGTGGGGTGCTGGTGCGTGGAAAAGTCGGAAGGGGAGAAGAGATGGATTGTGATGGACAGGTGTATGGGAGGGATATGCCGGACCACGATGCGCGACCATGGACCACACAATACGCTTGTCAGCCATGAGAACACAACACTAACATCATCCCTCACAGTCGGACGGAGAAGAGGTTCCCCAGCAGGAGGTCGAGGCGGCCGAGGAGGTCGAGGTGCCGGCCGACAACGCCAGCGGCAGCATGTCTGTCCTC
>Ga0265797_10005182_pt1 | contig 19239 bp, 19 predicted proteins | sample P2T30metagenome_FD_192433 | JGI IMG/M metagenome (GOLD analysis project Ga0265797, IMG submission 192433) | Plant litter microbial communities from East Loma Ridge, Irvine, California - P2 T30 | ecosystem: Environmental > Terrestrial > Plant litter > Unclassified | place: USA: California... | reverse complement strand
TTGAATCGATGCGGCAACTCTTCAGCCGTGATTATCACTACAACTGTAGGACGTATGGCCATCAGAATACATATGCAAATGTGACTATGACTACAACCCAAAGTGACCTAAATTATCTACATGTGCTGATATAATTCCTCTTGATCCACACATCAAGCTCGATAAACATTCAATCAATGATCCTCTATAATCTATCTTCCAAGGTGAACCTCCATGATCTCGACCAATTCATCGGCGATATCACATTCGATCAATAAAGCTTGCAGATCGAATGTGAAGAGATCAATCTTTCTTTCGGATTCCATCTGCGCAGACTCCATCTTGCTAGCCCAGGCCATGACGAAGAAAGACTCTGATTCCGGCTCACAGGGCTCTGAGCCCGAATCGGAATCGTATGAAATCGAACGACAGGGACTTGAGTTGCCCAAACGGACCGACTCTCTTTCGTCCTGCTCCTCGTCCTCTTCCTCGCTACATGACTCCATATCCTCCTCATCGATGTCCATGTCTTGCTCCTCCTCCTCGTCATCGTCGTCGGAAGAGGGACAAGGCGTCATTGGACTATCTGATATGGACCTGGATCGTTCCCGCATACCTTGCAGTGATCTTCTCTTGGCCGGTTGTCGTTCGATTTCCGCATCGCCAACTGGTGATCGAGGTCGCGGTCGCTTCAAACCTTCAAATGATACCTGACGGTTCGTGATCGGCGGATGGCTCGCTGGTCTCGAGCATGTCACGAGGTTCGATGTGTCTGGGCTCGCTGACCGTTCATGTGTAGATCCGGTCTTCTGCTTACTGACACTGACAATAGTTGATGCTGGTGATAGAGGTTCATCGACATTGAGACTGACCGTAACTTCCAATTTGCCGGTGTCGGAATCGGTGAATGATTGATCAGAATGTCCATAATCGGTCGGCAAAGGTGTTTGGTCGTAGCGCGGGCTAGATGACGCCGCATACGCTGGGCTGGGAGGACCGGTGTAGCCGGAGCTGACGATTTCTGGCCCGGTATGGTACTTGGACGAATACCTGGTGGAGAGGGAACGAGGAATCATGATATAATCCGGTGATTTCATTTTGGGTGGCGGCGAAGCTGAAGGTGGAGGAGTGAAGAGCCCGTTTATTATCTCAGTGAGACCAAATGGAGAGGAAGAGCTATGGAGGGAGTGATCAGGTGGGACGAAGTGCAGGGAGGTGCTGGCGAAGTTTTTATTGAGTAGGTTGTGCTCTGGTTTCGAGATGGAGGTGGAGGTACAGGCGGAAGGAGGTGGAGTACCGAGGTACGGAGAGGAGGATGAGCATCGTTGCGAGGACGATGCCCGCATACATAGGTCGGGCGAGTGGTTCTGATTGGTGATTGTCTTTAAGGTATAAATATTCGGTTCGGGGTGAGGAGGAGGGCTACGGATCGCTGATGGCGTTGACGTTGGCATGACTTTCGCCAATTGAGGAGCGTCAGGGAGTGGAGGTGTCGATGGTCGTCTGATTCTTGGATCTGTCGCTTTCTTGATGACAGCTGGACAAGATATTTGGTCAGTCTTTGACTTCAGGTCCACATCCGACCTCAAGCTAGACATCAGTATAGCTACATCTGCCTGGTTCATGGGAACATACCAAATGCCCCATTTGCCCACCTCTTCAACTTTCGCCCTTCCTGTGAACACTTCATCCAACCACTCTCGTCTCATCACCGCTCTCGTCCTTCCTTCAATCTTGTTCCGTTTTACATCAAATACCCTCGCGGAAGGGTCATACCACTTCCCGTGATCTCCCACGATTCGGCACCAAAGATCTTTACGGTCGAGATCTCTCGTGTCGAAAGGTTCATCGAGGGGATACTTGTTGGGGATGGAGAGGATGAAATGAGTGATGGTGGGGTCTGATGCATCTTTTACAGATCTACCTCCTAGAGCCTATAGGTCAGTGAGGATATCTAAGTCGGCAGTGTCACATACATAGATACGATCCACACAGGCAAAGAAGGATTCTTTGGGCTCTTGTTTACGCCATTGTATATCGAAAACCAGTCCTTCGAGGGGTTTCTTGTTGCGCTGAGCAGGAGGATGAGGGGTGAAGGCGAAAGCTGGCGGTGCATCATCAGGGGCGGTGATCCTGATGGGAGGAGGGGCGACTGAATCTGAGCCATGTTCATCCCTCTTTAATTAGTGTGTGTACTTACGACTTGTTCTCCACATTTTCCAATGATGTATACGGTACGATGCTGGTGAGTGGACACAAAGAAAGAGGGAGGATGTTTGTAGCAAGCACGGGTCATTCACAAAAAGGAAGCGATGATTTCAGTATCTCACACACACAGATATAGTGTGTTGAATCAACCCATACCCCTCTTTTATCCATTGCCGCACGGTCCCCTCGTTCCTGTTACAGATGACAGTATGCATACATGGAGCATACTTAGATATCACCAGTCTCAAAGGGTAAGATATTGAATGGTGGGCTCTTGAAGTTGACCGATGGTGTATCGAATGTATCGGGGAATGCTGTCTCATTAGCGCTGACAGAAAATACAACTCATGATGATGAATTACCGGCAACATCCTTTCTTGCTGCCAACTCGACCAAATCATGCCTTCCCATACTGTACGTCAGCTCGCCCAAACATGAAATAGGGTAGCTCACTGTAAACAAGCGGTCCTCAACGAGTTCCACAAAGCATCACTAGTAACACCCTTCGCACTAGTCCCAACTGTCCCACTTACATAAGCCTCGGTAGCATCGGTGTGTTGTAACCTAATTGCCGAGATGATATGCTGGGCCGCAAGAGGATATTGGGCGAGATTGATATATGATATACCGAGATTGAAGAGTGCTCGAACGAAAGAAGGATGTAGGGAGAGGGCTTTGTGGTAATACGAGATTGCCTCGTTGGATCGGCCGCTATTTGCCAGAGTTGCGCCCAATCGATTGTAGAGCAGCCAGTCCTGATCATCAGCTATGTACGGTCGGGCGATCAAACAACTCACATCAGGACGAACAGACAGGGCGGCAAGAAAACAATCTTCCGCTTTGGTATACTCCTAAAAAGTCAGTTCAGCTACACGACTGAAGGAGGACTGACCTCGCTGGAATTGAACAAGACACCAAGAGCAATCTGGACATCCGGATCAACTTCCTCAGGACTCCTCCTAGCCATATCAATCAATCTCTCTACCAATCCTGCATGAGCCTGAACATCCTCCGACTCCGACATCACCGACCCATGGGCCATATCGATCCATTTCCCCAACATCACCCTAGCTTTCTCGAATGCAGCTTCATTGGTGTAACTGACGGCAAGAGCGAGGTAAGCCGGCCTGTAGTCTGGATCGAGGTCGATCACTTTTGCCAGCGCCCTGATTGCTTGGTCTTCACGCTCATTCTCTTGCTGCTTGAGACCGAGAGCGTACCATGCCTCATGATCCGATGGATCGTGCTGTACTGCGGCTTCTAGCTCCAATACACCCTACCATCAGCTAGTATCTCCAGGATTCATTACACTGGCTCACCTTGAGCGTAGGGGACTCCCTCCCCATATCCGCATCATCACCCATCTGACCATAAGGATTCCGACTTTGAAATAAGTACCGATCCATCTGGCCGCTAGCCTTGATCCTTGGGTCTGCCTGCTGAAAGGCGTCCCAATCTTTCTGCAATCCACCCCAGTTCTCCCTCTGACCAACCCCGGTCGTTGCCTCCGTACCCTGTCGTAATTGTCCACTAAAATTCATAAATGAAGTTTCGTCAAAGTCGTCAAGATCCAATCCTCCGTCTTCCCATGCTGATGATACCCCCGGTATCGATGTCGATGCTCGCATTGCCTCTTCCAAGTTGTTTGGAACACCGGATCCCATAGATTCCATCATTTCCGCATCGTCAAAATGGACCGATTTCCGACGTTGATTTTCCGGGCGCTGTTCAGTCATCTCGGTAGGATGGGTGATAGAACTTTGATCAGGATATAGCGCCCCATTTCCAAATCGCATTCGTTCCTCGAAAACAGGTTCGCCAGCCAAAGCAGGTAAAGTTCTGGCCAAATGCACTGGTTCTTCCCCTCTTTGCGAAGTCCCCTGATCTATGAATGCACTGGCCCAATCTGCTCCTGGTCGACTGACGAATTTTGCGCCTTGGCCGATTTCTTCCCCATTCACTGAAGCCTTGCCATCTTCCACCATCACCTCCCCATTCCCTAGACCTCGCATAAGCTGCATGAAGTGGCTTTGGGCGAGTTTTGGATTGTCCCTCAATATCTCCGACGACGCATCTAGGTCATTCACTAGATCCCGTGCTGTTCGAGCCAAGAGTTCTTGAGGCTCGGAAAGAGGTTCGGCAGGTCGCGTGTCTTCCAAAGGACGTGAGGCCTCGGTCTGAGGTGGGTATTCGAATGACTCGGGAGCGAACTGCTGATTCGAATGCATGGAGTGCATGTATTGCTGTGGAGGTGGTGGAGGTGGTTGGAAGTACTGAGGTCGGGTAGGCATGTACTGGGGCCTGTAAATCTGATTTGGTACTTGCCAAGGCGCGACATCTGGCTGCACTTGCCTTGTCTCCTGTCTTGCCTGATGATGCTGCTGGAAATCCTGCTGCCATGGACTCGATGATCTCTTCTGGCTGATTTGATGACTCGGTAGGTGCTGGGTAGGCGGTACGAAAGAATTTGCCCAGTTCTCATGCTGGACTGGACGAACTGGGGCGAGATGATCGCGCAGTGAGCCCAGATCGAAGGCGTTTGGTGTGGTCCGAGCGGTGTTCTGGGCAAAAGACCTCGGAGATGCCTATATTTTAGCTTTGACCAGGGACGATAGTTGTGTGACTTACATATCTCGATGGTCCAGCTACGCCAGGAGCGGGTACATATCTGTCCTGTTCTCGTCAGCCTTGCTCCCACTCTTGACCGTAGGTGTGAAGCGTGCCTGATGTATGGACCTATCGATATCTACTCTTCCCGCTACATTCCTCAGAACAGATGTAGCTCCTTTCCCTTCGCCGTTCATTGCATGTACCGTACAGATGATAGCGATAGGATGGATGAATGAATTGAATTGATCTGAATGGACCTGACCGGGTCTAGATACAGCCGGTCGATCTTTTATTTGTTTTCGTTCCATTCTTTTACATTTATCCCATTTTATCCCATGGGTGTATCAGTGCTACAGTGACGACGAGCATCTACATCACATTCAAGCACATCTCAACCCGGCCCCTTCTATTCTATACTACTGATCCACAAGATCCACCGCAAAAATGGTGAGACTGGTTCTTGTCGAGAGTCCGAGAGAATACATTTAACGGACAGTCGGCGCCAAGAGTAATCGTCGAGATGTTCATCACCGGCATCAAGATATTCGGAAAAGCAACATCAGCAGCAGGAACACAAGCTGTCCGTAGTAAGTGATACATACAGGTAGAAATGAGGAAAAATAGCTTATCATAAGATTTCAAACATAAACCAGAAGGAGCACCTTCATCTGGACCCGTCGGGACTGGATCTTCGAAATCTCAAATCACGAATCAAATGCAAATGAGTCTGGACGAGGCACATTTGATTTTGAATGTAAAGAAGGAGGACCCATTGGAGATCATTGAGAAGGTAGGTCAATATCATCTACACGCCACTGTCTCATCGAAAGTGGGATTGATGGCTGACTGTTAGAACTTTGAGACTATATTTAAAGCAAATGGACCACCACCAGAACCTACAGCACCCGCCAAACCAACAGCATCAGGATCAAAGCAAACACCTACAACACGCGAGTCACGTAAATCGAAATTACCTCAATATTCACATTATCTTCAGTCAAAAGTCTACCGGGCGCTGGAACGTATAAAGGCCGAGAGGGATTCGGGCGCGCCTCCACCACCTACAACGCCAGAGGGAGGAGTCGGTGGAGAGGCTGCTGCTACTGCTGCTGCACCAGGGGCAGGGGCTCCAGGAGGAACGAGTACATAGCGGACTGGCTGGGGCAGTCAGAGAAGATTGGAGAGGAGGGTCTTGTGGAAGGCAGATTCCACACGTACATCATATGCATTGCATCACTACTCGATTTCTGCCCTAACTTGCCTCAACGCCGTTGGTTCCCCTTCTACCTTGGACTAGACAAGCGATTTCTGTCTGTCCATCTGTCTCTCTTGCCGCCGACATGAGATTGATTTCTGAAATTCTGATTCCGTCTACGCGTCTTGCATGATGATGATGATGATGATAACCATACCATTTCTCTGTCATATATCAATCACCACTATGCCGTCCCCTTCTCCGGCCACAACGACAGAAGATACATATGAGGAACTAGATTTAGACGACGAGCCACTTACGCCTACGGTCAAACAAGAGCCGCTACCGACCAAGGCATCACCTTCCAATTCATTCTCGTCTTCGAATCATTACACTTCCCCTACCAGTCGAGATGAGGATGCTTGGCGATCTAGTATACCCTCGTCATCATCTGCTTCTCGTTTATCCACTTCTACAGCGGGTGTAACGAGTCCGCCGACTCTGGAGACGGCATCGACTGGCACGAGTAGAGCTTCTGGATCAATGTCGGGTCCAAGTGGGGCGGCGATACTCGGCGTAGCGGTCGTGGACTTTAATCACCTCGTAAGCTGCCGAAAGCATCATGTACGTTGAGCTAATCGTAAGATTGGACCCACAGTCGACTACGCATATCCTGCATCATTGCAAGCTGCTATAGCCAATGATGAAGATTTGAATCGTCTACTGCCTTTCTTGGCTTTACCAGATGGCGCCCACTTGGTAAACTATCTTTTCATCTGATTCTCAGACAGACAGCTGATTAACAGTCTGAAGAAGACTATTCGTACTTTGTAAGCTTACATTGAGCTGATATCAAAGCTGACAGTACAGCACTGCGCCTATAAACCTGAAGACTTGAACGTCGATACGGAGGTTCCTGCCAATACGACGTTATTCGGCATATCGTGTAATCGACAATTATCATCATCGGAACTGCTCGTGCGTCCTAGTGATGTGACGAGAAGTATGGTCCAAAAGGCGGTCGTTGTTATAGCCTCACAACCTATCTTCGTGCGTCTGGTCTTTTCAGTTGGCGATTATAGCTAACATGCAGGGTCCAGTACGGTAAGCTGACGCCAGTAGTTAGGACCTCATGGACAGAGCTGACCAACAGTGATCAGCTAGGGGTAGTGACAAGAGCCTATTTTGCTCAAAGGTTAGTGATTTCTGCTGATGACGAGCATCAAACTGACAGACAATAGAGATTTCACGCAAACTCAGATCCTGGACGACTTCTACGCAAGTCTCGAAAGCACACTAGAAGGCAAAGTGGGCGAAGGAGCTATCTACATGGGTCGGTCATTTCCTTGTCACATCACGAAAGAATCTGATCAGGCAGGAACAAGTCTGAGGGAACTCGTGCATAAATTCCGACATAAAACGCTTATACTTGTCAAGTTGCTCATGCTACAAAAGAAGGTCAGTTTACTGACTTGCTCGATGATCATGAGCTGATCAGGTAGATCATGCTCTTTGGCTACCCAGTAGAAATGCTTTGTACATATCAATATTCTCTTGTTTCTCTGATACCGGGTGAGTAAATTTGCAGAGCAACGAGTAAGCGCTGACTCGCAGGACTTCTCATGAACCTGAAGGAATGTGGATCAGCGGATCTGGATTACAGAGCTACGAGAACAAGACCGACGTCTCTACGTACAAGTGACAGGTCAAGTTTATTGCGCTATATGGGTCTACGTGAGCTACTTACTGCCTGACGGGTAGCGGAAGCTGAACTTCAGCACTACATCTCTTTGGCAAAGGCTCGTTCTTCCAGCCATACCTCCCACTTCAGCAGGTCGAATCTCTTCGCGCTCCATCATGGCTGGTAGGCACGACCAACCAGATCGTCACTCAGCAGCGGGACTGCGCATTTGATGTTCTGGTCAATGTAAGCTATTCCCTCCCCTCCTTAAATCGGGTGTCAGCTAATGATTAGATCGAGAATGTTTCTTTCGAATTTGCCGATCCCAAGATTGAAAGGATGGTCAGTCTTACACCGGCTGATCGGAGGTGGATGGATGATATCGTACACACTGTCGAGGAGACCTATGATAGCGTAAGCTTCCGTGCGCACGTCGAGTGTAGGCCAAGCTGACGCCCAGCCTGATGGACAACGAACAACGTGAGTGATTGACAAAGCGAGCTTGCTGTGATTTACTGATGGCAGATTTCGCGGAAGTGATGATGACCTTCGAGCCCGGTTCGAGGAATATATCTGCGCCGCGTTATCGACTGTCAAATACTCTGAGTTTTTGGCCAAAGGCAAGGCCGGAGATATCTCAATTGTTGGCGTCGGTATGTCGTCTCCGTCTTTCAATTGGCTTGGCTGATCCTGTAGGTGCAGATTCTGGCAATCCGCTGGTGCCATTCGGAGAGCACTGGCTTGGCGCTTTCAGGGAGACAAAAGCTTTTGCTATTTGGGATTCTGTCACAGATCCTGTGCTATTTGATCTTTGCGAGCCGAGGTCAGTCCTTATATAGGCATCTCGCCATGGCTAAGGAGCAGACATCCGTGTGATGGGAAGACGACCGTAGTGTCAGATCTCGGATCACGTCTAGCTGGTGAGCTGACAGCATCCTTTTATCAGGAGAGACAGCTAACAGGACAGAGGGTATCCACGACCTCAAGATCGATCAATCTCTAGCGCCAACTCGTGAAGTCCTCAACAACGCCTTTGCAGCAGGATCATCAGCATTTGCAACCGGTTCCTCATCCATCTTCAAAGCGTTCGACGGGGCGCGTACGAATATCGCCTCGAAACTCAAAGAGAGGGAAGAAGCCGAACGTATACGAAAAGAAAAACTCGCCTCGGAACCACCTATATCTTCACCGCCAATTACAGCTACTAGCCCTCCTGCTGATATTCGCGCGACGTTGGGTGGTATTGGGAGTGGGATAGGTAGTTTCTTTGGCAGTAGAGTGGCGAACTTCCGAGGGACGGCCGCTGCTCCCACGCCAGCATCGACAACGGCTGTGCCAATGACGACAACGCCAGCGGCGGGTCCTACACCTGAAAAGAGTCGATTGAGACCGATGAGTTTGACGCCTAGTGCACATACGAATTCCACCGGTAAGGGTAGGGTTGTGTCTAATTCAACGGTACAGGAGTAGCAGTATGCATCGCCTTAGATACCTAGAAGACCGGCAATGTGATTCCTCCAAAGGTTACCGAGTCCTCCCGAGCGTGATGATGCAACAATCTACCTGAGTCTGCACCGTCCATCTATGCGGGCATATCCGTTTCTTGTGCGTCTAATTCGTCACCAAGCGTCTCTCGTGGCTTCTTCTTCCATACTCGTACAACGTCTGGTTTGTCGGCGATGCCTGCCTTATCGAGTGTCGCCGCATCGTAACCCAAATCGAATAGTCCTTTTCTGATCGAAGTTCTCTTACTGTAATTCAGGTATCTCCACGTATACCCCGGTTTCTGAACGATCAGCGCTGGTACCAGCATAGGTCGATTCCAAGTTTCGACTCACTCTCAGCTCCAAGCCATTGAAGAATCTTGACGCGTTGCCATCCGCTCCTCCCTTGAGCCAGGCATCTAGCTCGCGAACCAGCTCATCTATCTTCAATTTGCGATTCGTCATGGCGATCCACGGTCTGCCTCTCTCGCGGCCTGGAAAAGCGCCGTCGGTGCCGGATTCGAGGGGATGCCGGGTATCCGGGGTGGTTTCCATAGCACATTCGGCCATACTTGTCGGAGCAGCTCCCCTTGCAATCAGGTTATCGCTTCCTGTATCTTTTGTTTGTCGTACAACTCGCCGTATATGATCCAGGTCTTTTACATCGTCAATGCCGACTGCATCGAGTGTAGCCGCTTCGTGACCCTTGGCGAGCAGAGCACTTCTGACCGACCCAGACTTTCGGTAATACAATTGAGTCCAGCCAAATCCCGGTTTCTACAAGCTCAGTTCCATCCGGGCACTCTGAGAAGGAAAATGAACCTCACCTTAATGCTCATACTTTTTGTGAGGTCCGGCCTTCGGCCACTCGGACCAGAGTTCAACCAGTTGTGAAAGTCGTCAATCAATTCGTCTAGTCTTGTATTTGCTAAGACTGTAGCTTGGAGTTTTGTTCGTTGCTGACCTCCTCCTGTGCCAGAGCCAGATGATGCAGTCGATGAGACATGTAGGCGTGGATCTCCCGCAATATGGATCTGCACTGTATCAAGCAGCGTCGATGGATGGCCCATCGCCAACAAGCGGGTCCTGATAATTTGTTGTTTACGACTGAACAACGCCGTCCAGCCGAATTTTGTTTTCTGTCCATCAGTAGTGTGCACCCTTTAGAAGAGAGTTGATCTCACCTGCTTCTCGATGGTTCTCACGAGTTGTAGTGCAGTGCCAGTGGGAGACCCTCGCAGCCATTCACCGAGATCTCTAATCAACTCGTCGAGTCGAGCAGCCTCAACAAGTGTAGGTGTGGTTTTGGCTTTGTGTCCATGAACGTGGGTACTCGGCTCGGTGGTAGTAGCGTATATAGGCTCGAGATCATTATTTATGCTTGAAGGCACCGGATCTATAGATGACTCAGATGGTCCCGTGGCGTCGACGTTTAGTGGGTTAAGAGGTGGAGAGCCAGGCTCCGAGGGACAAGTAGTATCGGACACAATTGATGAAGGGAATGGCGAAGCGGACTGGTCGCCGTTGCCGTCGAGGGCATCCTGTTGGAGAGGGGACGAGACGTCCATTGATATAGGTGGCGCGAAGTCATATACCATCGACGATGCAGGGGATGATGGTCTCTCGAACGTTTCCGGTTCCAACGGTGGCGACTCTTGGCGGTCGCTTCTGTGCGATGAACCAGAAGGTGACGGAGGGACAGAGCGTGAAGGACTCATCGTTATCATAGGGTTTATATCGTGGTCACTGGTCCCTGGAGGTGTCGTCGCTGGAGCCATGTCCCCAGGGAGAGGGTCAGAAGCTACCCGAACACCAAGTCGTGGGCTTGATACTGATGTCAAGGGTTGGGATACTGTGTCGTCGTGATCGCCCATCATTTCATACTTCACTTCTGGACTGACTGTGCTCGATGGAACCGGTGAAGCAGCTGTCTCCGGTGATTCCTCTTTCACAAGTCGAGGGAGCGCTATGGGTTCAGGAGTTCTGGTCTCTAGAACTGGTCTCGGAGACTGGAATATGGGTCCAGCGCCTTCTGGCTCCAGTCCCAAAAACTGTGATGTTTTCGCGGCTTCGACTAACGGCATATCCGTTGCTAGATTCATGCCTGTCAATCTGGGAGCAGAAGGTGGATCGGAGCTATCTCGTTGACCGCCAATCGGAGATAAGGTCTCTCGTTTGATTGTAATAGGCGAACGCGAAGGGGTCGTCCTTCTCTGAGAGAGGGACCAGGCAGCCGGACTAGCACCCTGAGGCGGAAATATTGGTCCTGCTAAAATTTCGAAATCGTTCTCGGATGGCGAGTTCACTCGTCTGCCAGAAGTCTTCGGTGATGGGCCGATAATTAAGTTCGAGTTGGGGAAGGGCTGCCCGTCCTTGCGGGGCCGGACAAGGACGGAGCAGGAGCCGATGTTTCGACGCTAAGCCGGGGCCGTACTCGAGGGTCGATCGCCCTGGGTATGGCGCCTGGAGCGCTCGGTACATTCCCGTACGAGCTTCGGCCCTCATTTGCGAAGTTGCTTGATTGGCAGGGTTACGTTGGCGACTGCTTTCGTTTGGCTCTTGAAGTAGGTGTGTCGACGTTGGGCAGTGCAATGGTGTTTGAGGTTCCACCGTATGGCGATATTGTGCTTAGGTTGTTGACGATATACTGATCGAACATGACGATGGCGCCTTGTCGAACGCATTCGTCGATCCATTCTGGATGAAGAGCTTTCTGTGAGCGGCGGAGTTGTCCCAGTATATGGTGAGTCGTGGTGGAAAGTACACCGTCAATTGGGCCATTCACGATGATGAAAGTCGCCTCTGACTGATTATCGATCATTCCTCCATTGACCTATGTAGATCAGTATACTGTCTCGTAATGACCATGACCACCAATTTAAGAATACATACCTTGATAAATGACTCCACGGCAAGACCACCCTGACAAGCCACAAAGAAGGTCCGCGAGCCCCACGGATCCTGGGTCAGGACATCAAATACCTTTGGACGAAACGAGCCAACTCTGGACAAGGAGCTATTGGCTGTAAGCGGGGGACTCGGGGGAAGTTGAAGTTGAAGGATTCCGGTAGGACTATCAATGCGCATGGGTGTCGAAGTGAGCAGCGTAGGTTCAGGGATAAAGTACTCCTCGGGTTCGGGGAAATCGCAGTCGATAGTATGGTTGGCCGGTATCGGTTCCTCCAGTTCCAATTTAGGCTGGATTGATTGAGCATCGACACCTGGTTCGGCATTTCCGAGCTGGGCATGATATCGGGCTTGGTCAGTCAACGCTGGAGCTGTCGCTGGTGTTTTAGCTCGTGGTCGGACCACTTGTGTCGCATGGGGTTGGTCCTCGGCGCTGTACAGATAAGTTCTTGGACAGAAACGCAACAAAAAGGAATCAAAAAGAAGCTCACATGATCTCATATTGGGCGTACCGTCCCTGATCCAACATCTGTCTTTGCTTGAGACACTCCTTGACCCATCCCACGACGACGACCCGTTTCCTTCGTAGTGAGTATTCATCCGTAACGCGACTTGCTCGCCTCGCGAAGTGTGTACACAGGGCGTCGAACGTCCAGCTTGCAGTCTTTTCGTGGGCTTCAAAAGTACCAGCTTCGCCAGGAGTTGCGAAGGCGTATCCCTTGGGTTTGTCTAATCTGGGTGAGATGACAAGAATCAGGGTACAGCGTGGATCACATGGACTACCGCAATATGTAGCTCCATTCGACTAATGATTAGCAAGCGAAGCGGAGGTGGTGCTGACCTCCAAGCTCCTTCGACACTCCTGAATCACCTCACGATCTGCCCCCCATAATTGAGTGTAGTAGTGTACACCTCTGAACAATGAGCCACTCATCCAAGCACTGTCAGTGATGATATTGATATGATCAGTATATGAAGTGTTGATCTCTCACTACCCAAATACCTAACCCACATCTTTACCCCTTGAAGTTACACACAATTCAAAGAGGGATACACAAAACAACGGATGATAGCGATAACGGAATCAAATCCTTATTGTTCTCGAATCTTGGCAAACGCCTCTATAACGCCACTGGAACAGAACAGTCTGTCGTCTTATGTTCGACTTGATATTCACCCAGTGTCTAATCAACATTTCATCGCACATCGACCGAATTACAAGCAACACTAATCCCTCACCCTGTCGGGTTTGCCCAGAATATCTACCTCGTCGAGGACTACGCCTAGCCATCCCTTGGCCAGTAGGCCATTCCTAATGGTAGCTCCCTTTCGTGAAAACAAGTTATGCCAGCCGACTTCAGGTGCCTATTCTCAGCGATCTATCTCACATAGTGGAGCGTGACTGACAGTCTGCTCCAAAGCCTTGATGACGTCCAACCTAGTACCTGGAAACCCGGATTCTAGCCACCCATCGAGATGATCGATCAGTTTCGCAATTCTTCGTTGACAGGTTGCTATTTGTGGTTGAAACTGTCCTCTTCGGTCTACCCCGATATCACGGTTGCCCTTGATGACTGGTTCCGGGCAACTGAAGACCGGTGCGACGATAGCCTTCGGTCCAGGTCGTCTCAGAGGTTGCCAAGGGGAAGTTCGACTACCTTCACCCAGAGATCGAGATTGAGTTCCAGATCCGCTCGTATAAGCCGAGGACGATGGTAAGGGCGGAGCAGTAGCAGGGGTAGAGGTCGCGATGTCAGTAGCGTGCTTGACTACCGCCTTATCATCTCGTGGCTTGTAATCCTCGATGCTATGTTGATCGAGTGTTGCGGGTTGATGACCCATGGCTAGCAATTTGCTTCGGATCGCTCGTCTTCGTGAATAATATTTATTCACCCAACCATATTGTGGCTTCTGCTGAATCAGCTGAATCGTCTACGGTAATATCGTTTCTGACCTTGGTTTCAAGGTCTTTCAGAAACCTGAGCCTAGAGCAAGTAGGACCATTGTTCAACCACTGGTGTAGCTCATTAACCAATTGATCCAATCTCGCATCGGAAACATCGGTGCTTATTTCTTGTGTCCTCCTCTTGCTACTTCCGCTGAGTGGCGAGTTATTAGCTGACCCCACCTTGAAGCGAGTCATGTCAGGTGTCCGGGGAACGCATGGGCCAGGGAAGCCGTGGCCGCGGGGAGTACCGGGTGAAGGATCCCCATCTGATGCCTCTGTCTGATCACATGACCCGACTCGGGACATCGATGATTTGAGATTGTCATTGTCTATGACTCGGAGCATAGGCGATTCGACAAAGGATCGAAGCGGTGATGAGGTCGTCGAGTCGGAGCCTCGATGCGAGTCGGGATCTAGCTGTCGCTTGGTCGGGTTCATTGCCTATTCAGGCAGCTCTGCCAATTGTGGGCCGTTGTTCGGGTCGATCAATGACTCTTCCCTTGTCTCAGGGGGAGTCAGATTCGGTTCACTTGCCAAGAGACCCGGTGGAAGGGGTGGAGTGTCCGGTCGATAGAGCTCAAGCGAGTGAGGCGAGATCACGGAACCAGGGGTAGCAGTGGTGGGCAATGAGTCCGGGAGCTGTGGCGACTGTTGAGGCTTACTGAAGACCAGGCTGAGATCCGGGATTCTAGACGTCGTCAAAGGAAGATTAACCTCGACCACTGGTTCGAGGTCCGCCGGACAGGAAGTACTCTGTAAAGTGGTGATTCCCGTCGGCTCGTCAATCAAATTCTCTGCCGCAATGCGCCCGGAAGAAGATGGAACTGGATCTATTGGTGCTGCTTGACCCGGATGTTCCGCATCGAAATGTTCACCAGACTTCACTGCCTGTGACTGCACTTCACTCGACGGATTACGTCTTGCCGAAACAAATGGATGCATGTCTGCCATGGTGGCCGTCGTGTCGATTGATTCGGCATCGTACACAGCTGCAAGACTGGTTCGGGCTTTTACTCGAGGATCTGTCGCTTTGCGGATAATTCCGGACGGTCTCACCTCAAGTAAAGGCGAGTCCAGTTCCAATTGTGACATCTTTCGTTTCCGTTGCGAGCTGTTCATGCCATCGGGAGAGTGGTGGGTGGCGACCGGCGGCGATCGAGTGGTCTGTGTTCTCGGGATCTCGTGTGACTTCGCGGGCTGAACAATGTATTGCTTGACGTCGACGATGGTGTTGAGTCGGATACTTTCGTCTACCCACGCCAGGGAGACAGGTGTCTGGGCGCGGCGCAGCCGCTGTAATAGGTCGATGATGGTGGCAGGTACCACACCTTCGTCTGGGGTATCGACAATAATGAAGGTGGCATTCCTTTGATCATCTAGCATACCTCCATGGGCCTCTCATCAGCTTTTGAATCTGACCAGCTGGACTTAACACGTACTGTGATGTAGTACTCAACGGCGCAACGGCTTTGACAAGCAACATAGAAGGTTCGCGGTATCAACGGATCTTGCGTGAAGACGTCGAAGACTCTTGGGTTCGGTGGAAAGGCACTTGTTGACATCGAGCTATTTGCGGTGAGAGGGGGACTAGGAGGTATCCCAGCACGACCTGCTCCGATCGGCTTTGAGACGAGAGAGGTGAGCAAAGGGATGCCTGCTATCGCATTATCCTCCCATGGTGTTCCTGGTGTAGAACCACAGCCAAGCGCCCTGTGAAAGCTTTGTGAGCTAGGATAGTCGTCAGGTAATTGATTTGATCGACTAAGACCCTGTGAGAGTGTGTTGTTTTCATATCCACTTGCTAGTGCCAGCGCTGGCGGTTCCTGTTGGGTCGGATCTAGAAATTGACGCTGAGAGGGAGCAGTCGTGTCTTCGCTTGTGGACTGCTGATAGTCGTGCTCATGCTGGAGGACTGCCGGTAGGTAGTGATCAGAAAAGTAGGTGGTATCAAACGACGTGTCTTGTAGATCAGTTGACTGAGCTTGTTCTCTATGTCCACGATGATGCTGCTGTCCGGGTTCGATCTTGATCCTTTGCTGTACTTGCATTGTTCGGCGACCAACACCTTGTCTCGGTGCAGTCTTCCCATCTTCGGCGCTACCACACTCAGTCTTGCTCCACATTCATACAGGATGACTCACATGACCTCCCACAGACCGTATCTATTCTCGAGTAACAGCTTATCCTGCTTCAGACACTCCACTATCCATTCTAGTCCCACGACCTTCTTTCTTCTTTCTTTCCGAGCATCCGGCACTCCGGTCGCTCTCCTTCCAAAATGGGTACATAGAGCATCAAAAGTCCAGTTGCCTGAATCTCGGTATTCCTCGAATGTCCCCGTTGAACCAGGTACTACTTCATAGGCGTATTTCGGGGACCCAGTTGGTGTATCGACGAGGATCAATCGGCATTGGATAGCACATGGGTCGCCGCAGTAAATAGCGCCATTGAGCTACTCATCAGTATGTTGCAGCAGGAGAGATCAAGTACGTACATCAAGGTTAGTTCTGTAATCTTTGAGGAGGTCTCGATCATGTATCTGAATGTGGTAGTGAATACCTTCGAAAAGTAATCCACTCATTTCAGCTCGATTCGATCCTGATCTTCTCAGCACTGATGGGTCAATGATAAGTAGAATGGGTGAGTTGTTGACATGATCCGCATGCTGCCTGCTCCCTACCCACCATCAACCACACGACCCAAAGGACCACACACAACTTTTCGTTTCGCAAATTCGACGCGACGCGCCTGATTTCCTTCAAATCAGCTTACATAATACCACAGTCTTGAGATTATGCATTGTTGCAAAGCATCAGCACCTAGATATAACGATTCTACAAACTGATAATCACCCTTCTCTTGAATCTAAAGAACCCCTGAATCTACCTTTTGTCAACATTAAATCAAAGAGCCACCCTGCTGACCACCAAAGCCCTGTCCGAACTGCCCCTGTCCTTGTTGTTGTCCTGGCTGAGAAGGCTTGTTCTGTCCCGCAAATGGTGAATTGGCACCGAAAGCCATACTAGGCGGCTGACCGAATGGCGAGTTACCCATACCTCCTCCACCCGTTGGCATCGTACTCTGCCTGAAAGGATTCGCCATTCCCGTGTTTTGGCCCATCATGCCGCCATTCCCGCCAGTGTTGTTACTGCCAAATGCCCCAAACTGTCCCATGCCTCCTGCTCCCGCCCCGGTAGATTGCTGACCCATACCAGGGAACCCGGTCATCTGACTCTGAATACCGCCTGAAGGCGCTTGTGGCGAAGCGGCGACCCCGGGACTAGTCGAAGGGGATGCAACGGGTGCTAATCCGTCTAGAAGTTGCGAGCCAAATGAAGAGGTCGGCTTGAATGGCTTGACGTTAGACCCGCCGTATCCCGTTTGTTGAGGCTGTAGAAACTCGGTCGAAGAGGCCGGCTGGTTTTGAGCTCCACTACCGCCGAAAGCGCTGGTCGGGCTGAATTGATTGAATGGCGAGGACTGAGAGTTGTTTGTGGAAGAAAATGGACCGGTAGAAGAGGTATTTACGGAAAGACCGCCAAATTGAGCCATAAAGTCGTCGTTTGGGTTGTTGTTGCCCTTGTTGGAATCATTGAAGACGAACGACGAAGCGACATCTGCCATACCACTTCCGGTCGATGTCTTGCCATTCATTGTCGCCCATGGTGACTGAGCCTGAGTCTGCGCCTGTGGTCCCTGGCTTTGATCCCGTCCAAAGCCCATGGCAAGCTCGTTCATCGTAGGCCCCCTTGACGAAATCGTAGCAGCCTTTTGAGCCTGGCCAGGTGCTGGGGCAAATGGGTTCTTGGAGCCTGTCGGCTGGCTTACAAGAGGTTGTGCCGGTGTCGAGCCAGGTCGCTGGATCTGAGAAGGTAGGGAGGGCGAAGATGATTGACCAAACGGTGAAGAAGGCTGCGAGAAGGCTCCTCCCATGTTGTTGGTGTTGAGCATCATGGACTGTCGGAAAGGGTTGGGGCCAGTAGCTTGGGGCTGTAGGAAACCAGTCTGCTGAGGTTGCATGCCAGTCTGGTTCGATTGAAAGCCGGTTTGGGCAGGTTGCATGAACGGCTGTTGTGGCGCAGGCTGGAACGACTGAGATTGTTGCTGTTGTTGTGGTTGTTGGAACATAGATTGTTGGTTACCAAAAGCCATAGCACCAGTCTGCTGAGGTTGCAAAAATGCCTGTTGTTGCATGCCACCTGGGAAGCCGGTCATTTGTTGGGGCATAAAGCCAGTTTGTTGAGGCATCATCATCGTTTGACGGAAGGGGTTGAAGGCAGGCTGCTGCATTTGTTGGTAATTCATCCTGTTTATCAGTATAGTTCGGCTGGACCACAAGCAACTTACTGCTGGGGGGGACCACCAAACATAGTAGGCTGCGAGTCCGCCTGTATCGAATCAAAGAAATCCTGAATTTTCTGCGAGGAGCCTGGAGGTGGCGCTGCCGCAGAGGAGCTTGTCTGAGTAGGTGCGGAGGTGAGAGTCGAAGCAGGTGCTGCAGCTTTGCGTGCTTGGGATTGAGTGGAAGCTATCAAGTCAGCTCAGCTGCGCCGTACCAAAAGGGGGAGCTGATTTACCTGGTGGTGCAGGCGACGGAGTCCGATCCGAGCCTCGACCTTCTACTACACCCAGACTCTTCCTGTATTCTCTTCTATTGTCCTCGAAATTTGGATCGTGCAGATACTCCTCGAGTGCCTTTACTAATCCGGTTGGTGCGTGCTTGAGATTGGGGACAGGGACGTTGACAACATTCTGCAATTTTCTGGCGATACCGAGATAATCGACAATCTTGTCAGTCTGTTTGATGAAGGACTTGTAAATGTCGAAAGCCTCGGTCGCGTCCGATTTGGACATCTCGAAGTAGTGCTCTGACGATTAGCTCCGGGCGATTCGTTATGAAATTACCCAATATGTTGCAGACTCCCTCATTACCAGCCTGGAAGAGGACTAGTAGATCCTTGATCAACATCCTGAAAGCCAGGATGGTGTTCTCATCTTTCAAATCATCATCGTAGAACTGGTGTCAGATTCGTGTAGAAATGCGGTATCGTGCAACTCACTCGGCATCGAATGAGGGCATCCAATATACGCTGAACCGCCTTGACTTCTCGCAATAATCCTTTATCGACGGCCAGGTGTCGCAGGCGCCTAGCTTTTGCTAGCTTATCAGTTTTCACCCGGCAACGACAACAAGAGAGCTTACACCCCGCACCGAGTCCATCGCTTC
>Ga0265797_10005181_pt1 | contig 19248 bp, 19 predicted proteins | sample P2T30metagenome_FD_192433 | JGI IMG/M metagenome (GOLD analysis project Ga0265797, IMG submission 192433) | Plant litter microbial communities from East Loma Ridge, Irvine, California - P2 T30 | ecosystem: Environmental > Terrestrial > Plant litter > Unclassified | place: USA: California... | reverse complement strand
ACTCTCATCCGCCCGAGAACGTCGACTAGTCGTAAAATGACCGTCTCAACGTATAGACACAGTTTACGCACACGACTGCGGCACGACCGCTAGGCCGACTGTAGCGCATCATTGCGGAATTTGAGATCATAAGTCCGGCTGCAGCCAGACTCTCACGAAGGTAGAAAATGTATATTACAGTGGCTTTAAGCCCACGTTAAGCCATGTTGAAGTCACTGAGACACTCCTCTTTTTATCTTGATCTCTTCAAATACCCACATCACTCACAATGCAGTCCATCGCGAAAGAGATTGCTCTCGTCACCGGGGCCAACAGCGGCATCGGATTTGAGATCGCTCACCAGCTCCTCAAGCGGGGTCAATATCACGTCCTCCTCGCCTCACGATCGACTACAAAAGGGTTGGCCGCCCTCGAAGACCTGCAGGCACGCAAGCTTTCTGGCAGCATTGAGCTCGTGCATCTTGACTTGCAGAACGATGACCACATCGCGCAAACGGCGACGCTCATTGAGAAGAAATACGGCAAACTCGATATCCTCTTCAACAACGCTGCAGTTGCCCTACCAGATGGTCTGACGGAACGCCAACGCCTGGCCACAGCTTTCGACGTGAACGCAACAGGCCCATGGCTTCTTACCAACGCCGTCATTCCGTTGCTGAAGAAGAGCGCGAATCCGCGCATTATCAACATCTCGTCAGGGGCTGGATCAATCGGCCGCCGTCTCTCCACTGAAAGCCCGATGTACAAGATCCAAGCCGTCCCATACCGCGCCAGCAAGGTCGCCTTCAACATGATCAGCTCGTGTATGTACGTAGAGTACGGGCTGGGTGTACCGCAGGTGGACTTCGAGAAGGCTGGGGAGGGCGATGATGATGCTGTGAAAGAGGCAGATGATGTCAAGATGAAGGTCTTCTGCTACGACCCTGGCTTCACAGCTTCCAATCTAGGCCCTTACAACAAGGTGGAGTTTGGTGCGAGGAGTGCGGAGGACACCGTGAAGAGCATTATGGAGCTTGTTGATGGCAAGAGAGACGAGGAATGTGGAAAGTTTATTCATAATACAGGAGGCTACCCATGGTAGGCTGAGAGTACTATGAAGTGTCGATTTATACATACAGATGCGTAATGCATCGATTACTATTTCCATCGTTCACATGATGCCTAGCACATCTCCGATACCGCTGCGACACGCGAGACACCAGTCTCAATCTCCTCGCCACTTGCCTCTACCCTCACGAACCCAAGCTTATGACCCACGACTGTCTTGGTCTCGTAACCAGACTTCTCAACACTGGCGACCTTGCTAAGGGTTCCGTTGAATGCACCGCCAAATACAGTCCACGTGTCAACTTCAGTGGCACCATTCCAGCTCATGTAGACCTCTGTGCCGTTGCTCGCCTTACAGGCGTACACATCAGGCTTGGTGCTCGGCTTACCAACCCACTCGGCCTTGTAAGCGCGGTAGCTCTGCACCTTCTCTGGTTCTCCCCATTTCACAGTCAATACAACATCGCCATCTTGGTCAAACTCCTTCAGAGCCGGGACGCTGCCGTATCCCATGATAGAGTGGTTGGAGGGGAGAACTTCCATGTTGCCTTGACTGACTGAGTAGATGACATCGTCTGGGTCAGCGAGTTCTTGTAGCAATGTCGCAGTCATCGTGCGCTCATCGATGGAGAGGAATATTCCGGTAGTTTCGTTGACTTTAGGTACAACGGCGCTGTTGTCGTTGTTGAACAGAGAGATGGTGGTGGTGTTGGGCGAACGAGACGGATGAATACGCGCGTCATGTTGGTAGCAGAAAGAAAGACCATTCTCAAGGGCGAAGTCGCCACCGGAGTGTCCCTAGGGTCTCGTTAGCATGGCGCTCACCACTAGTGCGTACCGTCGGAAGGATGGGAACTGGGATGAGAACTTACGTTCAAAGTCCATGCCACGGTGCCGTTTTGGAAAACCTTGTAGATGGAGCAGTAATGCCTTGAAGAGAGCAAGTAACTTCCATCCTCAAATCTTTCGATGGAGTTGATGTGGAAAGGGCCCCAAGGGTAACTGCTGTTCTTGCCTAGCTCACCAAGCGGATACGTTGGCACAGCGCTTTCGAGCGAGACTTCGTCCACGTGGTCAAGATGGCTCCACTGCCAAAGGATCTCGCTGTTCGTAACGTTGAGCTCGAGCGCAATGGAATCCACAACCCACCCATCCTTTGGGCCGCCGATGGATGATAAATCCCATGGCGTGACATTCACAGCGGCAATGAACATCGTACCCTCAGGCGTGATAAGATTCTCGTGCATATCAACCCAGCTGAAAGGTTGGTACTGGGTAGGATCGTACAGCGGGTAGATGCTCTCAAGTGGGTATGTTTCGTTCCAGAGAGTGACGTTGTAGATGCTCTCGTATTGCTGGTTGAGGATGTAGATTACTCCATACCCGAAACCCCAAGGTTCTGTGAGAGAGATGCCACTGAAGTAGGCCAGTACGGGTTCGCCGAAGAGCTCAGAAACTCTGAAGGCGGCGTAGTCGCCGTAGCCAGATTGCCAAACCAACTCGCCATCTTCTTGGAAGATGTTCAGACTGTAGTTGTGAGCCCCACCTCCACTCTGAGGGAAAGTAATAACTCCCGGTGCGGTGTCACCAGTTTTGTTGACCGAAAGTACTGGGGGCTCGAAACCCGGGCGAGATTTGAAGGTTTGCCATGGCCAGGATGAGGTTGTATTGGTGTTGTTCTGCGCATGGACAAGGATGGACGCCAGCGAGGCGAGAACGACGCCAGAGAACCGCATGGTGTGATGGGCAGAGAAAAGCACCGCAGAAGCTTAGATGTTGAGGGTATGAAAGTCCTCCATTTGCTTCTTATAAGCCCCACGGCACGCCTCGAAAACACATCGCGTACCCATCAGCATCAGGGCACTGCACGAATGCTACGGCCGATAGACACTCGCAGAGTTTTCTTATACCTTGTCGCAGTACGAGCATTCTGCCTAAAAAAGAGGTTGACGTCGTACGTGCGGTGTTCGCGATTGGCTCCAGCGGAGTAGGTGGTGGGGAATTTTATCAATCTCATCTTATCAGATGCAGATCGATGCAACATCCGATAGCGGAGATCGTTCGGCGACCTTGGCATCGATGACGGTGGGTGCCGCCATCTCCTGAACAAGTTCATGCGCCGTCGAAGGGGGCCCAGCTGCAGCTGCATACCTCGGGCATGTGACAGAGAAGCAGCGAATCCATTATTCTGGCCAGTAGCTCCGGAGCGCGTTCAGAAAGGAAGTTGACGACGATATGTGCAATGACGTTGAAGATGAGCGCGCAGGAGCGCAGCTTCGATGATTCAAGCGAGGCTAAGCTTTAGGCCTTCTTATCGATAACCCTTCGCGGCGGTCTTCAAGGCGTCTACGTTTAACACCCGCGTCATCCACTTGCTTGTAGGAACATCATGACAGCGCGTGTACATATCATACGCCATGGCGAAGCACTGCACAACGTTCAGCGCGGCTATCCACACCGAGATCCGCCCTTGACAAAAGCCGGCAACGTCTCCACCAAACGCGTTAATCTTTCAGTCCAGCCAGATTTGATCCTCATCTCGCCCATGACCCGCACCATACAAACTGCGATAAACATGTTTCCATTCTTGACGGACGCAGCTTCCTTCAACATCCCCGTCCAGATTTGGCCCGATCTTCGAGAAGCCAACGACGCCGTGTGTAACAAGGGCTTGTCGCGAAAAGAGCTAGCGTCAAACTTTCCTCAATTCGACTTCTCTGAGTGCCATGAAGAATGGGATTATCCAGAGCATAGCATTGAAGGCGCTACTGAGCGTGCTGAGGGAGTGCGAAGAAGACTGAAAGAACTTTGCGCGACGTATGGCAACATCGCTGTCATCACGCATCGAGGCATCAAAGCTTTCCTCGTGAAGGGCAAGCGCTTTGGCCTAGCTGAGACGCGTTGCTACCGTTTTGCCACGGAAGAAGAAGCTCGGGATGACAACATCAGGAGAGGAATCAATAGTGATACGCTCGAGGAGCAGGACTTTGGACCCACCGTATTGATCTTGAACGAGTCGCAGCGAAAAGACCAGTAATGCTACGACTGTATTGTCCACATCACCTGAGCGTGACTCCTGACAAGGTCGTTGAAAGTTTAACGCTATCGATTCCATTGCTGTGAAAGTAGGGAACAGGGTCCGTGATCCTAGAGCTTGGTGAATCACCACCGATCGTTGGATCGTGGCGTGAAAAATCCGTGTTTGCGGTTCACCAAGAACCTGATATGGCAGGGGCCGGCGTGGTCTACAAGTCTGCACCACGAACAGCCATAAACCTCACCTGACTGTTATGAGAGCCAACTCAACTGACCATCGAGTCCCAAATTGCCTCTACTCAGGAGACCTTCGGCCACCACTGTTCAGCCTCGGTCTGTTCTTTCACCATCCTTCAACAAACCTCAACCCATCCGCGCCCTTTCTGCAACTATGGACAACCAGTCCCAGACCGTCCAGACATGGTCTCTCAAAACCACTATCGAAGAAGCTCGAACCAAGCCGAATTTCCGCAGCTATGTGCTTTCGAAAAGCAGTGGCAAGACTATTTTGGCTCTGCATCCGATTGCTTTTGATTTCTTGCAGGAAAGTCTCGTGCATCAAGAGCGAGCAGAGTTGGCTTGCAAAATCGACGCCGACATATGCTCTGCAAAGCCGAAGACCGAACAGGCAGCTGTTTCATTCGCCCTGGAGGAGTCAATCAAGCGGCTATGCCGTTTGGGTGTGGTAAAGAAGGTAAAGAAGGATGTTGCTACGAGCATTGAGCCTTCTCCGCCTAGCCAGCCCAAATCCGCAGAGACGAGCGATGTGTTGGACGGGAAGAAAACCGGTGCTATCGGTTCACCCACTAGTGTTACGAACAGTAAGCCTTCTGAGTCGGGTCAGGCTATGCCAGTAAGAACAAAGGTGTTGGATGAGAACAAAGCCAGTATCAACGGTACATCGACTAGTGTCCCGCCGATAACTGCCGGGCTATCGAAGTATAGCCAGTCCAAATCGGTAGAAAACAGCACTTTATTAGAGTGCAACAAAATCTGTCATATCGGTACACAGACTTGTGTCACGACGATAGCTGCCGAACCGTCAAAGAATAGGCCACCAAACACGACGCAAATCGAGGGACGCCAAGGACTCTGCGCTCGAGGTGGGCCGCCAACTACCACTCTAGAGGCCTTTTTATATCGTTACGACACGTTCACACGACTGGCAAAGAGGGCAGCCGATCCATATCACAAGACACATATGAAAGGCCCCAAGGCCAGTCACTCGCGACGGGTACGCTTCAGTCCTAACGTCAGATACGAAGAATACGACCAAGACAGTCCACCAAGTAGCTCAGATGTAGCCACCAGTGCCAAGTCACCAAGTGACACTGACCATGAGGCTGATGCATCGCCCAAGCCTTTAGTCCTGCTCTCATTATACGACGTGCCAGAAGCTCCCAAGTCCATTCCCGAGGAGCAACTCATTCGATGCGTCGACGAGGTCATGGCGCAAGGAGCTTTCGGTATCGATGAGTTGGATGCCCAGGTTCTTTACATCCAACGCGGTATTCCATATGGCGACCGTGCATACCAGTGCGCTTGGGTGAAGGAAGCGCAAGAATCGCTCACCCAAGCTTATGCCGCGGTAGACGATGCTTGCCAGAATGTATACCCTGGTAGTCGTTGTTTGAAGCGGGATTTTGTTATGAAGGCTGTCGTGGCTATCGCACGGGCGCAAAGACTTCTGGAGCTTGCGTCGATGCGCGTGAATGACCCGGCGTATAGTAAGGCGTATCTGACTGCGTATGGACGGGGTTGAGAGTTTTAGGCGCGGTTCATAGGTGGAGGATGTGGATCAGAGAGTGAGAAATCCTGTATAACGTCTTCAATGCCTGTCTTCAATTGCTCTCTGATATGAACCTAGGAAAAAGCTAAACACCTCAGAGCCTACGTTAACGCTAGATTACCTACTCTACATGTTTTTATGTTAATGTAGTCTCTAGGCCTCTTTGGCGGTTTTTTCTGGTAAGAGGTGCTCCGGATTCCTCTCGCTCTCGCTATGCGTTTGCCTCTGGTTCGGCGTAACGTGTTGGTCGCTGACCTAGTTGATCAAATTTTGAGTTCGTGTGCGACTTCACCCCCGGTGCCGCGTGACCAATCTCCTGCTCAACATACTGCGCCATGTCAAGATCAAGTCTTCTTCCGGATGTTTCCAAAGTCTGGGTTTCTGGCTCTTTGTCGGCTGAGTTGAAAGATGCCATGATTTCCAGCTCTTTCTTTCGCCATACATACCATGTGCCGAAGAACACAGTCAAGTTCAAGATTATTGTTACCAGGAAGTACAACCAAATCCACTGTGAGTAGACCTTGTCACCTTGATCGGGTTTGAAGTCAAAGAAGGAGGTGCTGAAGAACGTCTGCCAAGTATTAGATCTGCACGTATGATGTTTGATATACTACACTATGCCATGAACTTACGGCAGTAAAGGTTGCCGGCAAGAAGAACACGGTGATGGCGGCGATGATTCTCATAACTCTACTGTCGCGTGAGGTTGATAGCGCTATGCTTTGTGACGACTGTGCAAGGCTCGTGCTTGTGTTCGCCAATTTGAGGCTTATTGCGGAGTCGCGCTGAGCAATGCCACTGTAGATCTTGTACAAGATATCAGTATACTGAGTATAACCCTCAGGTGGTACTCACAGTCTGTACCAGAGCTTGTCCTCGCTTGGAAAGGTACTCTGCCCGATCTTCGAGGCCTGTGTTCCAGGATCGCATGTGCGCATGAGAGTCGTTGAGCAGTTGCTCTATCTCAATCGCATCGTCTTCGGACACGTTATTGGCGATAGCTTGCTTTCTGTATCTCTTTGTAACCTCGTCTAGAAAGTCGAGCATACGCGTAGTGCTTTTACACAGCCACGTTATGTGTGCGATATTGATGGTGGCGCCATTCAGACCCTTCGAAAGCGTGCTGAAATCGATACTGGATAACTCAGGGTTATCTTGGTGATCGTATCGAATGCCGACCCTCCGCTCGAACCAATATATCTTATCTTGCCAAAGGTTCAGTGCCTTTACGCGCCTCACGAGATTGTGACGGATGATGATACTCGGAACTAAGAACGCAGACGCGCTAGAGGCGCCTTCTTCAATGACTGATGAAAAGCGGTCGTAGTTATAGCTTGCAAGGCCATGCATAAAGATGTACATGTGTCGTGCTGAGAAGTCGTACGTAAAAGAAGCGCTGACGCATACAAGTGACCCTGTACCGGGTACAGACTGTAGGATAAAGCCTGGAGTATAGCATTAGCAGCATAATTTACATTTGTGTGCGTCTCCCGCTTACTCAAATACCTATTGCGCAACTCTTTCGGCGACGTACGCGAGAGAAATGAGGGTAGCTGCGGATTCGCGAATACATATGTCGCAGTTTTGTAGTCTAGAACTCGGGCGTAGATTTCTGGTATCCGAGCATACGGAGCGATGCGCGCAAATGCATGCGACGACAGAGGCACAGGTGTCATACTGCCATTGTACTCCCCTACGCGCCTCGACCAACTGTGACAGAGAGGGTCAGCGCGGTAAGTTTTGTGTATTTAGTGACCATACTCACAAGAGCTTAATAGTTTCTACATTGGCCGGCTGCTCAGTCTTGCTACCATGGGTCTTTCCTCATGTTAGAATGCATCTATCCTGGAAGCCAGTGCAACTTGCCGTGAAGTCTTTCTCAATGTATCCCTCAATTAAGTCGTCGGTCACTTCCAGTCTCCTTGCATGGCCATCGCTGGTCACTTCGATCAGCTTCACAGGTGCAGCTTTGTTCTCCACAAAGGCCAGCGGTGAGTGCGTAGCGGTCGACATGTATGATGGCGAAGCCGCTCACGGTCGGCCTTGCGTCTTAGACGCTGTAATGAAACTGGAACTTCCCCTGGTAGAGTACTGACAGACTCGTCGAAGTGTGAGAACATCGCTGCTTATTTTGATGAGATTGAGCTGAACCATGTCAGACCTCAGCCGCAGTGGGGGCCAAAAGAGCTAATGAATCGTGATTGGTGAGAAGGGATGGCTATCACATTGCGTCTATGTGAACCAACAAGATTGCCTATGGAAACTAGAAGTTCGAAGAATGTCGTCGTGCATATCGACGACATGCGGGTAGGATAGGAGAGGTGCAGCGGCGGGGCGCTCCTGCCTTGCAGCACGTGGGCGTGAGGTATACGCGGCCACTTGTACAAATCGATGTTAGGGCGAAGACGCTGCGTCACGCATTTACACAGCTACTGATTGTACGCATAAATGATAACTTTTGATCCAGTCGCCAAATCCTATCCTATACAGCGAATGCGAAAATCGTAGCGACGTTGTTCGTCGCGAAGTGGAAGAGAGGAGCCGATGCAAGCCGAGTGGGAAGTGAAGGCCGCATACTTGGCAGGCGCAAGCGACCTCGATTCAGCCAGCACCGGTCGTCACAGCCAAAAAGGAATTGTGCCGCACCCATACACGAGCACAACTACTCATCTGCCGATAAAATACCATTTTCAGCGCCGTGCAGAGCATCAAGTGCACGTTCCAGCTCCTGCTCAGCGACCATGACGGTTCCAGCACGCGCGGTGCTCAAATAACTCATCTCAACAGGATCCTCCAGTTGCCCTGTGGTTTCGCCGACTAATCTGCCAGCTACACCGCACACGATACCGGTGCTTTCCATTGGCAGACCTCGCAGGTCCAAGGTGATGGGTGTCAAAAACTCATCTCTGGAGCCTAGGAGAGTATCTTGCGCGAAATGCGGTAGTAAAGTTTGGTCGAGCAGCAGCGCGGCAGACTCGGTATCAGTTAGTGTGAGCGATAAAAATTTCGGATATGGCTGCGTGATGAGGCATTTTACGAGACCGAGGTGGAGTGCGTCGTCGGCGGATGTTGTCATGCTGTTGCGGTTTCGAGCTTGAGACATGCCATTTGTACTGTCGCGTCGACCGGCGCACTGCACGAGCCGGATGCTCGAATCCACCGTGGGAACGATGTGACGACGCTTGAGTGTAGCGAAGGTCCTGGTTTGAAGCTCCGAAATTGTGGTTGGCGGAGGGGTGCTGGGCGGCTGAACTTCCAGTGATGCGGCTGAGTGTTTGCGGGCATGTTGGAAGGAGTTGACGTATGAGGAAGTGTCTTTTTCGAACTGGAACCCACGCTCTTCTAGCGCTTGTACGACCTGCGATCGGTGTCGCAGTGGGACCAAAATGTAGTCGGAGAAGTAAGTGGTGATGAAAAATATGGGACTGGAATTGAGTCAGCCTTGTGCGGAAGCCTTGTGAAGGCCTCTACTTACATTCCAGCCAGAGCAAGAGGACTTGTCAGCTCCAAGACGCGTTGTCCTGCATCAAGTCCCTCGCCATCGACTTGCATTACGACATAGTCATCTGTGGTAATACTGACAGACGCTCTTGACTCAGGATCCAGCAGGTTGAGAACAGGCAGAAATAGTTCACTCGCAAGCGTCCTCGAGCATACTATGGAGCACTCGACTGGTGTAATGGAGATATTCACAAAGGGATGTTCGCAGGGCCAGCCTTTGGGCGGCTGCACGGCGCCAGAGCCGTTCCCATAAGACTTGCGCGTCGCATTGGGCAGAACTAGTTGAAGAATGGACTGGAGGAAGTTGCGATACAGAGGCAACGGGATGTGTATGAGAGCGAGTTGGGTATCCTTGAAGGTGATCATGTTAGCTGATGTCCATGGGAGAGAAAATTTCAGTGTGGGAGGCGAATTATAAGAGTTGCCCTGCCGTTATGTCGTGCATGAAGGACGCGCCACCAAGGCTCTCTCCGGTGTAAGACACGGACACTTTTGCTACCATGCAATGCAGCAGAAAAAGATGAGGGGAAGGCCCACGTACCAGAATACGGATATTCGCACTGAGCAGTGTCAAAGATGAGTCCATTACGTGCCACAAAAAATAGATAAGAATAGGCGTTTTCGATGACGATCGCTCGCGTGCCCGTGGGTAGCTGGACTCGGGATCACTCTCCGATTCGGCAAGTCAAGCTTGACGAGGCTTGCTAAGAGGTCCGTGGAGCCTCCAGAAACCGTAGAAAAAGCAAGCTTATCGTTATTCCGAGAGGCTTAGGATCGCGATGATGGCATGCAGCCACAGATGAAAATGCGGGGGATCTGACCAGACTATCGGTTGATGTGTTCTTGTCCAACGGGCCAGTGCGAAGTATTGTTTTTGAAGCCGAAATTCATCCCACAAGCCGGAGATGTGTAACTTGGAGAGCAGGATGTGTGGCGCCTGGATACCTCGGGTGTATATGACACAAGGTGCTGTAAGCAATCGTACCGATTCAGTTACGGACCGATGGCATGCGTGAAAGTGACACAATGGCAGAGCACGGTCTGGAAGCTGCTGTATGTGACCTCGAAGCTTGGATTAGGACAAAATGCCGTGAGTCTGGGGTAAAAGATGCGGCGTGGGGATTGATGCAGGTAATCCTTGTCTAATTGGCTAGGAGGCTCACGGATGGTACAGGTGGATGAACCTTATAGTTGGATTTCAGGGCAGAGTGCGCAATGCGCGGGGCCAGATGGGCGCGTGGGGTGGCACACTGGACGGGAATGGACGCCTGGAAGACGGCTGGACGCAGGAATCGGTCCTGCGCGTAGAGCGGATGCTGCTGCTGACGTCGACTGTGAAGGCGTGGGACAGAACCCGGTCAAAAGGCAGTGTATGTAGTGGCAGCTGTCGATGCTGGCGGGGTGGGCCGGTGGTTTTCAGGAAGCATCAACGCTTTATGTGAGTCGACGGGCAAGAGTGGAGCTGATATCCGGGTGTGGTGACTCGATGAGGCACCCCGAGAATTTTCCACGACGGCGCGCCCATGATGCTGGGAGATTGGCTCTGTGGCCGGCGGCAAAACAATAGTCAGCGGCGAGCAGAGCATGTCATCTTCAACAATGCGGATGGGACGTCAGAAGCAGCCACAATAGTGCATCCCTTTGTTGCTGGTGTCATGCAGCGCTCGACGAGCTGCAAGCAAGCCTTGGGATCGTCCGTGCTCGTATGCGGGCAACGACCAGTCTCCATGCCGCCGCTGCAACCAGACGCGCACCCAATCTATCTTGTGCTCGAGGGTACCTGATCTACGCCAAAAACAATGACTGAGTTGCACGGCAGCGAAGACGATATTCTCGCGCCGCAGACGGGCAGACTCTCGCGAAGGCGTGTGGTAACCGCAACAACCGACTTCCCTCTCGCACCGGATGACGAACGCCATGCCTCTCAGCACGAGCTACAGCAGCACATGGAGTGAAGCCCCACGAAGTCCATGGGTGTTGCGGGACATGATTGCGTGCATGCAGCACTGCCCTCTGTCCCTGAGCGGGAAGCCGAGCATAGCCGCCGCTGTCGACCGGACCCTGCTTGACTATCAATCGCCCGTTGCTCCACGTCGCGATACGCGCTGATGCTACCCTACATACACGTCCCGCAGTCGGCACTACTCACGGGCAGATGAAGATTCGACCATGGACGTCAGAGCAGCCCGTACCTCGATGCGCGCTGTCGTGTAACCAACGAGGCGCATACCCCGCATCATCTCTCATCTCGCCTGCGCACCCTTCTTCACGCCTGCGCGTTCATTGGACCCCCTCGCAATGACGTGCACGCGGGTCAGAGGGCAACCTAAACGACTACCCGCAGTTCGGGAGAGCAGCATTGTCAAGGTGGGTCGTTCCTTGGACAGCTCGGAGTCGACCGACATGACCACCATGCGATGATGTCGTCTGCAGGACCCCTCTCGGTTCAGCATCCCGGACCCACAAGCACACGCCGCATATGCAGCACGTCTAATAAACAAGCTCGCGCGAGAGACGCTTCAAGTAGCACGCGTGGGGGCTGCTCACCATCTTACTGCGCATTGTCCTCTTACCCCTCGCCAGCTCATCCAACTCCTCCCTAGGTCACAGGCGTCGCTGTTATTCTTTCTATGCTCACGGAAGCCGGGAGACCTCCCGCCATGCATGCATGACATGGACCCTGCCAGTTAGACGTCGAGTACGACACGGGCAGTCTTCAAGACATTATGGCCGCCTATCAAGGCTTGGTCTGATAGTGGCTCGCAAACGACATGGCACGGCCTGGCTATGGCGTGCAGTTTGACAGCAATGTGGTCGCACTGCGTCCATAGATAATGCGATCTCTGTACCATTGTTGCCATCCAACGCGGTTGCTCGGAGTTTGAGCTCGACCCGGATGGCCACGACTGGAGCGCGGCGTCCATGGCCGGCTCGCTTCATATACGAATTGTTACCGATCATGACTGCTACACCAGCAGATGACTACTCAGCGAAGCGCGACCGATGAGCCTATCTGATAAGCACCAGCTTCACTCAGCAAGAGAAAGGAAAGCACGTTCCGCCCGACTAACGAGGTATTAGAGATTCACCCAGTGAGGATTCCATGCTGCGTAACCCAAGATCAGATGGGAGAAAGGCGTGAGACATCAGCACGGAGAAGGACGAAGAGAATCGTACAAGGGCAGTGTGGTCGCACGGCCTGCTAGTCTATCTGTTAGAGCTCTGGCGGTGCGGAAACCTCGCGATCTCAATCGCATGGTGCCACCCTTCCCAACACGCCGTCTATCTTCGCATGGTTCTCGGATTTACAATGTTCTAGCATGGCCACACAAACGGAGGGTATAACGAGTGGAGATTCTGCACTTGGGAAAAGTAGCATGGTGTTGTCGGAGATCTGCTCACTCTAGAAACTATATGCTGTAATGCCCGTGGACGCAATGTGTGAGACAGCGAATTGAGAGGTAGGTGGTCAGCGGGTTTGTAGTAGGGCAAAGGGGGCAGCCTTTATCCATGGAGTGTCAAATCACACGGGACTGCAGTATAGCAGTACACTAAATCTCAAATCTCAAGGCCTACTCCTCAGTGATGTAAATTTAGCATCTTTTTTTGGTAGCATTCTGGAAGAACATAACTTGCACTGGACCCTGGTTCTGAATCGTGTCGAGGGCCCGTGCATGGCCGCTTGACTCGCGAGACACGTCGAATGCGCGTTACCACAACAAACAGACACGAGCAGCACAATTCTTATCGCATCTCAGCATCACGACATCGCGACATCCGTAGCTCCTAGTCGCATGTAGCAAACATGGTCCGAACACATTCATCGTACACGGCCAGCCCCACGCGCTTCCAATCGCCCCAACGCAGTCCGGCGCGCCGCCCATCCCAAGATGGATCACAATATGAGATGGACCTGGACGCCCTGGGCCTCAACTCGACCTTTGAGTCTACCGAACTGGAAAATAGCCACCAACCGCCAGTCGATCACGTGGATACGAGCGAGATTGAGGGGCCGGAAGACTTCACCATGAACATGACCTACTGGATGACGGCAGATCTACCGCTGGCCCAGATAAAATCGCGAAAGGAGGCCAACACGAAACGACCAGTAATACGAATGGACGCCATACAAGACGGGAGTGAAAGTAGACATGCGACTGAAGTGGGTGAGCCGGCAGTTGTGGTGGAGGACACGGAGCGGCGGAGAAGTAATACATCTCGCACAGCCTCTCCTACCAGGCGCCCGAATGGCACCAAGAACGAGCGCCAGCACAGCTCGCCAGCTTCCGAGAGGTCCATGGAGAACGACGAGAAGGTTCGGAGCTTTCTCAGCAATCTACCAGACACGGAGATGGAAGGCGCGCTCACAGGAACACCGCTACATGCGCCTAGGCACAGCTTCCTCCAAGTCCCCCGGTCGTCACCCCCGAAAGCGCGATCGCTACAGCCTACCGTCGAAGACTATGATACACCGCGGAAGCCCACGCAAGAGACGGTTATACGGCACACTTCAGCCATTATCGATACGAGTGAGCAGGACGTGGCGCGCAATAAGATTGCTGAGCTACAACATCAGCTGGAGCAGCAAGAGTCTACTTCGAGATCGCGCATTACCGAACTTGAGACGATCCTTTCGTATGCCCGCTCCGAGCTCGAGAGCACACGCAACGACAACTACAAGCACAAGGAGAAGGTGTCAAGTTTGGAGAAGAGCTTGGAGCAGCAACGTGCAGACCATGAAGCTGCTCGCGCAGCTGCGGATGCCGAGGTAAAGGCGCGAGAAGATGCACTGGAGACCAGGATGCATGAGTTTGGAGAGCAGATGCGCCTCCAGAACCTCACAAAGTTGGAGACTATGCTCGAAGAGTTCGAACGGCAGCGAAGGGTTCTCGAACAAGCCAAGCGTCAACTCACCGAGGAGGTGGAAGACAAAGACCAGAGGCTGGAAGAGATGCAAGCAGAGCTGGTCCAGGTGCGCCAAATACACGAGCGCGAGCTACACGATCTGAAGGAAACGCAACTACACGAGTCTGGACATGAGGATGAGGATGCTGCGAAGAAACGTCTCTTGTTGGCCGACCAACTCTCATCGGTCCAAGCCCGCGCGGATGCTCTGCAATCAAGCCTCGAAACGGCCACGTCCGAGGCAAAGACAGCTCGTGAGGAAGCCCGAAGGAGAGACGATATGCGGTCCACTATCGAAACACAGGCTCGAAGCCAGACAGCCCGCATTGCAGAACTCGAGGGACAGCTACAGGCGGCGAAGTTCGAAGTGGAATGCTCGCATGCTGATGTGGCAGCTAAACAACAATTGTTCCATACAAATCTCGATCTCAATTCTCGACTCCGCACATTGCAGTCAGATCTGGAGGCTGCACGAAGGGAGCTTACTGTAACGAACCAGCAACGTCGTCGTACAGCTGACCTTGAAGATCGCATGAGAGATCTCCAGTTGCAACTTGACGCAGCTCGCGCGAATACAACCACGAAACAACAGCAAGACCGGGATGCAGGCGAGCTGAGGGCGCGTATCAATTCTCTTGAGACGCAGCTCCAATCTGCGCTTGCAGACCTAGCTGCTAAGGAAGAAGAACTTCAGCATGTTGTTGCTGCCGACAGAGAACCCGAGTCTCCCCAGTCGCAACTTGAGCTGTCCGGCACTACGAAGATGACAACTGAGGGACAACCACAGGTAGCTGAGCTCGAAACGCGTATTCGATCGTTGCAGTCGCAACTGCGATCTACTCAAGCCGACCTTGCTGCGAAGGAGCAACAGATATCAGAGCTTGTGGAGTCGTCAGAACAGGCTGAGCAACGTCTGAACACAGCCCAGGGTCGATTACAGAGCCTAGAAACAGGCAACACGAACCTTCGCCAACAGCTTGCGGAAGCGCATCGCGATAGTGCCAAGGCCAGAGCTGATGCGGAACGCTTTGAGCAAGACCTTGAAGATGCCAATGATCGTTTGCAGGATGCTCGCGCGGAGGCAGATCGCCGCGTAAACGACATTGAGAAGAAGCTCAACAAGATGAAGGAGCTGAAGCTTGAAGCCGAGAGCAAGTTCAAAGAGCTACGCGACCAGCACGAAGACATGGCGGAAGGACACGAGGCCATGATGGAGGATGTCCGGGACAAGGCAGAAGACGCTGTACGCAAAGCCGGTGCTCTGCTCGAGCAAGAGCGTAGCGAGAAGCGGAGTCTTACCAAAGACTTGAAGCGAGCCAAAGACGAGGTAGAGAAGCTCCGTAATGCCGCTATTGCAAAGCTTGCAGAAGAGGACACAGACGACGATACTACCATCTCCTCATCCGCAACCGAGACAAACGCAAAAGATACCGAGATTGCAAACCTCCGCGACATAATCCGTAAACAAGTCTCGGAAACCAAGACCCTCAAATCCGAACTCTCCACCCTTCGCAGAAATAACAAAACCTTCAAGGCTACACCTACACCATCGTCCCAAGACACGATAGCTAGCCTGGAAGCTCAAATTTCAACCCTCCGCTCCGAGAACGAAGCCCTTGAGACTCGTCTCGCAAACCAAGCTGCTGAAAACGCTGCTATCAACCAGCAAATGGACGAGAAGCTAGCCGCTCTTCTCAGTAAGCTTATGAAGGAGAAGGCTAAGACGGTGGTGGGCAAGCGTGATGGACAGTGGACGGAGAGTGTGAGGGAGTTGGAGGAAGAAAAGAAGTTGCTGGGAAAGGTCTTGATGAGGCAATGGGGGAGAGAGGAGGTTGGCATCGACGATGAGAGGGAGGCGAAGGATGGGAAACAGACGTATCGGTACAAGTACGTCAAGAGATGAAAAGTCGGAGTACTCATTGCATAGCAAAGGCGTTATTGGTATTTTTGCGAATTAACGAATTCATGACCTGGCCAACCTGGCCTGTTTTCAAGCTTCTCGCATGCCCCTCTCGACCGATGTGTATGCCCGTGCCAGTCATGCTCATGCCATAGTATCCTCTTGACATGAGCTCTCCATGGCCAGCCATGATGTCGCCGTCCTCAACTGCGTACACTCTCTTATGACATAACCAGCGCATCACCCTCTTATAGCAGCCCCTTCCTTGCCAATTCGACCTTCCTGCCGAACTCGCCAGTGTTCCATCCTCCTTTGCTTCCACAAATCGCGATACCGTCACCGAGTTCGACTTTGTCTTCGACGTTCTCCCATGCGCAGGGGCAGTGGTGCGGGAAGTGGACGCAGGATAGGGTACCGGGGCAGAGGTAGTGGGAGCATTGTGCTGTGAGACGTTGTTAGCAAAGGACATTGGTACCGCTCTTTCCTGTCATTGTAGAAGGCGCATGCGCGACGGAAGCGGTGTAGATAGCTATGAGGCTGGGGATATAGATGCAATATAATGCAAGAGAAAATAAGAGTGCAACATACCAGCCTCGTACTGCGCCTGATACCAACTAGCATCACTCCTCACATTCTGTGGCTCCTGATGCTGCTGTCCACCACCACCACCGAACATCTGATCGAAGAAGCCGAATTGCGCACTCGAGCCCCAGACAAACGATGCGAGAACCGCGAGAAGAATTTGAAAGCGCGCCATATCCACAGGAAAATCTCGTGTGTATGCGACAAGCGTAGAGTAACTTGTGTGAAGCGTAAGTCAAAGTGGATGATGTGTCGGTTTCCCCAATGCAACCAATGCAAACGAGCCAAACAAGCTGCAAAGAGAGTCCGGGAAAGTGGCAGGGGTGGGTGGTGTCTTGGCACAAACCATGGAAAGCTCGGTGGTCCGCAAAAAACTCCGCCGGCGGGAACTGGAATTTCGAGCTCTGCTTTATCGCGACATCCTTACGCGACAACACTACCCACTGAACATCACCTATCGCATTCGCTCAGCCGCACTCTTATCTTCTACTGTAAATCTTAGGAATACGAAATACCGGAATGTGAGTCTCACTCTTACAGCCGGCGCGAAGCTGCATCTGCACACGGCGCGCGACCAGCACCACCTCAATCCCAACCACAGGCGCAGCAGCTCCAGCACAAAAACAATCGGAGACTACAAGAGCGCAAAACTAACACCAAATCTAGCATGCATCTCATGTACATCCCCGACCCGGCGAACCCGACCAAGCGCATCTACACGCTGAAAAAGGTCATCGACGGCGAAGTCAGCAAGAGCGCGCACCCGGCCCGTTTCTCGCCCGACGACAAGTACAGCAGGCACAGGGTTACGATTAAGAAGCGCTATGGACTGCTTTTGACGCAGCAGAGTATGTTGAGCCCAAGCTATGAAGATACACCCGGGATGGGTTGGGTGTGGAGTTTGGGGATAGAGGGCTAACGGGAAGCAGAGAACAAGGTTGCTGAGAAGAACTAAGCGTCGCACACCACGTAGTGACAACGGCATTTTACGAGCGGAACACAGCGGTGGGGCGGTGATGGTGTGGGATATAGTCGGAGACAAGGCAATGTTCTGAGATGAAAGATGGAGGATGGAGGATGTGAAGGCATGACAAGGGCGTTCAACGGCGTATTGGCGAAAGAAAAGTCTTCAGACACGCGCCGATTTAGTGCATGGCGGTACGGAGCGCCGAGATTTTTCTTCAGTGGTTAAAGGGCAGGGTATTCAATGAGATGGTTATAATCACTTGATCTTTTGGGGTGCTGAAATGTGCCCATGTGCTGATGCCGAGATCTGTGAGATGTGAACGTCGCAACGTCTCCGCTTGACTAGGGATTGTGATCGACAAGTGTTCTACGTTCAAAGCTAAGATGACGGTAAAGAGGGTTGGCAGAATAATATGTATTACAGCTAAGCTATACATGCATCGCGAGATGATAGAGCTGGCCTATAGGTATAAAGATGCAAGGAAAGAAAAGATATCTAGAAAGATGGCAAGGGGAAAAGAACCAAGGACGCCACACACACGCTATCTACTGTCTCAAGGCACTACCTACAATGTACTACTTCTCCATCTCCTCCTCTCCATCGACAACCTCTCAACTGCCATCCTCCTGACCACCTCCTCGACATCCGCAAACTGCACGTAGAACTTCAGACTCTCTGGATTCGCCAACGTTCCACTTGGCTTGATCTTCTTGCCTGAGACGATTTGCTTGACGGGTAATTCGACTTTCTTCAGGTTCACTGTGGTCTGTGATATACGTTAGCATCGCGCTCTCAGAAACTTGTCAGAGAAAGAAGAACCAAAACTCACCGGAATATCCCAAGTCTGAAACACAAACCGCGGAACATGTCTTCGACTCCTCTCCTCAGCAATCTTCCTCTTGACCCTATCCACCAACCCATCCGTATACTCATACCCTTTGTTCATCTTCAGAAACAGCATGACACTCTCATCCGCATCACCGGGTCTCCGCTGCCCAACACAGATGCTATCCGCGATCTCAGGGAAATGCGTTTCAATGACACTGTAGATATCCGCAGAGCCAAAACGCACACCACTGGGGTTCAGCACGCCGTCTGCGCGGCCGAGGAAGAGGATTTGGCCCGTGATGGGATGCATCTGGATGAAATCGCCGTGTGTCCATACACCAGGGAAACGGGTAAAGTATGCAGATTGGTAGCGTGTGCCTGCCGCGTCGTCGCCGTAGAAGTAAACAGGCTGGTTGGGGAAGGATGCTGTAGCGACGAGTTCGCCTGGTTCGCCATCTGGCACCGCACACCCAGGTCCAGATTCGATGAGGGAGTCGTAGACTTGGACTTTCATACCCAGACAAGGGCCCTGGCAGCCGCCACTGTACACGGGCTCGAGCGGGTTCTCGATGCCGAAGCGCCCTGCGATGTCGGTGCCGCCAGAGATGTTACGGAGATGGACGTGAGTGGGGAAACCGGTGTCGTAGAACCATTCGAATTGCGCTTCGGGGAGGACCATGCCGGTTGTTGCTA
>Ga0265797_10005180_pt1 | contig 19249 bp, 33 predicted proteins | sample P2T30metagenome_FD_192433 | JGI IMG/M metagenome (GOLD analysis project Ga0265797, IMG submission 192433) | Plant litter microbial communities from East Loma Ridge, Irvine, California - P2 T30 | ecosystem: Environmental > Terrestrial > Plant litter > Unclassified | place: USA: California... | reverse complement strand
CCGAGAAGGCCCTCTCCGAGAACGAGCTGGGTCGCCGGGCCGGCGTGCCGCAACCAACCATCAATCGGATCTTGCATGGAGATAGCAAGACCCCCAGGAAGCCTACGGTAGAGAAGTTGGCTCGCGCCTTGAGCGTTACGCCAGAGTGGCTACTCTTTGGTTCTACTCATGGGAATGTGTTATCTGTTCCGCATCCACACAGGGAAACAAAGGAGTACCCGGTGATCAGTTGGATAGCTGCTGGAGCTTGGGCGGAGTCATGCTCGGTGGAGCCGAACGCAGAAATGCTGGGCTCCAACGAGTACGCGGGCGAGCACGGATACTGGCTGGAAGTCCAGGGCGACTCGATGACCCCAAGGCAGGGAAACGGCTTTACGCCGGGCATGCGCGTGCTGGTGCAGCCTGAGGGCTTCGACCTGGTCAATGGAAAATTCTATATAGCCTTGCTGCTGGCTACCGGCGAAACAACGCTCAAGCAGTACGTGCGGGACTCCGGTATGGCCTACCTGAAGCCTCTGAACCCTGATTACAAGATGATCCCCATCGACGACTCCGTTGTCATTGTCGGTCGAGTCGTGGATGTGAAGTACCCCGCCTCCTTCTTGTAGCCCGTCCTCTCGTCATCAAAGCCCGCCACTGAGCGGGTTTTTTTGCGCCTACGCCAAAACCTATTCACTTCCGAATTAAAAAAGCTTGCGCCGTCTAATTCACTATCGTATTGTTCGTCTCAAGCCGCAGCACACCGCGGCAGGCCCTCAAAAGGCCCTCGCTCTTTACCACCGCCAAGATCCTCGCGACCGACTACCCCGGGCAACCGTTAAGGGCGAGCAAGAAATAGTCGATCCCATGCCAGCTCTGGAACTGGCCAGCTCAAAGCCATGCGGCGCGCTCCCTCACTGAAAGCGCAAGGCGGGCCCAGGGTTGCACTGCCAGCGCTCCCTGCCGGATGCCCTTAGAACGGGCGGATGCACCGGGATAGCGGGAAGCAGTGAGCAAGCAATCGCCCAGCCGGAGGTGGCGCGTAACACCGGCCTGAAAGACACGGATTTCCTCGATGCCCTTCTTCGGCGGGGTATCAGGGAAATCAACAGGAAGGACCCAGGAATGAATATCTCAGTAATGAATTTTGATGCCTACAAGCTCGACGCAAACCCATCCAGCCGCACGCTGATGAGCGTTTCGGCTTACGACGCCGATGGCGCCACGGTGCTGGAGAACTTTGACATCGAGCAGATCGTGAACCACTTCGGTGCTGATGCGCTGCTGTATGAAATCGGTGAGCAGGTTGCGCGCCGCCACTTTGAAATCGAGGGGTAAGGAATGGCTCAGTTCAACATTGATGCACACCTCAGCGACGGCAAGTCGCTGAGGTGGTTGGCGCTTCCAGATGTTGGCGAGCATGCGCTGGATGTAGAGGCGCAGGTTCGTAAGGAAGCCATGAAGAAGTTCGGCGATGCCGTCTACTTCAACCACTGGGATCGAGTGGTAGCTAGCAACGGTTATGTGACCGTCAGGATGCAGGCCTAAGCCCTCGCCCAATCGAGGGGGAAGCGTGAGCCGGTGTGAGCGAGCCGGGCCTGAGAGAACAAATTTCACTGGCCGGCCTTGGCGACAGGGCCAGACGGGAAATCAACCTGGAGCACAATTATGAAAATCAGCATGACGCACCACCAAATAAAGGCGCTGCTTGAGCTTTCTGAATCTAGCGGTGACCCGGAAAGCTTTGACGACATGAACTTGATTGTCGTTGACGACGACAAGGCTCATAGCGGCCCCGGCCTTTACTGCCAGTTTCGGGAAGTGCCTGAAGAGGGGTTCATGTTTCTGGGCAAGGACGAGGAAGACGACGCCCGCGGTAATGAAATTTGCAATGCGCGTATCAGGTCCGGGGAGGTAAAGGAGATTTGAGCCTTATGGCATTCGCAAGAGTGCCCATCGGAAAGACCTCGACCCGGGCAGGGTGAGCTTCGTCAAGCCCGAGATCCCGATTGAAGGCCGAGGCCTTTCCGATGCAGGTGAATGCGCAGTTGCTGATGCGCAGCGTGAACGACCGGGTGACATCTTGCTTGGCAAGATCAAATCCGCGTTAGGCGCGAAAGGAAACAAGTGAACCCTTGTACGCGCTGGAGGGTAGCCGCCAGCAAGCCGGATATCAGCACCGGCCATCTGCATCACCCCTTCCCCCCTTGCGACCGCATTGGCGGGTGCCAGGCCGGCTATTCACGCCCAGCTTGGTCCCTGCGCGCCTGGCATCCGACCAATGCGGTTGAGGACGTAGCAATGAGTAAAGAAACAGGTGGTCCGGCGTTCCCTATCCCGTTGAGCCCGGGCGAATCGTACAAAGGGCCTTGCGCGCATGACGGCATGACCCTCCGCGACTACTTCGCGATACACGCAAGCGATGACGACATTTTGGCAGTGCGTCAAGCCTATTACGCCCAGCATGGTGACGATCCAGGATTCAAGGCGCTGAGTGTTTACCAGTGCCGCTATCTGCATGCCGACGCAATGCTCACCGCCCGCGCCCAATAACCCAGCGTCCCCGGAGGCGCCCATGAACGCACTACTCAAAGCACAGCTGCAGCATGACTACGCCGAGCCGGCGGACGACAGCGCGCATCAGGAAGCGCTACAGCGCTGGATCGACGACGCGGCCGAACGTCTGATCGGCGGGCAGGATGTCGAGATCCGCCAGCGCGGTTGGCACGTCGCGACCGTAAAGCACGGCGACTTCCTGATCCGGGTTCAGGAACACCTGACCTCCCGCCTGGATCAGGACGACGACCTGAACTTCGCCCAGATGGTGATCGACACCATGGGTGGTAATAGTCGTGAGGCCATGGCGCGGCGCCTGCTGGGCCCGACCGATCATTCGCTGGGCGTCCTGCACCAGATCGCCGAGGGCATGGTCACCAAGCACGCCGAAGCCGGGCTTGAGCAGGACCGCGAGGACGACGAGCTATGACGAGCATCCATGTGCTGATCGGGCGGTATCTGGATGACCTGGAGAACCGCCCAGTCCCGTTCTACGAAGCTCTCGTCGAGCAAAAGATCATCGACAGCTTCACCACCAACCTGATCAAGGCTGACGAGTTCAGCTACTACTGCGAGCGCTTCCGGCGCTTGGCGCAGCGTGACGTAAGGAGAGCGGCATGAGCACACCAGCGGTAACCACGCTCATTGATGAGCAATTGGCCAACATCGAACGCAGCTTTGCGATCATCGGCTTGGGCGTTCCGGTAAGCGAGCTGTTGGAGCTGCCCCGGGACTATCGCGTGCAGGATCTGCCAAAGCGGCTGTCCTGCACCTTCAAGGCCAAGCGCGTGACCATAAGGTCGCGGTCTTGACGGGCTACCAGCGCGCGAAGCGCATCGCCCGCCTTCGTGGTTCATTCCTGGCCCTGACGATCTTCAGTCTCTGGCTGGTTCTCAGCGCCTTGGCCGGCTCGGTTACAGAGTAAGCCCCCTACCGCTTTCATCCTTCAGCAGCGCCCCGCTATGGACGGCGCGAGGTATCCGCATGTCTGCACAAACCGAACTGGCCGTTGTGCCGCCGAAAGAAACCGCGCTTCAGGTGTTCCAGGCGGCGAACGGGCTCGACCCGTACCTGGTGAAGATCCGCGAAGGGATCGACGCGTTCGTGCCGGACGTTTCGACCCGCAAGGGCCGCGAGGCCATCGCCTCTATCGCCTACAAGGTCGCCCGGTCCAAAACCGCGCTGGACAACGTGGGCAAGGAGCTGGTCGCCGAGCTGAAGGAGATCCCGAAGAAGATCGACGCCGAGCGTAAGCGGATGCGGGACACGCTGGATGCCTGGCAGGAAGAGGTGCGCCGGCCACTGAACGAGTGGCAGGCGGCTGAAGATGCGCGGGTTGATCGTCATGAGCGGCGCCTTCAACAGCTGCGCGATCTCACAGATGTGGACACGCTCTTCGCTGAAGGCATTCGCTTCAAAATCGCCAACGTCGAAGCCGTGGTGATCAATGAAAAATTCGAGGAGTTCGAAGCGGAAGCGCACCGTATCAAGGCGGCGACCCTTGCGAGTCTTCGCGACTCCCTTGCTGCTCGCGAGAAGTACGAGGCTGAACAAGAAGAACTGGCCCGCCTTCGTGCCGCGGCCCAAGCCCGCGAACAGAAAGAGCGTGAAGAACGCATCGCCCGGGAGGCTGCCGAGCGCGCCCGCCTGGAGGCCGAGCAAGCCGCCAAGGCAGAGCGTGAAGCCGCCGAACGCCGCGAGCTGGAACAGAAGCTGCGCGCCGAGCAGGCAGAGCGTGCTGCTGAGCAGGCCGAAGCCAACCGCATCGCCGCGGAACAGCGTGCCGAGCAAGAGCGTCAGGCAGCCGCCGCGCGTGCTGAGCGTGCAGCCGAGGAAGCCCGCCTGGACGAACAGCGTCGGGCAAAGGCAGCCGCTGACGAGATCCTGCGCCAACAGCAGGCCCGCGAGGCCGACAAGGCGCACAAGGCCTCGATCAATCGCGCCGCGCTCGAAGCCTTCATCGCAGGCGGCATGCCCGAATCGTGCGCCAAGCAGGCGGTCATCCTGATCGCCCAGCGCTCAATCCCTAACGTTTCCATTACCTACTGAGGCTCGACATGTCGACCGCGCTCACCCCATTGCTAAACAAGTTCGCAACCCGCTACGAGATGGGCGCGAACCCCGCTGAAGTCGCCAATACCTTGAAGCAGACCTGTTTCAAGGGGCAGGTAAGCGACTCACAAATGGTCGCCCTGCTGATTGTGGCTGACCAGTACAAGCTGAACCCCTTCACGAAGGAGCTGTACGCGTTCCCGGACAAGAACAATGGGATCGTTCCAGTGGTTGGCCTGGACGGCTGGGCCCGCATCATCAATGAGAACCCCCAGTTCGACGGCATGGAGTTCTCGATGGACCCCAGTGGCACAGAGTGCACCTGCAAGATCTACCGCAAGGACCGGGGCCACCCGATCAGCACCACCGAGTACATGAGCGAGTGCAAGCGCAATACCCAGCCATGGCAATCGCACCCACGGCGCATGTTGCGGCACAAGTCGATGTTCCAGTGCGCGCGCCTGGCATTCGGCTTCGCTGGGATCTATGACCAGGACGAAGCAGAGCGGATTGTCTCGAAGGACATCGAGCTCCCTCAGGCGGATATCGGGCCGGCACTGGGAACGATCCAGAACGCCGCGACGATGGAAGAACTGCAGGCCGCTTTCAGTGCCGCGTGGAAAGAGCATCCCACTGCCCGCGCCCAGCTGACAGCCGCGAAAGATGAGCGGAAAAAGGCGCTGCTGGAGCAGGCAGAAGAAGTCGAGTTCGAGGAGGTAAGCGATGCAGCAGGGAACTGAGGAATGGGTCGCCGCCCGCCTGGGCAAGGTGACTGCCAGCCGCGTAAAGGATGTGATGAGCAAGGGGCGCGGCAGCGCGCCTTCTGCCACCCGGAAAAACTACATGATGGAACTGCTCTGCGAGCGCCTGACAGGGGCCCAATCAGGGCCTGATTTGTCGCGCAACGCGGCGGTTCAGCGAGGCGTCGAGAAAGAGCCTCTGGCGCGCTCAGCCTATGAAGTGGACCAAGGCGTCATGATCATCGAGGCCGGCCTTATTGATCACCCCCGCATCAAGGGGTTCGGCGCTTCGCCTGACGGCTTGGTAGGCGCCAAGGGCTTGATCGAGATCAAGTGCCCCAACACCGCCCAGCATATCGCTGTGATCCAGGCAGGCGAACACGATGGCCAATACGAGTGGCAGATGCTCGCGCAGATGGCGTGCACCGGGCGCGACTGGGTCGACTTTGTGAGCTTCGACGACCGGATGCCGGAGGCCCTGCAATACCAGCGGTGCCGATTCGAACGGGATGAAAAGCGCATCCGCGAGATGGAATCGGAGATCAAAGAGTTTCTGGCTGAGCTGGACGAGCTGGAGCAAGAGATGCGGCACCGGATGGAGGGTAAGGCAGCATGACCAACGACATCATTGCCGGCGCCCAGCGTCAGGCCGAACTGGAGGCAGCTAAGGCCTCGTTCTTCGCTTCTGGAGGCCGGGTTACCGCCCTGCCCGGCGCCCAGTTCATCCCCGCGCCGGTCCGGCCTAAGTGGATCGACCCTGAAACGGTGCTGGTGCGCAAGCCTCGCGGGCTGACCCGGGCTCAGCGGAATGCTTTGAAGAGGATGACGGAGGCACTCAGTTGATGAATCCTAATGGCCCCAAAAAGAATAGGCTCACTTTTGGCGTAGGAATCAATGACGTTGATTACCCGACAAAGCCAAAAAACGCCCCTCCCTGCCCTTACTTTCTCGTATGGCGCGGAATGATCCAGCGCGTTTATGACCCAAATCACCTGAAAAAAAGGCCATCTTATCTTGGGTCAAGCGTGTGCGCTGAGTGGCTTAGCTTCAGCAACTTCCGGGACTGGATCATGAAGCAAGACTGGAAAGGCAAGCAGCTGGATAAAGATCTTCTTGTGCCAGGAAACAAGGTTTATGGCCCTGATCTCTGCTGCTTTGTAAGCCAGCAAGTTAACTCGTTCCTGACCGACATAAAGGCCAAGCGAAGCAATTTGCCAGTCGGCGTAAAGTTTCATAAGCCTACAGGGACCTACGGGGCTTATATAAAAGTGTATGGCGTAGGCAGAAAATCGCTTGGCTACCACCCCGATCCAGAAACAGCCCACCAAGCTTGGTTAGAGGCAAAACGAGAACTTGCTAGCGCCATCGCAAAGCAAGAGTCAAATCCCGCGATTGCCGCTGCTCTGTTGTCTCGTTACTCGGTGCAGTCTTATGGCAAGAAGGTGGCGCCATGACTGTCCGCAAAAAGCACAGCCTCCGCCTGCGCATCGAGCGCTCCGCCCGGTCGCTGCTCAAGACGCACAAGATCGCAGTCGTGAACGTCGACAGAACCCAGATCATGATGCACTGGCGCACCTTGGCCCAGTGCCGCAGCCGCCCTGTTGCCGAGGCGCTATGCGATATCCCCCATCGGTGGACCATCTACATGAGCGTCTTCTGCGAGGGCCCTGGGGTGGGCAGGTACAGCAAGTCGTTCGACTTCATGCCTGACGGAATGCACCTGGTTGCCGACCTTGAGCCGCTGATGATCGAGAAGCACGGCGAGCTGATCGCCTCGGCCAACCCCAAGCACATCCTCACTTCCGGCTGGATCGCTATTCCTGACGACGTATCGCTCACCGAGGCCGAAGCCGACCGCGTGTTCACGGCCATGGGCGTCTGGAAGCAGGCGGCAGCAGCATGAAGCGCTTGCGCAGTACGGTCCGCATACGTCGCCGGGCCGATCAATTCAATTTACCCCCGAGCGGTATCCAACATGACCCCAATCTGGCGTTACCTCACCAAGCCGGCCGGCATGACAGCGAAGGAACTGGCCGAAGCAACCGGCATGACCATTCAGGCAGTACGCGCTGACCTCGTAGAGCTGGAGGCCCAAGACAAGATCGTTCGAGCCCGAGCAGCCGTAGGCAAGCCTCATGTTTGGTGGAGGATCGGCAAGCGTCCGCTGGAAGGCGAGGACGCGCTGACGATCATAGCGGTGGCGGCCGAGATTCACGAATCGCCCGCGAAGCTGAAAGAGGTGCTGGCAAGCGTGGCCGCGAGAGTGATGCACGCCGGCCTCAGGAAGATTATCACCATGTGCCTCGCTTCCCAGGCTCCGCACCAAATCGTCAGGCTCTCGGTTATAAATTACGAACCGGAGTCCTTCTCCGAAGCGCTGAGGGCGGCGTGATGGCCATGACTCAGAGAGAGCGCGACGAGAAGCGCAGGGCGAAGATGAAGGCCAAGGGCGAAGAGATCCTGCGGCTGCCGGTGATGGCCGGAGAGAAGGCCATGCTGCGCGACCTGATGGAGTGGACGGAAGACGGTGAGCAGGCTTCGGTAATTGCCGGATGCCTGCGCTACGTCCACTCGCTCGGGCCGGAGGGTGCCTATACGGCGCTGCGCCAGCTATGTGTGCTCCACGAACTGGCGATTCCTGAATCGTGGAGCGCACGGTTCGACAATGAGTCGCGCCGCGAGCTGATGCGTGACCCGGGCGACGAGATCATCGCGCCGCAATAGAGTACAGATGTACTTCACCTGAACACACCCACCTTTCGCCACCACGCCTCGGCAGGCGGGCGGCTGCCTGGAGTTTCACATGGAAGCAAAAAGTCGAGTCGCGATTTTCCTTTGCGACATAACTGGCGTCATGGCCAAGCCATGGGTTGAGGCTGGATACAGCTGCATTTTGGTTGATCCTCAGCACCCAGAGGGTGTCACGGTTGAAGGTGCGGTGGTGAAGGTAGGTCACATCATCGACCACCCCATAACTTGGGAGGTTCTTCGCGGGACTATTCAGGCCGGGCGCGTTGCATTTGTTGCCGGCTTTCCGCCATGCACTGACCTTGCGGTTAGTGGCGCTCGCTGGTTCAAGTCCAAAAGCGAAGTTGACCCGGCCTTCCAGTTCAAGGCCATGCATGTGGTCTGGCAGTGCCAGGTCATAGGCGAGCTGTCAGGTGCGCCATGGTTCGCAGAGAACCCCGTAAGCCAGATCTCAAGCCTATGGCGAAAGCCGGATCATATTTTCAATCCGCACGACTTCACCGGCTACTGCCCAAACGACAACTACACCAAGAAAACATGTCTTTGGACCGGAGGCGGCTTTGTCATGCCCGAACCATTTCGGGATATGTCGCTGGGTGAACCCGACAACCGCATTCACTTTTGTTCGCCAGGGCCTGACCGCGCGAATATTCGCAGCGCCACCCCGGAAGGGTTTGCTCAAGCGGTGTTCATGGCCAATCACAAACCAGCAATCGCTTCCATGGCCGCTGCCTGACGGAGTACCCCATGTGCCAAGTTCTCTTCCGCGAAGGGCGTCAATGGGCCCGGGAAACCATTCACGAAATCCATAAGCTCCCTAGCCTGCAGCACGACTGGAAGCAAATTATTGAACGTCTGGAGCGCGGCACGAAGAACCGGCCCCCTGCGTTCATCCGTGGCGTTCAAGGCGTCATCGACGAGATCCGGCTGGCCCTGGGGCGTGCGGCATGAGCAATTACCGCATCGCGCATACCCGGCGGGAGAGTTCGCCGCCGCTGAGGCTTGAGCTCCACTACCGATGCGACATCTGCGACCGCCCACGCGCCCACGGCAACCACACCAAATGCAGCAAGCAGCGCCAGGCTGATAGGAGAGCGAAATGAACGGATGGAAACTTGTGCCGGTCGAGCCGACCCACGAAATGGCTGAGACTGGAGACCGCTGGAGCTACAGCGGGGGCTCAGGTTACGAAGTATGGAACGCCATGCTCGCCGCCGCCCCGCAACCGCCTGTTGGCGGGGATGTGGAGGTGCGTCGTGTATCAGTAGAAATGCTCAAGGGAGGCAGCTGGCGGTACAAGGCAGAGCCCGATGGCGCACTGGTCATGGCCGAAGACCACCACGCCCACGTAACGGCTTTGCAGGCGCGGGTGGCTGTTCTTCAATCTGCCCTCGAAGGAATGGTCGAGTATTTTCCTGAAGGTCATTCGGATGGCGAATGTTTCAGCGTGGAAGTGGCAAAGGCAGCACTGGCCCAGCAGGTGGCCCAATGAGGTTCGGCAAGTGGTTCGTCAGCACTGGCTTCCAGCGGGCGGGGGATGGCTGGTGGCATCTTCTTTTTGCCTTACATAGTCGCTGGCGACTCGACTTCGTTCGCCCTAGCGGGAAGCCAAGTTATCGGCGGCTTTATGTTGGTCCTTTGGAAATTGAGTGGAGCAAGCCATGAACGTGACGATGCAAGACATTATGGTGGTATTTGAATCGGTGCCCGGCTTGCCAGTCGTAACCACCAACAAAGCACACGCTATTGCGAAAGCGCTGAACACCCGTGCCGCGCAGAAGGTGGCGGCGGTAGATTTGCAAGACCCTGAAACGGAGTGCCCGTACTGGACCGACTCCATTCAACGCCACGCTTGGATTCAGGGCGCGAACAAATATCGCGACGCCGTAGAACCGCTGGTGGCTGGGCTGCGGGCTGAGGTGGAGCGGCTGAAAGCCGCCATCGACCACGGTGAAAGTAAGGCAAGGCTAAACCTGTACCTTGGGATCGCCGGGCAAATGTTGGCAGATCCTGGTTATGAGCGATCAGGGTTTGACTGGGATTATGAGCACCCCATCCACTATGCAATCGACACTCTACGCACCCAAAACGCCGAGCTTGTTGGGTTGCTGCGGGAATGCTCAGAGGATCTTCCGGGGTTAGCTATTGCGGCTGACGGCCATCGGACTTGGGAAGGTATGGTGGCGGATAAAGATCCTACCGTGGATCTGTGCAGCCGCATCGAAGCCGCCCTGTCCGCATATGAGGGGCGCGAAGGTGAATAAGCCGCCCGCCGATCTCGAAGCCGAACTGGCACAGGCCAGGGCCCGCATCGCCGCCGCCCTCGCCCTGCTCAGCCCCGGAGCCCGCATCACCTTCCAGTCCCAGCAGCAACACATCGCGGCGCTGATCAAAGCGCTGACCGCTTAAACCCCTTCCCTATTGATGAGCCTGCCGGTGACGGTGGGCGGAGCCAACTCATGCTCGAAAACATAGAGGTGATGCGCATCAAGCGCTTCGCCATGAACACTGCTGGTCGTGATTTCGCTGTAGGCGATATCCATGGCCACTTCACATGGTTGCAAGCCGCCTTGGATGGCATCGGATTCGATCCTGCCAGCGATCGCCTATTCAGCGTGGGCGACCTGGTAGACCGCGGGCCGGAGTGCCGGGACGTGTTGTCGTGGCTGGACAAGCCATGGTTCCACGCAGTGCGCGGTAATCACGATGATTATGTATGCCGCTACGACACCTGCGATGTCGACAACTGGGTCTATAACGGCGGCAGCTGGTTCGCCGGTTTGGCTTGGGACGAGCAGCGTGAATTCGCAGTTCAGTTCCGCGAGCTACCAATTGCGATCGAGGTTGAGACACCGCAGGGCCTGGTGGGAATAGTCCACGCGGACTGCCCATTCCCGACATGGGAGCAACTTCGCGCCGAGCTGGAGTCACCGGAGAGCGGGAAACGCCTCAAGCAAGTGCAAAACACCTGCATGTGGTCGAGACGCCGGATCGAGCTGGGCGAGCAGGAAGGTGTCTCCGACCTTCGAGCATTGGTCGTCGGGCACACCCCGCTTCGCCTGCCAAAGGCCCTGGGCAACGTCATTCATATCGACACGATGGGATGGCGGCCCACCGACGGCGGGTATTTCACCCTGCTGGACCTCTCCACCCTTACCGCCCACGCGCGGGCCACCGCCTAACCCCGACTGCCGCCCCGGGCGGCCTGGAGCCCTAATGGATATCCGCCTGATTTCTATCAGCGAGGCCGCGCGCCTGCTCGGTATTGGCCGCACGACGGCTTACCAGCTCGCGAAGGACGGCCGCCTGCCCTGCGTCCGCGGCTTCGGCCCGGTTCGCGTCAACTATCACAAACTGGTCGAGATGATCGAAGCGGGCACAACTGCTACCCTCGCGCCGGCGAGCAGCGCCCCGAAGGAGGAACATTGCCTTACAAGAGAGGTAACACGTGGTGGATTAGCTACACCGCATCAGATGGCACGTACGTTAGACGATCTGCTGGCACCGAGGACCACGCAGCAGCCAAGGCTATAGAGCAGGAATGCCGGAGCCAGGCGTGGCGGGAGAAACAGCTGGGCGCCCAGCCGAACAGGACGTTCGAGGAGGTTATGATTCAGTACCTGGGCCATGCCAGCAGGCAGCAGAAAAGCTTCACGACGACGCAGTACAGGGTCAAGGCCCTGCGCGCATTCTTCGGCGGAAGGGTGATGAACGATCTGAGCGGGAAGGATATCCGCGAATATTCGTCGCTGCGTCTGGAGGAAGGCAAGTCGCCGGCCACGGTCAACCGCGAGCTGGCGGCGTTGTCGGCCGCGATCAACTGGTGCGTGACGGAGTTGGAATGGCAGTTACCCAACCCTGTGAAGGGTCGGACGATGAAAGAGCCGGAGGGCCGGGTACGCTGGATCACCCGGGCCGAAGCCGAGTCGCTGTGCAGGATGGCGCGCGCGCAGCGGCACGGGGATCTGCTGGAAGACTTCATTCGGCTGGCGGTGAACACCGGCTGTCGGAAGGAGGAGATGCTGGGCCTGGAATGGCGGCGGGTCGATATGGCCAACCGCCTCATCTATCTGGAGGGCGCCAACACCAAAGCCTCGAAGCGGCGGAGCATTCCGTTGAACGAGGGTGCGATGGCGGCGATCAAGAGCCGGATGGCCGAGCGCTCGGTTTACTGCCCCGACTCACCCTGGGTATTTGCCCGGCGTGATGGGGATCGAGCAATCGATGTGTCGGAGGGGTTCGAGGCGGCGTGCGAGCGCGCCGGTATCAAGGACTTCACCATTCACGACCTTCGCCACACGTGCGCGGCTTGGCTGGTAACGGCAGGCGTTCACTTGATGGAGGTCAGGGACTTGCTCGGGCACTCGACGGTGCAGATGACAGAAAGATACGCCCACCTTGCACCGGCCAGGGTGCGGGATGCGGTCAGTGTGCTCGACAGGTCGATGTCACAATCTCGCTACAGCGATAATCCAGTGGGTCGTACCGGTGAAGCTCTCAAACTCGTAAGTGCTTGATTTAAATGGTGGTGCGGACGAAGAGACTCGAACTCTTACAGCTTGCGCCGCTGGAACCTAAATCCTACAGGTATACGATAAGTACCTGAATTCATTACGGTTAGCGCTGCTCGCCCCACGCTCCTACCGTTCATAATTTCCGCATTGTGTCACATCTGGCTGAAGCGTGTGTCACGTATCGGCTACACCCCTCCCGGCCACTCCCGCCGACACCCTGCCGTCCTGGCCGGGCTACCCCTATACTGAAATACCCCTCCGGATTCGAGGCGCTGATGGAACGCTGGAAGCTTGCCTGGGAAATAGTCGATGAGCAGGTCCGCTGCCGGGCATGTGATGCCAGGCAGGATCTGCGAGAGGCGCGGCGCCATTTCGAGCACCGGGAGGGATGTGCCGCGGCGATCCCGCCAGAGCAAATGCCATGGCGGGATCTTGCGGCGTTGTTGCGGGCTGAGCTGGTCAGACCTTCCGAAGACCGAACTGGCTGACCTTCACTGTCGAGTTCTGGGCGATGCCCGTGGCCAGGTAGAGGCCCATCCGGCAAGTCACCACCGTTTCGGTCAGGTCCACTGTGCAGCGCTGGGTTTCCAGCGTCCCCTTCCAGTTGGCCGGCATGGTGAAGGGTTCCTGGTACTTGTCCATGGACCGGTAATAAATAGTGGTGGACGTGCCGCTCACCGGTTTGGTGATCATCAGCTCAGCCTCCCATCCGAGAATGCCGCGACTGCTGCCGACCACCTCGGGCGCGGAAACCATTTCGATGATGTCGCCAATGGCCAGGCTTGAAGGCGCCACGCTCGAGGTGGGTTGCAGGTACACATAACCACCGGTGCCCGCCATCGTGCCCCGCAGTTCGATGCACTGGGCCTCGCCGTAAGCCGCTGCTTCTTTATACCAGCGCGTGGTGATGCCGGTCAGGCCAGAGCCGGAAGCCTTGTAGCCGTCGGCCAGCACTGAGCCCGCGACAGGGTTCGCCGAGGCCGCGATGGTACCGGCAGTACCAGTCATGAGCGGGTTAGCGTTCAGGCAGCCGAATGGGCGGATGGCCGAATAGAGGTCGGCGGCATCCGTGGGCAGCGGCACTCCGAAAAATTCGAAGTTGGCGTTGATCACCGGCACGCAGCGCGACTGGATGAAGTCCGAGCCCAGAAGGTTCGGGTGCAGGTCATCCACCGTCATCTCCTGGGTGAACCCGTCCCAGATGTTCACGACCGGCACGAACTGGCTCACGTAGCTGAGTACCCAGTCCTTGTAGGCGATGGCATCGGCCAAGGCCGCGCCGGTGATGGCCTTGGTGCCAAAGCGCGGCGTGCCCGTCCCGACGATCAGGTATTTGCCCGGCGTATTCTCGAACGCGGTGATCAGCTTCATCACGTTCGCCTTCGAGTCGGCCAGGGTCATGCCCGTGGTCGTGCTGTCGTTGGTGCGCGACAAGAGCAGCCAGAGGTCAGCCGTGGTCGAGGCCAGCGCCGCCGGCAGTCGCGCCATGAACTGGCCGGTGTGGTCGCCGACCTTGCCCTGATTGTCGCGGTAGTCCGGGAACAGTCCAGTCTTCGCCGCGATGGCGCCGGCATAGCCATAGGCCTCGGTGCCATAGGCCGTCGCCGCGATGGTGTGGCAGTTGGCGCTGAAGCTGTCGCCCAGTTCGCCCAGGCCGCGCCGGATGCGCCGCTTGGTTGGGCTCGCAACGCTGACGATCAGGCTCATTGCGCGACCTCATAGGCCGCACCGCCGCTTGGCGTGAACCGGGTTGGTGACAGGCCGAAGTCCATCTGCCAGGCGCCGTCGGCGGCAAACGTGTCCACGGTCACCCAGCTCCCTTCCACCTTCTTTTCCACGGCCAGGCTCCCGCCGTTGGCCTTGACCACCAGAGTGGCCCGGCCGAGATCCCGCTTTTCAAGCTGTGCTGTTGCCATTCCCCTTCCCCTATTTGTTGGTCATCGCGTCATACGTTCGTTCGCATGCCAGGCCTGCTATTCGGGCTCGGTCATACGCTGCCGCCAGCTCTCCCGCTCTTTGGTCAGCCCGCTTGAACAGTTCGGAGAGCACCATGGCGGCGCGGGTGGCTGCCTCGCCTCGGCGGGCAATGCCGGGGTCACTGGGGCTGCAACTGGCTCCGGCGGCAAAAGCGTCTGCTGCGTTTCGCACCCGCTGACCAGCGTGATCAGCGCCAGCCACATCAGCGGCCAGTGCCGCGCTTTCCTTCCGTGCATCGTTTCCCACCTCATTGGCGGCCGTCTGCCGGCGTTGTTCTTCTGTACGAGCGTTGCCTTCTGCGGCGGCACGGGCCTTGGCCTGGAGGGCCTGCTGGTCGGACGCCTTGGCGTTCCAGCGCAGGTCGGCGGTTGTTTCGCCATGGCGATAGGCGCCATACAGCGCGCCTCCGATGGCAAGCACTGCAAGAAGCACAGCGCCGGCATAGCCGATCAGCTTCCATTGCAGGGCTGTCATGCCCCATCCTCGAACAGGGCCCTTTCGGCAGCCCGGCGCTTGACCAACCCGGGCAAGACTACCCCGCCGCCACGAATCCAGCGGCCAAACTAATTCGCTGCGCCCTCATAGTCCCCAGCGTTAAGCTTGCGCAGCAGGGTCGAATCTGCAAAGGCACCCGCCCCGATGTTGTAGATGAGGCACACCAAGGCATCGAACTGGTGCTGGCATAGTCGAACCTTGACCAGGCGGGAAACTTCATCGCCAAACTTTTCGACGTCACGCTGAAGCATTTGCTCGGCGCGTTCCTTGGTGATGGTCATGCCGCGCGTGACGCCAGCGGTGCTGCCGTAGCCTATGGTCCATGGCGCCCCTCCGGTGCCCGGGTCGGGATACGCGGAAAGCTTCAGTCCCTCGGACTGCTTGATGAGATCAATCCCTCGTTGGGATACCTGCATGTGTTTCTCCCGAGCATAAAAAAACCCGCTCGAGGCGGGTGTGTGGTTGTCCCTACAGTAGGGATCAGGCCGGCGCGACCGGCCAATCAATGGTTGCCGGATACCCAGCCTGATCGGGCAGGCGGTTCAGGGCCACGCGGTATTTCTTCCAGGCTTTGAGCAGCGCGACCTCGGCATCCGTGGCTTCGTCGATATCGACGGCATCCTGAAGCGGGGCGATGGCCTTGTCGGCCGCTGCCCGGCGCATGGCGATCTCTGCAATCACGGCAGCCAGGCGCTCGGCGGCGGCGGCCTGAGCCTTCATCTCTTTGGTGATCAGTTGCGACCAGTCGATGTTTCCGCTCATTCAGTAGGTTCTCCCGCGGTTGGAATTTCAGCGCGCTCTGGCTCTGGCAGGGGCTGAGGAAGTGCGACCGGACCATCGACATCAATGGTCAGCGGCTCAGGGAAGGCCTGCTCTGGGCTGAAGTTGGCTGGAAGCGGGAGGATAAGAGTCAGCTCAAGCACTCCCCCAACATTATTCACGTCGCCTCCAAACCAGGGCGAGCTGATCGCGCTGGCTGGCAAAGTATCGCCGTCCACCATTCGGGAGAAGTCGAATTGCTCCCCATTTAGTGTGAGCACAGCGCCTGACAGCGAAACTTCCAACGTATCGTCCCTGCGTACAGGGCTCAGATTTATCTTCATTAGAACCACCTGCCTTTTGCGAAATAGCTGATGTTGAACGTGTAGGCGGTTGTCCGCTGTGCCAGGCTCAGGAGATATCCTGATGGCCACGCAGTGGAGTTAAGCAGGTTGATAGGTGCAAACAAGCACTCTACTTGCCCGGTGGCGGTTATGTTTACCGTAGGCGTCCCAACGAAGGCGGCCGGGAAGTTCCTTATTGGCTCGGCCGTGGAAAAGTATAAGGGCCCGCCACTGCTCAGCGTTTTCGAAACGGCGACCGTTATATCGCAGATCAGTGTACCGTCGGCGTACTTCGTGTACGCTCCACTGGCATTGCTGCCGCTCTCGATGATCGCGCCCGTCGGGGTGCCGCCTGTCTGGGAAACCGTACCGACAATAGATGCAACAGCAGCCGAGCCGAGCCCAAGCGCCGTTCGCTGGTTGGCCTGAGTCGTAGCCGCCAGTAGCGTGCGCGCTTGAGCCGGGAAGTCCGCCAGCGCCATGGTGTCTGCCGCAGTGAAATAGGGCAGCTTGTTGGCCGCCCCAGTCAGCGCCGCGAGCGCATTGATCGGTGCCGATGCTGCTAACGCGCCGAATTTGTTCACCAGCGTGCGCAGAGCGTCAGCCGAGTCCTTCACGTAGCCCTGCATGGGGGCCAGCGCGTAGTTGCCGGCAGGCACGGTCGCGCCAAGGTAGGCTGGCGAGATCGACAGCACCGCATCACTGGCGACATTCACCAACTCATACCAGCGACCGTCAGGGCCTTGGAAGGCGTCACCGACCCGGGCGTTCGCGGCAAAGGCCGTGCTCGTACCGATCACCGTGGTGGAATTTTGGGTGCACGAAACCGTGCCCGATTTGTACCAAGGCATCGTAGGTATCCTGATCTATGCTTGTTTAAGCGAAGGAAAACGGAATTGGCAGATTTGAGGTTATTACGTAGTTCGCGGTTGGGTAGATGGTTGGCACGTTGACCCACTGATTGCTAACCACCCCTGAATAAACGAGGTTATTCATGTAGTTTGCGGCCACGCTTCTGAATGCGAACCTGACGCTGGTACCATTTCCCCACGCGTATTCGCTAACCGAGTGAGGGCCGTAGGCCGAGACATTTACGCCAGGGAAAAACCTCGCCCCGCGGGTGAAGGCCATGTTTACCGCAATTTCCTGCCCCGCGTTGGTCGGCACATCAACGTAGCCAATCGCGTGAAATACGTTCTCCCCCCCCGAAACTGACGTAGTTCCGCCAACGTATGGCTGGAGGACACCGTAAATTGGTGATTCCTTGGTCGGGGCCGGCCCGATAGGCGGCGCCACAACTGAACCCAGAATGCTTAATGGCGCCATTCTGGAATTGAAGGTTACCACTCCGCCTTCGTTTCTCATCAGAAGGACTGGCCCCGTGCCGCCAGCACGCATCCGGTCGAACACGTATATCTTGGTAGCGGCGGTTGCGCCTGAGAACAGCCAGGTGAACGTGCTACCGCTTACCTGGGTTTCTTCCAAAAAACACTGACCGACCGCAAAAACGATTGGCGCAACGCAACCATTTGCGGAGAAAGCATAGATATCGTCTGCATAGCCTCTGTCTTCGATCCAACTTGAGGCCTTATTTGGATCAGTATTAACATAGGGCTTCGATTTCCCATACCACGTTTCTTTATACGCCAAGTACCCCGAGGCAAGCAGCCCGTAATTTATATATGCGGAATCTATTAATAGATTCCCGGAGCTGTCGTTCAGCTTAAAGGACGGCATTAATAGACCCCATAGTAAACTGTAGCGGCAACTGGGTATTCGTTAAGCCCCGGCACGTATGAAAAAGTCCACGTGAACGTTGCGCCCGATACAGTGATTGCAGGTCCTTTGCCGTTTCTGCCCGTTGTGGCCGATACGCTCCTGACCCACCACAGCCGCCCCGCCGGGATGGACACCGTGATACTCCCGTTTGCGGTACCTGTGGAGAAACTTCCAATTTCTCTCGGAATAGCTGACGTCATGTCCAGTATTATTCTGCCGCCAACATCTTTGATTATTAAGCCTGGCATTGGTCATAACCCTAGATAAATTGCCTGCACCCCGTTTGGATAAAACACGTTGAACGCGGTATTGCTGAAGGACGTCCGGCCTTGACCGGCAACTGCACCGTTTGCCTCGAATGTACCGTCCTTGGCCAGGCGCCAGCCGGTAGAGCCGGCGACATAGTTCGTGGACTGGATGTAGTCGCCGATCTTCGCGCTGGTGATCGTGCCATCGCCAATGAAGGCCGTACCCAGGATGTTCTGGCCGTCCTTGATGATGAAGGGATAATCCACAGCACCGGCCGTGGTCGGGTTGGCAAAGGCAATCTGGTTGGCCGTAAACAGCAGCGTCGACTGAAGCCCCCCGGGCCCGTTCTCAATACCCGCGCCGATGCCGGCGTAGACATATTGGCCGGCCGCGTTGACCTGAAACTTCATTGCCCACATGAGCGAAAGTTTCCCGTCGGTGCTCGCCTGGGCTTTGCTCACGGTCTGAATCGAGGCCGAGTTCTCCCCGGCCTGAGCTTGAAGTGTCTCGGTGGTCTGGACCAGCGCCGCGTCCTGAGTTGCCCGTACAACCACCTCTTTCGAGTAGGCCGCCTGGGTGTCCCACATCTTCAGCGCATCGTTCAGGTCGCCTTCGCCGGTGTCGTCGCGGTACGCGGCGCGGAGGGTCTGCACGCTGCTGGACTCGGCCTTCAGATCGGTGATGGTCGCGGTGTTCTGCTGAACCTGCTGGGCCAGGCCATTGGCGGCCTGAACCGACTGCCCCACGTCGAGCCAGTAGCTGGCATCCGGCGGCGGGGTGTCCTCGGGCACCGCTTGCGTGGCCTGGTAGATCCGCCCGTTCGACACGACCATATCGCCAAGGGCGTAGATCTGATCGGCCTTGTAGGCGCTCAGGCCATCCAGCGCGGCGATCTGGTCCTCGATGCCGGTGATCTTGTCGCTCAGCTCCTGGCTCAGCTCGGTTTCGCCGATCTGTCCAGCCAGGTAGGTCAGGATCTCGCCGGCCTCCGAGCTGGACTGACCCATTACCCACGCGGTCCACGGGCCGCTGTTCCCGCTGCGGTCGCCAAGGCGCG
>Ga0265797_10005179_pt1 | contig 19251 bp, 6 predicted proteins | sample P2T30metagenome_FD_192433 | JGI IMG/M metagenome (GOLD analysis project Ga0265797, IMG submission 192433) | Plant litter microbial communities from East Loma Ridge, Irvine, California - P2 T30 | ecosystem: Environmental > Terrestrial > Plant litter > Unclassified | place: USA: California... | reverse complement strand
GCATCAACGACTTTGTTCGCGGTCATTTCTATGGGCACAATGACTTCGATCCGGACAAGACGCTGTACTTCTTCACCGCTGGACGTTACGAATACAGGAATAAGGGTGTGGATATGTTCATCGAGTCTCTGGCTCGCCTGAACCACCGCATGAAGTCTGCAGGCTCCGATGTGACAGTCGTGGCTTTCATCATCATGCCCGCCCAGACGACCTCGCTCGCTGTGGAAGCACTGAAGGGCCAGGCCGTGATCAAGAGCTTGCACGATACCGTTGGACACATTGAGCGCAACATTGGCAAGAAGCTTTTCGAGAAGTCGCTTGCATGGAGGGAGGGCCAGCCTCCACCAGACGACAAGGATCTGCTCTCGGCCCAAGACAAGGTCATGCTCCGCCGCCGTCTTTTCGCCATGAAGCGCAACACTCTTCCTCCTATCGTTACACACAACATGGCCAACGACAGTGAAGATCCTATTCTCAACCAGATCAGACGCTGCCAGCTTTTCAACCAGCCCTCTGACCGCGTCAAGGTTGTCTTCCACCCCGAGTTCTTGAGCTCGGCCAACCCTGTGCTCCCCATCGACTACGACGACTTCGTCCGTGGTACCCACATGGGTGTCTTCAGCTCTTACTACGAACCTTGGGGCTACACTCCCGCCGAATGCACAGTCATGGGTGTGCCATCGATCACCACCAACTTGTCTGGCTTCGGTTGCTACATGGAGGAGCTGATTGAGAACGCTCAAGACTACGGTATCTACATTGTCGACCGCAGACTGAAGGGTGTCGACGACAGTGTCAACCAGCTCACCGAGTATATGTTCGATTTCACCCAGAAGAGCAAGCGTCAACGCATCAACCAGCGTAACCGCACAGAGAGACTTAGCGATTTGCTCGACTGGAAGCGCATGGGTATGGAGTACGTCAAGGCGCGCCAATTGGCGCTCAGGAGAGGTAAGTCACTGAAGTCCAAGAATTTTGATCAAGATTACCCTACTAACACGCTACCTTCCAGCCTACCCCGACTCCTTCGCCTCCGCCGACGACGAGCCTTCCTTCTTCGACGCACCCGACGCCAAGATCACCCGTCCTCTGTCGGCTCCCGGATCCCCTCGTGAGCGCTCCGGCATGATGACACCCGGCGACTTCGCCTCTCTGCAAGAAGGCCGCGAGGGCCTGAGCACCGAAGACTACATTGCCTGGAAGCTGCCCGAGGAAGAGGAGGAAGCCGATTACCCATTCCCTCTCACCCTTAAGGCGAAGAAGGGTGGTCCCGATTTCACTAACAGTGGAACACACACTCCTCAACTTGCACCCAGTGCTGGCGCCGCTTCCGAGGGTGGTCAGCCTACCACTGCGGTGAACGGAGATAAGCTGTCGCAGACCATGGGCGAGCTGAAGTTCTGATTGGGTAACAGATTGAGTGACGAGGATGTGAGAATGGGTTGAGAAAAAAATGGTGTCTTGACGACATCGCGAGAGAGATATTTCTTTGTGTTTCCGAACATGTTTATTATGGTGCCGTAATCTTAGGCGAAGTTTTTGTTTTTTTTTGCTACAGCAGAGCGGTGAAGAGGGTCTTTTGATATTGCAAGACCTCTTCAGATGTACAAATGTGTTCTGGCCTTTTCAAACACTTTCGGTGAGCGTTCTTTCTTTCTTTTCCTTTTGCCGCTTGTTGTTTGGTGCGTCTTGCTCTGGTACTGGCGACTTTGTGTGCTTGTGTTGTTTGTACTTTTGGCATTACTACTGTTGTGGCATGTATAGCCCTGGATAATGTACCTAACTTTTGTATACAATACATACATACCGCTGATCTTAGAATTTTCAGGAGGCTGCTGCTTTGCTGTCTTGCTAATTGTGCCTTTTTGGGAAATCACCTGTCCAGCTCGGTCATGCCACCACACTCACAGATACGTGCAGTGCAGCAGGGACCTCAGTGCTTGGAGCTCGGGCCATACAGCCCCGCTAGTCCACTTCACTTCACTTCCTTGCGCTTCGCATAGCAGAGATCCTTTAGGTATGATCGTGATTGCTTTTGGTGTGGATAGGAATTAGACAGGATACGGACGCATGTTCGTTTGGCGCCAACCATACTTTGGAATAACTGCCATCCTCGCCTTTCCTATCTTATCCTATTGTTGTTGTTGTCTGGTCAAGTTGTTTTGTTGGTGCTGACTGACAGCTGTGAAGGGGACCAAGTTTACTTTCTCCTGTTTAACTGTGGCCAAGTTGCGGCTGTGCCCAAAGATGCTGCCGGCTAGCTGCATGGTTATAAGGTACTCGATGGGTTCAGATACGGGCATCTCCTCGACCTGGAGCAGGCTCGAGCCCGGATGGCCTAGGATCGATGTCAGCTGTGTATTCAACGTCAAGCAGGGCCATCACCATCACTTACCAAACCAACTCCATCAGCTTCCCCCTCGTAACACGCTTCTTGCCGTCCTCATCCTCCTCGACGGAATCAACCCACCGCTGCAACATCGCCACGCAAAACTCGCACTCCATCCCCGCCCACCTCTGCTCATCATCTTGCTCTTCATCCCCAACCACCTCCACAAACCCCTCCACCCTCTCGCTCTGCACCTCAACCTCGTAAAACAGCCGACTGCCCGAACACATATCATAAAGCACATGCTCCGTCATCCTCTTCGTCCCCGTCTCCTCACCAACCCTATACGCCCTAAACTTCTTCCTCTCCATAACAGCCTCATCGCCCTCAGGGTCCCACCTCGTCACACAAGCAACATAAACCCTCAACCGCCCAATAGCCGTCACACCTTCCTCAGCAAGTGTAGTGAACCACACAGCAACAACCTCATCCCCGTAACTCCGCCGGAGGATCTCTCGCAGCTTGCCTTTTTGCTCTCCGATGTATTTGACGCAGACGGGCTGCAAGCAGATGGCGAAAGTGTTGGCGCGGAAGAAGGTGGGGAGGGCTTCGAGGCGGAGTTGGCGGTTCATCTGTGTGGGAGCGAGGTGTGTGCGGGTGAGAGTTGTTGTGGCGGCTTCGCCGTGGTAGTCGGGGTAGATGCCGCTGATGGCGAGGGGAGTTTCGTAGGCTAGGGCGAGTTCGAAGATTGTGGCGCGGAGCTCGGGAGGGAGGTCGAGGAGGGAGGGCATGGTTGTTTGGTGTTGGTTGATGGTTGAGCGTGGAAGTGGTCTCATCGATGTCGAGGGGCGTGGCTGGCGAGAGTTTCGAGCACTGATTGCGAGATGTGGGTGGTGCGGTGTGTGTCTGCGTGCGACGGTGGCACGTGGGTAGAGGATGTCAGTGAAAGCGCATAGGCCCAGTCATGTGCGCACGCGGATGACGTGTGACTCGATAGTTGCACTGTGTTGTTGGCGGAGGATATTGGCTTTTGCACTTCACTTCAATTCACTTCACTTTAGCAGAAAACTGTACCTCATCTATTCTCAAAGTATCATAAGCGTTTCACTCTTGATATTCGTCTACGCTACAAAATATACCGAAACTTTTCTACTTCTGGTTCTTACCAGTAGGGATCTGGAACGCAACAACGCTCTGGCCGTGCTGGAAGGCCTTGTCGATGCGGAAGAAGCCCTTGCGGTCGAATTGCACGATGTCATCCACCTTGAGGCCTGCAACGTTGCAGTCTGCGAGAGCCTCGGTCTTGACCTCGGTAACGGGGTTGAGGCAGTCCTCAAGGGTGTCCTCCTCCTCGAGCTTGTCCTTGTTGATCAGGTAGTCGAACTCGTACATGGTCAGAGGGATCAGCTCTTGATCCTCCGACAGCCAAGTGACCTTCTTGGCGGTCTTCCTGACGTCGCCTTGCAGGTGGAGCTCAAGCTCGAGTCCGGTGACGGTCTTCTCCTCCGCAGACTTGAGCAGCTGGAGTGGGTTGAGAGAGTAAGTCTTTTTACGCACGATTGCGTTACCCCAGTTCATGAGGGTGATCTCCTCGTTGTCCTCGAAGGACTGAGCGTCTGCCTGGTCGAGGATGATACGCTTGCTGAAGACAACCTTCTTCTTGCCGAGCTCAGCGTTCTTGGCGTGGACATCCCTCTCCTCAGTGCGAGGAGCCTCCGGGGCGCCTGCCACGTTGCAAACAACCTTGTTCGCAGACTCAACGGCGGTGTAGCGCTTGGCGGTGGGGTCGATGTACTTCTTGTTGGTGTTCCAGAAAGCATCCCAGGTCTGCAGAGTGATGTTCTTCGAGGGACCCTGCTTGATGATGTATTCCTGGAGCGCAGGGACGGTCATGCCACGTCTGCGGACACCGCGGACGGTGGGCATGCGAGGATCGTCCCAGCCCCAAACCTTGCCGCTGTCGACGACCTTAGTGAGCTTGCGCTTGGAAAGGAAAGTCTTCTTGAAGTCCATGCGGGCAAAGTTCCAGTTGTGGACCTTCCTCATGCCGAGCTTCTCGAGGATCCACTGGTACTGCTCATCGGCATCGTTGTATTCGGTGGTGCGCAAGGCGTGGGTGACGCCCTCTACGGAGTCAACAATAGGGCAGGCCCAATCGTAGAGAGGGTACATCTTCCAGGTGGTGCCAGTGCGGTGGTGTGCCTCGGGGTTGCAGCGGTAGATGACTGGGTCACGCATGCGGCCGTTGTTGCTGCTCATGTCGATCTTGGCCCTGATGTACCACTTGGTGCCCTCCTCAGATCCAGTCTCCATCTCCGCAAAGTGTGCCAAACTCTCCTCAATGCTCATGTTGCGGTTCTTGCTCTCGATCCTCTCCATGCGCTCGGTGCGCAGCACCTCGAGCGGGGTGTTGTCGGCGTAGGCATGGCCCATGCGAATGAACTCTTTGCACTTGTCGTGGAGCAGCTGGAAGTAGTCACTGGTGTACGAAACGGCATCGGGCTTGATTGCCATGAGCTCCAAATCCTTAATAATGGAGTCCTCGTACTCCTGCTTCTCTTTTGTGGGGTTGGTGTCGTCGAAACGCAACAACATCCTGCCGTTGTACTTCTTGTGGCCGAAGTAGTCGTTGAGCAGAGCAGCCTTCATGTGGCCAACGTGAAGGTAGCCAGAGGGCTCAGGCGGGAAACGAGTCACCACGCCCTTCTCGGTGTCTGGGAGGCCAATGTCGTAGTTGGTGCCATCGTCCTTGGGCCTGGTGGGGAGATCGAGGGAGGGCTTCGCGGTCTCGTCAATGAAGTTGAACCATCTTGCGAGGTTGGGCACGATCTTGCTGCCCTGCTTGATGAGGCCAACGGCAACCTTGTTCTGCCTGACGAGCTTCCAGAGTTCGATGTCCTCGTCGGTCTGGCTGTAGCCATTGACGTAGGTGCGGAGAGTGAGGTATTTGTCGAGGTCGTTGAGCGGCCTGGGATCAGGCTTGGAGGACTTGAGGGCCTCAATGAATGCTGCCGCCATTGTGAATATCTGGTGTGGTGTGGTGGAGTGTTGGTGATTTCTCGACGAACTTCGAGAATTGTAGGCTACGTCAAGTGACTGTTTCGTGAGTTTTCCACCCCGCCATCGTCCAGCCAGCCAGCCTCTGCCCCTCCAACTACAGCGCACAACATAAGGCGCTGAGGCATTCATGCATCTCGAGCCATATATGTACGTACAACTTACAATGTGTCTTTCCGATCTATTATCAACAACAACATCAACAACAACAGCAATAAATCTTACGCCACGATGATGAGGTGTCACATGTCCAGAAATATGACAATTTTGTGACTTGGCAAATTTTCGCATAGAGTACAGAGCTGACGAGCTGACTGCAAGAGCATCATGGATTCGATCAAACCCAGGAGAGCAGCATCGCAACCCATTTCATTTCCTGTCATTACCACCATACGACGCATTTCCATAATACTATTGCTGTTGCCGTCGCGATCTCCCCGTCTCACCAAGAAACATGATTTCTAACCGCACACCAAGAAGCCACTCGCCTTCATGAACTTGCCTCCGTCCTCAACTCCGGTTATAACGCAGATTTCACCATCTCCGCTCGGTACAGGCACGTTCATCTTGATCGTCTGGTCAGCGGAGTCTCACGTTGGCAAGGCAAGGCCATTACAACTCACCGTGTCGGTGGCATCGGCCTCACAAGCCGCACTGCCATGGAACATCTTGAAGGCACACTCCAAACCCTGCAGCCTAGCAATCGACACTGCGTAGGTATGGAGCCCAACGCAAAAGCCAGCCGTCAGCTCTGCTGACGCTACGACTTGTGCGTTGCAGATGCCGGGGAAGGAGGCTGAATTGTTCGATGCGACGACGCCTTGATGGTATGTGATTCCAGTGATGAGCGTTGATGTCGAAGGCGACGAGATAGGAGTGAGTTTTGGGATAGGTAGGATGGTTGCGGAAGTAGGGCAGAGGGTGAGAGTAGTTGTGATCGTTGCGTATAGAGCGGTGGGAATCATGGTTCGCATGATTGAGGATGGAAAGAGGCGGCTGTAGTGGTTGTAAACTACCTAGTGGCTTCTTGCTTGCTGAAGAGCAATATCAAGCATTATATCGACGCATTGGCATCGGTATTCTGCTGATCTCACGATGGTTGCACCGACACTACTGAGCATTGGCAGGGTGACGTTGGCTGAGACTATTGATCCCAGTGGTCATCGTACTCCCACAAGCATTCTTAGCTCGCCTTAGATCAGTGCTCGCGAATAGCCAATGGATGAGAACAGTGGCCGTGGCGATCCTGATTTGGATTCGTGATCCCGAGAGATAACGCGAACACCCGTAACAAGCACATGGTAACAGAGGCGATGGACGGCATCTCGGTGGTATTGGAATCCTCTGAGCCACTGGTTCTCTGACATGAGGCGGACAGGAACGTGCTATTTTGGAGCACACAAGCACGCACAGGCGACGGAATGCCACAGAATGGTGGCACAGATGTGGCGGTGACGGGGTGCTTCAAGCCGTGCGATACACAACGTTGCACCAGGATTCCTTGCCTCGCCACCTCTTCTACTACCACTCACAGACAACTTCCCCTTTATGAATGCGAAGCCATGTCGGCAATCATGCGGTACATGTCTTACTCTCATATTTGGATCACACAAAGGTGCACCAAACACAGGCATTTGAGAGGCAATCTTGGACGCGGCCAAGTCGGGTTGATTGCCCATTGACCTTGACTTGCAATACGACTTCTTGTCTGGTATATATTCCATCGGTGTGGGTGGGTGTCAGACCAGGCACCTTGTGTGATCAAGGAGAGGCCTCGTGTCTTGCTACAGTGCCTTGTCGCTGTGTTTGGTTGTATGGTAGACTGTCTTCGAGATATAATCTGGTAGAAAGTGACTGTATTCGTGTGTACGTCACATGAGCGGCAATAAACTATCCTAGGCAATCATATCAGATCAGTAATCAGGATGGAAGCTCTCATTGGCCTATCACGTATGGGTGCCGGGCTCTCATTGAGGAGATATTCATGGCAAGTCGTGTGTGCCAGTTTCTGCTTGATCAAAAGCTCGCAGGTCCTGTCGCAACCCATACCATATACAATATGAGCGTTACCTAGTGGTCGACCACATCGAGTAAGTGTCACACGATCCTACAGACAAGTACATGTATGTATGTAGCCACCTGACTCGTGAGACAGGAGTCTTGGCATGCACGTGAAGCTCCTTCTCTCGGAGCCGAGGTACTTCGCCAGCTCGGCCAGTCCCAAGGTCCCAAGAAACAACCACCACCTTCGGCACGACGGTTAACCAGAGCTCGTCAGCAGGTAGGCTTTATAGCCGCGGTCTCATAACATTGTAGGCTGTCTTTCTTCGTCGCAAGACATCATTCTCTTATATTTCGATCATTCTATACTCAATACACCATAGAAAGACAACTCCAGAGCATACAGCTATGCCTTTCAACACCGCGCTCACCCGCAAGTTGGGGATCAAGAGTATGCTACGACATCCCTCGCAAGCAGTTTTCAACTAATAATGATCAGTCCCTGTTGTGCAAGGAGGCATGATGTGGGTAGGCTACGCCGAGCTCGCTGCCGCCGTCTCAAACGCAGGTGGTCTTGGTCTCATCACCGCCCTAACCCAGCCCTCGCCTGAGGACCTCCGCAAAGAGATCCGTCGCTGCAAGAAGATGACCTCGAACCCCTTCGGCGTGAATCTTACTTTGCTCCCTGCTATGGTTCCTCCGGACTATGGCGCATATGCCCAGGTGGTCTTGGACGAAGGCATCCGCATTGTGGAGACTGCCGGCAACAGTCCTGGCCCTATCATCAAGCAGCTGAAGGAGGCCAACCCTCCCTGCGTCATCCTACACAAGTGCACGACAATCAAACACGCGCTCAGTGCCGTCAAACTCGGCGTGGACTTCCTCTCGATCGACGGCTTCGAATGCGCCGGTCACGTCGGCGAAAGCGACATCACCAACTTCATTCTGCTGTCTCGCGCGCGCCAGACGATGCCTGTACCTTTCATTGCCAGCGGAGGCTTTGCCGATGGTCAGGGTCTGGCTGCTGCGTTGAGCCTGGGTGCTGAGGGTATCAACATGGGCACGCGCTTCATGTGTACCGTCGAGGCCCCGATCCACGAGAACATCAAGAAGGCTATTGTCGAGGCACAAGAGACGGACACAGAGCTCGTATTGCGCAGGTGGAAGAACACAAGTCGTCTGTTCAAGAACAAGGTAACAGAGGATGCTGTGAAGATCGAGCGTGAGAGCACGACGGGCAAATTCGAGGAGATTGCACCGTACGTGTCAGGAAAGAGAGGAAGGGAGGTGTTCATCAATGGTGACAAGGACTATGGAGTAAGTGTGACCCGTTTAGTTTTACAGCTATCAATTCAGTCAAGACTTCGGCTTGATAAAGTTGCATGTCGTGGCGTCAGGAAATGTACCAACCATCAAGACACAGCGCTAACTTCTTTGCAGGTGTGGACCGCTGGCCAAGTCATTGGCCTCATCCACGACATTCCCACATGTCACGATCTTGTACACCGTATCGAGCAAGAAGCGCTTGATACTTTGAAGAAGACTCAGAGCCTTATTGTGGACAAGCAGCCAGAGCCAGACATTGTTGGAAGGCCAATCGGCGACTTGAGTGCCAACCCGAAGAGCGAGCACGGCAAGGCACCTGGTGAAGCGCAGATCTACGGTATCGGAAAGGCGAAGCTATGAGCTGCATCTTGAAACAAACAAATCTCCGTTTCCGTTCGTACGCATATTTCTCGTTAAACCAATTCATTTTCCTGTGTGAAGATTTGTCTATATGCGTGTACTGTACTAGCGAAGAAGTCTACGTCCAATTTTAGAGTTCGCCTAGGGCCTCACCAAAATTACTTAATTTAGAAATAGGATTAACGAAACCTCCTTTGGATCTACATAACCTATATCTCAACACGTGATGGATAAAAGATATAGTACAAGTGCATCTAAGACAAAAACATTCTAAGACTGATATGTAGTGAGATATATCAATTTAAACTCGTTTGCAGCGCGCTTGCTAGTAGTATAAAAGTGTTGCTCTATGAAATTCAGGTATACTTCAGATACCTTATCTAGTAAGTGACAATAGTTACACCTGCTAGAGGAACGTATATGATATATATCAAAATTCTGAAGAGATAGAATTAATTTTTGTGCCTTGTTCAATCATATATAGATGTTTGATATAGTATAGTCGAGTATTGGTAGGGTGATGATGGTGTGAGCTTGTCTATTTTTATCCTTCTTAACGACCGCTCAACTTATGACCAACACGAACGAAACCGATGTACACGAACGATCCGGATAGCGCCTTTATATGTTTCCGACACCTGTTGTTATCCTGCAACTGCGAAATCTGGCAACACTAAAAGTCCAAGGGTTTTTGGCACGTTGCAGGCGAGATACACCACTATTGCATCTTCGAGGGCCAGAAAGAGACAGATTTACAAAAGCTTCCTGCAATGCGATTGGTGTAGGTGGGAAACCCCGGGTCGAAAACGATCGGTGGCCTATATCGAAAGCATGAAGCGCTTAGTGTGACTGGCCGCGTGGGACACCAATTGCGTTGGCTGCTATCAATCTGTGTCAAACCACATGGCTATGTTCTGGCTGCAACAAAGAGTTGTGTCTTCTTGCACGGACCTACTCGCAGGAATGCTACTGGACAAGCGGAGGCAGAGACGGAAGATGCTGTTCCTTAAAATATGAATCTGTGCAAGCCTCGCATGCACGCGGACATCCCAGAGACCGAGAAGACGGCAGTCGGCTAGCTTGACACAAGCTACGCCGATCGGTATCTGGTGTAAAATGCATGCATAGATGGTACACCATTCTTGGAGTAATTGGTTGGGTTTGGACCTGGAAGGTGTCTCATTCACTATAGATACATTTGACTTTTATCCATCCCCGCCCGCCATGCAGGTATATAACGACATCCCCAACGCCATGCTGAAAAGAAAAGCGATACTGCCTGTAAGATGCTCCAGAAGCACAGCAAAAACTCATTACATGCCTCTGAACGTGTTGTTGCTGGCGCTACGCCTGTCCTTGTTGTTGGGCTTGCCCCGAGCAGAATCTCTGCCTTCAGAGCCAGCTCCAAAGCCTGACGGACGTTTCTTCTCGACCTTGGTAGGAGCAAAGGTGACCTCTTTCGCACCAACCGCATCACCTCTGCCACCGCCACTCTTGCGGGCGGACGGTGCGGGTGCGCGCGCGGCAAGATCGCCGAATGATCTGCTGGCACGTTCCTTTTGTCGGCGAGCGTCTTTGCCAGACGAGGAGACCTGCATTTGAGGTTCGCGGCTCTTGTGGCCGGCCTTCTTGTAGTTCGAAGAGCCCATGCGTCTCTTGTCGTCGGCCTTGTCGCCTTCACGTCCACCGCGTCCTCCACGTTGACGTGCACGCAGTGCCTCGGCCTCGGCCTCTGCGTCCTCGTCGTCCTCTTCGTCGGAGCTGCCCTTGATGTCCATGAGGTCTTCTTCCTCCACAGCTGTGAGTCCACGAGGCTTTCTCTCTGCAGTGCTGGCACCTCCGTTGGGAACCGACGAAGGGTTGTGCATAGCAAATTCTCGGCTGGTCTCGTCGATCTGGAAATCTTCGTCTTCGAACAGCTTGCCGAAACGGCTGTCGTCCATGAGACGTTGTGTCTTTGGCTTCGCGACAACCTCCACCTCTTCATCGCCACCTTCGGCGTCGGCCTCACCGTCCGCCTTTGCAGTGGGCTCGTCACCACCCTGGCGTAGAACACGTAAAGCCTTGCGCTTCTCGTTTGCCTCCTCACGTGCGGCAAGAGTCTCGGCAAGTTTACGGTTGACCTTGACAGTGGCTTTCTTGGTTCCTCTAATACGACTTTCGCGCTCCTTGTCGATACGCTCTTGGATGGTCTTCTGCCTCTGTTGCTCGAAGAGATCTGGGTTACTGATCATGCGTGCCTGCTCGTAGAGCTTCTGTGCCACGAAGTAACCGTGCATGTAAGGACGCAACAAGCTAGTCTGGCCAACCAAGTGATCCAGATTGAGTTCGCGAAGTTGTGGGGTGGACAAGAACTTGTAGTTGTCGTACACGTCTCCTTTGGTGCCGTTGACATCTGCGTTGTATGCGTTGGGGTCGTTGGCGTCTTCGGCCATTTCTTCCACCAAGTTGTCAAGGAAAGCACACCATTTTGGCGCAGGGCCAAGTTGTGGGATAAAGAAGGAGTGCTGCTGGCGACCTTCGTTGGCTGTAAGGAACATACCGGAGTCTGGGACATATTCGACGTGGTTGAGGTCCACTGTTGGCTCGACAGACGTCCAGGGATCTCCAGTCGCAGAGTCCCACAATTTGATAATACGTTTGTCGGCAGACATGATTTTTTCGGCTTCCGAGGATGGTGGGGCGATGTATTGTAGATTCTGGATAGGGAAGTCGTATCCTTGATCCTTTCTCAGCAGGGGGACAGGTGATCGGAGATCGTATGTGTGGACAATGCCGTGAGAAGAGCCAGTGGCGAGTTGGAGTCCTGAGCGGTTGAAGGCGAGCGCTGAAATCTCCGGTCTCGAGTCTCGGTCTTCGTTAAAAGGTGAGGCGGGAGGACCCAAAATACTGACACGGTTCCTCGAGCGGCTGTCCCAGAACTCAACCGTGCCTATACTGGTTCCGAATGCCAAAAGACCGTGCGACTCTTCTGCGATGGCGGCAGTGTTGACCGAACCCGTCCTAATGCCACCCTGCAATGCGCCGCCACCCATGGACTCAAAGTCGTCGCCCCCGACGTCAACTTCATAGCTCTTCATGAACCTTCCAATCTCAAGGTTCAGGCGGTACACTTCTCCCATGCCATCGGCATTCACGCCGACAGCAGGGACAACAGCCTCCGCATTTCTGGTGTTGTACTTCAAATCTCTGCCATATCTCGGTATCCTTGCAACGTGGTGTAGCCCTCCCGGTGTGTGGAACTCCAGGAAACGATCTGTCTGCAAGTGCAAACTTTTGCTGTAGTCCTCGCTGAGGAGAATGAACGTCTCGTTCAGCGCATTCGTGTGTCGGGCGTAGCTGAGTGACAGATGGGGGAGGTAGTGTGTGTGAATTTGCGGCTTGTAGGTGCCGGTGCTCATAACCCAGTTGCCATCAGGCGAAACTCGGACGCAAGAAGACGCTTCTTCGAACTCGAAGTCCTGGAGAAGCTCGATTCGGTTGGCGTATTCAGTGTCCTTCTTCAGACTCCTCTTGCGTTTGCGGGCAAGCCACTCCGGTAAAGGTCGAGCGCTCGATGCGCCTGCAATGGTATACACCGGCACAGAGGCCTGGGTGGAGAGCTTCATGGCGCTTGTCGGATATGGGTGAAGATGTTGAAGTCTAAGGCAGCTCAAGAAAAAGACATCGCAGGCAACTTACCCAAACCGCGGCAACTTTTCTGAACGACCCGACCGTTTGGGATCTTCCCGCCCCCGCATCGCGACGGGCCGAGAATGGCGCCGCCTAGCCCGTTTGGGAATCCACCTCTGCTGTCACCTTGCGGCTTCAGACGGGGTTGCTTGTAGCAGGAGCGATAACGCGATCATCCCCTCCAGTCAGTCACTCTTCAGCACACAACTTACCGCAGCTAGCAGCGAACATACCATTCGCCTTCCTCTCACATACTCTGCCACGTACAGCTCATGCCGCGATACTCTACTTCCCTCTGCCGGCAACGACCGACACGTTATCATCGCTACGTTCCGTAACGTCGCAACTCTAGGACATCGCCAGAGAAGAGATATACCATACCATGGAGGCGCTGAAAGGATGCACGTCCAACGTGCATGTCCTGAAAGATATCGATACCACGCACTATAGACTCTATGTGTGTCAAGACCCGGCCACTTCCCAGGGCCAACGGATCGCAAACACCATTACACATCTGCGTGGTGAGAATGAGATGTGCACAGCTACTGGAAACCGAATATGGATTTTTGATGAAATGGAGCAAGAGGCTGTTGGCTCCCAGATCAGTGGCTTTCGTCTGGAGTCTCAAAGCACAATTGCAGAGCACAACCAGACCTTGGTCGACAGTGAACAATCCATTATTACCACATTCCTTCGTGCCTTAGAGGGATCCATCACATTCGCCTTGTCGCGTGTGCATAATGCGACGAGGCTATCTGCCTGGACATGGCTGTTACCCGCCACTCAAATGCGGAAGTGCGGTATCGAGACCCATATGCAGATACAGCTTGCAGATGATGGAAAGAGATTGAACATCGCCACAGTTGTACGAGCATCAGAGCTCGTCAACGTGACTGAAATGCACGGCTCTGGGTTTTGCGACCTCGTCATTGCTCCAAGTGGCATCTTGGCTACATTGTCTGTGGAAGGCAGTGGCAGCGCTGGTTCTGGAAAAGTGGAAGATCTCACATTTGCGTTTGGAGACGAACAATGGAAGACTACCTTACGCGAGGCACTTGCGACAGAAAGTCTTACACTGCCACACGACGCTGCCTGGATCGATATTGTGCTTTGTGGAACACAGAAAGCAGTCTCCTGGCCAGAATCACTTTGCTTCATACGACGCCAGAAAGGTATATCTAACACTAGCATGGAGTGCCGTGTTGATGAATGGAGGAGCTGGTTTGAGCTTCACAACATGGGTACATACGAAGATCCTCTGTCGTTCGCTGAAGAATGGACGACTTCATACAGTGAAAGAGAACTTCAACCACACACTTTTGAAGCAATCAGGCATGATGATTTGATCATCAACGACAACCAAAGTGTGCAAACCCACATCGACAGCACAACATTTGATGTGACGTCGCCTCCTTTGACCAATCGGCCTGATTTGCAAGCCCTTCACGGTATCTATCCGACGCCACCTGATGGTCTTGCGGCGCACAACGTTGCTCAGCTACAGCCACATTCAGACAGTGTGGTAGGGCCCGGTATCGACCCAGTACATGCGCCCACCTTCACACCATCTGACCCTGTGCCGGAGAACAGTGGCCCCCTCTTTGATGGCGTGCCTGAAGCTGAGGGTGACCAATTACAAAGGAATCACAGCATTGTTTCGTCAATCGGCCCTCATGCTCCAGATTGGAACCGAGGTTCAACGGATGACCTGTTCGGAGATATGGACGACATGGAATACGCAAGAGAAGAGGTGGGAGATGCCGACTTTAACTTTTTCGACGAACCTGATGTTGAGCCTGTGAAAGACAGCACTCAAGTACAATATAGCACTGCACTGGATGCAGAGATTCATCCCGTCGCGTCGCTGGTTGACATACCGCACGACGGTTCGCTACACAACCCTACCGACGCAAGTGATGCACAGTCATCTGCAGGATTTCCGATTATTGAAGACTCCATGGAAGTGGATGGACATGACCATGCCAGCCCGGAGCATCCTCACAAAAATAATGTTGAGCCACACGCCGCGGTGCCCATGAACCAAGAGGAGCTTTCATCGCCAGGTCCTTACAACATGAAAGCCCAGCCGTCCGATGATATCAAACCACTCTCCCCATTTGGGATTAAGGAAGCTCTGCTTCCTCCTCCCATTCCAGCTAGTGCCACCCACGGTTCCACCAGACTTGCTTCTGAGCGACGTCGAAGCAGCTTCAATCCACTAGTCTTCAACTCTGGTAGCAACGTTGCTTCCCAACCTTCCGCGCGGGACTTTTCCCAGTTCAGGCCAGACGACAGGAAAGCAAGCAACGAAATGGGCCCCACACGAGTGCCCCTTACAGCTATCAGTGAATCGTCGGCATCATCGGATACTTCAAGCTCGTTGGGTGACGCAGAGTCAGAGGTCGGGATCGAAACCGATGACGAGAACGAGAACGATTCATTGTCGATAACGTCAGAACATCGACACGCGGCGGATGTCATGATCGAGGAGCGTGCCAACTTTTCCACGAAGAAACGCAAGAGGACACTTAATTCGTTCTCATATTGCGGTCCACAATCAACAACGATCGAATCAGGCCGTCGTGAACAATTTGCGGGTCTCCATGGTGGCTCCAGATGTGTCCAAGGCGACGACGTGCATGGCCTGATCTCGGAGTTGCTGAGAGGCACTGCTAGTTCGGACGGCAACGCGCTACGAGGACCTGGAGCTACAACTGGCTCTGACGATTCTCCAGAACGACAACAGCGTGATCACCATCCACTTACCAAGATCATTCAGGACGCAGACCCGCAAAGTTCGACTGAGGCCAACGAAATGGGCGACCTAAGCTCCACGAGTCTAATGCACGTGCTTCCCGATCTCAAGCCAGGCGATCTAGTTGTTCTAGGGCAAATAGTGTCTGAGCAAGCAGTGACTGTCGTAAGGAGCATTTCGCTCGAACTTGCTACCGTAGCGTACTCTATTTTCGACGACACGACGAACGAGCAATGTTCAACATTCCGGAACCTAGATGCTACACTCGAGTCCATTGCCTTGGGCCTCTCCATGTGCGACATTTCTTCGCTCGCCCTTGTCAGAGAGCCTCTGCCGATCCAAAGGCCTCAAGCCAGTCAAACCAACGCAGGCATGGCATCTCAAGCTCGACAGCCGCCACGACCGCCAGCACGTGTGGATCCGACCGTACTTGGTCCCGATATCCTTCCATTGATGGCTTCGTTCGTTCGAGCGAATCGCAGTGAAAGCTCTTGGGAGATGGCGCCCACAGCTCTTGCCTTCTGGGAGGCTCTCGGTCTAAGCCCAGTGAGTGGGTCTAAAGACGTTAGACTTTTCTGTATCGCACCCGACAATACTATGTTGGAAGACCCTGTTGCTGAATACCTGAAAAGCTTGAAAGCAGCATACGAGGGCTGCAAGTTTGGATCTATGGCTATCGGCATCGAGACCGGCAACACTTCACCACGCGAACATGTCGATTATTTGCACCCTGTCACGTTCGAGAGTGCAGCCAGACCGACACTGCCTGAGGCCATGCAAGCTTACTGGTTTGCATGTTCTATTCTTGGTAGTGAGCTTGCTGAGATAGCTTTCGATGAGCCTCGTCGCACCCTGGTCGTTTCTATGATCAGCCCTTTCCCATCTGCAACGAACACAGAATGGGCGACTGTGAATCAGTACTTTGGTGCTTGCTTCTTGAATTTGTCAAAGTCGTACCATAATGCTGCCAGACGCGACAAACGTTTCAGTGGGACAGACTCGTCGCATCGACAAATCAGCGACATCGATTTCAAGGTTATTCCCATCGATATCGTGGCATCTCCTTCTGGTGTTGTCGTCATCAGTGCACAACGAATGGCACCCCTTGCCCGCGAGCTTTACGACAGATGCCCTCCTTCGTCAGATGCCTCGAACGAGTCATCTCCTCTGTCAAATGCTGCAGCACCCAGCGTGGAGCTTGTTGAGCCATTGCCAAAACGCATCGGCTTCCAACTTACACCTGACCCGCCTTCAGACTTGCTGCACGAAGCCAGCGTCTTGCATGTAGCGTTTGCGACAAGCAAGGACAACAAGTGGACAAACGTAATCTGGCACGACAACACTGGCCGATATGCCAACAGCAGCGCTTTGTGTATGCAAGGTCGAAGCTTCGCGAAAGTCGCACTTGAAATCTGGCAGCGGACCATGGAGCTTATCAAGGCCAGAGAGGTGATCTGGCGCATATTCATCGTCGCGGCAGGCGGGGATGGCGTGGAGACGAGCAGGGCTAACTGCTGGAAGGACATCATTTCGCAGCATACAGACCGCAAGCAGCTTCTCAGCGTCACACTACTTCATTTCCAGCCCGAACTGGCGCTCAGCATCCTACCTCCTTCGGACGCCGCACCAGGCCCGGGCTCCAGTGCGCCAACACCTGCTGCTACACCACAGCCAGGTAGCGGACAGGCTATCTCGACCACGTCGCCAGACGCCGTCAGCATTGGAACTGCTCCTGTCACAGCCCCGCCAACACCTGCTCCTAGCGAAGCCGCCTCAAGCATACTGGAGGCAGACCCAGACGCGCATCTCATCGAGGCCGAGGACGAAACCTGGTGCATGCTCATTGATCGAGACGTTGCTTCCATCCTTCGCCCGTCCAAAACTTGGCCCGAGTCCTCCATGAAGAGAGCAGCTCATATCGCCGCCCTATCTCACGGAGTTCTGATCAAGCGCGGCAAAACCAGCGATGCTGTCAGCTCCTTCGCTGGTGAACGTCCGTACCCATGTGCAGGCGCAAGTCTTATTTGGACATTACGAGTCAGACCGAAGAGTGATCGCCAGGGCGTTGGCGAGAGGCCGAATGTAGATGAAGGCAGTGCAAGGCATGCGGAAGTCATGCTGAGAGAAGTGCTGGGCATGTACAGGAATTTGGGACTGCTGAGCAAGGTCAAGGGTCTTGATCCGAGCGGGCTGGTACCGGTTCACGTCGTCGCCGCACTTAAAGGCGCGGACGGGCTGGACGGCTTGTTGAAGGAGTGTGCGAAGGTAGATGTAGCATGATCTGAAATCGAATTTGTGTTTCTTGAAGCAATTTTGTTTCTGACGTATCATTCATGTACCCGCTGCGATCAGCTTCAGCACCAGAGGGATTCCAGCTGATCGATCTCATCCCATTGCGGATTTGGAGTATCGAAAAATCCAATGCACTGTTGTGAAACTTATTGGATACTTGTTTTGATCTCAAGATAGGCTCGATCGTTAGGTTAAATACCCAAGCATACGAGATTTCTCCTCATATCTGAACTCCTCACATGCGCCAAAGTCGGTGGCGGCTTCCTGCGTATCATGTTGTACCTCCACTGATCAGATCTACAAGAAACAACTAACATGGCGCTTATGAGGATTGCACAGGGAGGAGAGAGAGAGAGAGAGAGAGCAAAGATCAGGTTGTGGGAAACAAAGTAATGAAATGAAAAAGCACACACAAAAATTTGCAGGGCTTCTTCGTTAAACCATGTGTCCATTTCATCTCGTTCAGTACCAGACGAGTCGAGAGCGAGCCGGCAAAAAAAAGTATAGAGGGAAGTCAAGAGAGAACTCCCGTTTTCGCCCCCTTATCCCACTCGGAACGTCTGTATCCGCCGCCCTCTGCCATCCGCAGCCAGCTACAGGTGTCCATCGCCATGATGCCTGTCATGCGATGGCTGATGTTCAACATGAAAGCCGTGACACCATTTCCGTTTCGTTTCCCACCCAGAAAAGCCCGGAGGCATTCGCTGGCGCGTCGTCGCAGTTCCGTGTCCCGTTCCGTAATCCATAAAGCCTTTTTCTTTCGAGGTTGCCGCCCCTGGCCAATTCCGTTATAAAAATCCTTGCCCACATTTTGCAAGAAAGCCAATGAAGCTGTAGTCCAACTTTGCGTTGTGAGCTTTGGTCGTGATCACAGAGCTCGAACTGCGGAAGTATATATAATGTATCCGTGAGCGAAACGTTCCGGTGATGTATATGGCGAGTGGACGGCTGGAGGAAGCCAGCGTGATGCTCGACTTGCTCGGAGCCGTGGACAGTTATATGTCGTAAAGAAGCAACTATGTGCCCTTGTTCTTGCGCTCCTCGGCTCGTGCGACTCTCGCGGCCTTGACTAAGGGAGCGAGCGTGGCGAGTGGTTCGGCCATCTGTATGAAACCGTGCTAAAATTTCAAAGTCAGTTATGTTGTCTTTAAAGGTAGGAAATAGCTCAAGAACTCACCTTCAGCAAATCATGTGCACTAGCACGCTTCTCAGGATCCACCTTGAGAGCGAAGTACAGGAAGTCCTTGAATGTGGTCGATAAGTTGTGCTCTTCCTTGATGGCGGGTGTGCCGTTGGTCGCGATCAGATAGAGCGCGCGCAAAGGCGACTCCGTCAGATAAGGCGGTTCGCCTTCGATCATCTCGATAGCCATGATACCCAAACTCCAGATGTCAATCTTGCGGCCGTACTCTTTGCGAGTGACAACTTCAGGAGCCATCCAGTATGGTGTGCCGACCAT
>Ga0265797_10005177_pt1 | contig 19254 bp, 17 predicted proteins | sample P2T30metagenome_FD_192433 | JGI IMG/M metagenome (GOLD analysis project Ga0265797, IMG submission 192433) | Plant litter microbial communities from East Loma Ridge, Irvine, California - P2 T30 | ecosystem: Environmental > Terrestrial > Plant litter > Unclassified | place: USA: California... | reverse complement strand
CAAATGCCCCTTGTAAACAATCGAGAGGTTGGAGAGAAAACAAAAACCCATGCCCGTTGCGTCGCTCGTTAGCAACCCCCACTTTTACGAGAATCCTCATGAAACAAAGTAAGGACGGGATCAATTACCGTCAACAGTCGTATGCGTGCATTTTGAGGAATCATGAGCCAGATGACCTCCATGCGATTGCCGATGCCCTTCTAGTTGGCAGCCTCGCTACCAGTCTGGGGAGCTCTGTCCTTCCTAGCCGCCTCTGCAGCTTCGGGTTTGAGCGCTGTACCGGGCGCAGGCCCTTGAGGGCTCTCGTCGGCCTCCAGCAGCTCACGAGATGGCACACTGTCAAGCTTCTCGCCAGTCGCGTTGAGTTTGTTCTCTTGCTCGCGGACAATGGCCTCGGATTCAGTGATGCCGCCAGCTCTTGTAGCAAGGTCTCCCTCGACGCCGATTGGCTCCACGACTTTGTCGACTGTCTGCTGCACAGCTTTGTTGTCGAACCGCACAACCATACATGAAAGGTTGTCAGTACTGAAGCGAGCGAGAGCGTGATCGACGAGCGCTTTGGAAGCGAGTTGAGGGTCTTGTATGTTTCGGATGAGGTCAACGGCCTCCTGGTCAGAGCAAACGTCCCAAAGCTGTAGCAAAATTAGCATATAATTCTCCCTGGACGAAACCCGAACTATGTTGACTTACACCATCGCATGCCAAGATCAGGAATTCATCCATGTCGGGCTGAATAACAGTCTCGGTTGTGTAAGGATGACCAGTGACCAGATCCTTCATGTAGGCATCGCCGAGCGCTCTGGTGACGGCAAGAACGCCGTTGACACGGTTGTTCAAGATGAGGCCTCCAGCACCAGCAATGCGTTTGCCCTCGTTTTCGTCGCTACCCTTGTGGTCGTATGACAATCGAAGTGCCTTTCCGTTTCTGCACAGAACAATACGCGCGTCTCCGACGTTGGCAGTGTACAACACGCGCTGACGAGTAGCCGACTGCTTAAGTTTGGCCTCTGTAGCTTGTGTTGGAGCACCGTCGGAGTCGGCACTAGCCTCTGACTTTGCTGCAGCGGCGGCTGCGGGTGCCAGCGCAGTGGATCCAGTGGCTGACTGTGGGTTGGGAATTCTGTCCTCCCAGCGCAGGACAGCAGTAACAGCAGTGCACCCGCTGTTCTTGAGGGGCAGCTTTTCCAACTGCTGATCCACAGAGGTGAAAGTCATGTCCAAGAGCTCCGGTATAGGAGTGTTGGGGTGCTTGCGAATGATATCTTCGAGCAACAAATGCACTTTCTTGCCACACCAGTCAGCCGCAAAGTTGCCCGCGTGACCGTCGAAAATGGAGAAATAGCCGTTGTCCGTTTCCACGACATTTTGACTGCTTCCTTGCGATACTCCAGAAGTGGTCGAAGAAGAATCCTTGCCACTCAGCGCCGGGGCAGGGGTGCTGAGGAAGTTGTACAAGTAGGCATGTGTGTCCTCCATGGTGCGTCTGCACTTCTTGTTCTTGTCCTCTGTCACGCCCACGCGGAAGGTAGATCTAGGGCTGGGAACAGACTCTCCAGCAGAGTTGTTGAACGAGCCTTGCGGCACGCTCAGAGCTGGATCAGCGCGGCCCAATTTCTGCATGGACGTCTGAGGCTTCTCGCCAAAAGAACGGTTCTCAGGCGAGCTGCCCAAGTTATGTAATGACTGCTTCGCGCTGCTGAACAGATCCCTTGCGCGACCAACACCGCTACTTCTCCGTTTCTTCTCGCTCGCAGGAGGTTCTTCAGGCTTGCGCGTGGGGCTGCGCAGATCATTTTGTACCGAATCTCTGCTTTCATTGGTGGCATTGGTGTTCAGGTTGGTAGTGGCATCGCTGCCGCTGTGTGTCGAGTGCCTGGCATTGCCGGTGGGGTCATTGGTCGTCTCCTTGCCGTTTCCATTCGAGCTTCCGAACATTCTGCTGAGTAATCCTCCTTGTCCAGAGATGCTTCTCCGTGGTCTGCCAGACAGATTGCTGGAGGTTCCGGTAGCGGGTGCGCTCATATATTGTGGTCGAAGATCAGGCGGGCCGAGTAGGTGCAGATCAAATTTGTAGGTCTTTTTTCAGGTCTTTAGCAATAATGCGGCAGTAGAGCTTGCGTTATGAGAGTAGCGTAGGTTGGGTATGGGTCTGGACAGGATTGACGCGTTAGCGCGGTGCTTGAAGCATGCGGTTAATATAGCTGTGGGCGCAGGGACGAATGACGTGGTTGCTTGCTGGCGTCTGAAAGGCGAGAGAAGAGAAAGAAGACACTTACGGATTGGGGTCGACAAAGGCGATGTCGGTGTCGGACAGATGTCTGGATGGCAACGAGCTCTACACGAGTGGATGTATGCGGGCGGAGGCGGTGCACGACTAGACTAGATAGATGCTGGTGTGCTCGTGGACTCGGTGCGTCACGCTTCCGGTTCGCCGAGGTCGTTGCTGCCTGAGGGGTAGACAGGTGGTGTAGGCAGCAGCGGTGCGGATGTGGCGACTACGTGAGGATTGGGTGAAGTGAAGTGAAGTGAGATGGGTGTGGTGTCGGATTGGGGCCGTCACTGTGCTGTGCTGCGTCGGATTGCGCGTGCAGGTTTGAGGTCCCTGGTGGTCGTTGAAGGCAGACCACCCACTCGTGCTCCTGCCCCGCCGGCTCTCCTGCAAGCGAGTGCGCCATCCAGAGCTATGACGTAGAGCACATATGGAGAGGGAAAGGGACCACATGCAGAATGAATGCACATGCATGCATGTAAACATGTATCGAGAAGATGAATGCATAGATGCATACACATGACTCGTAGGTTAATGCTGTGCACATGTTCCACAACAGCATGTGTTAGTTGCGTGGGGCATAGAGATCAGCGTGAACAACATCTGCGCAACGAGTTAGCTAGCAGCGTTGCCGTCAGGACAACAAACACCGATGGTAATGCTGGCTAGTATATCCCGCAACCTGGTTGATACAGACCTTTCCTAGTACAAGGGCAAGGCGGACACGGAGATCTTCTCCCAAAGTAGGCGCAAGACCACGATGCACGACATGTGTTGAACATCAATGCTCCTTTCCCACCCCAAAGCGTGTTTGTGACTTTCCATACGGGTATACGACATGCATGCTCATCTCTCATAATAATCATCTTATCTTCGTAGACTGTCAAGCCGTGCCTGGAGGTCATCATCGGCACCACCACCGCCGCCGCCGCCACCAACAGCCTGTGCGACTCTGCCTTCCTGAACCTTTTGGCTTTGCAGCCCTTGAGGTGTCTCGCCGAGCTGTGTCTGCTGTTAGCACGTTCATTCACTCGTCCTCGCTCCAGGAAACCTACTGATTGCCCAAGATCAATTCCAATCTCATCCAACACCTGGTTGACGACCTCCTCGCCTTCTTCCTCATCCTCCAGTCCAGTCACATCGTCAATCGCATCATCCATCATTTCCTGCCTCTGGTCCATGATGTCGTTCTCCTTCTCAAACTCCATAGCAATGCGCTGCAGAGCCGGCAGATTCATCTGTTTGTTCATGCTTCCCAGCAGCTTTGTTGCGCCCTTCATGCTCTGCATCATCTGCTCGTTGCTGCGTACTGTCTGGATCCGCAAGCTAATCGCCTGAAGCTGAGTGCGCATTTGGTAGAACTTCTGAATGTAGCGTCGCGTGCGCACAAGATCCTTTGCCTGGACCTTGACCGCGCCCATCTGTCCGTTCTTTGCATTCTTCTTGATCTCTTGCACGAGCTTCTTTTCCTGGTTCTCCAGCTTGGTCCTCTCGCGGTCGAGCTCGCGCTGCGTCTTCTCGAGTGCGCGCTGGTGCTTGCGCAGACGCTCCGCAGGCGTCATGCGCTTACCGAAGGCCCATTCTACGATCTGTGGTTCGTTAGTACCTTGATGTCACATGTCTCTAGAGTGGTGTCTTTGATCGCATACGTTCATGATTGCTGGCTATGTTGCTCAATGGCAACCGCCTGATGTGCGCTTTTAGCAGGTGATTTGTTCTTTCGAGACAGTGTTCGCGACAAGGATCGGAACAAGTAGAGAAGTGTCAGAGTCGCAGTGCTTCAATGTTGTTTAGTCTGGTGGAAGCGAGGCATCACAAGTGGTGGGCCTGGTTAGACTAGCGTCAGCGTCCAAGCAAGCCCGGCAGGTGCCGTGCGCCACCCCGAGAGGTGATGCAACATTCGAAGCATGCCAAAAGTCCATCTACTGTACTCTACTCTACACCTATGCACCACTTGTGTTCATCTTCACTCCTTTTGCATACGATGAAATAAGACACCCGATTCAAACACCACGATGAGTTCCGACAATCCTTTCGACAACGCTTACGCGAACCCTGGCGCCAGCGGTTCTTCCTCCAACAACCAGCGTGGCGGCGGCGGCGGCGGTAGACCTCAGTATATGACCGTGGGATCTGGCTCGACATCCGAGAGCGCGGCAAGATTGCAGGCGATACTTGACGAAGACTCTGGATACGGCGGCAGCATGATGGGCGACGAGAACTCGGCGAATGCGTGGCATCCCGGGCTATCGCAAGATCGTTTCACACCAGCACACACACCCGTCGGCCAGGGAGCATCTTCAGAGCACGAAAGGAAAGCGCTCGCAAGCCATGTTCACCAGCTGTTTTACAACCAGAACCGCACAGCCTTGGGCCGCGCGATAAACCAGACGGTCGAAACGATGAAGAAGCTCCAGGAAATCAACGCGAAATGGCCGGCGCATTATCCCATGGTACAAAGCCAGGCCGTCACACAGTCTCAGCGACAGACTCCTAGGCCAGGATTGCACCACACTCACACGACTATGGACGACCAGAGAGGCGTTGACGATCGCACTCGTGTCACCGAGGATAGCGTCCGACCGGGCATGATGAGGAGGGCAAACACATCATTGGGAGAGTCGCAATCGGCCGAGGCTAGTGGTGATGCCGCAAGAAAGGAGGCAAAGGCTGAGCCTCGCTTGGTGACACCCCAGCTTGCGCAGGAGTTCTCAGTGCTGAAGATTGAGCTCAAAATGGAGGGCTTGCCACAAACAGAGATCGTACACTCGCTGGAGAAATCATCAGTTGCTTCACTCTTGGACAATCAGATCAACAACAGCATCCGCCACTTGTTCTCTCTCCGTGAACGTATCGAGGACACATCAAGCAAGGTTCTGGTGACAGGCGATCTCAATGCCGGAAAGTCTACATTCTGCAACGCTCTCCTGCGCCGCAAGATTCTACCTGAAGACCAACAGCCGTGCACAAGTATTTTCTGCGAAGTCTTGGATGCACGCGAGAACACCGGAGTGGAGGAAGTGCACGCAATTCCGCACGGCTTTGTCTACAACCGCAACGACGAGAGCACATACCAGGTGTACCCTCTCAAACAGCTTGAGGACATTGTTATTGACGGCGACCGCTGGTCACAGTGCAAGGTCTATATCAGAGACATCCGGCCAGTCGACCAGTCATTACTCAACAATGGCGTTGTGGATATCGCTCTGATCGATGCGCCTGGACTGAACAATGATTCTCTTAAGACTACTGCTGTCTTCGCTCGGCAAGAAGAGATCGACGTTGTTGTATTCGTCGTTTCCGCTGCGAACCACTTTACGCTATCCGCAAAGGAGTTCATTTTCAACGCCGCTCGCGAGAAGGCGTACATGTTCATGGTCGTGAACGGCTTCGACCAAATTCGCGACCAGAAGCGCTGCCAGGAAATGATTCTTAAGCAAGTTGCCCACCTGAGCCCGGCGACATTCAAGGAATCATCTGAGCTTGTGCATTTCGTTTCAAGTAACGCGATTCCTGTCATGCCCGGAGGAGGTCCCGGTCCGGGCGGCTCTGGTAGCAGCGGATCTGGCGGATTCTCAGACGGCAATGGTAAAAACCCTGCTGGCGACGATGATGACGACTCCGATTCTGGTAAGCACGGCGAGCCAGGATCACCACCAAAAGGAAAGGGTAAGGGCAAACAGAAGGAGCAGCAACAAGACTTTGATGAGCTAGAAGCATCATTACGACGCTTCGTGCTAGAGAAGAGGGCACGATCAAAGCTTGCGCCCGCGAAGACATACCTGATGAACGTTCTTGGCGACCTGGGTACGCTCGCTAGCGTCAACAAGGATGTCGCGCAGAACGAGTACGATCGCGTCACCAAGGAGCTGCAAGACCTCGAGCCTGTTTTCGAGAAGTCTAAGAAAGCTCGCTCCCAAGCAGACGAAGATGTTGCCACACAAATCGAAACTACCGGCCAGGAGGTATACGATCTCACTCGCGGCACACTAAATTCATCCATTGCCCACGTCGCTGAAAATGATCTTGGCGTCGAATACCCAGGTATTTTCGGCGCATACAACTATGCCGACGATCTGAAGGTCGCCATGCTGAACCACATTACTGAGACCGTCAGATGGTGTGAAGCACGCGGAAGGGAGAAGACTGTGCAAGGCGTCTCTGGTATTAAGCAGCTCGGCATACTTCATCTCGGCGACTCATACACCGACTTGACTTTCAGATCCGAGAAGATGTTCAGGAGTAAGCGAGACGCTCTCGTCAGGCAGGTGGACTTCGAGGCCGAGATCTTGGACTTCTTCGACTTCACCAGCATTTGGGAAAGACAAGAAAAGGTGGCATCAACTAGTATGGCAGTCACTGTTGCTGGTGTGGTCGGCACAAGGATGGTTGGTGGTGTCGGCTGGCTAGACGGTGCCTTGACCGCAACCAAGCTCATGGGTTCCAACAACATGCGCAAGCTTATCATTCCTGGCCTTCTTCTCACTGGTAAGCTCACAATTACACCAATCACACGAGACATTGTACTAACACTTTCTCTCACAGCCGTCCTCGGTGTCAGCTACACCCTCTCCCAAATTCCACACTCCCTCCCACGTCGTCTATCAGCGAAGCTCTCCGCACAGCTCGCCGCAATCGACTACACTCACTCCAACGCCACACGTATCTCGACCGAAGTGCGCCGTGCACTCAAGTACCCCGCCGACAAGCTGCGCGAAGGCCTGCAACGCAACGTCGAAAACTTGCAGGAACAGCGCAAGGAAACCACCAAAGTGCAGAACGAGAGCGAAGTGGCGAGGAAATTCTTCGGCAACCTGACCAGAGAAAGCAGGGAGATCCGCTCGAGAGTCGAGAGAGTCGATCTCGAGGGTCCTGCGCCTGGCATCGCTGCCGCGTACGAGGCTTAAGCTTGATGCTGTGCTGATTGCGTTGGTGTGATGTGTGTGTAATTTGCTTTTGGCGATTGCTGGCGTTGAACATGGAGGCATCGGATGTTGTGTGTTTATCCCACTTGGCAAAGATCGAAGCAAAAAAGATTCCCCCTTGGGTTTGGCAGAAGGCGTTCATTCGGCAGCTACACTTACTCTTTTAACTATACCTACAATTCTATTGTTTCACGATGCATGGAACGTAATGCCTTCCCAGACTCACCCATCTCAAAGTCTCACGTCTTCTATCCTGCGACATTTTCGAACATGTATACTCGTCCGTTTTCGCGCGGCTGCGATGTTCGCAGATTGTGTATTGGTGGAGAACGCGCAGCTCGTGCCAGGGTCGTTGCAGTGATGAAAATGCTCATGGTTCAATACACTTGCTCTCCAATGAAAGGGCCTGGAGTAATGCCCTCCACGCTACAGAGTCTCTCACAAAGTGAACTCCAAATCCCATTCCGGCCGCCCATATCTCCACTCATCAAACTCCACAGATCCAGGCATCTCTCTCCCATCACGCAGCTTCAGACGAGGGAAGTGATCGCCCGCCCACGTGTACAGCTTCCCTTCCCCTGGCGATGCGCCGTAGTCTGCAGGTCCGGGCATGCGCCGCGATTCCACGCCTGCCGGCTGAGTAGAGTTTGACTGCAGAGTGTTAGACGACGGTGACGATGCGCTGTACGGTCCCACGCCGAGGAACCAGCGGCCGTAGTCTAGAATGGTGGATGTGAGGGAAGAAGAAGAAGGTTGTGTGCTCACATTGTTTGCTTCTTCGTCGTCGTTGACGGGCGCAGGCGCGGGTGCTTCTGCCTTCGGGTCGGGGATTTCGCATGCTGTTGAGATTTTCTGTGCGAGCTCTTCGTTTACGAGCACCAGCGCTCCGGAGTGCCAGCCGGCTGCTGTGACCGAGAGAGCGAAGTACGCACCCAGGCCGTCCTCGTCCCGGTCTTGCAGACCGTACTTCTCCTCCCAGTCTCGGCCTTGCTGTTCGACCCATTCGCTGATTTCGCCTTGGCCAGCAAGGTCGGGACTTCCTATAGCCATGCGTACACGTTCCGCAGCTTCCTCGGGGTCTGCGCCACCAGAGGTGAGGAATTTAACCCACTGGCGTTTTTCTTCTTCGAACCAGATTCGGCGGCCTTCGGTGTAGGCGTGTGGTACTAGACGGCCATCTCCGCCCATGCCTGAGTATCTGATACCACGCAGTCTACCTTCTGGATCTCCATGACCTCCGAGACCTAGCGCTCCACAGGCTTGAGGTTCGTTGCCATAGCTGGTGATATACCCAGGAGAGTGAAGGGCGTGGAAGTGATAGTCGCCAAATGCGACGCTGATAACGTTTTTGTTTTGCAGCGCTGGGATGCGAGTGAACAGAGTTCCAGACTCGTCCTGTGTAAACCCTTCCAGGATGCCGTTGAGACGGTCTTGGTGACATGTCAGTACGGCGCCAGATCTTGTGAAGACTGCGAAATTGCGGAAAGAGCCTTGTAAGTCTGTTGCAAAGGCTTCGTCCAGGTCGGAAGGTCCTGCCAGGTTCAGTTCGATGGGCTCGCCCATACGTTGTTCATTTTCATCCCAGTAAATTTTTGAGACAAACACTTTGCCCAGCGTGGTATTGAACAGGACCACGTGCTCGAGAACGATAAAGTTCGAGACTTCGCCAATCGTGTCTACAAGGTGCTCATCTTCGGCTGACTGATGCCTGCCAGACTTGATGGCTCGGTAACCTGACTTTGGCACCACTGCGCTTTCCAGCACCAGTGCTGCATCTTCGGTTGCAGTCTCATCGTCCCCACGCTTCAGAGGTTCCCAGAGCACAATACCGCTGCCTTCAATCAAGGCAGCACTCTTGTTCCAGCCTGCGACGACCTTGTGAACCACGCCGCGCCCGCGCTCACGTTCGCCTTCGACGGTATCGTGGTGGACAAACTTTACATGCAAGGCTGAATCGTCGATATTCTGCCAGGTCCAGATCCGTCCACTGTCAGTGAGCCCTAGTACATGGCCTCTGCCACTGCTGAATTGTTTGACTGCCGTCGCCGCATCATATCTTTCCCAAGGCTGCGCAAAGCCGGGCGGAAAGCGCAGAGGTGTCGGTTCGATCTTTGCTTGTTGCATGCCTGGCGCACGAGGCTGGTTGAATTGTAGCCCGTCCATGACGCCAACGGTGTAGATAGCACCCTTGCTTGTGAGAAGACTTGTGCTCCAGCCGCCGCATTGCAGATCTGATACGACACCAAGACTCTCGGTGTTCTCCATATTTCGTGGCCAGCTGATGTGTTTCTGGCGGATGGCTCGCGCATGGCCTCGGTGAGGACCGCCTCTCATCCTGAAGCCGACGGCAGGACTACTGTAGCTGTGGCCCAGACAGGCTTTTTGGTTGTCGCCCCAAGTCATCACGCGGCTCTGCATGAGCATGCGCTTGTAGAGCTTTTGCCATCTTTCGCCGTCGTTCTGTACCACAGGCTGGTTGGGTACTCGGAAAGTGGATCGCACAATGGTAGACCAGAAGGTGGCTTCGTGGAGGAACTCGGGCTGGTGGAGGGATTTGCAGGATGAGGTGAGAGAGAGGAACGAGTTCGCGTCAAGGTATGGAAAGATGAGGAGGAGGATCTCGACTGGTAGGTCGAGAAGAGGTGGATTGTCGGCCATCGGTTGCAGGTTGTACGAGTTATCCGATGAGTTGTCCGAAGTATGGAGTAGACCTACAGGTTGTTGGGTGGAATTATTAGGACAAATCAGATTGTTTTGGGTTGAATACTTGAAAGTAAGAAATCATATAGTCGCTGCTGCCTGAGAAGCATATACCTGTTGTTTGTGTTTGGCAACACGATGCGACAGGGTCATCACGCGTCATAGTGCGGAGCCACGACTGGACACGACCTCAGCCACATGACCCTTGCCGATCATGAAGAACGAGGCGTCGCCCGCCACAGTTCAGTAACAACGCAAACCTTAAGATATACATATAGTGACGTGACCCGACAGCGCACAAACCCGTGGATTTGCACATGCGAAAGCAGGAACCCGAGTTGAATTCAACGGCGTAACTGCATAAAGTCATATTCACCCTTCCGGTCTTGCTGACCCATTCTTGGCTAGAACACTTCCAATCCAACTATCTTGACTTTACAGGTTCATTGATAGGCTACAATCCGCAAGTCTCTTTCTCATCCAACGTCAACTTGAACTTTGACCTTCTCTTAGTCATCAATAGCACGTTCCTCAAGCCGCTCGCGCACGCACGCTTTGGAGATAATGCAAGTACTTAACGCAATCTCACTGACCAACCCAAGAAGCGTACTCCTCTCGGGGCCGATCCATCGCGAAAGCTGTTTGTTATACTGCGGAGGGTCGACGAAAGCCGACAACTTACCATCCCTAGAACCCACATGCCAGGTATAGTCATATCCGTAGAGACCCTCTTTAGCCTGGCATGCGGCGTCGAACACGCAACCTCGTATATTCACGCCGTCCGTCCATAGCGGCAGAACGAGCGTGACCTTTCTCAAATCGTCTCTCCTGCCGTCCGCCAGCTTGACGCCACTGCTCCATTTGATCCGAAGTTTGAAGGTTTGCTCGCGTTGCCTCAGTTGCTTGGGTAGGTTCTGATACATCGATCCGATCTGCGCATGAAGGACTTTCGTGAGGTCTCCGCGCGGATACCATCTTGGACGCGAGTCCCACTCCCCGATGTCGAACTGCACATGCTCTGCACGCTGCAGACAATCTTCGCCAGCGACTCGACACCATTGTCGCACACGCTTGCCCCAGGCGGTGTTGTCATCGTCCGTTTGTACGAAGCTCCAGATGTCGTTGATCTTGAACACGATGCCGGCGGTCTCTTTTGCGATTTCTTTGCATGTGGATTGGATGGCGAGAGGGTGAGGTTTCAAGGTATATTTGTACATGGGGAGGCGTTTCTTCTCGTCGATTGGCTTGTTGAGTGTGACCTTGACGCCCGCATCGTTGTAGAGGACCATTTCGTAGATATCAAGTCTGAGCTCGAGTGGAAGTCGTTTCAGCGGCGAGTTGTCCATAATGATGGTGTTGCGTGGGTTGAGGATACCGCCAGCGGACCTCGGTTGCTTGTTCGACGAGATTCTCAGGCTCACTGGATGTGATGTCAAGTTACTGCAGGGCGTCGATGATAGCTGCGCTGGTAGTCTGAAGCCGCGATGTGTGCGAGGGGAATTGTGGATGAGGGTGATGACAAACGCTGGTACAGTGAATCATCATGGGAAAGTTGATGCCATGGCAAAAGCGACAACGTCAGCAAAAAATGGCTATACTATTGTGGTAGTGACCTAATGAGAGCTGCTTGTTGACAATAGTAAGTTCAAGCGTTCAATTGGCCGAGGAACTTCACCAGTATTTTAAGTTCGGTATTGTTGGAAATCAGATCTTATTGAGGTGGCTAGTGGTCACCATGGCACTGAAATCCTGTTGAAGCAACAAAGATATTTTAATGCTGTGTTGAGTACCCACGATTGACCAAGAGCGAGCTCCTAAAATGATCGACAGGCTAGTGAAGTGAGACCTGCAAGGTCGTTCGTCCTGGCTACCTAGATATTCGGTTCTGCCATCAGCGCGTGATACCGATATTGCAATCTAGATAAACAATTGGATTGAACGGTTTCGAGTGTGTACTCATAGGGTTTGCGCGGTAATTCGACATTTCCACGCTGTCTTCGTGGGCTCGCGTGCGCGTGTAAGCTCAAGGCCTGTTGACCAATCTGACCGCAGCCATTACATCCAGCATCGCCATCTGGCTCTGACTCGTCGGACACTCAAACGGCCCATTCCACCACGGACCGTACTGCCCGTTGCCATTCGTGTTCTTTTCTTGGAGCGTGCGATAGTTGAGGTTCACGAATGTCTTGATCCAGCGAGCTTCGCGATGGGCGGCCTCATCCGGTGGGTTGAGCCGAACAATCGCTTCGTAAAGAGTACCCATGTGTCGCATGAACACACTCTTAAATCCAATGCAGTCGTTACCTTGCATGGGGTCGTTCTGGCCCTTGCACCATTGCCCTTTCTCCAGGAGAACACCGTCCTCCTCCACCCAGCCCAAGTTCTTTAAGCCTTTGTGCGCCATGTGAATCGCGAGCTTGAGGTATTCCATCTCACCAGTGGCTTCGTAGAGACCTGCGCATGCAGCGATGGCCGTTCCTGTGAGGTATGAGAATGTCCAGTCTCTCTTCTCGCCCTTCTTGAGAAGAATGTTGTCTGTCACCACGCCCTCGTTTGGCTTGTACATCACCCTAAGAATCCAAGCCAGAGAGCATTTGGCCGACTCGATGTATTCTTCGTAACTGCCACCTTTGCTGCCATGGCTGATTCCGACCGCGTCCATGAATTTGCCGAGTCTGTGATGCTTTTGTTTGCCATCTCCGCCACCTCCGCCAGCGCCATGTTGCTGTCGCTCGATAACAGCTAGCCTTGCTGATAGCTCCACGAAAAGGCCTGTCGTGATACTGTTCACCTGGAAGTCATCTTCCCTCGTCGTCCAGAATAGACCGCCCTCCATATCCCACTCCCGGAACTGATGCTGGCCTCGCTTGATCACACAGCCTCTCTGGCGCATGTAATGCCACATACCCTGTGCTTTCTCCAAGAACCATACATCCCCACCAAGAGCGTAGAGATCGAGGCACAGCATGCCCCACCACAGCGTGTCGTCGTTGAACTCGTTGATCAGCCCTGGTCGTATGGCCTCGCAGCCTCTGACTGCTTGCGCGAGCCTGTCGTAATTGTGCATACTTCGGTGGGACCAAAGGTCGTGCAGAGCCATGGCCGTATACCCGTTTGCGGTTTGCCACCAGCCTATGCCACCCATCTCCCCGCTGGGCTTTACAGACAGCATGTACATGTCGATGGCCCGCTGAGTGGTCTGCGGCATATCCGGTGGTATCGAGCTGTCGAGATGTTCCCATAGTGGAGGCTGGTGATTGCCGTTCATGGAAGCCTCGAAGGCCTGCTGAAACTCTGCCATTGCTGTTGAGGAATGTGTGTTTGTGTTCTTAGATAAGGTCCTAGGTGTGTGAATGAGAGCAAATACTTATCGGGAGTGATTCAATTTTGTGGTGCCTTATTACTAGCTATAGAACCACTTTGTGCCCGCATGCACGGCACAGGCGGTGGAGTGTATTCGTAACGGAGGTGTTGGCAAGAGCAAACAGACGTCACCCTTCCTGGACCCTTGCACATGCAATCACATGTCGAGGTGAATCTTGGAGCCGCGCTGAACAACTCTCACTTGCTACCAACATAATTCGTAATCCAAACAAGCATTATGCTGCAACTTGCCGTCTTTGAACTCGGGTGAACGGTATTGATACGGCCCTCCTGCAAAATGGCCGATTGGATACAACAATACAACGCTGCGCTTGAGGCGCGAGATGCGAGGGAACAGGCACACAGGCCGTACATTGATGCGTGTAAGCTATACAACCATCGGCGGTAGTGCCAATGTGCTGATGATCTGTGTAGATACTGCTCTTGCAGATCGTACTGCACAGCTCTTGAGACAGCCACAGCCATCAACCACCGCAGTCCACCCTGATGCGCAATCCCAAACCCTTCCCTCCCATGAGCGTAATAGTACTGCCACCAAGGGCAAGGAACATGAGCGCAACCCCTCCGAGCTCCTTACAACCCTACGCGCGGACCTAGCCACCACGCAAAAAGCGCGATCGACGCTACAGACTCAGCTAACAGACCTCACCGCCGAGCTATCCGCCGTGTCGATACAGCAGCGCTCTTCACAAAACCAAGTCACGGCCCTCACCAAGCAGGTGCTTGAAACCGAGCGAAAATTGCAAGATCGAGACGAAGAGCTGAGAGGCAAGAGCAAGATGGTGGAGCAGGCGCAGGACGAAATGGTCGCGTTGGAGTTACAGTTCAATCTTGCGGAGCAGAGGAGCGAGAAGCTGGAAAAGGAGAACAAAGAGCTGGTGGAAAGATGGATGAAGAGGATGGGAGAAGAGGCTGAGCGTGTTAATAGGGACTCGAGGTGGAGTTGAGGTACACTGTCCAGAATATGCTGATGGGAACGACCTCTCTAGCTGTCCTCGCCGCACGAGGTGTTTGCAATTGTCTGTTTCCATTTGTGTACACTTCAGCTGATCTATCTGTACGATTTCTATCCGGCAGAATTAAAGGAGCGTTCTCTCAACCGGAGCGATGATTTGTGTTAGAATCGTGAGTCCTCATTTGTGCGATCGCGTGTTCAAATCCTTTGGACTTCAGCGCTTCCAATCATCATTTTGCTTGGCCGAATTGAAAACCTCTGGGTAGAGCATCAAGAATCTTCTCCACTTGCAAGCTGGGGTGACTCAAGTGTGAACTCAGGTTTGGGAGCGAGCAGAAATCCACATGTTGGTTTGCGCAAGTGTGTGTTACAGTTGCAGGTAGCCTGGCAGCCATTTCTAAACCCCGTCTTCGAGTAGCAGACCATGCAATGTGGGCACCCGACTGCGTTCGACAAGGATTCACCAGCTTCCTCGAATCCTTCGGATCGCGGCAGCTTTGGGTTTCCAGCTCCAGATCCTTGCACCTCCAAGTCTTACGACGCCGCAAGCATGCACATGGTCGGCCAAAGGCGCCTTGGCGACTGAACATATCTGTGGCACAGCATAAGAGCATCAGAAGAGTGAGTGATTATCTCTCCTTCCGAATATCCGAGGCTTTGGGAAAGTCTGTGCAGGCGAAGGAACAACCCTCCAGCTGTCAGCACGTGCTGTTACCGACGATCTCTCCGCATAAGAGCACATGCTCCCGACGGGGTTGCATCGTTGATCCTTTGGGTCCATGCATAAGCATAGTTATTGGCGCCGCGGGACGCGGCAGAGCCTTAATCTTTAATGTTGCACTGCAATGTTGGAACGACCGAAGGAACCGTCCACGCCTGATTGTTTCATAACCAATGACTGGTCCGTATACTGCAGTATTTGAACAAGCTGAGCAGGCATTCCGAGCGGAGAAGGTTGCATGATATTCATGGACTGCGCAAGACCAGGATTGCTCGGGGCTACTTATCGCTCGGGTGCGTATGACCCGGTGGTGTTGATCGCGGCTCCAACGTACTTCAACTCCCTCTACAGTTACTGTACAGCTCCGATGCCATACAAGCTTTGCTAACCGAGAGTACATCGGCGCAAGCCGCGCGACATCAGACTCTAAGTGACTCGTGCGACAGCCGCGGAGTGCTATGCGAATGGCGACGTCCCCAGTGAAGCGAAGAAGGATGGCCTAGTTGTGGTGAGAGTGAAGGTAGAGAGTGTGCTGTACGATGACGCTTCGCGTCGAAAAGGGAGTCTCGTTGGTGTTGGTGTCGCTGGCAGCCCTGCATTCCTGCATGTTTCACTGCTTCGATTGGCTGGCGACGTCGGGGTAGCTAGGGCAACCACGCACGCATAGGTACGGCATGAGTTCGAAGTAGGAGGTACTTGTGCTTTCACTGACCGATCAATCGAGTCACGAGCTTCGGTATTGGGCGTCGCGTGACGTCGGGTGATGGTCTGACTGCACCAGTCCGCCAGCAAGACTTCCTTAAAAGCTTCTACCAACCGACTTCCACTACCGAACCACCCTCCCACACTCTCTCCACCCTTGTCACACACACCTCCATCCGCGATCTTCAGGTCATCCTCACTGACCACCTTTTCTCCCTCGACTCCACACACACAACAGCATCTCGACACATCAACACATCAGCAACACACAACGCGACAACACGCCAGACTGCCCACCATGGTCAAGCAGTTCGGCAACATCTACCTCATCGCAGCCATCGCCGTCATTGGCGGTGGACTGTTTGGTTTCGACATCAGCTCTATGAGCGCCATGTGAGTCGCGCTTGCAATGGTTCAATTTTCCCTTCCACTTCGTCACTGACAATGCCGCAGCATCGCCACGCCCAACTATCTCTGCTACTTCAACCAGGGAGATGAGCCATGTAAGGGTCCTCGCTCCGATGTCCAGGGCGGCATCACTGCGTCCATGGCTGGTGGTTCCTGGCTCGCCTCCCTCTGCTCTGGCTACATCTCAGACATCTTCGGCCGCAAAAAGGCCATCATGATCGGTGCTGTGATCTGGGTGATTGGTTCCACCATTACAGCTGCCTCGCAAAACATCGCCATGCTCATCGTCGGTCGCATCATCAACGGCTTCTGCGTCGGCATCTGTTCAGCACAGGTTCCTGTCTACATCTCCGAGATCGCGCCACCATCCAAGCGCGGCCGCCTTGTCGGTATGCAACAGTGGGCGATCACCTGGGGGATCATGATCATGTGTAAGTTGGCAGCGCAACATCACCCAGAACGACGCATATCGCGCATTTTGCTAACCATTCTATCCGCAGTCTACATCTCCTACGGATGCTCTTTCATCAAGGGCAACACCGCATCCTTCCGTGTCCCGTGGGCTCTTCAGATGATTCCGGCTATCATTCTCTTCTTCGGCATGATCATTCTGCCCGAGTCTCCCCGTTGGCTTGCGACCAAAGATCGCTGGGAGGAGTGTGAGCAGGTCCTCGTCCTCACCCACGGCAAAGGCGATCCAAACAGCCCATGGGTTGCGAGAGAGTACCAGGAGATCAAGCAGTGGCTCGAAATCGAGCGCCGATCCAAGGCAGTCAGCTACGTCGAGCTCTTCTCACCTCGTTACATTAACCGGACCCACATCGGCCTCTTCACTCAGATCTGGTCCCAACTCACTGGCATGAACGTCATGATGGTAAGTGAATTGCAAAGGTTCACAAAGCGCGGCTTCTAACGTTCTTTGTAGTACTACATCACCTATGTGTTCGCTATGGCGGGCTTGACTGGCAACAACTTGCTCGTCTCGTCCTCCATTCAGTACGTGATCAACGTTGTCATGACTGTTCCCGCTCTGATCTGGGTTGACCGCGTCGGCCGCCGCCCTACTCTTCTCCTCGGCTCGACTCTGATGATGACCTGGCTCTTCGCTAACGCTGGTATCCTCGCGGTCTACGGCACACCTCGCCCGGACGGCGTCGGCGGTATCAAGGAGGCATCCACGGAAGTGAGTGGCGCTGCTTCCAAGGCAGTTATCGCTTGCTCATACCTGTTCGTTGCGAGCTTTGCTCCTACCTGGGGACCGGTCTCCTGGATCTATCCGCCTGAGCTGTTCCCTAACCACCTTCGTGGCAAGGCCGTCGCACTGGCTACCTCGGGCAACTGGGCTTTCAACTTCGCCCTCGGTTACTTCGTCCCTCCGGCCTTCGTCAACATCACCTGGCGTACGTATATCATCTTCGGCGTGTTCTGTATCGCCATGACCATCCACGTCTTCTTCATGTTCCCCGAGACTGCGGGCAAACCCCTCGAGGAGGTCAACGCAATGTTCGAGGACCCGAACGGCATCAAGCACATCGGCACTCCGGCCTGGAAGACCAAGAACTTCACCAGCCAGACCGCCCGTATGGAGCGCAATGAAGATCTCCCCGAGAAGAAAGTTAGTGACGAGTTCTCGCCGGAGCGTCATGAGAGCGTCTGAACGCGCGAAGTCTAGCGTAGCAACCGTTTGCAGCCTTTTGCTGACTATATGCGCATTGATGGGATGCCTTTCAATGTGAGACGACACGAAAATGGAGTATAGACAGAAAACGGACACGGCGTTATGAGAACTTGATATCCCTTTGCGAGCGAAACGGTAGCCTAGTTTGAAGTGTCTATATAGGTATATAACTACTTTCGTAGATACTCAGAAGGCAGTGCCCCTATATTATCTCCTAGTCTATCAGTATATATTTCTATAATTTGTCTAATTAGTAGAGGTAAGATAGGAAGGGAATAGTATTCTAAGCGGCATAATCCCCGTAGCATAAAGTTAAAGCTATAAAGGACTTAGGGTAGGGGCTATAATATAAAGGTAGGGGAAGTGGTTTAGTACTAGAAGTAGCTTAGATCTTAGCTTTTTAAGTATTACTTAAGCTAAGGGTCTTTTTTTAAGATTCCTAATAAGCTGAATTTAAATTTAGGTATTTACTTAATATAATCTTAAGTTTTAGCTATTTCGACTAAATGACTATAGAGTAATCGACTTTGAAAAATCAGCTCTTTAATTAGCTTAATTTTAAAAGTACTATAGCTTCCTAATTAGGCTTAGTTAATGACTAAATCGACCTAGTATAGCTAGGTCTATATATAAAGATAAGAATCTACTTCTAAATAGGCCTAATTAGGCTGAAGTGGGCTAAGCCTATAATCCTTAATAGTAGGCCTAGAAAGAGGTCGAATTTAGGCCGATTCTAGAATATACCTAGGGAATTATAAGAAATACTTAGGAGGAATTTTAGACTCTTGACTTTAGGGCTTTGATAGTAAGCTAATTAGGGCTGATTAGGCTAAACCTAATAAACTAAATTTAAGATTAGTATCTTTATTCTTATAAATTTAAGGCTAGACCTAAATAGGTGATTTTTGAATAGAGATATAGGTATTTTTAAAAATAGTAGCCAAATTCTAAAAATAAAACGACTTTTTTAGATTCTTATATTTAACTAGCTTACTAATAGATTAGTCTAAAACTCGTAATTTGACTAATATATACCTAAAACTTCAAATTGGCTTACTAGGACTAGCCTAATTAGCTCTAATTAAAGAAATAGAAGACCTAAGGTTTAAAAAAGCTTAAAAGTAGCTAGCTTCCCCTATTAGCTAGCTTCCCCTACTAGTACATTATTACCAAATCTAGAGAAGTAGGATTTCTAGTATAGAGAAATAGATAAATCTAGATAGAAAGGAAAGAGATAAGTTACTAGATAACTGAACAAAGCTAAGGAAATTTTAACTTTAAATAAAACCTACTTAGATCTAGAAGTTAGGTAATTAGTAGAAATATAGTTAAATTATCTAAAAATAGGGTAATATTCTACTAGATATTTAGGTTATCTAAATTTTAAACCTAAGTAAGCAAAGGATATTGAATAAGAGAAAGATTAAAATCTAAGTTAATCAACCTTATAAGTTAGGTAGCAAGAATAGCCCTAAATTAAGTAGGATAATAGTAGAATTTTATAAAATAGTA
>Ga0265797_10005176_pt1 | contig 19258 bp, 27 predicted proteins | sample P2T30metagenome_FD_192433 | JGI IMG/M metagenome (GOLD analysis project Ga0265797, IMG submission 192433) | Plant litter microbial communities from East Loma Ridge, Irvine, California - P2 T30 | ecosystem: Environmental > Terrestrial > Plant litter > Unclassified | place: USA: California... | reverse complement strand
CCGGGTGATGATGGGCCTGACCCTGGCCATGCTGCTGGGCAACCCCATCGCCACCTTCCTCGGCCAACACCTGGGCTGGCGCTCGGCGTTCGCGCTGGTCAGCGTCATCGCCCTGTGCACCATCGCTCTGGTCTGGCAATTCGTCCCGCACCGCCACGATGAAGAACGCAGCGACCCGCGCAAGGAAATGCGCGCCTTCACCAAACCCCAAGTGTGGATGGCGCTGTCCATCGGCGCGATCGGGTTTGCCGGGATGTTCTGCGTGTTCAGCTACCTGGCGCCGACCCTGCTGGAAGTGACCAAAGTCTCGCCGCAATGGATCCCCTTCGGCCTCGCCGCCTTTGGCATGGGCGGCATCATCGGCAACATCGCCGGCGGCAAGCTGTTTGACCGCATGCAATTTCGCGCAGTGGGCTGGATTCTGGTGTGGTCGATGGCCGTGCTGATCTTCTTCACCTTCGCCGCCAGCTCGCTGTGGAGCGTACTGCTGGGCATCGGCCTGGTCGGCACCATGATCGCCCTGGCCGCGCCCCTGCAAATCCGCCTGATGGACATCGCCCACGAAGCCCCCAGCCTGGCGGCAGCATCCAACCACGCCGCGTTCAACCTGGCCAACGCGCTCGGGCCGTGGTTTGGCGGCATGGCGATTACCGCTGGGTTTGGCTGGACCAGCACCGGTTACATCGGCGCGGTAACGGCCCTGATCGGACTGGGCCTCTACCTGATCGCGCGCCGTATGAAGGGCGGCCACTAACGCCACACGTTTCGCGCCGATCATAGATCCCATGTGGGAGGGGGCTTGCCCCCGATAGCAATGAGCCAGTCACCACACCAGTGACTGCCTCACCCCCCCTCAATCATCATGCAACAACCCCGACCCATACTCCCCATAACTGCTGCCCAGCCCACTACCACCAAAATTCATCTTGGCGGCTTTGCTGGGGCTGTGGTCACCAAATGCCTGGCATCCGCCTGAGAAGCACGGGTCGCTGCTCACGGCCGGCGAAGATGAACAAGCGCTCAACAACAACGTGCCGGTGATCATCACGACTTTGACGAGGTTCGAAATCATGGTCTCAGTTCCCTGTGGACTGAAGGTGCTGGAGTCCTCTCTTGCAGGGAATCGTAGACCTCAACGGCGCAGGGAATTATGAAACTTCGCTGCGGGACAGCATGGGTTCAGGTTGCCGCCTTGGGGTAAGGCGGCGGGTTGGGTTGTCAGGCTGTGGCCGCGTCGGTTACAGGCGCCACTTGCTCTTGGGCTCGGTCGACGAGCAACGCGCTCAACTCGATTAGCTGCTGAATGCCCAGGGCGATGGCGCGTTGGGAGTCGTCGAGGTTGAACGCCAGGGTGGCGGCCATTTCGTTGGCGGAGGCGAGGTTTTCGGCGGCGTTGGCCAGGAGGGTTTCGGGGTCGATGGTTGGGTTGACGAGGAAGAGGTTGTTGCTTGGGTGTTCGGTGGGCGATGCGCCTTGGTCAATTGAAGAACTGCATGTGTTGTTGTGCATGGGCGAAGCTCCAAATATTTACGGGAGTTAAAACGCCTTAGCAGTTCGGACTTCCACCTCCACTGAGCCTGCAGTGGCTTGAGAAGGTTAGCTATGGGGAATCTGAGGTGCAAGCCGAGAAAAGCGTGGGAAATTTCCGGTGGGGAATCGTGGACCTGAGGTGAAGATATGATCGTCTGAGTGCAAAACCCGAGCAGAACCAATTATTCGCCAAAAAAGAAGGCTAAGCCTTCAATACACCATGGACGCGAACAACTCTCTCATTAAAAATGACAAGGCAATGACCTAAGCAAGCTCCCAGGGTTTATCATTTCTGCCACCTACTGGCTTCAACACCCCATCCTTTCTCATCGCCATTGCCGTCCACCGCACATCGTACTGCCAAGTATAAAGAAGCGAGCCGGACCGCTTTATATCGGACTCATAATGATCCCATATATATTTGGCAACATCCCTCGACCACCCAGTTCCTCCCATGGATTTCAATGCGGTAACAACCCAAGGTTTCATATCTTCTCTTGTAATCATAAATACCTATTCGACTTAACGGGATATCGGGATTAGACCACCATACCCGGCTTTGGGTTGGCAAACGATTCACCCCCAGAACCATCTCACGACGACCTGCCGATTCAACCCAGCGCTACAAGGTGTAAGATGCCCCACGACCGTCCATCATCGATGGCTGCCATGACTGGAATACCTCTAAACCTGCCAGAAGACCTGTCCAATTCCCTCGCCGACCTGGCCAAAACCAACGGCCAAACCGCGAGCTACCTGGCGATGGATGTGCTTCGCGACTACATCGAGCACGAGAAAACGCTGACCGCTCAGATCGAGCTGGCGGTAAAAGACGCCGACGAAGGCAAATTCGCCACCGATGATCGAGTGGCGGCCATGCGCGCTAGGCGCTGGAGTCGGAATGTGGGTTGAGTGGCTTGAAAAGGCACTCAAAAATCTGGAAGACGAGTAAAACGCACGTCCGAATAATCCAAATGCCCGTGGAACGCTCTTCAAAAATGATATCAATTTGATTGCAAGCTTCAAGGATTATAATATCGGTCAGGGTTAGGCTATTCCTGACACAAATGGAGAGAGTGATGAGAGTTATCTTTGCTTTGTTACTAATGTTGAGTACCTACGCTCATGCCGATTGCATCAACATCGCCGATAGCGATCAACGCGCTTATTGCCACGCCACAACCAATGGGCAAAGCTGCGGCAATATCAGTAACAGCGACCTTCGGGCCAGGTGCAACGCGGAAATGAGCGGTCAAAGTTGTGGCAACATTAGTGACGGCGATCAACGCGCATATTGCAATGCAAAAATCAATGGTCAAAGTTGCGGCAACATCGGTGACAGCAACCTTCGGGCCAGTTGCTGGGCGGAAATGAACGGTCAAAGTTGCGGCAACATCAGTGACAGCGACCAACGCGCATTCTGCAATGCCAAAGCTAATGGCCAAAGCTGCGGCAACATTCAAAACAGCGATTTGCGTAACAGGTGTGAAGCTATAAAGCGTTGACCCGCGAATCACGGGAGGCCAGTTGTGCTTGATTGGTACTGGCCTTGCGAACTTGAACCTTTCAGCTTTAGGGGGGATCGGGGTCAGACCACGATACCCTGGCAGGGATGTGGAACAAATCACTTACGGATACACCTAGCGACGACCTGTCGACTCAAGCGAGTGCACCACGGTGTAAGATGTCCAACAACCGTCCACCATCGAGTCTGTCTTGACTGAGATATCCCTAAATCTGCCGGAAGACCTATCCAACTCTCTCGCAGAGCTGGCCAAAACCAACGGCCAGACTGCGACCTACCTTGCAATAGACGTTCTTCACGACTACATCGAGCACGAAAAAACGCTGACCGCCCAGATCAAGCTGCGAGATAAGGGGACGAATTTATTTAAGGCTCAAGATAAAACATCAGACGTTAAACAAATCTTTTCCTTTTATAGTCCTAAAACCCAAGGCGCGTTACTGGCAAAGTTTATTAGTGCAGATATCGGGGTCAGACCACGATACCCGACTTTGAGTTGGCAGGAATATCGGGGCCAGACCACAATATTCAACGTGCGACAGGGGCTCCGCAGATATCGGGTTAGACCACGATACCCGGCTTTGAGCTGACAGCGGAAAAGCAAACGATTCACTCCCAGACACGTCTCACGGCGACCAGCCGATTCGGAGTACAGGGTCAGAGCACGTTTTCAATAATGGTGGTCTGCCCCCTATTTCTCCGCTTGGGCTTGAGCATTTCCTTTGCTTGAGCTTTGCCAAATAATCCCACAAGCACCTCGCTGGCTGGTTTGACCTTAGCAAAGTCTTCAGCCGACCATTCCGGGTTCACCGTATCAACCCTCCCAGGACTGGGTTTCTTGGTCATGATTTTTTACCTCCCGTTTGATGGCTCTGATGATGTAGATCGCGTCACTCGTGGGGCGGATATCGAGGCCAGGCCACGATACCTAATTTTGAATATCCAATGAAAAAGCAATTCACTTCCAGATACACCTCACGACGGACTGCTGAGTCAACCAAGCGCACCACGGTGTAAGATGCCCCACAACCGTCCATCATCGAGGCGGCCATGACTGGGATATCCCTGAACCTGCCGGAAGACCTGTCCAATTCTCTCGCCGACCTGGCCAAAACCAACGGCCAGACTGCGACCTATCTGGCGATGGACGTCCTCCGTGACTACATCGAGCACGAAAAACGTTGACCGCCCAGATCGAGCTGGCAGTAAAAGAAGCCGACCAAGGCAAATTCGCCACTGATGATCAGGTAGCAGCAATGCGCGCTAGGCGCTGGAGCCGGAATGCGGGTTGAGTGGCTTGAAAAAGCACTCAAAAATCTGGAAGACGAAGCAAACTATATTGCTATCGAGAACCCAAAGGCAGCTGACGATTTCTCCGACGCCATTTTCGCCAGCGTCGACAAGCTAGCTCAATTTCCCTCCATGGGCCGTGAAGGTCGGGTCAAACACACCCGAGAATGGGCATTACCCATTGGTCCTACCTAATCCCGTCGGATTCGCGGGGATCGCCTACAAATCCTCGGCATATTCCACACACGACAACGTCCGCGCTCGAAATGGTGAAGGCCGCAAAACAAGCGCTTCCCACACCCAATACCCATCCCTGATAAACTGCTCGCCTTTCTGCCCGCTAGCTCAGACCCCCAATGCCCCTACAATCCGCTCCCCTCTCCCGCCGCTTCTCCGTCGCCCCCATGATGGATTGGGACGACTAATTCCACAGGCCTTGTAACACGCGCCCTGTAGCGCACCTTAAAATTCCCCGTACCACTTTCGTACCACTCACCTCCTGATATCACCCTCGTCTGGTCGAAGAACAGTGTCCACACGGCCGCGCCACTGTGCCTGTCGCCAATGCCTGTCGTTCCAATACCAACATCCCCGTAAGCGCCAATAGCTGACGCTGTGTGAGTGAGGGTGCGGGCGCATGAACATAAAGGTCGTGACTACTGCGCAATGCAGCACGCGAGTTCAACAAGCGCGCCGCCCTAGGCACATCTCGCGTTTTCATGTTGACCCACGGGAAAGAGGTTAGGAGGGTTAGTTTTTTACTTGGCGCCCTGAAAGCTTTGTTTGTTATGGCTTTTCGAAGGGTTGGCAAGGTTAGCTTCTTGGTTAGGTCTGGTTATTTCCTAACCTTTATTAGTGTTAAATATTCAATATATTAATTCCTTTAAAAACAGGCACTTATAAATTACTAACCCTCAACCTAACCGGACTTAACCCATCAAAGTTAGGTCTCAAGCCCAACAAACACGGGCCTTCCAAGTCACCACACCCCCCTCAAAAAAAAACTAACCTTTTTCCCGAGGCGCCTACTGAATCCCGCTGTCTGGGCGTGCTTATAAGCGTTGCGAAAAACATCCACCTTCGCAGGGTTCCGCAGGTTTCTGCGCCTTCTGTAATGCCAAGCAAGCGCCCAGCCTGCGCCGTCGAGAGTGGTCCGCAGGGGCGCAGAAAAAACGACCCATTTAGCCCGCAGGCGAGGTGGGGGGACGACGGCGCGCGCCAGGTGCAAACCGCTCTACCCACTGCTGTAGCACGTCACTTCCCCGGCTCATGTGGCACGTCTCTACCCCTTGAACCTTCCTTCCCGCCTTCAGCCCTTGCCCCCTCCACTACAGCTCGTCGCCTCAAATCGCGTGTTGGGCAAACCTCGATTACTGTATGCACATACAGCACAAATTAAGCAGTCGCCCACATGACCCCTACAGAACTCAAACAGGCCTGGCTCGCAAAATGGCAAGGGATGCTGGACGACAACGTGTACCGCATGGGTCACCCCGAGGCACATAGAGCTAGTTGCCGGTGGGAGACCCGCGACATGCTGGAGGCAGGCGTAATTGATGAGCTGGAAAAATTCGAAATGGACGAGCAGGTTGATGCGGCTTACTGGCACGCCGTTGAAGAGCTGGCTACCGCCGCCGAGGGGTACATGTTTGGCGGTCAATACGATGTAGTGCATAGGGCCACATCAAAGTGCATTGGGCGGATAACTGCCAACACGTACTATTCAGCCTCTGGCCCAGGTGCGGATGGTTTTGACGGGAAGGTGGTTGGCGACAAGCCTGACCTGCGCTTGATATTTCGCTGTAACAAAGAAACCTGGGCAATAAATGGGCTGCTGCTTACCGCGTCATCCGGTGATCTGTACGATCTGATGCAGACCGGACAAGTTATAGATGGCAAGGTTTATCCGATCATCTGTGACGCTGACACCTATCGGGCATTGGTAGATTCTGCACAGGTCGCGTTGGAGGAACACAACTTCGAGGGATACCGGAAAGCCAGGCCTCTGCTCCGATCCGCCCGATTTGCCAGGTGCACGGATTGTCTGGATCACTTCGGGTGGCGGGAGGACTGCCTGAACTGCGCGGGCCAGGGCTTTATCCCGAAAGCCGGCAGTCAGCCCACGTCATTCGCTTAAGCAGCAATCGCCTCCTCGACCAATTCCCGCCATTTGCCGCAACCGATCACCTCACGTTCAAGCATGCTGTCAGCCAGCGCAAGGCGTGTGTCATACCGGTATTCCGGCGATCCATTTTCAAACTCCGCGTCATTGAGAAGCGCATACCACGCTTCCATCTCGTTGACTTGTTGTATATCGGTTGTCATGACGAATCTCCGGTACCGGTGTCTACTCGGTAGAGACCGGCCGGCGCGCGGCTGTTTATCAGGTCCGACGAGCGGGGAACAGGTATGTGTGGAAGGCTCTCGCAGTACAGTGGCATTCATGACTTTGTAGCGGCGCTGAGCATGCCCAACGCCCTGGTTAATTCCGTGGGGGATCGACCGCTTGAGCGATATAACGTCGCTCCTACGACCCAGGTTGCGCTTTTGCACCTGCAGGGCGACCTGCTCCACGCCGATCCGGTGCGCTGGGGCTGGAGACCGCATTGGGCAAAGGACCGAGCCGCGCCGATCAATGCCCGGGTGGAGAAAGTCGCTCATGGACCGTTCTTCCGCTCGATCTGGCCGCACCGCGCAATCGCGCCAATAGATAACTGGTTTGAATGGGTCGATGAAGGCGGGCCGAAAAAACAGCCTTACCTGATCCGTAGAAGGGATGGCGCGCCGGCGCTATGTGCATCCATCGGCCAACTACCTGACTCCGATGAGGGGCCAGGCGAGCATGACGGGTTCGTGATTATCACCGCCGACAGTGCGGGCGGCATGGTGGACATTCACGACAGAAGGCCGGTGGTGCTGACCCCGGACCTGGCCCGTGAATGGTTGGACCCGGCAACGCCCAAGGAGCGTGCCGAGCAGATGGTGTTGCACCAGGGCGAGCCGGCAGAGGCCTTTGAATGGTTTAAGGTCGACGTTGCGGTGGGCAACGTGAAGAACAACCAGGCCGGTTTAATCCAGCCCTTGAGTTAGAAAAGTCCGCCGAAGCCGTTGGGCTCCCAGTTCATGGTCACCAGCTCGCCGCTAACTGCGGCCTTCGCCTAGCGTTGATTGGCCGTGCTGTATCGAATATCCATTGTTTTGAAGTGAACCCACTCAAACATCCGCCTGATATCGGGGTGATCGTTGATGCTCACCATCACCTTGCCCTTGCAACGCCGCATGAAGTCGGCAATCCGCTCATGGTTTTCAAAGGGGAGTCCCGGTGTTTCATCAGGAAAAAAATTTTCGAGCACATCGCCGTCGAGGTCTAACCCCCCAAAAAATGCAGATGCAACGAAGCCGGCCCCACATACTGGCGGGCCGGCTCCGAGCTATTACTTGGACGCTGCTTTGTAGATCAGGACCAACAGGTATGTGGCTTTCAGCACATAGCAAGCTTGGACCAGTATCGCAGTTTCGATTATCAACATCGTCGAGAACTCCTCTTCCAGTGGATGAACCTGCGCCGTAGCCCAGGACCTCTGGTGGAAACCGAACTCCCCGACGGATCATCTGATCACCAAAAATCTTGTCAATTGAGTTGACATAGTGACTGTCCGTGTCTATTATTTGTTTGCGAAGACTAAATAACAGAGTGGGTTAATTCGCTCTACACACATTGATACCAGTATGACACTACATTTCATGTTTTGTCAACAGGCGGCCGCGCTATTTTCAATAAAGTCAATACCGCTTGTCGCTTAGCAAAAGAAGCCGCCCTTGAGGCGGCTTTTGTATTTCTGTCGCTGTTCTGGTCTCACTGCTGAGCCTGGACTTCATAGGCCAGGCTGGAGCACTCGCCGTGTTGGAGTGATTCAGCGTCGAGTGGGTGTTAGCGCACCAGCTCGTCGCCTCGTTTACTGCGCGGGGGTACTACTTTCCCCCCGTTGGAAGCTCAAATTCTTTGAAGCTGACAACCTCTTCACCCAGCCACTCGTTGACCTGGGCCAGCCTGGCCTGCAGCGGCTCCAGCTCGTTGACCGCCCAAACTTCAGCAGCCTCTCGCAACGACCCGAAACCGCCAGCGTTCTGCGGCACGATGCCCATCAATTGGGGTGGAATGCGCAACGCCGCGAGCAGATCGTCGCGGCTGATGTTCTTGATCGAGCTGAATTCATCCTTGGCAGCAACCTCGCTCACCGGGATGAGTTGGATGCCGTCTTTCTTCCCGGCCGGCGCGTACACGAACAGGTTGCGAAAGTTACCCGGCCCTTTCGAGTTCTTCAGTGCGGTGCGCAGTGAGTCGATGTCCTCTTCTTTCTGCGCCGCGTCGGTCATATACAGGATGAATCCGGCGTGACTGCCGTTGTTGTAATACTTGCGACGGAATAGCGTGGCGCTCTCGTTGAGCAACGCGCTCTGCAGCGCTGCCAGCCACTCCGGCAACCCATAAATCTCTTGGTTGATATCGGCCTCACGTAGGTGGCAAATCGAACCTGGCGCAAACTCGTGCTCATCCTTCCAGCCGCGCACCTGGTAATAGGTTTCCATGTCGACGCCTCGACGCATGTACTTCGCCAACGGCGGCAGCAAGCCCATGGTGTTGCGCAGCATGTTGTTGCGCTTTTCCAGGTAACAGTTGCCGCACCAGAGCCAGTCCAGGGCGAACTGCTCAAAGGCCTGACGGCTCAGCAGCCGGTGAGGAACGAACGTGCGGGCCAGCATGTTGCGCTTGAAGTTGAGGCCGGACTGCAGGTACACACTGGCGCGAGTCGTCTTGGCTAACCCATCCATGGACATGGGTGTTTCGAACCAACGCCCATTGGCCCAGCACTCCAGGTAGTCGAGGATCTCCCTGCTATCGAGCACGGGCGCCGGATCACCGAAGGTGAATGCCTCGACCGGGCCGGATTCAGCGGTTAGCACGTCCCCCTCAATGGGTTGCTGAACGGTGCTCAGTTGGGTTTCGCGCTTACGTCTGCTCATCAGTAGGACTCCATAAATCCGGTATTCGCCGTGGTCTGCCCTTCAAGAGGCTCGTTATGCAGGGCGTGGAAGGTCGCCCACGCCAAGTCGGCATGGCCTGTCTCGTCGGTGCGACCGGCCGTATAGGTGAACTGGCGCCCGGAGGCGGTGACTGTTTTGCGAATAGCCATCAACGACTGCGCCATATCCGTCCAACCGGCATCAAACTCCAGACGGCCGTTCTTGATGACGTCGTACGCCTTCAGCACCAGGCGCGTCTTGACCTCGGGCGAATAGCTGAACGTGGTGATATTCGGGAAGAATTGCTTCACCAGCTGGGCCACACCAGATACCATACCCGTGATGTCGATACCGATGTAGGTCACCCAGTAGCGCCTGGTGACCTGGCGGATCGACTCGGCCTGGGCGGCGAAGTCCATCCCCCGGAATTGGTGTCTTTCCAGCACCCGGAACTTGCCGCCGGGAACCGTCGGTGGAGCAATTACCACCAATGCAGCGCTGTCGCCGTTCTCAGCTGGGTCATAGCCCACCCAAACCTGGCGATCTCCAAACGGACGCGCGGCAAACGGTTTGTAGTCCTCGGCCCATAGATCCCAGCTGTCCACCATGCAAGGCTGCAGCATCGCAAGCGGGAAAATGCTCGCCCCGTCGTCGATGAACTGGCACATCAGCAGGTTCTGAAAAGCTTCGGCATCGTATTCCTGGCGCAGCTCGTCCAAGTCGAACAAGTCGCAGCCACGGTCCTCAGCGTCCAGAATGGTGACGATCTGCCGCCACACCCGGTCTTCACACAGCCGGCCCTGTTGCAGAACATCATGAGAGACGTCGATTTTGACCCGTTGCGCCGCCGGTTTGCCTTTGTTGAACCGCTCACCGGTCCAGAACGTATAGGCCTCATGGGCCATGCTGGAAGGCGTCGAAAAGTACGTTCGGCGGTATTGCTTCTGCATCGCCATGCCGCTGGCGACCTTGTTGAGTTCCTTGAACTTGAAAGTCCAAAAGAATTCGTCGAAGTAGAAGTTGCCGTGATAGCCCTGGGCCGTCCGCGCGTTGGTACCCAGGAAATGCAGCTCGGCGCCATTGCCCAGAATGATCGGATCGCCCGTCAGCTCAACACCGACCACCTCACGGGCAAAGGCCTGAATGTAGGCCTTGAAAATGTGCGCCTGGTTTTTCGAGGCTGACAGGAAAATCTGATTACGGCCTGTCGTCAGCGCATCGATCAGCGCTTCACGGGCGAAATAGTAGGTCGCGCCGATCTGCCGTGACTTGAGGATTGCGCGGGTTCGCTGATTGCCGGCTTTGTACCAATCCAACTGGTATCCGAAACAGCCGTCGATGAACGCTTCCGTCAGTTTTTCAATGTGTTCTTCGTCGAACTCGTTGCGTTTCGGCGCTTTTTTCGGTCCCTCGTTGCGCTTCGCCAGGTTCGGATTCAACTCGGTTTCGGTACCGCCGTCGTTGAAGCGCTGGATACGGGCTTGCCGCTCCAGTTGGCGGTGCAAGAGGTCAATTTCCTTGTAGTCGGACCCTGACTTCGGGTCTTTCAGGATCAGCTGCACCAGGCGGGCTTCGGTCGCCGCCTGGATACGCTCCAGCGGTGTCGCGCGGTCCCATTCGTCCCGCGCCTTCCAGCTGTGCAGCGTTTTTTCCTTCTCCCCGATCAACTCAGCGATCTCGCACACGCGATAGCCCTGCCAATACAGGTGCTTGGCGTGGCGGCGGTGATCGGTAGGTAGTTCGACGATGGCATTCATGGCGCAGATGCTGCCGCCCGCGCGCGAACAGTTCCCCCTCCGCCCCTTGTAGATCAACGATCTACAACAGCGCCTCGTTGCCCGTCGCGCCCGCGCTCAACAACATGCGCTCATCGCCAAGGCAGACTGCCACCGCACTGAGGGATTCACGCATGGCCGGCAAAACCGACAACCCAGCCAAGAAACAACGCTCCAAGTTCTTCCGCGTCGCCGTTGAAGGCGCCACCACCGATGGTCGTCAGATCGAGCGCCAATGGCTGGTCGACGCTGCCGAAACCTACAGCCAGAACACCTACGGTGCGCGGGTTTGGATTGAGCACATGCGCAGCTTGCTGCCGGATAGCCCTTTCCGCGCTTACGGCGATGTCGTCGCGCTGAAGACGGAAGAGGTGGAGATTGCCGGGGCCAAAAAATTGGCCTTGTTCGCGCAAATCGAACCGACCTCCGACCTGATCGCCATGAACAAAGCACGGCAGAAGCTGTACACCAGCATCGAGATTCGGCCGAAATTCGCCGACACCGGCCGCGCCTATTTGGATGGCATCGCCGTTACCGATACCCCGGCCAGCCTGGGCACCGAGATGCTGACGTTCAGCGCCCAACACCCGGACATGAACCCGCTGACCAGTCGCAAACGCGATCCCGGCAACCTCTTCTCCGAGGTCGTCGAGATTGAACTTGAATTCGAAGAAGTTGAGGACGAAAGCGGCAAAGTCGCAGGCCTGTTTAGCCGCGTTCTCGACCTACTCGGCAAGAGCAAGGACAAGGAAGGCAAGGACGCCGCTCTATTCACTGAACTCGGCGAGGCTGTTGAAGCCATGGCCGAGCATGTCGCCGGTCAGGGCGAAGCCTTTACCGCCGAAAAAGCCGCCCGCGAAAAGCTGCAGACCGCTCACGAAAAGCTGTCTGCCGACTTCACGGCGTTGGTTCAACAGCTCGAAAAAACCCCGGACACCACCGGCCAGAAACCGCAGTACTCCGTTCGCCCGCCGGCTACGGGTGGTGACGGCGCACTCGTCACCGACTGCTAATCCAGATCACGGACAACACCCAGCCAAGGAACATCGGAGAAAACCATGCGTAACGATACTCGCGTTCTTTTCAACGCTTACCTGCAACAACTCGCCCAACTGCACGGCGTGAGCGACGTCACCACAAAATTCACAGCCGCTCCATCCGTTGCACAGACGTTGGAAACCCGGATGCAGGAGTCGAGCGCGTTTCTCAGCTCGATCAACGTCTACGGCGTGGCTGAGCAGTCGGGCGAAAAAATCGGCATCGGTATCGACGGTACTATTGCCGGCACCACCGATACCACCCAGCAAGACCGCGAGCCACGCGATCCTACCGGTCTCGACAACCGTGGGTACACTTGCACCCAAACCAACTTCGATACGGGCCTGCGCTACCAGAAGCTGGATCAATGGGCCAAGTTCAAAGACTTCCAGGCGCGTATCCGTGACGCCATCATCCGGGCCCAGGCGCTCAACCGGATCATGATCGGCTGGAACGGTACCAGCCGTGCGGCGACCTCCAAACCGGACATCAACAAGCTGCTGCAGGACGTCAACGTCGGATGGCTGCAAAAGATGCGCTTGGAAAATCCGCAGCGCGTTATGAAAGAAGTGGTCGATGGCAGCGGCAAGATTCAGATCGGCGCGGGCAAGGACTTTGAAAACATCGACGCCCTGGTCGTCAGCATGGTCAACGAGTTCATCGAGCCCTGGTACCAGGAAGACACTGACCTGGTGGTGATCTGCGGACGGCACCTGCTGGCCGACAAGTACTTCCCGATCATCAACAAGACCCAAGCGCCGACCGAAATGCTCGCGGCCGATATCGTCACCAGCCAGAAGCGCCTCGGCAACCTGCCGGCGGTGCGAGTACCTCACTTCCCCCCGAACGGCCTGCTGGTTACCCGCCTCGACAACCTGTCGATCTATTGGCAGGAAGGCACCCGCCGCCGCACGGTGGTGGATAACGCCAAACGCGACCGTATCGAAAACTACGAGTCGGTCAACGAAAGCTATGTGATTGAAGACCTGGGCTGCGCAGCCATGGCCGAAAACATCACCCTGAGCTAAGGCGAGCAACCATGACCAATCCTTGCCGTCGTCACTTCCAGCGCGTCACAGCAGCCGTCGAAGCAGCCGCTGTGGCCGGCCCAGCCATGACCATGGAAGGTTCCACTGTTTACGAACTGCACCTGGCGAAGCTCCAGCAGGACTACTTGCGCCTGAAACAGGTGCAGTCCACCGAGGGCAAAGCAGAGCTGAAAAAGCAACTGCTGCCCGAATACGTCCCATACGTGGAAGGCGTGCTGGCAGGCGGCAAAGGCGCGCAGGACCAGGTGCTAACCACTTTGATGGTTTGGCGAATGGATGCCGGCGACTTTGCCGGCGCCCTGGACATTGCCGAGTACGTCATACAGCACGCCTTGCTCATGCCTGACCGCTTCGAACGCACTACCGGCACCATCGTTGCCGAAGAAATTGCCGAAGTCGCCCTGAAGGCGCAGAAGGCCGGTGGCACGTTCGACGTGAAGCTGCTGCTGCGCACTGAGCAAATCGCGGGTGAGGAAGACATGCCCGACCAGGCTAAAGCCAAGCTGCATCTGGCCTTGGGCAAAGCGTTCGCAGAGATGGTTTCGGACGACGACACATCGGAAAGCAAGGTAGCCGCCCTGTGTCACTTGGAGTCCTCGAAAAAATATCTGTCCCGTGCCATCGAGCTGAACACCAACTGCGGTGGCAAGAAGGATTTGGAGCGCGTCGAGCGTCTCCTCAAAAAATACGCTGCTCCGGCAGCTGACTGAGCGTCCCCACGCACCCCGCCGGCTCGGGGCAGATCGGCCAGGCCGCTCCTCCTGAACGTGAAGCCCCGACCACCGGCGATCTATTTTTGAGTGCAGTCTCATGAGCGCATTTGTAGCCAGCGGCACCGTCGCCAGCGGCCACATCAACACTGACCCGTTCTGGCCGTCGATTGACCTGGATAGCCTGCGCGCCACCCTGCGCATCGATTCCAGCGTCACCCCGGCCCGCTTGGAAACCGCCGTGATCTCTGCCGCTATCAACCTCAACCGCGAGCTGAGTGACTGGCGAGCAGCTCAACAGGCAGCTGGTTACGCCACGCTGGACGCCGTACCAGGTGATCGGATCAAAGACGTATCGGTAAAGGCTCACCTCTACCGTCGCGCAATCGAGGCCGGTACCGGCGCCGAGGTCTGCGAGCGCTTTCGCGACTACAGCGCCACCAACACCGGCAACAACAAGGCCGAAGAGGTCGCACCTACCATCAATGACTACCGCCGCGATCTGCGTTGGGCGGTGCGTGACTTTCTCGGGAAAAGCCGCACCACCGTGGAGCTTATCTGATGGCCGTCGCCGTCCGCGCCAATCAAAACGACACCGTCGACGCCCTGTGCTGGCGGTATTACGGCCGAACCGCGGGCGTTACCGAAGCGGTGCTGCAGGCGAACCCCGGCCTGGCCGACTACGGCCCCGTCCTGCCACAAGGCCTAGTAATCAACATGCCCGAAGCCCAAACCAGCGCGCCCCAACGGCAGATGGTGAACCTATGGGACTGACCCACTGCTACCAAGGAAACCCACACCATGGCTGATCCGACTTCCAGCGTTGTGTCCGGCCTGCTCATTGGCTTGGGCCTGGCGAGCGTCACGCCAGTCATCGACGACGGGGCGCTGTTCGGCGCCATCCTCGGCGCTTGGCTGGTCACCAGCACCAAGCGCGACCTTAAGGTCTGGCAGCGCCTGGGCTCTCTGTTCCTTTCGGCCGGGGTGGGCTACCTGTTCGCGCCCATGGCCTTGCAAGCAATCCCGTTCATCACCAGCGGCGGTAGCGCCTTTATCTGCGCCCTGGTGGTCATCCCGATCAGCATCAAACTGATGGTTTGGGTGGAAAAGGCGGATATCTGGGACATCTGGCGTCGAATCCGAGGGGGTGCCTGATATGCCGAACATCGAACTCGCCGTGCAGCTGATCGCGGCAATCGCCTACCTGCTGAGCGCCCTGCGCCTGGCCTGCTACACCCGAGGTGATGCGCGGTACCGGCGCAGCATCTCCCTGCTGGCAAGCCTATTTGGCTCCGTGTTGTGCATCTGCGGTCTGGAAATCCTGCTGAACCGCCAGCCAACAAGCATCGGCCAAGCCGCTTCCATCGCGCTGCTCTGCATCCTGATTTTCCGTTCACGCGGCAACGTCGCCGCCCTGCTGAGGCCCAGCGCATGACCACCACCCTTCGCCACGGCGACCGCTCGCAGGCTGTGCTTATCCTGCAAAAGAACCTCAACAGGCACGGCGCCAACCTGGTGCCAGACGGCCACTACGGTGATGCAACCGAGGCCGCAGTGCGCGCGTACCAGGTGAAAGTGGGCCTGGTAGCCGATGGCGTGGCGGGCGACAAGACCCAAGCCAGCCTGGCCGGCGGCGACTGTGCCCAACTGCTGCGCAACCACGACCTGATAGCCGCAGCTGAACGCCTGGGCGTGCCACTGGCAAGCATCTACGCGGTCAACGAAGTGGAATCCAAGGGCAAAGGCTTCCTCGACAACGGCAAGCCCGTGATCCTGTTCGAACGGCACATCATGTACCGACAGCTCGCGAAGGTTCGACGCGTCGGTGATGACCCGGCGGAGATCAAGCGCCATGCCGACGAACTGGCCGCGACCAACCCGGCCCTGGTCAACCCGAAGGCCGGTGGCTATATCGGTGGTACTGCCGAGCACCAGCGCCTGACCATGGCCCGTCTGATCGATGACACGGCCGCACTTGAATCGGCGTCCTGGGGTGCGTTCCAAATCATGGGCTTTCACTGGCAGCGCCTCGGCTACGCCAGCGTGCAAGACTTCGTGGCAGCGATGAGTGCCGGCGAATCGCAGCAGTTCGACGCCTTCACCCGCTTCATTGAAACAGACCCGGTACTGCACAAGGCCCTGAAGGCCCGCAAGTGGGCCGAATTCGCCCGCCTCTACAACGGGCCGGACTACCTACGAAATCTCTACGACACCAAGCTCCAGCGCGCCTACGAACGGCACGCCAGCTGCGAATGTGGGCAGGGGGTGGCGGCATGATCGACTTCAAGGCGGTTCAGAAACTGCGGGTGCAGGACGGTGACCTGGTGGTGGTACCAGAATCGACCGAAGAGGACGACATGGTGCGGCTGGCCGAGTGCATCCAATTGATGAACAACGCGAGAGCAGTGATCGTGCGCGGCCCGATCAAGCAGCTCGACACCGCTGCCATGAACAAACTTGGCTGGTACCGGGCGTGAGCGCGTTGCGCCAGGCGCTTTACGGCATGGCGCTGTTCGGTGCCCTGGCGCTGTTCATATGGGTCCAACAGCAACGCATCGATGTCGCCAAAGGCCAAGCCGCGCGGGCAAATAATGCAGCCCTAACAGCTCGCGCAGACGCTAACCGCAACCTGGCGACCGTCCACACTCTCACCACCACCCTGCAGCAGGAACGCGAAAGCCAGTCGGATCTGCGCGCCCAGCAGGACCAACTGCGCCAGGCCCTGGCAAAGCGCGCGCGTACCATAGAGGAACTGAAACGTGAGAACGACGAACTACGCAACTGGGCTATTCAGCCTCTGCCTGACGCTGCTCGTCGGCTGCGCGAGCGCCCCACCATCACCGGCGCCGCAGCTTACCGTGACTGGCTGTCCGGCCGTGGTGCCGTGCCAACTGCCAGCGACAAGCCCAGCCAATAACGGTGACCTGCTCACCGACGAAGACCGCGCCGAAGCCGCCTGGGCCGATTGCGCCGCCCAGGTCGACATGGTCTACAAACACCAGCAGGCACATCCATGAACAAGCCCGAAAGCCTGCGCGCTCACCTGTTAGCCACCGTGGCCGAGTTCCAGAACAACCCCGACCTGTTGCTGATCTTCATTGACAACGGCAAGGTCTGCTGCACTGCTGCTGCAAGCCTTTCCTTTGAATACAGCTACGACCTACAGATAATCATGACTGCCTTCGCGGGGCATCCCGACAGTGTGATGCTGCCGGTGCTGGGATGGATCAGCATCAACCAACCGGAGCTGCTCGAGAACTACGCGAAGGCGCAGAACGGCATCCAGTTCGAAGCGGATATTCTCGATAAGGACAAGGTAGACCTCAGTCTGACGCTACATTTGACCGAGCGGGTGGTCGTTGGCAGGGACGCGCAAGGCAACACGACCGTGAAGCATGCCGGCGAGCCGCAACGAGTGGCGGGTTATCTCGATCCGAACTGGGTGCCTGGCTCTCAGGGTAACGCCAGCGAATGGATGGTTCCCGATGACAAATAAGCTGGAAGCGCTGGAGACCTGGGCGTCCGTCTTGCTGGAGCAGCTCCAACCAGGCGCCCGCAATCAACTCGCCCGCTCCATCGGCCAGGAACTGCGGCGCAGCCAGCAAAAGCGGGTGCTGACACAGCAAAACCCGGATGGCAGCAAGTTCGCACCTCGGAAAAAGCGGGACTTGCGCGGCAAGCAGGGCCGTATTCGGCGTAAGGTTGAGATGTTCAAAAAGCTACGCACCGCGACCTACATGAAAGCCCTAGGCGACAGCAACTCCGTGACCGTGGGTTTCACCGGGCGCATTGCCCGGATCGCTAGGGTTCACCAGTACGGTCTGAAAGACCGAGCGGAGCGCGGAGCGCCCGAGGTCCGGTATGAACAGCGTGAAGTGCTGGGCTTCACAGAGCAAGACCTCGATTTAATTCGAGACGCGCTGATAACTCATTTAAGATTATGACCTAATAGCTCAAGCGATACTATCCGACGTACAAATGACCGGGATCGATTTTATCTTTGTACACCTGATGCAACGAAATTAGGTAAGCCAACCCTGCCCCAGTAATCTCATAGCTCACTTTAATATATTGCTCTTGCTTTTGAGCCGCAATGTTTATAGTTTTGGTAGCCAGTTCAATTTTCCGCTTTGCAATTCTTTGGCTTACCAATATATCCCCCAAGGAATTCTCAAGAACATTTTGGTTATGATAGCTATGCACAAAGAAATGAATATTTAAAGTTTGCATATCATTGGTATACCTCACCTGATCCTCAAACTGCGGATACTTCATCTCTTCTTTCACTAAACGACGGAAAATACCACCAAGAATTTTTGCTTTTTCTTCCGACTCGGCCCTTTCAATAAGCTCAAGCAACACATTAACAAACTGTTCTTTTTTATCCTCCTTTTCAAGGGTCTCTGAAAACTCCGACCACTCTTCACTTGAAAAACTTCCGGCTGACTCAACAAACGCTTCTACCTTATTCCGAAACTTACCCTCTTTAAACTGGAGATATGTTTTTATTGTTGCAACCCCCGTCGACACCACGGGAATCTGCTTTAACACTTCATTTTCAATACATGCGTCCAATAGAGTTTCCGCGTAATCTGCCAGCGGTATATTTTTCACGGCCCCTGTCGCTCGTGAAATTAATCCTTTCTTAGTGCTGGTCATAAGTGCTCCTTTGGGGGTGAGGTAACAATCGAGTTTCGAGTATAGGTCGAGACATTGTCTTCGCTGATAAAAAAACCAACCTGTAAAGGCCGCCAATACAACCTATGGCGGCTGCACTCGCACGCGCGTGGCGCCACCATAGGCGCCATGAACGACTTCGCCGCCCTCGCCCGCATGCTCGAAAACCTCATCCGCTTCGGCGTCATCGCCGCTGTGCAGATGGAGCCCCCGCGCGTGCAGGTAACAACCGGAACGCTGACCACCGCTTGGCTACCATGGCTCGCGCTGCGCGCCGGGGCCGACCGCGAGTGGGACCCGCCCAGCCTGGGCGAGCAAGTGATGCTATTCAGCCCATCCGGCCAGCTCGCCAACGGCATCGTCGTGACGGGCGTGTATAGCGACCACATCCCGGCCAACGGCAACCGCCCAGGCCTGCACCGTCGTACCTACGCCGACGGCACGGTGATCGAATACGACAGTGCGGCCCACCACCTCAACGCCACGCTGGTCGACGGCGGCACAACCAACCTGATCAGCAAGGGCGGCATCAACCTGGTCGGCGACATCACGCACCAGGGCGACTACATCCAAACCGGGAATCAGACCGTCACCGGCCGGGTTGACGTGTCGATTGACGTGGTCGCGGCGGGCGTCAGC
>Ga0265797_10005175_pt1 | contig 19259 bp, 14 predicted proteins | sample P2T30metagenome_FD_192433 | JGI IMG/M metagenome (GOLD analysis project Ga0265797, IMG submission 192433) | Plant litter microbial communities from East Loma Ridge, Irvine, California - P2 T30 | ecosystem: Environmental > Terrestrial > Plant litter > Unclassified | place: USA: California... | reverse complement strand
CCCTAGCACCCGCGGCACGCGCGGCACCCGCAGCACCAGCGGCACCAGCACCCGCAGCACCCGCAGCACCCACGGCACCAGCACCCGCAGCACCCGCAGCACCAGCACCAGCACCGACGAGCTCGCGCCCGTCCCCGTCGCGCTCGTCCCCGGTGGCGGTGCCGCCCGGGTGCTCGCGTTCGAGCTTCGCGCCCTCCACGTCGACGTCGGGCAGGATCCGGTCGAGCCAGCGCGGCAGCCACCAGGCGGAGCGGCCGAGCAGGTGCATGACGGCGGGGATGAGCAGCAGGCGGACGACGAACGCGTCGACGAGCACGCCGAACGCGAGGCCGAAGCCGAGCGACTGGATGATGATGTCGTGCGAGAAGATGAACCCGCCGAAGACGCTGATCATGATGATCGCGGCCGCGACGACGACGGTGCGTCCGGCGTGGACGCCGCGCTGGACGGCGACCTTCGCGGGTGCCCCGTGGGCGTACGCCTCGCGCATGCCGGACACGAGGAACAGCTGGTAGTCCATGGCGAGCCCGAAGAGGATCCCGACGAGCAGGATCGGCAGGAAGCTCAGCACGGGCCCGGGGTCGTGCACGCCGAAGACGCCGCTCAGCCAGCCGAACTGGTAGATCGCGGTGACGCCGCCGAACGCGGCGAGCACGCTGAGCACGAATCCGAGGGTCGCGGTGAGCGGCACGAGGATCGAGCGGAACACGAGCACGAGGATCAGCAGTGACAGGCCGACCACGACGACGAGGTAGAGCGGCAGGACGGCGCCGAGCTTCTCGCTGATGTCGATGTTGGCGCTGGCGGTGCCGGCGACGCCCAGGGTGACGTCGCCGCCCTCGCCGTCGAGCGTGGTGTCGCGCAGCGTGTTGACGAGCTGCTCGGTGGACTCGGCGGTGGGGCCTTCCTCGGGCAGCACCTGGAAGGCGAGCAGGGTGTCGTCGTCGGAGGCGCCGATCGGGGCGACGGCGGCCACGTCGGGGACGTCGCCGATCGCCTGGCCGATGCGGGCCTGCTCGCTGACGAGGTCGTCCTCGGAGACGGCCTGCGGCAGGTCGGCGACGACGACGAGCGGGCCGTTGGCACCCTCGCCGAAGGCGTCGTCGGTGAGCTGGTAGGCCTTGTACTGGGTGGAGTCGACGGGCTGCGACGACGCGGCGGGCAGGCCGAGGCGCATGGACAGCGCGGGCAGGGCGACGACGAGCAGCACGGCGAGCCCGGCGACGAGGGTGACGACGGCTCGCACGGTCGACATGGGCTTCGTGGGGACGCGGACGGCTCCCGTGCGGCCCACCTGCGCTCGGGCCTTCTTGGGCAGCAGGCGCATCCCGACGAGGCGGAGCAGCGCCGGGGTGAGGGTCACGGCGACGAGGATCGCGACGGCGACGCAGACGGCGGCGACGGTGCCCATGAGGCCGAGGAAGGGGATGCCGGTGACGTTGAGCGCGAGGAGCGCGATGATCACCGTGGTGCCGGCGAAGACGACCGCGTTGCCGGAGGTGCCGTTGGCGAGCCCGATGGACTCGTGCAGGTCGGCGCCGGCCTTCAGCTGGTTGCGGTGCCGGTTCAGGATGAACAGCGAGTAGTCGATGCCGACGGCGAGGCCGAGCATGACGCCGAGCACGGGGGTGACGCTGAGCATGTCGACGACGCCCGAGAGCGACAGCGAGCCGGCGACGCCGACGCCGACGCCTATGAGGGCGTTGACGAGGGGCAGGCCCGCGCCGATGAGGGTGCCGAGCATGACGAAGAGGGTGATGGCGGCGATGACGACGCCGACGACCTCGCCGGGGCCGAGGATGCTCGGGATGCTCTGCGTGATGTCCTGCGAGAACTCGACCTCGACCCCGTCGACGGGCGACGCCTCGACGGCGTCGACGACGGCGGTCTTGGTCTCGGGGGTGACGTCGAAGGTGCCGGCGTCGAACTGCACGGTGCCGAGGGCGGTGCTGTCGTCGGTGGACACCTGGCGGATGTTCTCGGCGAGGTCGAGCAGGGTGCGCGCGTCCTCGGTGGTGGCGGCGTTCGCCTCGAGCTCGGCGCGGCCGTCCTCGAGCTGCGTGGCCTGCTCGTCGAGCTGCGCCTGGCCCTGGTCGATCTGCGCCTGCTGGGCGTCGAGCTGGGCCTGGGCGGCGGCGAGCTGACCGGCGGCCTCGGCCTGGGCGCGGGCGTCGTCGAGCTGCTGCTGGCCGGCGTCGAGCTGCGCCTGTGCGTCGTCGAGCTGCGCCTGGCCCTGTTCGAGCTGGGTGCGTCCGTCGGCGATCTGCTGTTCGCCGGCGGTGAGCTGCGCCTCCTGGTCGGCGAGCTGCTGCTGCGTGGCGAATGGGTCGACCGCGCCCTTGACGCCGTCGACGTCGTCGGGCAGGGAGGCGAGCAGGTCGCCGATCTCGGTCTTCTGCTCGTCGGTGAACGCGGAGCCGTCCTCGGTGTGGAAGACGATGGTGCCCGACCCGCCGCTGGCGGCGGGGAAGCCGTCGGCGAGCTGGTCCTGGACCTCTTCGGTGGCGGTGCCGGGGATGGTGACCTGGCTGGTCAGGGTCCCGCCGAGGGTGAGGAAGGCACCGACGGCGAGGCCTAGCAGCACCAGCCAGGTGGCGATGACGAGCCAGGCTCGGCGGGCGGCGGCCCGTCCGAGTCGGTAGAGCAGAGAGGCCATGGTCCTGGGTTCCTCCGGTGACTGGTGGTGGTCGTGGTCGGTGGTGGAGGCGGCGTCGGCTCCGGGGGGAAGGTGCGGGGGTCAGGCGGTGCGGGGGTCAGGGGGTGCGGGGTCAGGCGGTGCGGGGGCCGGAGGCGCCGGTCGCGTCGCCCGCGGAGCTCGCGCCGGTCGTGGTCGCGCCGGTCGTCGCCCCGGTCGCCAGGGTCGTCGCCCCGGGGCCCCAGCCGCGTTCGGTGGTGCGCAGGAGGCGGTCGAGCAGGGCGTCCCATCGTGCCCGCGAGGCGTCGTCGAGGGCCGCCCCGGTCTCGTCGACCCAGTGCCCGGCGACGAGCGCGGTGCCGTGCAGCAGGGACGAGACGAGCATCTCGACCTCGAACCGGTCGACGTCGGCGTCCCGGTCACGGACGGCGTCGACGAGTCGTGCGGAGACGCGGGCGAAGACGTCCTGGACGATGCGCTCGCCGTGGGCGTCGCCGTCGGTGAGCTCGTCGAGGCCGTGGTAGAGGTAGGCGACGGCGGGCGGCAGGTCGGTGGAGCGGAGCGCGCCGGCGACGTCGGCGAAGAGGCTCGCGGGGCTTCCGTCGCCGCCGGGCGTGGTGCCGACCCTGGCCTGGAAGGTCTCGATGACGACGGCGAGCTCGCGCGTGCAGGCGGTGACGACGACGTCGTCGAGGCTGGTGAAGTGGTTGAAGACGGTGCGGCGGGAGACGTCGGCGCGGGCGGCGAGCTCATCGACGCTGAAGCGCGACGACCGTCGTTCGCGGATGAGCGCGTCCGCGGCGTCGACGATGGCCGTCCGGTGCCGCTCCTTGAGGGCGGCGCGGCGGTCCACGGGGCGCAGGGGCACGGTCACCCGGTTACACTAAGTGCATCGACGCACCCGGTGCACGCCCAGCGACCCGATTGCCAGCGAACCGTCGGGTAGCACGACGTTCGTCCAGGGGACACCCGCTGCGGGCGCGGGATCGCGCGTGGTAGACAGGGTCCCGCACCACCGGCACCCGGGCCGCGCGTGGTCGCGACAGCAGCACGGGTAACAGCAGCAGCAGCAGGGGGAGGTGGTCCGGTGACCGACCAGCGAGAGACCCCTGCGCTCGAGCCCCGCGAACTGGCCAGCCGCCTCGCGATCCTCCTCGACCACGTCGAGGCCGTCCGCGGCAGCAGCCTCACCTTCACCGACATCAGCCGCCACCTCGAGGCCCGCGGCGTCCCCCTCTCGCGCGCCCGGTGGTCGTACATGCTGAGCGGCGACAGCTGGCGCGTGCGCGACCCCGAGCTGTTCGACGCCCTCGCCGAGCTGTTCGAGGTGCCGGTCGGCTACCTCACCGGCGAGTCCGAGCTGCCCGAGGACGTCGCCGCCGAGATGCACCTCGTGCGCGCCCTGCGCCGGGCGCGCGTGCAGACGTTCGCCGCCCGCGCCCTCGGCGACGTCGACCCCGCCGCCTACGCCGCCATCGCCGCCTACCTCGACGGCGGTGCCGGAGGCGCGGGCACGGCCGACGAGGCCGCCCCGCCCCGCCCCTGACCCCGCGCACGACGACGGCGGCACCCGCGGTCGTTCACCCCGTGCCCCCGAAGAGGTGGACCCACGGGTCTGCACCGGTCGACGCGGTTCTCGTACGATGGGGTCCATGACCGGGCTCGACGCTGCTCTCCGGGCCCGCCGCGAGGGCGAGGCCCTCGCGCACGCGGCGTTCGAGCGCCTCACGCTGCCGGACGTCCCCACGGTCGACAGCATCGTCGACCACGTCGCCCGCCTGCGCGGGCGCCGGATCGTCGTCGAGCAGCTCCCCGGCCTGGCCGGCACGAGCACCTGCGGCTGGTGGCTGGCGCACGAGGACCGCGACGAGATCCTCATCGCGCCCCCGCAGTCGACGCGGCACCGCGACGCCGTCGTGCTGCACGAGGTGGGCCACCTCGTGCTCGACCTCACGGGCGTCGTCCCGGCCGGTCACGGTGACGTGGTCGAGCTCCCCCGGTCCCAGGGCGGCGGGGCCGTGCAGGCGCGGCGCTCCCACTTCGACGACGCCGTCGAGGTCGCCGCCGAGCTGCTGGCCGACACCTTCCACCGCGAGATCCGGCGCGGGCCGCGTGCCGCCTCCGGGTTCCTCCGCGTCTTCACGTGAGCGCCGTCGTGCTCGCGGCCCTCATGTGGGCCGTGGTGCTGAGCAGCGCCTTCCCGTTGCGCCGGGGACGTGACCGCTCGGTCCTCGTGGCCGCCGCGCTCATGGCGACGTCCTTCACGGTGACGGTGCCGGGCGTCTACCGCGCGATCGACGAGGTCACCGGGTGGCCGAACGTCGCCGACCTCGTCAAGCACACCCTGTTCGTGCTCGCCGTGACGGCCCTCTGGGCGGGCATCGGGACCGCCCTCGGCGTCCGCGCCGTGCCGCGGGCCGTCCTCCGGGTGGCGCCCGTCGTCGTCGTCGCCGCGCAGACGGCGGCGTTCCTCGCGATCGACCAGGGCGACGTCACGACCACCGCGTTCATGCCCGCCCACGGCGACCAGCCGGCCGCCGCGATCTACTCGATCGCGCACTTCGCGTACTTCGGCGCGGGCATGGCCGCCACCGGGACCGCCTGCCTGCGCTCGGGGCTCACGAGCATGCCGACGGCCCTCCGGGGCGGCGTCCTCGTGCTGCTCGCCGGGTGCGGGGCGAGCGTGGCCACGGCCGTCCTGCTCGTCGTGCGGGACCTCGTGCGGCTCGCCGGCGCGACGTCGACCGCCGACGCGCTCGAGCGTGCGTACGCGCCGATGCTGCTCGTCTCGGTCGTGCTCGTGGCCCTCGGCCTCGCGCTGCCGCGACTGCTCGCGGCGGCGGCCCGGAGGCGACTCGCCCGGGAGCTGCCCGGGCTCACCGAGAGGCTCGAGGGCCTGCGGTCGCGGGCGGTGGGGCGAGCCGCGTCGCAGCGGCTGCCGCGCGGGGCGGCCCTGCCGGGTGGGGGCGCGACGCCGCTCGACGCGTTGCACCGCCTGGTCGTCGAGGTGCGGGACGCCCTGTTCCTCGACCCGACGCTCGTCCCGACCGACGACGAGGGGAAGGCGCTCGAGAGGGCCGAACGCCTGGTCGGGCGGCTCGAACTGCTCTGACGCAGGCCGCTCCGCACGCGCCGGGGCCGGGTCGTCCGGCTCGGGAGCGGGGGCCTCCGGGAAAAGAAGAGGCCCCCGCGGAACAGGGAGCGTGGGGGGACGCATCACCTACCGCGGGGGCGCGGTCAGTTGGGGGGAACTGACGAGGACAACGATACGTCCGCGACTCCGGCCCCGGCAACAGTGGACATGTCCAACTTTGTGCCACCCGCGCCGTCGGCGCCAGAAATCGTACTGCGCACCCCGTCTAGACAGGGTGCGCAGTACGATTCCTGGCGCTGAGCGGGGGTGCGCGCAGGTGCCCAGCGGGGCCGGCAGGGTCGGCGGGGCCGGCAGGGCCTCAGCCGAGGCGGCGGCGGCGCACCACCAGCCAGGCGCCGAGGGCGAGCAGCAGCAGCGCCGCGGTGCCCACCACGCCGACCCACGGGTCGGCACCGGTCCAGGCCAGCCGGTCGGCGGCCGTGACCGTGCCCGCCCCACCCGACCCCGCGCCTCCGGCACCGGGGGCACCGGCACCGGGGGCACCGGCACCGGGCACACCAGCACCGGGCCCGCCGGCCCCCGGGTCCACGGCGAGCACGGTGAGCGTCGCCTCGGCGACCTGCCCCGCTCCCGCGAGGGTGACGCGGTGCGCCCCGGGCTCGAGGTCGGCCGGCACGACGAAGGCGAGCCAGCCCACCCCGGCGTCCGAGGCCTCGGTCGTCCCGATCGACCGCGGCTCCGAGAAGACGGTCCCTGCCAGCTCCTCGCCGGGCTCGAAGCCGGTGGCGCGCACGGTGACCGTGTCACCGGGCCGTGCGGTGGCCGGGTCGAGCGTCGCGGGGACGGTGACCGTGCCCGGGTCGGGCAGCTCCAGCTCGACGCCGAGCACGCTGGCCAGGCCCACGAGCGCCACGTCGGGCAGGCCCCGGGCGAGCGCGTTCTCCGCGTCGGCCGTCGTCGCCGACGCCCCGCCCGACGTGCCCGCCTCGGCGGTCCCGTCGACCACGGCGGCCTGGGCGAGGTCGCGGGCCAGCGACACGAGGTCGTCCGCGGCGGACGCCGTGGCCGTGTCGGTCCCGGTCAGCTGCGCGGCGGCCGAGAGCAGGAGGCGCAGGGCCGCCGGCACGTCGGCCAGCGTCCCGTCGTCGGCCCACACGTCGGCGTCGAGCACGTCCTGCACGGCGTCCCGGGCCGCCCCCGCCGGCAGCGCGGCGAGCACGCCCTCGAGCCGGTCGCGCGGCACGTCGGTGCGGAGGCCCCAGCCGTACGGGAACGCGGGGTCGTAGTCGTCGTCGCCCACGTTCACCGGCACCTGGTCGGCGCTGGCCGGCCAGCTCACCGGCAGGCGCCCCGCGAAGGGACGGTCGCCGAAGAGCACGTCCGCGACGCCGGCCCCCTCGGAACCGGGCAGCGACGAGGCGACCACGGCGTCCGCGACGTCGAGGACGTCGCCGAGCAGCTGCGGGCGACCCGAGACGACGAGCACCACGCACTCCAGCGCGCCGCACACCCGGTCGACGACGGCCTGGTCGCTCGCGGTGAGCGACAGGCTCGAGCCGTTGTTGCCCACGTCGCCCTGGCCCTCGGCGTAGGGACGCTCGCCGACGACGACCACGCCGACCTGGCCGGGCGTCGTCGGGGCCGACGCGTCCGGGCTCAGGGTGACCGACGCCTCCGGCGCCACCTGCGCGAGGCCCTCGGCGATGCTCGTGCCCGGGGTCGTGTCGCCCGACCCGCCCTGCCACGAGATCGTCCAGCCGCCCATCTGGCGCCCGAGGTCGTCGGCGCTCGAGCCGGCGACGTAGAGCGCGGCGTCCTTCGCGAGGGGCAGCACGCCGTCGTCCTGCAGCAGCACCTGCGACGCCCCCGCGGCCTCGCGGGCCACGGCGCGGTTCTCGGCCGAGCCGACGCCGTCGATGTTGGTGCGGTCGGCGAAGGGCTGCTCGAAGAGGTTCAGCTCCATCTTCTCGGTGAGGATCCGGCGCACGGCGTCGTCCACGCGTGACTCCGACACGGCGCCCGAGCGGACGCCCGCGACGATCGCGTCGACGAACTGGCCGTAGTTGTACGGCGCCATCGCCATGTCGAGGCCCGCGTTGACGCTGCGGACGCTCTTCTCGGCGTACGTGCCGCCGGGCAGCTTGTCGATGCCCTCCCAGTCGCTGATGAGGAACCCGTCGAAGCCGAGCTCGCCCTTGAGCAGGCGGGTGTTGAGGTCGGCGTTCTCGTGCATCCGCACCGGCCCGTCCCCGAGGTCGACCGCGGAGTACGAGGGCATGATCGTGCCCACGCCCGCCTCGATCGCCGGCAGGTACGGGTCGACGTGCAGCCGGGTGAACTCCGCGAGGTCGTCGGCGTAGGTGACGCCCTGGTCGATCGGGTAGGCGCCCGTGCCCACGACCGACTCGTCGTACGCCGTGCCGCCGTCGCCCGCCCAGTGCTTCGCCGTGGCGAGCACCTCGTCGGCGCCGCCGATGTCGGTGGGGTCGTCGCCCTGCAGGCCGACGACGCTCGGCGCCGCGAAGGTGCGCACCAGGTCGGGGTCCTCGCCGAAGGACTCGTAGCTGCGACCCCAGCGCTCGTCGCGCGAGACGCAGAGGCAGGGCGCGAAGGTCCACGGGATGCCCGTGGCGCGCACCTCCTGTGCCGTCACCTGCATGATGCGCTGCACGAGACCGGGGTCGCGGGCCGCACCGAGGCCGGTGTTGTGCGGGAAGATCGTCGCCCCCACCACGTTGCTGTGGCCGTGCACGGCGTCGACGCCGTAGATCATCGGGATCTGCAGCGGCGTCGAGAGCGCCTCGCGCTGGTAGCCGTCGACCATGTCCGCCCAGTCCACCGCCTGACCGCCCGCGGGGACGCTGCCGCCGCCCGAGAGGATCGAACCGAGGCCGTACCGGCTGATGTCGCTCGGCGAGGGCAGGCCGAGGCGCTCGGCCTGCGCCATCTGACCGACCTTCTCCTCGAGGCCCATGCGGCCCATCAGGTCGTCGACGCGCTCCGCGTCGGGCAGGCTCGGGTCGAGGTACGGCAGGTCGTGCGCCCCGACGACGACGCGGGGGCCGTCGCCGACCCGCGCGGTCGTGCTCGTGAGGTCGATCCGCAGCTGCCTGGACTCCGAGGGCCCCGCCGCGGGCAGGGTGTCGACGGCGACGACCTCGGTGGTGCCCGACGCGGTCCCGGCGGGGAACGTCACCGTGCCCGAGGCGGCCGTGTAGTCGGTGCCCGCGACGGCGGTGTCGTCGGCCGTGGCCCAGTCGACCGCGACGTCCTGCTCGAGCGCCGCGTCGCCCGTCGTGGTGAGCGTCAGCCCCACCTCGGCGCGCTGGCCGGCGTCGACGAGGGTCACGTCCTGCTGCGGGGCGACGACGACCGAGGAGGCGCTGGCCGGCGTGCCGTAGAGCTGGACGTCGTCGACGGCCCACCCGACGGCGGCCGGGGTGCCCGGCTGGAACGTGATCGCGTACCCGAACGCCGCCGTGAGGTCGAGCGTCTGGTTGTTCGTGCCGCCCGAGCCCGGCTGGTACCCGCCGAGGGTGAACGCCGAGAACGGCAGCTCGACGAGCTTCCAGCGGCTGGTGCTGCTGCCCCAGTTGTCCTTGAAGGTCGCGGCCCAGAGCTCGCTGGTCTCGCCGGTGCTGCCACCGGCGGGGTTCCCGTCCTTGATCTCGACCTTGAGGTCGGCCCCCGCCGTGGGCGAGGCCGGGTTGTTCGCCTGCGAGGCGTACCACCAGAAGCGGATGCCGCGGTAGCTCGACCAGTCCTGGCTCTCCGCCAGGTTGTGGCTGAACCCGCCGTAGCTGCCCGAAGGGATCAGGTAGTCGCCCGAGAGCACGCGGTTGTCGTCGCGACCGTCACGGGCGAGCGTCGTCACCGCGAGGCTCACGTCGACGGCGTCGGCGACGGGCCCGCCCCAGGTGAAGAAGCCGACCGGCTCGGTCGCGCTGCCGAGGGGCACGTCGCCCTCGAAGTCCTCGATCGTCGTCGCCCGCTCGACGAGCGCGACGTCGTCGAACAGCCAGCTGCCCGCGCCGAGGCCGGTGAGGGTCACCGCGAAGCCGGTGGACCGGCCCGGGTCGAACCTCTGGTCGCTCGCCGGGTCCGACTTGAGGCGCAGGTCGGCGAAGAACACGGTGACCTGGCGCCACTCGGCGGTGTCGTCGACGACGGTCGCCTCGAAGAGCGCCGACTGGCCGTTCTTGAGCTCGTAGCGCAGGGGCTGGCCCGAGCCGGTGCCGCGGAACCAGAACGAGAAGCCGTCCGCCGCCGACCAGTCGGTCTCGGGGGTGTCGTGTGTGAAGCCGAACCAGCTGCCGGCCTCGGCGGGGCCGGTGACGGTGGCCCGCAGGGCCTCGCCGCCGACCTCCGCGCCCGCGGCGTCCGTGCGCCCGGCGGGCACGGTGTCGAGCACCGGCGTCACCTCGGGGCCCGAGGCCCAGGTCGTGTACCCGGCGGGCACGCCGTCCTCGAAGGCGTCGAGCACGGTCACGGCGCCCTCGTTCGGCAGGTCGCCCGTGGGGGTGATCGTCACGGTCGTCGTCGCGCGCTGCCCGAGGACCGTGCCCGTGCTCGGGTCGAACAGCTCGAGCCCGACGGTCCGGCGTGGGCTGAGCGGACCCGTTGAGAGGGTCCGCAGCGTGACCGTCGCGGTGGTCTCTCCGGGGGCGAAGGTGACCACCTCGTCGACCGGCTCGTGGTCCGTGCCGGGCGTGGCCGTGCCTCCGGCCGTCCGCACGCCGACGGTCACCGGCTCGTCGGAGGGGCCGCTGAGGCCGAGGCCGACCTCGAGGGCGGCGCCCGCGCCGACCGTCGCGGTCGCGCGGTCGAACGAGACGGCGCGCTCGTCGGGGGTGCCGAAGACCTGCAGGGCGAAGGCCGAGTAGCCGTACCAGTGCGGGCGGGCGGGGTCCCAGTCGAACGAGGTGCGGTCGGTCATGACGACCCGCACCCAGCGCGCCGTCGTGCCCTCGGCGACGGCGAGCTCGTCGCGCTCGCCGTCGCCCTCGGTGACCGTCGCGACCGTGGTCCACGACGACTCGACGTCGGGCGAGGCAGCGGCGACCTCGACCGTGTAGCCGACCGCGAAGGCGTCCTCCCAGTCGATGGCGACCTCGTCGACCGCCGCCGTGCCGCCGAGGTCGACCTGCACGGTCGCGGCGAAGGGGACGTCCTCGTCGGGTCCGTTGCCGCTGGCCCAGCGGGTCGACGCATCGCCGTCGACGAGCGCCTCGGCGGGGAACGAGCCGTCCTGGTCGTCCTGCGACGCGGACGCGGTGGCGGTGCCGAACCGCGCCAGGTCGACGGGGGCCGCGACGGCGGGGAGGGCCGGCAGGCCGGTGGTGAGCAGGGCCGCGACCGCGACGGTGGCGGCGGCGGCGAGGCCGCGACGGCGGGACCCGCGCGTCGTCGAGCGGGCAGGGATGAGGGACACGGACACTCCTTCGTGCACGAGATCGCGCACGGCCGGTCGGCCCCCGAGCGGGGGTGCCAGGCGTGCGGTGCGCTCAGGGTAGGTCCACAGGGAGTTCGAGGGCAAGGCCCGGCGACGCCCGGTTGACAACGCTGTCGGTCACGTGAGGGACGCGGACCCACGTACCTCCCGGCCTCCCGGCGCCAGGAATCGTACTGGCCGCCACGTCTAGACGTGGCGGCCAGTACGATTCCTGGCGCGGAGCGGGGCCGGCTCGAGTGACCGCGTCGGGTGCCGGAGGCGCGACCCGCGTCAGGCGGTCCGGCGCACCTGCTTGAGGTACCGGTACACCGTCGGCTCCGACACCCGCAGGGCGTCGGCGGCCCGCGCCACCGCGCCCTTGAGCAGGAACACGCCCGCCCGGTCCAGCTCGCGGACGGCGACGACCTTCTCGTCGGGGGTCATCCGCTGCGGGTCCACGCCCTGCGCGTGGACGATGCGCGCCACGCCCTCGAGCGTGAGCTCGTCGACGCTCGTGCTGAGGCGCTCCGCGACCGCGGCGGGCGTGGCGGGGCGGGGCGCGCCTCCGGCCCCTGCGCCACGGTCGGTCGCGCCGTCGCCGGCGTCGTCGCGCCCGTCGGCGCCGGCGCGCTCGCCCTTGAGCGCCCCGGTGGTCGCGGTCATGGCCTCGAGCAGTTCGCGGGCGCGGACGAGCGGTTCGTCGTCGATGTTGACGCAGAGCATGCCGACGACGGCCCCCGCGGCGTCGCGGACGAAGAAGGTCGACGACCGGAACGTGCCGCCCGCGCTCGACTGCGCGAGGTAGTTGGTGAGGTGGTCGCGGTCGTCGTGCTCGTGGTTCTGCAGCACCTTGAGCACGAGGTCGGTGGCGGGCCCGCCGACGCTGCGCCCGCTGACGTGGCCGTTGGTGAGGGCGACGATGGAGCGTGAGAGGTCGCTGGTGTCGTGCAGCACGACCTCGGTGCGTGGGCCGAGCAGTTCGGCGAGGAACTCCATGAGCGGCAGGTAGGGCGCGAACTCGGGCCGCAGCGCGCGGGTCTCGTCGACGGTCGTCGTCGGGGTGGGTCGGGCCACGGTGCCTCCTGCGGTCGTGCGTCCGCGTCGATGATGCCCGGACGACGACGATGTTACAGGCTTGTGAAAAGTTCTCGTCACGGTGAGAATGTCTTCTCAGGACCGGTCGTTGCGCGCTACCGTCCGACGACCGACGACGTTCACGAAAGGCCCGACCATGATCCGACCCCGCTCCCGCGCCCTCCTCGGCGCCGCCGCCACGGGCCTCGCCCTCACCCTCGGCCTCACCGCCTGCGGCGGGCCCAGCGCCCCGCAGCCCGGCGACGCCCCCTCGGGCGACGCCTCCGGCAGCAGCAGCGACTCGCGCATCCCCGACACGAGCGGCATCCTCGACGCCGTACAGGAGGACGACGCGATCGCCGCGAAGCTGCCCGCCGCCATCGCCGACACCGGCACCCTCACCGTCGGCTCCAACGTGCAGTCGCCGCCGAACAACTTCTACGCCGCCGACGGCACCACGGTCGTCGGCAGCGACCACGACGTCGTCACCGCGATCGCCCGCGTGCTCGGCCTCGAGGTCGAGTACCAGAACCAGGACTTCGGCTCGCTCATCACCAGCCTGCAGTCCGGCCGCGTCGACGTCACCATCGCCGCCATGAACGACACCGGCGAGCGCCAGGAGGCCATCGACTTCGTCGACTACCTCACCTCGGGCATCACGATCATGGTGCAGAAGGGCAACCCCGCCGACATCACGGGGCCCGACGCGCTCTGCGGCAAGTCCGTCGCCGTCGTGACCGGCACCAGCCAGCAGGAGTTCGCCGAAGAGACGAGCGCCCAGTGCGAGTCCGACGGGAAGGACCCGGTCGAGGTCACCGTCACCGACAGCGACAGCCAGAACCAGACGCAGCTGCGCACCGGCCGCATCGACGCCATCGTCAACGACCTGCCCAGCGCCGTCTACATCAGCGAGACCACCCAGGACGGCGAGGCCTTCGAGGTCGTCCCCGGTGACGTCATCGACGGCGCCCCCTACGGCATCGGCGTGAACAAGGCGCAGCCCGAGCTGCGCGACGCGATCGCCGAGGCGCTCGACCACCTCATCGAGGACGGCACCTACGGCGAGATCCTCGACGCCTGGGGCATCGACTCCGGTGCCGTGGACGCGGCCGTCGTCAACGGGGGCCAGTAGTGGCGGTCGCGCCCGACGCGGCGACGCGCACCCGGCCGGAGGCGCGGCGCGAGCCGCTCCCGCAGGTCCCCCTCCGCCACTGGGGGCGCTGGGTCGGAGGCGGCGTCATCGTGCTGCTGCTCCTCGCCCTCGGCTACGGCGCCTCGCAGGGCGACATCGCCTGGGGCGACGTCCCCTACTACCTGATCTCGCCGATCATCCTGCAGGGCCTCGTGGGCACGATCGTGCTCGCCGTCGTCGCGCAGGTGTCGGCGATCCTCATCGGCATCGCGATCGCCCTGATGCGCATCTCGGCGAACCCCGTCGCCCGCGCCTTCGCGGCCGGGTACACGTGGATCTTCCGCGGGCTGCCCGTGCTGCTGCAGATCCTGCTCTGGTACAACCTGGCGCTGATCTTCCCGCGGCTGCAGCTCGGGATCCCGTTCACCGACGTGGTCTTCGTCGACCTCAGCACCAACGCCGTGATGACGACCTTCGTCGCCGCGTTCCTCGGCCTCGCCCTCAACGAGAGCGCGTACATGGCCGAGATCGTCCGCGCCGGGCTCAAGAGCGTCGACCGCGGCCAGGTCGAGGCCGCCCAGTCGATCGGCGAGACCCCCGCGCAGCGCATGGTGCGGATCGTGCTGCCCCAGGCGATGCGCGTCATCATCCCGCCCACGGGCAACGACTTCATCAACATGCTCAAGGGCACGGCGATGGCCAGCGTCATCGGCTACGTCGAGCTCATCCGGGCCGCGAACAACATCGCCTCGTTCAACCTGCAGGTGATGGAGACCCTCATCGCCGCCGCTGTCTGGTACATGGTCATCGTCAGCGTCGCCAGCGTCGGCCAGTTCTACCTCGAGCGCCACTTCGACCGGCAGGACCGCCGCCCCGGGGCCACCCCCGGCGCGCGTGCGCTCCGCCGCAGGGTCGCCGACGACCTCGGCCGCCCGCCCCTCGTGAGGAGGACCCCGTGACCCCCACCGACCCCACCACCACGACCCGAGGCGCCGCCGCGGGCGCCGGAGCCGACCCGACGACCGCCGGAGTCGCGGGCCGGGCCGGCGACGCGACTCCGGTGCTCGAGGCGGTCGGCGTCGGCAAGTCGTACGGGGACCACGTCGTCCTTCGCGACGTGTCACTCACCGTGCACGCCGGCGAGGTCGTCTGCATCATCGGCCCCTCGGGCGCCGGCAAGTCCACCTTCTTGCGCACCCTCAACCGGCTCGAGGCGCCCGACACCGGCGAGGTGTGGGTCGGCGGCGAGCCGATGGGGCACGAGCTGCGCGACGGCAGGCTGCACGAGCTGCCCGAGCGCAAGGTCGCGGCGCAACGGGCGCGGACGGCGATGGTGTTCCAGCACTTCAACCTGTTCCCGCACCTCACGGTGCTCGAGAACGTGCTCGAGGGGCCGGTCCGCGTGCAGAGGCGCAAGGCCGCCGAGGTGCGCGCCGAGGCCGTCGAGGTGCTCGCCCGCGTCGGGCTCGCCGACAAGGTCGACGCCTACCCGGGGCAGCTGTCCGGCGGACAGCGGCAGCGCGTCGCCATCGCGCGGGCCGTCGCCATGAAGCCCCTCTTCCTGCTCTTCGACGAGCCCACGAGCGCCCTCGACCCCGAGCTCGTCGGCGAGGTGCTGCGCGTCATGGGCGACCTCGCCCGCGACGGCATGACCATGCTCGTCGTCACCCACGAGATCCAGTTCGCCCGCGAGGTCGCCGACCGCGTCGTCTTCATGGCCGATGCCGGCATCGTCGAGGAGGGCCCCGTCGACCAGGTGCTCGTGGAGCCGCGCGAACCGCGGACCCGGCAGTTCCTGCAGCGGGTGCTCGGGTGACGGCGTCGCCGGAGGCGCTGGACCGCTACCTGGGCGCGTTCCAGGAGCCGGTGGGCTGGCTCGCCCACGGCAGCTATGGCCCGCCGTCGACGGACGTCGTCGAGCTCGTCTCGCGGACCGTCCTCGCGGCGTCGCTCGGCGCCGACGCCGCGACCCTGCACGCCGAGGACGACCGCGCCCGCGCCGCGGTGTCCCGCCTCTCGGGGTTCCCGCTCGAGGGCGTGTCGCTCGTGCCCAGCACCTCGCACGGCCTGCACGCCGTCGCGTTCGGCGTGCCCGGGGGCGAGGTCGTCGTCAGCCCCGACGAGTTCCCGGCGAACGCCTACGCGTGGTGGCGGGCCGAGGAGGCGGGCGTGCTCAGCGTCCGCCCCCTCGTCCGCCGCCCCGGCGAGGGCCCGGTCGTCGTCACGCCCGAGCGCGTGGCCGAGGCCCTCACCCCCGCGACGACGGCCGTCGCCGTGAGCGCCGTCGACTTCCGTACCGGGCACCGCGCCGACCTGGCGGGCCTCCGCGACGTCGTCGGCGACCGCCTGCTCGTCGTCGACGGCATCCAGGGCTTCGGCGTCGTCGACCAGGACTGGACCCACGCCGACGCGCTCGTCGTCGGCGGCCAGAAGTGGCTGCGGGCCGGCTGGGGCACCGGGTTCCTCGCCCTGTCCGCCCGTGGCCTGGACCGCCTCCGGCCCCTGCTCGGCGGCTGGACCGGCGTCGAGGGCGCCGGCCGCTACGACGGCGTCCCGCACGAGCCCCTGCCCGACGCCCGACGGTTCTCCGTCACCAACGGGGCGCCCTGGGCCTCCGGTGCCCTCGCCACCGCGCTCGAGCTCGTCGAGGACGTCGGCGTCGCGACCGTGCAGGGGCACGTCGAGCACCGCGTCGCCGACCTCGTCGCCCGCCTCGACGAGGCGGGCCGCACCGTCCTCTCGCCCCGCGACCCGCGCCTCCGGGCCGGCATCGTCGTCGTGGGCGTCCCCGACGGGCGCGCCCCCGAGCTGCACGCCCGCCTCGCCGAGGCGCAGGTCACCACGACCGTGCACGGCACCGACCGGCTGCGCCTCAGCGTGCACGCCACCACCACCCCCGCCGCGCTCGACGCGGCCCTCACGATCCTGGGAGGCACCCCGTGACCAGCAGCAGCACCACCAGCACCCCCGCCCGCGTCGTCCCCGAGGCGGTGCACAGCGACGACGCCCCCGCCGCGGTCGGCGCCTACTCGCAGGCCGTCCGTGCCGGAGACCTCGTCTTCGTGAGCGGGCAGCTGCCCCTCGACCCCGCCACGGGCGAGCTCGCCGGGCCGGACGTCCGCGACGAGGCGGTGCAGTCGCTGCGGAACGCCGCCGCCGTGCTCGCCGCGGCCGGCTCCGGCACCGACCGCGTCGTGAAGACGACCGTCCTGCTCACCGACATCGACGACTTCGCCGTGGTCGACGAGGCCTACGCCGAGGTCTTCTCGGGCGGGGTGCTGCCCGCCCGCGCCGCGTACGCCGTCGCCGCGCTGCCCAAGGGCGCCCGCGTCGAGGTCGAGCTGGTCGCCGTCGTCGCCTGACCCGGCCCCTCGCCCGCGCCCCCGCGCCCCTGCGTGCCTGCGTGCCTGCGTGCGTCCGTGCCTCCGTGCGCGTCCAGGTGCCGGGGCGTTGGCTGGTCGGACGATCCACGAGACGAAGGAGACCACCGTGGCAGAACGCGGCAGCACCACCACCGGACCCCGGCTCGACGACGAGCTGCGTCACGAGACGCAGGGCCTCGTCCAGGGCCAGGGCGGCACCGCCCACGTCGAGGAGGACCGGCAGCCCGAGTCGCTCCCCGACGACACCGACAGCCCCGAGGTGCAGGACGCCGCCGGCGTGACCGGCGACCTCGTCGACGACCGCGTCGACGCGCAGGCCGACGCGCCCCTCGCGGGCGACGTCGACGACACCCTCAGCGAAGGTGCCGCGGGCCCGACGGCGGACCCCGTCGTGCACAGCACCGGGTCGACCGGCGGCGGCACCGTGGGCGACGCCACGTCCTGACCCGCGCCCGACCCGACCGACGCCTCCGGCAGCCCGCCACGGGACGCCGGAGGCGTCGCTCGCGTCGGCCGGGCCGTCCGGGCGGAGCAGGCGGCCGCAGGTCCGGGTGGAGCAGGCGGCCCGGGCGGACGGGCGTTCGCCGGCCCCGGCTGGTGAGCGGCCCGGGCCGGGCCGGGCGTCAGCGGTAGTGCTGCTCGCCGCGGCGGGCGGCGTCGACGACGTCGCGGACCCGCGCGGCCCGCACCGCGGGCGTCTTGATGGCCCCCAGGCGGAAGAAGATGCGGAAGCGCTCGGTCTTGGTCAGCCCGGCCACGAACGCCGCGGCCACGGGGTCGGCGTCGAGGGCGGCCTGCAGGTCGGGCGGGGCGACGGCGTCCTTCTGCCGGTAGGCGGCGTCCCAGCGGCCGTCCGCCTTCGCGCGCTCGACCTCCGCCAGGCCCGCGGGGCGCATCCGGCCCTCGGCGGTGAGTCGCGCCACGTGCTCGCGGTTCACCTGCGACCAGGTGCTGCGCGGCCGCCGCGGCTGGAACGCCGTGAGCGTGTGGTCGTCGTCGTACCGGCTGGTCTGGCCGTCGATCCAGCCGTGGCAGAGGGCGACGTCGAGCGCCTGCTGCCAGGTCGTGCCGGGCGTGGTGAGGCGCGAGCGGACCTTGCGCAGCACGAGCCGGACGCCGCCCGGCTCGGGGTCGCCCTCGAGGTACGCCTCCCACTCGTCCACCGTGAGGCGCAGGACGGGCTTGTCGGCGAAGGCGGGCACGGGACGAGCGTACGGCGCGGCGCGGCGCGGCGCGCCCGCCTGCCCGCCTGCCCGCCTGCCCGCCTGCCCGCCTGCCCGCCTGCCCGCCTGCCCGCCTGCCTGCCTGCCTGCCTGCCTGCCCGCAGGAGTGTCGTTCGTGCAGGGTCGGCCAGGACCCGACCGGGCGCAAGCGTCACCTGTGCGAGCACGAACGACACGCGTGCGACCGAGGGACCCGTCGACCGGGCCGACGTGGCGGACCGGGAGCGCACCTCCGGCCCCCACCGCCGCGCGGCGCGGCGCCGCGGGCCAGGCTGGGGTGATGACCACGATCCTCGTCGCCGGCGGCAGCGGCGACCTCGGCGGACGGATCGTCCGCTCCCTGCTCGACCTCGACGCGCACGTGCGCGTCCTCACCCGCCCGGCCGGAGGCGCGTCCCGCCGCCCCGACGCCCCTCCCGGGGTCGAAGTGGTCGAGGCCGCCTACGACGACCCGGCCGCGCTGCGCCGCGCCTGCGAGGGCGTCGACGTCGTCGTGTCGTGCCTCAGCGGGACGCGCGACGTCGTGCTCGGTGCGCAGGGGCGCCTGCTCGACGCGGCTGTCGCGGCGGGGGTGCCGCGCTTCGTGCCCTCGGACTGGTCGGTCGACGTGCGCGAGGTGCCGAGGGGCAGCAACCGCAACCTCGAGCTGCGCCGTGCGTTCTGGCACCGGCTCGACGCAGCGCCGGTCCGGGCGACGAGCGTGCTCTGCGGGGCGTTCACCGACCTGCTCACCGGGCAGGCGCCGATCGTCCTCTTCGACCGACGGCTCGTGCTCTTCTGGGGCTCCGCGGACCAGCCGTTCGACCTCACGACGAAGGACGACGTCGCCGCCTATGCCGCGGCCGCCGCCCTCGACGCCGACGCTCCCCGGGTGCTCGAGATCGCCGGGGACACCGTGACGGCGCGGCAGCTGCGCGACGCCCTCGTCGACCTCACCGGCGAGCGCTGGCGGCTCGTCCCCGCCGGGACGCCGGGCCTGCTCGGCGCGATGGCGCGGGTGCTGCGCGCCACCTCGAAGGAGACCGCCGAGCCGTTCCCCGCCTGGCAGGGCATGCAGTACCTCGTGAGCATGTTCAGCGGCGTCGGGAAGCTGCGCCACCTCGCGAACGACCGCTACGGGGCGAGGTCGTGGACGAGCGCCCGCGAGGTCCTCGCCGCGCACCTCGGGGTGCCCGTGCGCTGAGGGGCGCCCTCAGGTGCCCTCGAGTGCCCGCGCGCGCCCGCGCGCTCGGTCGCCGCACAGGAGTGGCGCTCGCGCAGGGTCCCGCCGCGGCCGACCCCCCGCGA
>Ga0265797_10005173_pt1 | contig 19263 bp, 18 predicted proteins | sample P2T30metagenome_FD_192433 | JGI IMG/M metagenome (GOLD analysis project Ga0265797, IMG submission 192433) | Plant litter microbial communities from East Loma Ridge, Irvine, California - P2 T30 | ecosystem: Environmental > Terrestrial > Plant litter > Unclassified | place: USA: California... | reverse complement strand
CGGTCAGGACCTTGCTCTGCATCGCCATGCCCAGCATCTGGTTGCGCGCGGCCACCAGCGCCGCGTGGCCGTTGCCGCCGCGGTCCTGCAGGCGGAACGAGAAGCCGGTGCCGGTACCCAGTTCCGGGATCGGCGGCGGGCTCACCACGAAGATGAAGGAGTCGCGCAGCGCGCCCATGTGCATGGTCACGCGGTTGGCGAAGGATTGCGCGTCGTGGCCTTCGCCCTTGCGCTCGTCCCAGGCTTTCAGCGGGATGAAGGCGAGACCCATGTTCTGGCCCTGGCCCGAGAACGAGAAGCCGGTCACGGCCACCATGTTCGCGTATTCCGGCTGCTTCAGGACGTAGTCTTCCATCGCGTGGATCACGACGTTGGTACGCTCGGCGCTGGCACCCGGCGGCAACTGGATGTTGGCGATCACGTAGCCCTGGTCTTCGTTCGGCAGGAACGAGTTCGGCAGGCGGGTGAACATCAGGCCGACCAGGGCGATCAGCAGCACGAAGGCGACCAGCGCGCGGCCGGAACGCTTCAGCATCGCGCCGACGAAGCCTTCATAGCGCTTGGCGCCCTTGGTGAAGGTGCGGTTGAACCAGCCGAAGAAGCCGCGCTTCTCGTGATGGTGGCCGGCTTCCACCGGTTTCAGCAGGGTCGCGCACAGCGCCGGGGTCAGGGACAGCGCCAGGAAGGCCGAGAAGGCGATCGAGGACACCATCACCGCCGAGAACTGGCGGTAGATGTTGCCGACCGCGCCGGCGAAGAAGGCCAGCGGCACGAACACCGACATCAGCACCACGGTCACGCCGATGATGGCGCCCGAGATCTGGCCCATCGCCTTGCGCGTCGCCTGCAGCGGCGGCAGGCCTTCCTCGGACATGATGCGCTCGACGTTCTCGACCACCACGATCGCATCGTCGACCACGATACCGATCACCAGCACCATGCCGAACATGGTCAGCACGTTGACCGAGAAGCCCATCGCCAGCAGGCAGGCGAAGGAACCGAGCAGGGCCACCGGCACCACGATGGTCGGGATGATGGTGTAGCGGAAGTTTTGCAGGAACACGTACATCACGATGAACACCAGGATCACCGCTTCGATCAGGGTCTCGACCACCTGGTGGATCGAGATCTGGATGAAGGTGGTCGAGTCGTACGGGATCGCGTACTTCATGTCGTGCGGGAAGAACTTCTGCAGTTCCTTCATGCGAGTCTTGATCAGCTCCGCGGTTTCCAGCGCGTTACCCGACGGCGACAGCTGGACGCCGATACCGGCCGACGGCTTGCCGTTCAGGCGTGCCGCGGTGGAATAGGCCTGGCCGCCGATTTCGATGCGGGCCACGTCCTTCAGGCGCACGGTCGAGCCGTCCGGGTTGGCGCGCAGCACAATGTTGCCGAACTGCTCGACGGTTGCCAACTGGCCGGCCACGACCACGGTCGCGGTGATCTGCTGCCCTTGCGCCAGTGGCAAATCGCCGATGGTGCCCGAGGCCACCTGGGCATTCTGCTGGGTGATCGCGGTATTGACGTCGTTCGGGGACAGGTTCAGGCCGACCAGCTTGGCCGGATCGATCCAGATGCGCATCGCCTTCTCGGTACCGAACAGCTGGGCCTGGCCCACGCCCTTGATACGCTGGATTTCAGGCAGCACGTTGCGCGACGCGTAGTCGCCCAGCGCCACCGGATCCCAGTTCGGGTCATCCGAGGACAGGATGGTGAACAGCAGGAAGTTCGAACGTGCCTTGTCCACGCGCACACCCTGCTGGGTCACGGCAGGGGGCAGGCGCGGGGTCGCGCGCGACAGGCGGTTCTGGACGTCGACCTGTGCCAGGTCGGGGTCGGTGCCGGTCTCGAACGAGATGGTGATCGTACCGGTGCCGTTGGCCTGGCTGGTCGATTCCATGTAGATCATGCCCTGGGCGCCGTTCATCTCGCGTTCGATCACGGAGATGACGGAGTCTTCCAGCGTCTGCGCCGACGCGCCCGGATAGGCGACGGTAACGACGATCGACGGCGGCGCCACGGTCGGGTATTGCGCGATCGGCAGCGACTTGATGGCGACGCCACCAATCACCATGATGAACAGCGCGATCACCCAGGCAAAAATGGGGCGGTCAATAAAAAAACGTGCCATTGATATTCCTAGTATTCCTGGAGCTTATTGGCGGGTTTGGCCCGGCGTGGCGGCGCCTGCGACCGGCGACCCGTTGGCAGGCGTGCGTGCGCTGACGGCTGCGTTCTGCGCCGAGGCGCCGGTGGCGTTCGGCTGGTCCGGGTTGCCGGCGGCGGCAGGGGCGGCGTTCGAGGTCGGCGCGGTCCATGCGACCGGCTGCACCGGGGTGCCCGGCGGCAGCATCTGCAGCTTCTGGAAGCCGTCGACCATCACTTTTTCGCCTTCCTTCAGGCCATCGACCACGACCCAGTCCGCGCCTTGCTGCGACGCGATCTTGACGGTGCGCGGGGTCGGCTTGTTGTCGGCGCCGACGATCATCACGGTGTCGCCGTTCTGGCCGCCGCGGGTGACGGCCTGCTGCGGCACCAGGATGCCCGACGGCAGCTGGGCCTGGGCCAGGCGCACGCGCACGTACTGGCCCGGCAGCAGGGCGTTGTCCGGATTGGCGACTTCGGCGCGCAGGGTGACCTGGCCGCTGGTTTCATCCACGGTCACGTCCGAGAACAGCAGCTTGCCCTGGCGCGGCAGCACGGTGCCGTCGTCCAGCACCACGGTGACCGGGAGGGCCGAGTCGACGCCCTTGCCGCCGGCCTTCCTGCGCAGGTTCTGCAGTTCGGAAGCCGACTGGGTGATGTTCAGGTACATCGAATCGGTCTGCTGGATCAGCGCCATCTGGGTCGCCTCGGTGGCGGATACCAGCGCGCCTTCGGTGACCAGCGCGCGGCCGATGCGGCCGGAGATCGGCGCATAGACGTTGGCGTAGTCGACGTTGATCTTGGCGATGCGCTGCTGGGCCTTGGCCGAGTTCACGTCCGCCTCGGCCTGCTTCTGGGCGGCGACGGCGTTGGTGTACTCCTGCTTGCTGACGGCGTTGGCTTCGACCAGCGGCTTGTAGCGCTCGACGATGGCGGCGGTCGAGGTCAGGTTGGCCTGGGCGCGGCCGACGGCGGCGGCGGCGGCATTCAACTGGGCCTGGTAGGGTTCGGGATCGATCTGGAACAGGGACTGGCCCTGCTTCACGATGCTGCCTTCGGTGAACAGGCGCTTCAGGACGACGCCGTTGACACGGGCACGCACTTCGGACACGCGGATCGCCTGCACGCGGGCAGGCAGTTCGGTTTCCAGCGCGACCGGCTGGAACTTGGTGGTGATGACGCCGACTTGCGGCGGCGGCATCTTGGCGCCGGCGGCTGGGGCGCCGGCCTTGGCATCGTCCTTGTGACCGCAGGCCGACAACAGGGCCAGGGCGGTCAGGGTGCACGCGGCGATCCTGGTCAGGGACAGAGTGGAGTGAGCAGAGCGCATTATTAGTATGCTTCCTTCAATTGAAAAAAGTACAAAACCGTCCCGCCGCACTACGCTGGTGCAGCGAACGATTTTATGTCTGGCGTTTGGGAAAACCCGGATATACTATCATGAGTGTATGTTTAATGTTTTGACCCCCCGAAAAAATGGAGAGCGCAACGAATGGCCCGCAGAACTAAAGAAGAGGCCGCTGCCACGCGTGACAGCATTCTAGATGCGGCAGAAAAATTGTTCGTACAACAAGGCGTCTCGCGAACCACGTTGCAGCATATCGCAACCGAGGCCGGCGTGACGCGCGGTGCCATTTATTGGCATTTTGACGACAAGGGCGCACTCTTCAACGCCATGATGGAACGCGCGACGCTGCCGCTCGAAGGCGAGCTGCAGGTGCTGGACCAGTCCGATTCCGACGACCCGCTCGCCGACCTGCGCGCCGACATGCTGGCCGTGCTGCGCCGCACGGTCGAGGATCCGCAGGCGCGGCGCGTGTTCGAGATCTGCACCCTGAAGGTGGAATTCGTCGAGGACGACGAGATGGAAGCCGTGCTCCAGCGCCGCCGCGACAATTTGAACAACATGATGACCCGCGCCGAACGCCGGGTCCGGCTCGCCGCCGAGAGAGGCCTGCTCAAACCCGGCGTCGACACCGCCGCGGTGGCACTGGCGATGTGGATCATCGTCGACGGGCTGATCCGTAACTGGATGTTCGATCCGGAAAGCTTCGACCTGCTACAGATGGGGAAATCCGTGATCGATCCCTATATGGATGGCTTGCGCATGGCAAGGACTTGATCGAGGTCCAAAGTTTCCAGGTGGAAATGATAAAATGATGGACCAGGCGGGCGGCATCGCATGTGCGGTGTCGCGCCTGAAGCTGGTCCGTATCCATCATGTCCCGAAAAGCCCCCGGTTCCGATCCCAATTCACTGCCCAGGTATATCGCTTGCCTCGACATCGCCGTCGTTGTTTGCGTCCTGATCGTTGCTGGCCGTCCAGACGGCATGGCGATCACGGCCACTGCCGTGATCGTGTCCGTGTTCGCCCTGATCTACCGCCACATCCTCAACGTCAAGGCTGAGCTGGCCGCGAAGGCGCGGCAAGAGGCTGCCCGCAAGGAAGCTGCGCAAAGGGCGGCCCAAAAAGCCCAGGAAGCCGCATCGAACGCCCTTGACGCCGCCGCCGGCGCCAAGGAAAAATCATGGCTGCGCGGCGACGACTGAGGCAGTTGCCGCGGGTTCCGGTGCCTGCAACTGCCGCACCAGGCGCGCCAGCGCCAGCGAAGGCTGGCCGCGCCAGACCAGGTGCGTGCGGTTGACGGCGATATGTTCCGGCAGGCGGTGCTGGTGCACCTTGTCGGTGGCTTGCAGCGCGCCCAGCAGGGATTTCGGCACGATGGCAAAGCCGGTGCCGGCCGCCACGCAGGCGATCATGCCCTGGTAAGACCCGAATTCCAGCACCCGCGCCGACATCATGTCCTGCTCGCCCAGCCATTCGTCGAGGCGCTTGCGGTAGGAACAGCCGTGGGCAAAGGCGATCATGGTCAGGTGCCCGAGCTCGCGCGCGCTGCGTACCGGCGGCATGCCGCGCGGCGTGATCAGGACCAGCTCTTCCTCGAACACCGGCAGCGCCTGCAGTTCCGAAGCCGTGAACGGCTCGGACACGAAGGCCGCCTCGATCTCGAAATGCATCACGCGGGTGAGCAGGGCGGCGGTGGTGCCCGTCACCAGTTCCACCACCACGCCGGGATTGTCCGCATGGTAGCGCGACAGCACCGGCGCCAGCCGGCTGCCCGCCGTGCTCTCCAGCGAGCCGAGGCGGAAACTCCCCTGCGGCCGGCCGGTGCGCAATTCGTCGACCGCCTCGTCGGCCAGGCGCAGCAGGCGCACTGCGTAGTTCAGCAAGGTATGTCCTTCGGCCGACAGGCTGAGCGTGCGGCCTTCCTTCCGGAACAGGCGCACGCAGAGGTAGGCTTCCAGCTGGCGGATGCGGGTGGTGACGTTGGACGGCACGCGGTGCAGCTTTTCCGCCGCGCGGATCACGCCGCCCTCGTCGACGACGGTGCGGAAGATCAGCAGGGATTCGAGGTCGATCGTTCTCATGCCGAGAATGATAGTTCAAATTTATTCATTAGTCAGCGCGCGCCGTCTGGGTTTTAATACCGGCATGACAACGATCTCTCTCGATACGCGCACCAGCCGCAGCGCGGCGCTGGTCTGCGCCGCCGCGATGACGGCCCTGGCCGTGGCCATGGGCGTTGGCCGCTTCGCCTTCACGCCGCTGTTTCCGCTGATGGTGCGCGACGGTCTGCTCGACAGCGGCGCCGGCGCCTGGCTGGCGGCTGCCAATTATCTCGGTTACCTGCTCGGGGCGCTGGTGGCCGGCCGCATCCGGCTGCGCGCCAACGCGCTGCTGGCGCTGGGCCTGGTGGCCACCGTCCTGATCACGGCGGCGGTGGGCTGGACCGGCTCGGTGCCGGCGTGGGCGCTGCTGCGCTTCCTGGCCGGCGTCGCCAGCGCCTGGACCCTGGTCGCGACCAGCGCCTGGGGACTGGGCTGGCTGGCGGCGCTGGGCCGCGGTGGCATGGCCGGCGTGCTGTTTTCCGGCGTCGGGCTGGGGATCGCGGCGGCGGGACTGTACTGCCTGCTGCCCGCCGGCCCGGCGCCGGCCTCGCCCGGCATGTGGGTCGGCCTGGCCGCCCTGGCGGCGCTGGCTTCGGTGCTGCCGCTGGCCGTCAGCCGGCGCCTGCCCCAGCCGCCGGCCGTGGCGGCCACGGTGCCTGCCGCCGTGGCTTCGGCCGTGCCGGCACGTACGGGCGGCCTGGTGGCCTGCTACATCCTGTTCGGCTTCGGCTACATCCTGCCGGCCACCTACCTGCCGGCGCTGGCGCGCCAACTGGTCGATGACCCGCAGGTGTTCGGCCTGGCCTGGCCGCTGTTCGGCGGCGCGGGCGCCATCTCGACCCTGTTCGTGTCCTGGCGCCTGGCGCGCGTCAACCGGCTCGCGCTGTGGGCGGTGTGCCACCTGGTGATGGCGGCGGGGGTGCTGTTGCCCATTGTATGGGCCTCGCTGGCCGGCATCGCCGTCGCCGCGCTGCTGGTCGGCGGCACCTTCATGGTGATCACGATGGTGGCGATGCAGGAGGCGCGGGCCCGGGCAGAATCGCGTGCGACCCAGGTGCTGGGGCAGATGACGGCGGGCTTCGCGGCCGGCCAGCTCGCCGGACCGCTGGCGAACGCCGCCATCGCGCGCTTCACGGCAGGGGAGGCCGGGGCGCTGCACCTGGCGCTGGGCCTGTCCGCAGCCGGCTTGCTGGGAAGCGCTTATTATCTGTGGCGAGAATTTCGATCCAGTGTTTCGATCAATTGATAAAAACGAGGTAAGCATATGAGCAATCTTCCCCAATCCGGCACGGCCCAGGGATTCGGCGCGGCCACCACGGAGCGCCTGCCGCTGCCGGCGCGCGAGAGCATGAATCCGGAGCAGCAGGCCGCCGCGGACGCCATCATCAACGGTCCGCGCAAAGCCATCTTCGGCCCCTTCGTGCCGCTGCTGCAGACGCCGGCGCTGATGGAACACATCGGCGCGACCGGCGCTACGCTGCGCTTCAAGGGCAGCTTGCCGGACCCGGTGCGCGAACTCGTCATCTGCGTGGTCGCGCGCGAAACCGGCAACCAGTTCGAGTGGCAGACCCACGCGGCGCTGGCGGCCAAGGCCGGCGTGGCCCAGGAGGCCATCGACGCCATCGGCGACGGGCGGCGTGCGCGCGACCTGCCGGCGGACCTGGCGTGCGCGACGGAGTTCGCGTTCGAGCTGATGCTGAGGAACGGGGTCAGCGATGCGACCTATGCCGAGGCCGTGGCGCAGTTCGGCGAGGCGGGAACGGTCGAGCTGACGGTGCTGGTGGGCTACTTCGTGATGGTGTGCTGGGTGATGAATGTGGCCAGGACGCCGGGGCCGGCGGGGAGCGAGGTGGCCGGGTTGGGGGCGTTTCCGCGCTGAGCTGGGCCTGTCAGCGTTTTTCTGTCGTTCCCGCTTTCGCGGGAACGACGTGTTCAGATTAACGCAGCTCTTCGATCATCTTCTTCAGCTTGACCGAATCCGCGCAGAACGCGCGAATCCCTTCGGCCAGCTTCTCGGTCGCCATCGCATCCTCGTTCAGCAGGAAGCGGAAGCTCTTTTCGTCCACGGCGATCTTCTCGATGGCGGCGCCAGCATCCGCGGTCAGCTTGCGCTCGACGCTGCCTTCGGTATCGGCCAGCTTCTGCAGCAGGTCCGGCGAGATGGTCAAGAGGTCGCAGCCGGCCAGTTCCAGGATCTGCGAGGTGTTGCGGAAGCTCGCGCCCATGACTTCGGTGTCGTGGCCGAATTTGCGGTAGTACTGGTAGATGCGCTTGACCGACTGCACGCCCGGATCGTCGGCGCCCTGGTAGTCGGTGCCGGTCGATTTCTTGTACCAGTCGTAGATGCGGCCGACGAACGGCGAGATCAGCTTGACGCCGGCTTCGGCGCAGGCCACGGCCTGGACCAACGAGAACAGCAGGGTCAGGTTGCAGTGGATGCCGTCCCGTTCCAGGATCTCGGCGGCGCGGATGCCTTCCCAGGTCGACGCGATCTTGATCAGCACGCGCTCGCGTTTGACGCCGGCGGCTTCGTACAGGGCGATCAGTTCGCGGCCCTTGGCGACGGTGGCTTCGGTGTCAAAAGAAAGGGCGGCATCGATCTCGGTCGAGACGCGGCCCGGCACGTACTTCAGGATCTCGACGCCGAAGGCGATCAGCAGGCGGTCGACGATCTCGTCGACCGAGGCGCTGTTGGACTCTGCCACGGCCTTTTCCAGCAGCGGACGGTATTCCGGCTTCTGCACCGCCTTCAGGATCAGCGACGGATTGGTGGTCGCATCCTGCGGCGCGTAGGCCTTGATCGATTGGAAGTCGCCGGTGTCGGCCACCACGGTGGTGAATTGCTTGAGCTGTTCGAGTTGGTTCATGGTGCGTCAGTGATTGAGGGGGAATTCCGAGATTGTAACGCCGCCGGCCTGTTCAATTGCAAAAGCTTGGTGCAACCGAAGCGCCGGAGCGCGAGTCCAACGCGTTTTGAGCCCATTACAGGAGTGCGCCATGAGCACAGCCACGCCAGCGGGCGGCTTCGTCCGCAATTTCCCGTCGGTCGATCTCGAGGTCGACCTGGTCGACGTCCGCGTCAGCGGCAAGCTGCCGCCGCAACTGGCCGGCACCCTGCTGCGCATCGGCCCCAACCCGCTGTTCCCAAGCGAGGGCGCGCACTGGTTCGCCGGCGACGGCATGGTCCACGCCTTCCGCATCGCCGATGGCCGGGTGCGCTACCAGAACCGCTGGGTGCGCACGCGGCGCTGGCTGGCGGAGCGCGAGATGGGCGCGCCGCCGCGCGAGGGCCTCGGCCAGGCCGCGGACGACGATGGCCTGGCCAACACCAACATCGTGCGCCACGCCGGGCGCCTGCTGGCGCTGGAAGAAGCCCACCTGCCGGTGGCGCTGCGGCTGGATGGCCTCGAGACGCAGGGTCCCATCGACTTCGGCGGCGAGGTGCAGGGCCCGTTCACGGCCCATCCCAAGGTCGACCCGGCTACGTCCCAGATGCTGTTCTTCGGCTACGGCACGCCCGACTGGCTGGGTGCCGGCATGGCCTTCGGCGTGCTCGGCGCGGACGGCCGGGTCGAACGCTTCGACCGCTTCGAGGCGCCCTACGCCAGCATGGTCCACGATTTCGCGATCACGGCCAGGCACGCGATCTTCCCGGTCATGCCGCTGACCGCCAGCCGCACGCGCCTGGAGGCCGGCGGTCCGCCCTTTGCCTGGGAGCCGGAACGCGATTGTGCGATCGGCGTGCTGCGCCGCGACGCGCCGGTCGATGAACTAGCCTGGTGGTCGCTGCCGGCCTGCTATGCCTACCACGTGATGAATGCCTGGGAAGAGGACGAGCGCATCCACGTCGACGTGATGCAGGCGAACGCGCCGGCGCTGTTCCCGCGGCCGGACGGCTCGCCGGTGCCGGACGCCGGCGGCTCGCGCCTGAGCCGCTGGAGCATCGATATGGAGGGCGGCGAGCGGGGCGGGCAGGTGCGGCAAACCTGGCTGAGCGAACTGCGCGGCGAATTCCCGCGCATCGACGAGCGCTTCACGGGCCAGCCCAACCGGCATGGCTGGTTCATCGGCCACACGCCGGGCGGCGCCATGTTCAACCGGGTGGTGCACGTCGACCATGCGCACATGCTGGAAGCGGACGTGTATGCGCTGCCTGAGGAAGATGCGAGTTCGGAAGCCGTGTTCGTGCCGCGCGCCCCGGATGCGGTCGAGGGCGATGGCTGGCTGCTGGCCGTGGCCTACCGCGGCATGACGAACAAGAGCGATCTCTTGGTATTCGATGCCCGCGACGTGGCCAGCGGCCCGCTGGCCACAGCCAGCCTGCCGGTACGGGTGCCGAATGGATTTCACGGTAACTGGCTCAGTGCCTGAATTTATCAAATGACGCGCAAGCTTGATTTTTTACAGCCGTGGACTGGAACAGGCAAGCGTAATTTAGTCGGTATGTAATGCAGATAACTTCCTTGAGTTGTGTTGCTTACGCTAACAATTAAGGAGTTCCAAATGCCAGACGACAATGTTGAAGGCGCACAAGATGCCATCGCGGCCGGCCCATCGACGCCAGTAGCGCGTGTCGATAGCAGCAACTTCCGTGGTCCACTTCGCTATGAAATAGAGACGTCTTCCACGATCCTGGAAGCAGGCAAGATGTTCAGTGTGTTCGTGCGCATTACCAATCCCTACGACGTGCCGGTGACGATATCAAGTGTTGCAACACAGTTACCCATCGAATTCCTCGAGCCCTATGGCAAACGTCCTGTACGAGGGGGCTGGCAAAACATCAAGCACCGGTTCAGTACGGAATACGATACAGCCTTGACTAGCGGAACGCAGCAGGTGAGCGCAAAAAGCCTTTCCAGCTCGCAAGCAGGCAAGGACGCAAAAATGGAGGGAGGTCAGCAAGATGGTGAATCACATCCTGAAATGGATGAAACCGATGAGGACGGCACTAATGTTTTGCAACCCGGAAATTCAATATTAAAGGAATTCACGGTGCGGACCCGGGAGCGGAATTCGTTTACGCCTTCCATTTATTGGTTCCACATGCAGATCAGCTACGAAATGGAAGGCAAGCTCAACCATGACACCGCGAAGACGGCGCTCAATATCAAGGCGCCGATTTCAGCAATGGCATACGGTGCCACGCTTGGCGCAGTGATCGGCACATTGCTGCGGTATTTCGAAGACGGCAAGCATCAATCGATCCAGGCTTCGCTATTCGTGTCCATGTTCGCGAGCGTGCTCATTGGACTCGTGCTGGTGATCGCCTTCGCTCGAAAGAAGGATGCCCAGCCTTTTATCACGATCGAGGATTTTTACGGTGGCGCATTCATCGGCGTCCTTGCCGGCTATAGCGGGTACAACTTGTTCCATCAAGCCGTCATGGGCGCTGCGCCTGCCGCTGGGCCTTAAGCTTGTGTTGGCAGCTCTGGAAAGAAGCGCATGCCGGCGTAGGGCTTCACGCGGCATTGCGCCAGCCGGCTGGCCAAATCGCCCACGTGCGCTTCCAGCTGGTGGCCGTCGGGATCGAGGAAGTAGAAGGAATCGCCTTCGCTCTTGTTCCTGCGCCATTCGATGACGCCCCCGGCCAGCAGGCGCGCGCGGAAGGCTTCGAAGTCCTGCTGGGCGATGGTGAATGCGTAATGCGTGTAGTCGGGCTGTTCCGGCGCATCCAGGCTGTACCTGGCGCGCGCCGGATCGAGCGACAGGCAGACCCACAAGTCGCCCAGCGTGAGGTAGGCGCCGCCGTCCCAGATGGCGGCCGGGGTGCAGCCCAGCAGCCCGGTGTAGAACGCAAAGCTGCGTTCCACGTCGGTAACCGCCAGCGTCAGGTGATTCAACCCGGCCAGCACAATGGCCTCAGCAGTCGGTGGCGTCGACGAAGGCCGCGACCATGCGTTCCAGGCCGGCCTTGTCTTCATCGGAAAAACGGTCCAGCACCGGGCTGTCGATGTCGAACACGCCGACCAGCTTGCCGTCCTTGATCATCGGCAGCACGATTTCCGAATTCGAGGCCGAATCGCAGGCGATGTGACCAGGGAAGGCATGCACGTCCGGCACGACGATCGTTTTACGCTCGACCGCGGTGGTGCCGCAGACGCCGCGGCCGAAGGGGATGCGGGCGCAGGCCGGCTTGCCCTGGAACGGGCCGACCAGCAGGTCCTGGCCTTCGCCCTTCTTGCTCGGCACGGTCAGGTAGAAACCGGCCCAGTTCAGGTCGGCGAGGGTGTCGTAGACCAGGGCCGAGAATTGCGAGGCGTTCGCGGTCAGGTCGCGCTCGCCTTCGAGGACGCTGGTGACCTGGCGGACCAGCAGGTCGTAGTCGGGGCGGGTGCTGCGTTCGGGATTGATGTGCATGGGGACGAAAAGCTGTCGTGATCGAAAAAAGGTATTTTACGGCAGCGTGGCCAGGCGTGCGCAAGCGGCCTACAATCGCTCATCCATCGAAGACCAGGAGGCAACCATGTTGCGAGGGAGTTGCTTGTGCGGCGGCATCGCGTACCGGGCCGACGGGCCGGTCCACCACGCCAGCCATTGTTACTGCACGATGTGCCAGAAGCAGCATGGCGCGGCGGCGGGCACGTATGCCAACGTCGACAGCGCCGGTTTCACGGTCGAGCGGGGAACGGCGCTGGTGGCGGAATACGCGTCCTCGGAATACGCGCGCCGCGCTTTCTGCCGCGTGTGTGGATCGACGCTGTACTGGCGCAGCTTGCAGGAGCCCGGCCGTATCGCCGTCACGCTGGGGACCCTCGACCAGGTGTATGACCGGCCAGTCGAGCGCGAGCTCTACACGGAGACCAAGCCGGGCTGGCTGCCGACGGCATGACGATGCCGGTTCAATCCCACCAAAGATAGACCACCTTGTCCTTCACGATGGCTTTTTCCAGCTCCTCGACCGAACCCACCCCCTGCTCGACGATATCGGGACAGAACTTGTAGACGCGCTGGGCAAACGCCTTGACGTTCTTCGGCAGCTTTTTCAGCCGCAGCTGCACGGTATCGCTTTCGGCGCGCCGGATGTCGACGCCGAATTCGCGGTCCCATGCTTGCAGTTCCTTGACGATGTCCTCGGTCTGCAGGTCGTAGTTGGCGCCGTCGGTGGCGGCGGCGCGCAGGATGTCGAACTGGTCGCGTCCGGGCGCGGCCGCGAGTTCGACGACGCCCGCCGCCGCTGGCTTGTCCGCCAGGTCATGCGTGACGCCGATCCAGGCCACCCAGCCCGGCGGCAGCTTGGCGCGCACCTTGGCCAGCAGGGCGTCGGCGCCGGCTTCAAGCACCCGTACCGAGCGGCCGGCGGCGTATTTGTCGCGGCCGAAGTCGCGCGTCGAATACGGCAGCACTGCCGCACCGCTCGTCTCGTGCAGGAGGCGCTCGACGGCTTGGGGAGAAGCGGCCGGCTGCGCCGCAACGGACCCCGCCGCCAGCGCGGCGGCGAACAGGATGAAACCACGTCGCCTCAAGTTGGTCATGATCAGCCGATGAAGGAATCGAACTGCATATCGAACTCCTGCAGCGCCTTCTGCGCATTCTGCATCTTCTTCCTGAACTCCGGCCCGCGCTGCAGCGCCAGCCCCACCGCCAGCACGTCGATGACGACCAGGTAGGCCAGGCGCGCCGAAATCGGCGTGTAGGGGTCGGTCGCAAACACCAGGTCGATCGGGATCAGGACAGTCGCCATCTCGGCCAGCGCCGTGCCCGAGGGCGCCAGCACGATGACGTCGGCGCCGCCGCGGCGCGCCAGCTTGGCCGAGCGCACCAGGGCCGGGTTGTTGCCGCGCTGCGAGATCGCCACCAGCGCATCGCCTTCGCGCAGCAGGGCGGCGGCGATCGCATGGATGGCGGGGTCGGTGTACGACACGGTCGGCACGCCCGAGCGGAAGAATTTATGCTGGGCGTCGGCGGCAACAAAACCGGACGAGCCCTGGCCGTAAAACTCGATCTTGTTGGCGCGCGACAGGATGTCGAGCGCCTTCTGGATCAGTTCCGGTTTCAGGTTGTTGCGCAGGTCGAGCAGGGTGTTGATCGAACGGCTGCAGATTTTATTCACCAGGTCCGACGCCAGGTCGTCCTGGGCCGGCTGTTCGTTGGTGCCGGGCAGCGCCAGCGCCAGACCTTGCGCGAGTTTCAGCTTGAACTCGTGCCAGCCTTCGTAGCCGAGGGTGCGGCAGAAGCGCACCACGGTCGGCTCGGACACTTGCGCGTTCCTGGCCAGCGCCGTGATGTTCTGGCTCACCGTGGCGCTGGGCGCGGCCAGCACCGCGAGTGCGACCTTGCGCTCGGACTTGGACAGCGAGTCGAGCTGGGTGCGGATCGAATCGAGCAGCAAGGCGGTTCCTTAATCTTCCGGCAGCGCTTCTTCGCGCCACTGCAGGCCGTCGCGGCCGATCAGGGCCGACGACGCGGCCGGGCCCCAGGTGCCGGAGGTGTAGGGCACCGGCGTGGTGTCGTCCTGCTCCCAGTGATCCAGGATCGGCTCGACCCATTCCCAGGCCGCTTCCAGCTCGTCGCCGCGCATGAACAGGGTCAGCTGGCCGCGCAGGACATCCAGCAGCAGCCGCTCGTAGGCTTCCATGCGCGGACCGCCGAACTGTTCGCGGAAGTCGAGTTCGAGTTCGGCCTGCTTCAGGCGCATCGAGTCGCCCGGGGTCTTGGCCATCAGGTTCAGCGACAGGCCTTCGTCCGGCTGCAGGCGGATCACCAGGCTGTTCGGCTGGAAGCTGGAATTCGGCTGGTTGAAGATCGAGTGCGGGATCTGCTTGAAGCGCACGACGATCTCGGCCAGGCGGTCGGCCATGCGTTTGCCGGTGCGCAGGTAGAAGGGCACGCCGGCCCAGCGCCAGGTGTCGATCTCGGCTTTCATCGCAACGAAGGTTTCGGTCTTCGACTGCTTGGGCGCGTCCGGTTCGTCGCGGTAGCCCGGCACCGGCTGGCCGTCGACGTAGCCGGCGCGGTACTGGCCGCGGATGATGTTCTGCGCCAGCGTGGTCGGCGTGAAGCGCTTCAGCGAGCGCAGCACCTGCAGCTTGGCGTCGCGCACGGCGTCCGGCGCGATCGAGGTGGGCGGCTCCATCGCGACGATGCACAGCAGCTGCAGCAGGTGGTTCTGCAGCATGTCGCGCAGCGCGCCCGAGTTGTCGTAGTAGCCGAGGCGGTTGCCGACGCCGATCTTTTCGGCGATGGTGATCTGCACGTCCGAGATCCACTCGCGGCGCCACAGGGGCTCGAACAGGATGTTACCGAAGCGCAGGGCCAGCAGGTTCTGCACGGTTTCCTTGCCCAGGTAGTGGTCGATCCGGTATATCTGCGATTCGGCAAACACCTTGCCGACGTCCAGGTTGATCTGCTTGGCGGAAGCCAGGTCGCGGCCCAGCGGCTTTTCCAGCACCACGCGCGAGTTCGGCGTGGCCAGGCCATTGGCGGCCAGGTTGTCGCAGATGCGCGCGAACAGCGAGGGCGGGGTGGCCAGGTAATACACGCGGGTCAGCGCGGCGTCGTCACGCAAGGCGTCGACCAGGCCGGCATAGCTTTTCACGTTGCCGGCATCGGCTTCCACATAGGTGATGCGCTCCAGGAATTTCTGCCAGGCACTGTCGATCACGCTTTCCTTGATATGCGGCTTGGAATTCGTCTCGACCATGCGCAGGAAGGCTTCCTGCGACATGTCCTCGCGGCCGACGCAGATGATGCGGGCGCTGGCGGGGAGGTCGTTGGCCACGTCGCGGGCGTACATCGCAGGCAGCAGCTTGCGCATTGCGAGGTCGCCGCTGCCGCCGAAGAAAACGAGGTCGAAATCGGAAAGTGCCATGGTCGGAGAAATGGGGGTGGTCGAATAATGTAAATTTACTACACGATTATCGATTGCGCAAGAAAATTTACTACGTAATCGGGCATGCTTGGAGAATATGGTGCCATATTCATCAGGGGGCGGTCGCAGGCAAGGGCGGCCCCGCGTGGCGTGCCGGCGGTTCGAAGCCCGGCAGTGCGGCGAACTGGCTTGCTGCGAAGTCGATGAACAGCCGGGTGCGCAGCGGCTGGTGGCGGCGCGAAGGATACAACAGGGTCAGATCCTGGGACGGCGCCGACCAATCGGGCAGGACCCGCACCAGCGCGCCGCTGTCCAGCAGGTCGCGCACCAGCCAGTCCGGACAGATGCCGATGCCGCTGCCCAGCGCCAGCGCCTCGCGTATCGCCAGCGCGTTGTTGGCGCGGAAGCGCCCGGCGACCGCCAGCTTGACACGTTCTTCACCACGGAACAGTTCGATGCTATTGCCGGGCGTCCAGGCAAAGCGGACGACGTCGTGCGCCGCCAGGTCGGCGGGGAAGGCGGGCGTGCCGCGCCGGCCGCAGTAGTCGGGCGACGCCACCAGGAAGCGCTCGACCGTGGCCAGGTGGCGGCCGACCGCGTCCGGCGGCAACGTGCCGCCGAGCCGGAAGGCGATGTCGACGCCTTCCTCGACCAGGTCGACGAAGCGGTCGTTCAGGATCAATTCGATGTCGATGCCGGGGTTGTCGGCCAGGAAGCGCTGCACCATGGCGTTGATGCGGTATTGGCCGAGGGCCACCGGGGCGTTGATCCGCAACTGCCCGGCGGGCTGCCCGTTCATCCCCTGCACCGCGCTCACGGCGGCATCGTACTGCTCCAGCACCAGCCTGGCGTCGGCATGGAAGCGCTGCCTCTGTTCGGTCGGCGACAGGCCGCGCGTGCTGCGCTCGAACAGGCGCACACCCAATTGCCTTTCCAGCTGCGACAGCAGCTTGCTGACGGTCGGTTGCGTCATGCCGAATTCGCGCGCCGCCGCCGTCAGGCTGCCGAGCTCGAGCGTGCGTACGAAGATCTGCATGGTACGCAAGGTGTCCATCTTGATCCATTCTGATTTGGAATGAGTAATGTTCAATTCTAGCTGCTTCATCGAATGTTTTGAATGGCCTATCGTCGGTGCTTTTGAACAAGGAGAAAACGATGGCTTCAAACAAGAGTTCGATTGCAGCGCTGGGCCTGGCCCTGGTGCTGGGCGGTGATGCGTTCGCCGGCGCGCCACCTGCCGATCCCGGCCACTGGATCGTCTCGTGGTACGCGGCACCCCAGCCCGCCTGGGACAGCGGTTTCGCCTTGCCGATGAACGTGCCCGCCAGTCTCGACGGTCAGTCGGTGCGCGAACGCCTGCGGGTGAGCGCCGGCGGCCAGCGCATCCGGGTCGTGCTGTCGAACCGTTACGGCCGCCAGCCGCTGCGGGTCGGCGGCGTGCGCGTCGGCCTGGCGGAGGGTGGCCGGCAAGCCTTGCCGCTCACGTTCTCCGGCCAGGCCACGGTGTCGATCCCGCCCGGCGCGGATGTGACGAGCGATCCGCTTGCGCTGGCGGTGCCATCGCTGGCGCGGCTGGAAGTGACGAGCTACCTGCCGGCACACACGGCGGTCGACAGCTTTCATTGGGGCGCGCAGCAGACGATCGCGCTCGAAGCCGGGGACACGCGCGGGGCGCCGGCCACGGAGCGGGGCGAGCGCATCGGCGGGCGCCTGTTTACGGCCGGCGTGCTGGTCGAGGCAGCCAAGGGTGGCCGCACGGTGGTGACGCTTGGCGATTCGATCACGGACGGCAACGGCTCGACGCCGGACGCCGACCGGCGCTGGCCGGACGCGCTGGCGGCGCGGCTGGCGCCGCACGGGATCGGGGTGGCCAATGCGGGCATCTCGGGCGCCCGCCTGCTGCGTGACGGCATGGGGCAGAACGCGCTGACGCGCTTCGAGCGCGACGTGCTGGCCCAGCCCGGCGTCAGCGATGTCATCGTCCTGCTGGGTATCAATGACATCGGCTGGCCGGGGAGCCCGTTCGCGCCGGCGGAAGCGCCGGTCACGCTCGAGGAACTCGCTGCCAGCTACCGCCAGCTGGCCACCGCCGCCCATCTCAGGGGCGTGCGTGTGACCGCCGCTACCTTGCCGCCCTTCGAGGGCGCGCTTGAAGGCACGCCGTACGCGGGTCACTACAGTCCGGCCAAGGAGCGCCTGCGCGTGCGCCTGAACGACTGGATCCGCAGTGCCGGCATCTTCGACGCCGTGGTCGACTTCGACGCGGTCCTGCGCGACCCGGCGCATCCGCGCCGCCTGCGCGCCGGCTACGATTCGGGCGACCACCTGCATCCGGGCGACGCCGGCTACCGCGCGATGGCCGCTGCGATCGATATCGCAGCGCTGATCGAGGCCGCGGCCCCTGCCGCGGCCAGGGAGGGTGCACGATGAGCATCGCACTGTTCGAACCGTTCAAGCTGGGCGGCCTGCACTTGCCGAACCGCGTGGTCATGCCGCCGATGACGCGTGCCCGCGCCGGCGCCGGCGAGGTGCCGACCCGCATGATGGCCGACTACTATGCCCAGCGCGCCTCGGCCGGCCTGATCGTCACCGAAGGCATCCAGGTCAGCCCGGACGGGCAGGGCTACGCATGGACCCCGGGCATCCATACGCCGGCCCAGGTAGCGGGCTGGCGCGGCGTCACCGCGGCGGTGCACGCGGCGGGCGGGCGCATCTTTGCGCAGTTGTGGCATGTCGGCCGGCTGTCCCATGTGTCGCTGCAGCCTGGCGGGGCGGCGCCGGTCGCGCCCTCGGCGCTGGTGGCGGACGGGGTGCAGGTCTTCGTCGATCCAAACAAGCTGGGTGCCGCTGCGGCGGCCGGGCGGAAGGTGCAGCATTCGGCGCCGCGCGCGCTCGGCACGGAGGAGGTGCCGGGCATCGTCGACGCGTTCGCGCGCGCCGCCGCGAATGCGATGGCGGCGGAATTCGACGGCGTCGAGCTGCACGCGGCGAACGGTTACCTGATCCACCAGTTCATCGATGCCGGCACCAACCTGCGCACCGACCGCTACGGCGGTTCGCTCGCCAACCGGCTGCGTTTCCTCGACGAGGTCGTGCGGGCGGTCGCGGCGGTGGCAGGGCCTGAACGTACCGGTGTGCGCTTCTCGCCGCTGACGACGCAGCAGGGCACGTCGGATACCACGCCGCAGGCGACCTACCTGGCCGCTGCGCGCATGATGGACAGGATCGGCGTGGCTTACCTGCACATCGCGGAAGCGGATTGGGACGATGCGCCGCCGATGCCGGCCGCGTTCAAGGAAGCGCTGCGGCTGGTGTATTCGGGCGCGATGATCTATGCGGGTCACTACGACCGCGCGCGGGCCGAGGAGGCCATCGGGAAGGGCTGGGCCGACCTGGTCGGGTTCGGCCGGCCCTTCATCGCCAACCCGGACCTGCCGCTGCGGCTGCGGTCCGGGGCGGCGCTGGACGGCGGGGATCCGTCCAGCTATTTCGGCGGCGGCGCGCGCGGCTATGTCGATTATCCGCCGCTTGCCGCCGTGGACTGATCAGCCGCGGTATTCCGGCTGCGCCAGTCCCGCCACGTCCACCGGGAAGGCCAGCACCTTGCCGCTGTGCGGATACTTGGCCAGCTCTTCCTTCGAGCGGCCCTCGCTGGCGCTGGTCACGTACAGCGTGCGCAGGTCGGGGCCGCCGAAGGCGACCGCGGTCGGGCAGCGCAGCGGCAGTTCGATCTGCTGCAGCAGTTCGCCGGCCGGCGACAATTTCAGGATGCGGCCGCCTTCGTACATCGCGACCCAGTAATTGCCTTCGCTGTCCATCGCCGCGCCGTCCGGACGGCCGCCGTAGGTGCCCGAGGTCTT
>Ga0265797_10005171_pt1 | contig 19267 bp, 18 predicted proteins | sample P2T30metagenome_FD_192433 | JGI IMG/M metagenome (GOLD analysis project Ga0265797, IMG submission 192433) | Plant litter microbial communities from East Loma Ridge, Irvine, California - P2 T30 | ecosystem: Environmental > Terrestrial > Plant litter > Unclassified | place: USA: California... | reverse complement strand
GGTGCCAAAAGCCGCCTGAAACAGCGGCGGGTACAGCGTGGTAGCCTGTAGCTTGGCCACGCTGGTAGCCAGAGGCTGGTGCAGTTCGATAGGGTTTTCGAGCGGCTTCAGGGCTTGGGTTTCGAGGGTGGTGAAGGCGCCGTCCCAGGTCAATTGTTTGCTCCAGAGCATATTGGCCAGCGACATGGTGCCGCGCGGGTTGGCCACGCCGTCTACGCCCACGGCCAAGGCCCGGCCGTCGGTGAAGGCCTTGCTTTGCTGGTGGCACGAGCCGCAGCTCATGGTACCGGTGCTCGACAGGGCTTTCTCGTAAAACAGCCGGCGGCCCAGCGCTACACCTTCGTTGGTGAGCGGGTTGTCGGCCGGAATGATGGGCGTGGGGAAACCTGCCGGCACCACCAGCGCGTAGGGCGTGGGCTGGGCTGGGGTGGGGGCGGGGCTCTCGCCACCGGCCACCTCCTTGCCGCAGCTCGCGGCTACCAGTAGCACCGCCGCGCTCAGCCCCATGCCTAACCAAGAAGTAAGTGACGTACGAAAGGCCATAGCAGCAAAAAATAGGACTACCGGAAAAGCGGCGCGTTGCGCCCACAACGCCGAAGATAAGGCAGTTGGTTCGGGCGGCGGGGCTAGCCGCCGTGCCCTGGCGTGGGCTGGCTAGCGCGGGGCCGCCAGCCGCGAATCAGTGAGAAAGTCATTGTCAGTCAGCGTAGTCAGAAAGGCCAGTAAGTTGGTCTGCTCGGTGGCCGAGAGCGCAATGCCGGGCCGGCCGCCGGGCAGGCGCAGCGCGGGGTCGAGGGTGGGCGAGGGCTGCACGCCGTGGTCGTAGTGGGCCAGCACCTGGGCTAGGGTGGCAAAGCGGCCATCGTGCATGTAAGGGGCGGTGCGGACCACATTGCGCAGGCTAGGCACCTTAAACAGGCCGCGGTCGGCGGGCCGGCTGGTGATGTGCGCCCGCCCCGAATCAACCGGAAAAGCGCGGTCGAGGCCGTTGTTGTGGAAGCGCTCGTCGGTAAATAAGTCGGTGGCGTGGCAACTGCCGCACTTGGCTTTAAAAGTGAGCAAGCCACTCACTTCCTGCGGGCTAAGCTCGCCGCCGGCCTCGTGCCGCACGTGCTTGTCGTAGCGCGAATTAGCCGAGGTAAGGCTGGCCACAAACTGCGCCAGGGCCCGCAAAAACTGCGGCGTATCAATCGGCCCCGGCCCGTAGATGGCGGCAAACTGCCGCCGGTAGTCGGCATCGGCATTGAGGCGGGCCAGAGCGTCGGCCAGGGGCATGTTCATTTCGGCTGGGCTCGTGAGGGGCGCCAGCGCTTGCAGCTCTAGGCCCAGTACGCCGCCATCGGCCATGAAGCCCCGGCGCCAGCGCAGGTTTTGGAGGGCCGGCGCGTTGCGCGGGGCTAGCCGGCCCGCCACGCCGGGGCTGAGGCGGTGGCCAGCGTGCGCAAATGCCTCGGTCGCCCGGTGGCACGACCCGCACGACACCGTGCCGTCGGCCGACAGCTGGGGGTCGTAAAACAGCCGGCGGCCCAGCGCAAAAGTGGCGGCATCGGGCGGGTTTTTATCTAGCCCATACACCATGGCCGGGAAGTTGCTGGGCTGCATAGTACCCGGCACGGCTAGCGCTACCTCCACATTGCGGCCGCAGCCAGCGCTGGCTAGCACTGCCCCGGCCAGGGCTAGCAGGGCCACCGGCCGCCAGTGGGCCCGCAGCTGGTGCAGGCGCTGCCATAGCTGTGTGCTGCCCCGCATAGCTGCCAGCTAGTTGTTTTGCAACGACTTAACCGAGAACATGCCGGCCGCGTAGTTCTGGGCAATTTGCACCGCGCGCGGGCCGGGCATCATTATTTCGGGGAAGGCACTTAGCGCGATGTGGCTGCCGGGCGTGGCGCCGTCGAACATTTTCAGCACATCGGCCGAGAGCTGGATTTTGGGTTCCTGGCCGGCCCGCACCAGCAGCGTGCCGTTGAGCGCGGGGCTGGCCGTGACGATGGCGCTGTAGGGTGCCCGGTAGCCACCCACGTGGCAGACGATAGGGCTAGCCGCGCCGCCCGTGGTGGTGGTGCCTTCCAGCTTCAGAAAAATGTGGCCCGAGGCCCAGGCCCAGTACATAGCGTTGGCCGGGTTGAGGTCGCCGGTGAGGGCTAGCGGGTCGGCCTTGGTAGTAGTCGAATCCACACCCACCACGAAGCTTACACCAGTGTAGTTGCCGGTCGGTACATCGCTGACTGTGAAGCTGGTAGAGCTCGCGGTAGCGGCATCGACGAGGTGGTACTCGCCGGGCGCGGCGTAGGTGCTGCCGTCGGCTCTGATAAACCTGAGGTTGGAGAGGTAGTACTTGAATTTCTGCACCGTAAAGGTTTCGCCGCTGGGCGTGGCGTACGCCGTGCCATCGAGGGCGAGTGCCTTGGTACCCACCATATTAGCTATTGCAAACGAAACGCTGCCCGTGCCGGGCTCGCTAGCCGCCTCTTTCTTGCAGCCAATGAGCCAGGAAGCGGCCGTGGCCAAGACCAAAAAAACGGGTAAAAAAAGGCGACGATTTTTCATCAGATACTGCTGGGCTAAAGAAATCGAATAAAAACTGCGAGCCGCCCCCTGGTGTCAGGCCGGGCATGCACTAACCCGCGCCGCTGTGCGCCGGGCCAACAAGCCCCACAAGCTGCCGGCGCGGAAAGTTCAGCCCGGCCGGGCGAAGTAGCTCTCTTTCAAAGATAACGCCGCCTGGGTTAGCAGATGATGAGCTTAGCCCCTGATGCGCAACGCGCCCGCCTGCTAGGCCGCCAGCAGCGCCAGGGCCTGCTCGCGCAGCAGCTGCGCAAAGAGCGGGCTAGCCAGCGTGCCCTCGGCCGACAGGTGCTGGCTGATGCCAGGCAGGCGCACGCGCTGCGGCAGCACGATGGTGCCGAGGTAAAACAGGATATCCGTTAAGTGGCTCAGCGCCAGCGCGCCGCCCATATTGCCGCTGCTCAGGCTGATGAGGGCCGCCTTTTTGCCCCGAATGCCGCCGGGATAGGGCAGGGCGTCGATAAACGACTTGAGCGCGCCAGGAATCGAGCAATTATACTCGGGCGCAATTACCACGAGCTTGTCCGACTGGTCGAGCGGGGCGATAAAGGCGTTGAAGTCGGGGTGCTGCCCGGCATTGTGGTAGAGGGCCACGTTGAGAAAATCGGCCGGCAGCTCGGTTAAATCGAGAAACTGATGCGGGGCGCCCAACTCGGTGAGCAGCCCGGCGTAGAAATCGGCCACGATACGCGCGCGCGACTGGGGGCGGTTGGTGCCGATGATGATGGTAATCAAGTGTTTGGTGGCTGGTGAGTAGTGGATAATGACTAGTTGCTAATGACTAGGGTAGTAACAAGCCGGGTTGCCGGATTGATATGCCAGCAGCCACTAGTCATTATCCATGGGCCCTAAAAAAGTCCTTTTATCCAGCCGCCATCCACGGCCGTGGAGGTGCCGGTGATGTAGCTGGCCCGCTCGGAGCACAGAAAGGCAGCCAGCGCGGCAAACTCGCGCGGCTCGCCCAGGCGGCGCATAGGTATCTCGCTGGTCCAGCGCGCGCTAGCCTGCTCGGGCGTGATGCCCTCGCGGGTGGCGGCGGCCTGGGCCAGGCTCTCCACGCGGGAAGTGCGGGTATAGCCCGGCAGAATGCAGTTGACCGTGATGCCGTCGGCGGCCACTTCGGTGGCCAGGGTGCGGGCTAGCCCCGTTACGGCCGCCCGCAGGCTGTTTGAGAGTAGCAAGCCGCCCACGGGCTGCTTCACGCTGATGGACGTGACGTTGAGGATGCGGCCCCAGCCCCGGGCCTTCATACCGGGCAATACAGCACGCGTCAGCTCCACTACGCTGCTCAGCAGCAGGCGGGTAGCAGCTTCCCAGGCGGCGGCATCGTGCTGCTCGAAGGTGCCGGCCGGCGGCCCGCCCGCGTTGGTAACGAGAATGTCAATCTGCCCGAACTCGGCCAGGCCCGCCTGCACCAGGCGGGCTACGTCGGCGGGGCTAGCCACATCGGCGGCCACGCCCAGCACCCGCGCGCCGGTGCTGGCCCTAATTTCGGCGCAGGTTTGCTGCAACGTTTCGTCGGTGCGGGCGCAGAGGATAAGGCTGGCGCCTTCGGCCGCTAGCTCTTCGGCGGTGGCGCGGCCCAGGCCCTTGCTGGCGGCGGCTACCAGGGCTACTTTTCCGTTAAGTCCGAGGTCCATTTGTGGAGTGAGAAAGTAAAGCTGAGTGGAAAGCGGGTGCTTCGTCCTGCTGAGCTGATTAATGCCTGAACACCTTTATTACTAGGTACTTATTTAACTTCCTCACCTCGCAAATAGCTGTCGCTGCCATCGAGCCAGTCCTGGCGCGGGGGGCTGAATACGTCTACGTCGAGGGTGTCTTCCAGGGCTTCGGCGGTGTGGGGTAGCCACGACGGAATGGTGAGTACTTCGCCGGCGCGCACAATGACTTCCTGGCTGCCGTCCTCGCCCAAATGAAAGCGCAGGGCGCCTTCCAGAATGTAGGTAATCTGCTCGTTATGATGCGAGTGCTTGGGCACAATTGCGCCTTTTTTGAGGTACACGTGGGCTAGCATCATCTGGTCGCCGGTGATGAGGCGGCGGCCAATGGTGTCGGACAGCGCTTCTTTGGGCATAGCGTCCCAGCGGTAGAGGGTGGCGGGTGGGATGGTGGACATAAGTGGAACGGTGGTGAGAAGTACAGGAACTACAAAAGAACGGCCGGCCGCGGCCCAGGCTGCTTTACGGCTCCACCACGAGCCCGTATTTGGCGAGCAGACCCGGCAGGCCGGCCAGCGCGAAGCGGGCGCCGGTGAGGTCGTTGGCCTCGGGGTCGAGGGTGAAGCCGGTGGCGGTGGTAAAATCGGCCCCGGCCAGGCGGGTGGCGTGAAACATGGTGCGCGTAAGGTCGCAGCCGGCAAAAATGGCGTTGCTGAGGTCAGCGTTGGTAAAATCAGTTTCGTCGAGAGTGCAGCGCTCGAAGCGCGTGCTGGCCAGCTTCTTGCCGCCGAAGGAGGCATAGCGCAGCTGGCAATCGTCGAAATGCACGCCAAACAGCATGTCCTGGCACGCCGAAAAAGCGACCCCTAGCAGCTTGCAATCGGCAAAAGCTACGTTTTGCAGCGCCGTGCCCCCGAGTTTGGCTGTGGTGAGGTTGCAGCGCTCAAACAAGCAGTCTTCGAAGCGCAGCCCCGCCAGGCTAGCCCCGCTCAGCTCGCAGTTGATGAAGCGAAACTGCTCAAAGTCAGGCCCCAGCGCCAGCAGGCGCGGCGCATCGAGGCCGGTCAGCACGTTTTCGGCCGGAAAAGAATCGGGCTTGCGCAGGGCAACGGGTTTGCGGCGGGGCTTCATAAGAGGCGAAATAACGGCACGCGGTGCTAACCTCCGGCGGCCCTTGGCAGTTTAAGGCGGGTTATGCCTGTTGCCTCCCGCACTATCTACTTCAAAAATAACGTTGGCTGCCTCTGGGAAGAACCCGAGGCTTACCTGCGGCTCGATTATTACCCTGGCCCGCGCGAGGAAGCACAGTTTCGGGCGCTGCTCCTGCACGCGCGCCAGGCCATGCAGCGCCGCGGCTGGAGCCGGATGCTCGTCAACCAGCAGCAAATGAGCCCATTTACCCCGGGTGAGGAAACCTGGATGGTGAACGAGTGGCTACCCCAGGCGGTGCGCGAAAACGGCTACCGCCACGGCGCCGTGGTGGTGGCGCACGACGTGTTTGCCCGCCTCGCCATGACGGGCATTGTAATGACCAGCCGCAAGCTGGGCCACACGTACCGCAACTTTGAGCACGAAAAAGAAGCCATTACCTGGCTGCTAGGGGTAGCGTAGGCTTTAGCCTGCGGGCGAGCGCAGCGAGCAGCCACGTTTGGGCGTTTGCGCACGCCGTGGCTCGCTACGCTCGCTCGCAGGCTAAAGCCTGCGCTACGTTATTCTTGCCCGGCTAGCAGGTCTTCAAACGTTTGGCGGCGGCGGATGAGGCGCGGCGCGGCGTCGCCGTCGAGCAGCACCTCGGCGGGGCGCAGGCGCGAATTGAATGAGCTGCTCATCTCGAAGCCGTAGGCGCCGGCGTTGTGGAAGGCCAGCACATCGCCCTCGCGCACCTCGGGCAGCAGGCGGTCCCAGGCAAAAGTGTCGGTTTCGCAGATGTTGCCCACCACCGTGTACAGCCGCTCGGGCCCGCTAGGGTGCGATAAGTTGCTGATGTAGTGGTAGGCCTCGTACATCATGGGCCGGATGAGGTGGTTGAAGCCCGAGTTGACGCCCGCAAACACGGTGGCCGTGGTGTGCTTCACAGTCGAAACCTCCACAAGCAGAAAGCCCGCCTCGCTCACCAGATACTTGCCGGGTTCAAACCAGGCTTCGAGCGGCCGGCCGTATTCCTTTTCAAAGTTCTGAAACGCCGCTGCCACCTGCTGGCCCAGGCTAGCCACGTCGGTTTCGGGGTCGCCGGGCTTGTAGGGCACTTTAAAGCCCGAGCCCAGGTCCAGAAACTCGAGGTCGGGGAAGCGGCCGGCGGCGTCAAACAGCACGTCAATAACGCGCAGAAACACGCCGATGTCCTTGATTTCGGAGCCCGTGTGCATGTGCAGGCCGCGCACGTGCAGGCCGGTGCCCTTCACCACCCGCTCGAGGTGGCGCAGCTGGTGAATGCTGATGCCGAACTTGCTGTCGATGTGGCCGGTAGATATTTTATAGTTGCCGCCCGCCTCAATGTGCGGGTTCAGGCGCACGCACACTGGGTAGCTGCCGCCGTAGGTAGCGCCAAACTGTTCGAGCAGCGAAAGATTATCGATGTTGAGGTTCACACCCAGCTCCTTGGCCTCTACCAGCTCGGCAAATGCTACGCTATTGGGCGTAAAGAGAATGTTCTCGGGCTGAAAGCCCACGTGCAGGCCTAGCCGCACCTCGTTGAGGCTCACGCAGTCGAGGCCCGCGCCTTCGGCCAGCATCACTTTCAGAATGGCCACGTTGGTGAGCGCCTTGCAGGCGTAGAAAAACCGCGTGGGGTGGCCGCTGAAGGCGGAGGTAAGCTTGTGGTATTGGGCCCGAATGGTATCGGCCTGGTACACGTAGAGCGGGGTGCCAAACTGCGCGGCGGCAGCCAGCAGAGCCGAAGTAGGAAGTGCGGACATAAGTACCCGCAAAAATACGCCCGCTAGCCCAGCCAGTCAGGCAATAGCGCGAACTTTGTAGCGCCCCAACCCGCGCCGCTGCCAGCGCGTGGGGCCAGAAGCGACCACGTGCGTACCTGTTTACTTGCCTGCCCATGTCCGAAAACCTGCCCGAAGTGTGGCTACGCGGCCCGTTGCCCGCCGTGCCGCCGCTGCTTCAGCCCGTGGCCCACGCCCTGCTGCAAGCCCGCGAAGAAGTGACCGTACTGCTAGCCGGTTTCCCGGCCGCCAGGCTGGCCGAGCGGCCGCTGGGGCTGGCTTCGGTGGGCTTTCATTTGCGCCACCTCACGGGGGTGCTCGACCGCACCTTTACCTACGCCCGGGGCGCGGCGCTGAGCGAAACCCAGCTAGCCTACCTGGCGGCCGAGGGCCAGCCGCCTACCCACGAAGGCGCCGTGGCTGAGCTGGTGCAACTATTTGCTGGACAGTTGGATAAATCGCTGGCGCAATTAGCAGCTACGCCTGAAAGCAGCCTGGCCGAGTGGCGCGGCGTGGGCCGGGCGCAGATGCCGAGCACCGTTATCGGCCTGCTGGTGCACGCTGCCGAGCATACGACCCGGCACGTGGGCCAGCTGCTGGTAACCGCCCGGCTGGTGCAGCAGGGCTAGCCAGTGCGCTTGCTTTCTGGCAAATAAGCGCTAGCTTCAACCGGCGCTTGGGGTGAGACTAGTGCCCACTTACTATGGCAAATCGTAGAAAATTTCTGACTTCCTCGGCGGCGGGGCTAGCCCTGCTGGCTGCCCCCACGGGCCGCGTCGCGGCGGCCCCGCGCCCCAGTGTGCGCGGCAAGGCACTCGTCATTTCGACTTGGGACGATGGCGTGGCCGCTAACCAGGCCGCCTGGGAAATTCTGAAAAAAGGTGGCGCGGCCCTCGACGCCGCCGAGGCTGGGGTAATGGTGACGGAGTCGTCGCAAAACTGCTGCGTGGGCCTGGGCGGCAACCCCGACCGCGACGGCATCGTGACGCTCGATGCCTGCATTATGGACCACCAGTTCAACTGCGGCAGCGTAGCGGCTTTGGAGCGCATCAAGCACCCCATTAGCGTGGCGCGGCGCGTGATGGAAAAAACGCCCCACGTAATGCTGGTGGGCGAGGGCGCCCAGCAGTTTGCCGTGGCTCAGGGCTTCCCGCTGGAGCCTGGCCAGCTCAGCCCCGACGCGGAAAAAGCGTATAAAGAGTGGCTGAAAACCAGCGAGTACAAGCCCGTTGTTAACATCGAAAACAGCGGCAATCGCAAAACCGGGCCCGTGGGCGGCCCTCAAAACCACGATACCATTGCCCTGCTAGCCCTCGATGCAACGGGCAACCTCAGCGGGAGCTGCACTACCAGCGGCATGGGCTTTAAAATGCGCGGCCGGGTGGGCGACTCGCCCCTCATCGGCTCAGGCCTCTACGTTGATAATGAGGTAGGTGCCGCCGCCGCTACTGGTCAGGGCGAAGACGTTATCCGCATGGCCGGCGCGCACACCGTGGTCGAGCTGATGCGCCAGGGGCTGTCGCCGCAGGCCGCCTGCCGCGCCGCCGTCGAGCGGGTGGCGCGCATCAAGGGTGCCCAGGCCAAGGACATTCAGGTGTGCTTCATTGCCGTGAATAACCAAGGCGTAACGGGCGCTTTTGCCCTGCAAAAAGGCTTCAGCTACGCGCTCTGCAACGCAGTCAACCAACGGCAATTATTCAAGAGCGAGTACTTGCTGAAGTAGCTTGGACTTTGCGAGTCCGAGCGCGAGCGCAGCGAGCAGTTACGGTGGTTTACGTCAATGCTCGCTACGCTCGCGCTCGGACTACAAAGTCCAAGCTACTGCTAGCCCAGTTTCCAGCCAGCGCGGTAGTCGCGCTTCACAAACTGGTTGACCTCGTCGAGGTTGGTGATGCGCATTTGGGTGTTGTCCCAGAGCAGCTTGCGGCCGCGGCCGGGGTAGTCGAAGCCTTTGCCTCCTCCGGCCTTGGGCTTTTGCAGGTCGTAGCCCCGGATGGCCAGGTTGGCCATCAGCAGCGCCTCGGTGAGCGGGCCGGCCAGCTCGAAGGGCGAGCTGACTTTCATTTTGCCGGCGCCGGCCAGGCAGGCTTCTACCCACTGGCCGTAGTGGCCGTTGGCCTGGCCGGGTACCCTAGCCAGGGTTTGGGGCACCTTCACTTCCTGGTTGCGCGAGAGGGGCAGCAGGCGCGGGTCGGCGCCATAGGTGCTGGCCATCATTTTGCCCTTGGTGCCGACGAAGAGCGTGCCGTTGCCACCGTCGCCAAACAGCTCGTTGGGCCCGAGCTCGTCGGGGCGCTCGGGCTGAATACCGCCGTCCATCCAGTGCACGGTTACGTCGCCTTTGGTTTTATTGGTCTTCGGGAAAGTAAGCGTGACGTGGCTGCTAGGCGGGCAGCTCTCGGGGAAATACCCGCGCTTGAACTCATCCACATATACGCTACCCACGCTGGCTTGCACGGTATTAGCATACTGCAAATCGAGCACCCGGAAGGGCGATTCGAGCAGGTGGCAGCCCATGTCGCCGAGGGCGCCGGTGCCGTAGTCCCACCAGCCGCGCCAATTGAAGGGCACCAGCTTATCGACGTACTCGCGCTGGGGCGCGGTGCCTAGCCACAGGTCCCAGTCGAGCTCGGCGGGCGGCGTTTGCTTGGTGGTGGGCCAGGCAATGCCCTGGGGCCACACGGGGCGGTCGGTCCAGCAATAGATGGTGTGCACATCGCCGATGGTGCCAGCATCGTACCACTCCATGAGCTGCCGCACGCCGTCGTTAGAAGCGCCTTGGTTGCCCATCTGGGTCACTACTTTGGGGTAGCGCTTGGCGGCGTCGGTGAGGGCGCGGGCCTCGTAAATGTCGTGGGTCAGCGGCTTTTGCACGTACACGTGCTTGCCGAGCTGCATGGCCGCCAGGGTCGTGATGGCGTGGTTGTGGTCGGGCGTCGATACCGACACGGCGTCAAAATGCTTGTGCTCCTTGTCGAAGAGCTTGCGCCAGTCCTTATAATACTTGGCCTGCGGAAAGGCCTTGCGTGAGTTGGCGGCGCGGCGGTCGTCCACGTCGCAGAGGTAAGCAATGCGGGCCTTGCCGGTTTTGGCAAACATGGCGATGTCGCTTTCGCCCTTACCGCCCACGCCCACGCCGGCAATCAGAAGCTGGTCGCTAGGAGCCGTGTAGCCCTTGCCGCCCAGCACAAAACGTGGCACAATAAGAATACCGCTCGTGGCTAGGGCGCCTTGTTTGAGAAATGAACGCCGGGACGGCACTTCGGGAAGCTCACTCATAGAGAGGGGGTTGGATGGGAAAAGGTGGGCAAAAGGTACGCAATGCTACGCACTTTTCGCCCACCTTTTCCTATCTAATCCAGCGCGGCAGCAGTGGCGCAGGCTTTCAGGCCGCGAGTTTATGCGCCTGATACCCGCGGCCTAAAAGGCCGCGCTACAGCAAGCTTAGTGCTTCCGCGGCTTGGCGCGCTCGTACTGCACGGGCCACTTCACGTCGGCACCCAGCGCGTGGGCCGCGTGCAGCGGGAAATACGGGTCGCGCAGCTCCTCGCGAGCCAGCAGCACGAGGTCGGCCTGGCCACTGGCCACAACCTCTTCGGCTTCTTCGGGCGTGGTGATGAGGCCCACCGCACCAGTAGCTAGCCCCGTTTCGCGCTTGATACGCTCGGCAAATTCGACCTGGTAGCCGGGGCCGACGGGAATTTTGGCGTCGGCCACGTTGCCGCCCGTGGAGGCATCCACTAGGTCCACGCCGCGGTCGCGCAGCCAGGTGGCAAGCTGCACCGAATCGTCGGCAGTCCAGCCGCCCTCAGTCCAGTCGGTGGCCGAGATGCGCACGAACAGCGGGAAATCGTCGGGCAGTACCTGGCGCACGGCGGCCACCACTTCGAGCAGCAGCCGAATGCGGTTTTCAAACGAGCCGCCGTAGGTATCGGTGCGCTGGTTGCTGAGTGGCGACAAAAACTCGTGCAGCAAATAGCCGTGCGCCGCGTGAATCTCAATTACCTTAAAGCCAGCGGCTAGCGAGCGCTCGGTAGCGCTGCGAAAGTCGGCAATTACCTTCTGGAGGCCGGCCGCGTCGAGCGCCACCGGCTGCGGGTAGTCGTCGGCAAACTTGATAGCGCTGGGCGCTACTACTTGCCAGCCGCCTTCGCTTTCGGGCACTGCCCCGTGGCCGGGAGCTAGCCAGCTGGTGTAGGTGCTGGCTTTGCGGCCGGCGTGGGCGAGCTGCACGCCCGGTACGCAGCCCTGGGCTTCGATAAATTGGTTGATGCGCTTCTGAAAGTCGATGTGCTCGTCTTTCCAGATGCCCAGGTCTTCGGGCGTGATGCGGCCCTCGGGCGATACGGCGGTGGCTTCCTGAATGAGCAGGCTAGCCCCGCCCACGGCGCGGCTGCCCAGGTGAACCAGGTGCCAGTCGTTGGCAAAGCCATCGACCGCGCTGTACTGGCACATGGGCGAAACGACAATACGATTTTTGAGCGTGAGGCCGCGCAAAGTAAGCGGCTCAAAAAGTGCGGACATAAGCAAAAAGGAAAGGCTAGCGTACGCGTAGTGGCGTGCTAAAGCCAGGGTTTTGAAAGAGCTAAACCGGCCCGGCGGGTAGAGGTTGCCACGGCCGCGCTTATTCGCCGCAGTGGCGGCTCGGCGATAACTCTTTGCCGCCCCCGGCACGTACAGGCAGGCTAGCAACCTCTTTTCCACAAGTCTTACTCTTTATGTTTCAGGAAACTTCCACCGCCGAAGCCCTCGACCGCGTTGCGGTCGAAACCACTGCCAGCGCGGGCTGCGACGCCTCGCGCCGCCAGTTCATCAACCACGCCGGGCGCGGGCTGCTCGCCGCCGGGCTAGCCAGCGCGCTGCCCCTAGCTGCCGCCGAGGCCGCCGACCTCAGCGGCTTCGACACCCTGCCACCCACCGGCCCGCTCGATATCAAGCTGCCGCCGCTGGAGGCGCCCACCGAACCCAAAGCCGGCCCGTTTCCCAACCCCGATGCGCCGGAGCAGCGCGTAGGCTACGCCATCGTGGGCCTCGGCCACCTCACGCTGGCCGAGATTCTGCCCGCCTTCGGCCAGGCCAAGCACTGCAAGCCGGTGGCCCTGGTGAGCGGTGACGCCGACAAAATGGCCAAAGCCGCTAAGCAATACGGTATCAAGCCCAGCAGCTGCTACTCGTATGCCAACTACGATAAGCTCAAGGACAACCCGGAGGTAGAGGTGATTTACATCGTGTTGCCCAACTCTATGCACCACGAATACACAATTCGGGGCGCTAAAGCCGGTAAGCATATTCTCTGCGAAAAGCCTATGGCTAACTCCTCAAAAGAATGCGAGGAAATGATTGCGGCCTGCAACAAGGCCGGCAAGAAGCTGATGATTGCCTACCGCATTCAGTATGAGCCGCTCAATCGCCAGGCCCAGAAAATGGTGCGCGACAAAACCTACGGTAAGACCAAGCTCATCCAGATGATGAACTGCCAAAACCAGGCCCACGACCAGCAGTGGCGCCACAAAAAGGCCCTGGCCGGCGGCGGCTCGCTGCCCGATGTGGGCCTGTACTGCCTCAACACCACGCGCTTCCTGCTAGGGGAGGAGCCGACCGAAGTTTCGGCCCAAATCTATAGCACGCCCGGCGACGACCGTTTCAAGGAAATCGAAGAGAATGTGAGCTTTACGCTGCGTTTCCCGAGCGGCGTGCTAGCCCAGTGCATGACGGGCTACGGCTCATTCAACAATAAGAGCTACGCCGTGCACGCCGAAACCGGCACCATCAAAATGGACCCGGCCTTCCCCTACAAAGGCCTCAAGCAGGAGCTCGTGCACGCCCCCAACGGCAAGCAGATGATTGAGCAGCCCAGCAACCCCGACAAGCAGCAATTTGCCCTCGAAATGGACCACATGGCCGAGTGCGTGCGCCAAAATAAAACGCCCTACACGCCCGGCGAGGAAGGCTTGCAAGACCAGCGTATTATGGAGGCTATCTATCAGTCGGCCAAGGAGAACAAGCCCGTGAAGCTAGCCAACAGCGGCGGCAAGATAGACGCTTTTCGCGGCACACCGCCCACCGAAGAGCAGGCGTAGCTATTCGCACGTTACCCTAGAATACAAATAGGGCAAAAGCGCCTGTCATGCTGAGCTTGCCGAAGCATCTCTACCGAACGACACCCTAGCGGCGCGGTAGAGATACTTCGGCAAACTCAGCATGACAGGCGCTTTTTGGGAAGATGCTATGCATAGTTCTTCTACTTTTGCCTGCACTACCTTTTCCCACCCCATGAAAAACCGATTCTCACGCGCCGTTTTACCGCTAGCCCTGGCAGCGTTCACCAGTACCCCAGCCCTGGCTAGTCCACCCGCCGGGCCAGTAAAAGTGGCTGTGCGTCAGGTGGCTGGCCGCTACGAGCTGCTGCGCGACGGCCAGCCTTACTTCGTGAAAGGCGCGGGCGGTAGCCAATATCCTGAGCGCATTGCGGCCTACGGCGGCAACTCAATCCGTACCTGGGGCACTGGCGACGCGCCCAAGGTGCTGGCCGCCGCCAACCAAAACCACCTCACTGTAATGCTGGGCCTCGATGTGGCGCGCGAGCGCCACGGCTTCGACTACAACGACGCGGCCGCCGTAGCCGCGCAGCTGCAGAAGATTAAGGGTGAGGTACTAAAGTATAAAGATGACCCGGCCGTGCTGGTGTGGGGCATCGGCAACGAGCTGAATCTCGATTATACCAACCCCAAGGTGTGGGACGCCGTGAATGACATCGCTAAGATGATTCACGAAGCTGACCCCAACCACCCAACCTCGACGGTGCTGGCGGGGGCTAGCAAAAAGGAAATCGAGTACGTGAAAGCGCGTTGCTCGGCCGTGGATATCTTGAGTATCAACACGTACGCCGGGCTAGCCACGCTGCCCCAGCAGGTAGCCGACGCCGGCTGGACTGGCCCCTACCTCGTGACGGAGTGGGGCCCCACCGGCCACTGGGAAGGCCCCCAAACCCCCTGGAAAGCTTCAGTCGAAGAAACCAGCAGCCAAAAAGCCGCCGTGTATAAGAGCCGCTACGAGGCGTCGGTGGTAAAAGACCGGGCGCACTGCCTGGGCTCCTACGTGTTTCTGTGGGGCCAGAAGCAGGAGCGCACGCCCACCTGGTACGGCCTCTTCACCGAAGACGGCCAGGAAACCGAGGTAATGGACGTGCTCCAATACGAGTGGAGCGGCCACTGGCCGCAGAACCGCGCGCCGCACATCAGCACCTTTACGCTAGGGGGTAAAACGGCTACCGAGGGCATCGTCCTCAAATCTGGCCAGCCCGCCAGCGCGCAAGCTGTTGTTAATGACCCCGATAAGGATAAACTGACGTACCACTACGAACTGCTGCCCGAAAGCACTGACCTTAAACAAGGGGGCGACCGCGAGCGCCGGCCGGCGCCCATCACCAGCGGTATGCATGCCAATGACACCGGGGTTGCCTTATTCGGTGCGCCCCGACAGCCAGGTGCCTACCGCCTGTTTGTGTATGCCCACGACGGGCACGGCAATGTAGCAACTGGCAATATCCCTTTCTCAGTAGAGTAATAACCGTTTGGCCACCCGGCAGGTTAGGGGGGCTATGCGCATCGTCATTCAAAAGCACCGGGCCGTGAATGCGCCCATCGCTGACCTCGTCACGTACCGGGCAATTCCTACGCAATCAGTCGAGTACATCGACCCGTTTCTGTTCCTGAATCACCACGGGCCGCAGGTGTACCGGGCCAATAACCGGGGCCTGCCCTTTGGCCCGCACCCGCACCGGGGCTTCGAAACGGTCACGTTTATCCTGGAAGGCGACATTCTGCACAAGGACACCGGCGGCCACGAAAGCGTTATCGAGGCCGGGGGCATTCAGTGGATGACGGCCGGCTCGGGTCTCATTCACGCCGAAATATCTTCGGATAACTTTAAAAAAACGGGCGGCCCGCTCGAAATCCTTCAGCTGTGGGTCAACCTGCCGGCTAAGTTCAAGATGACCGAGCCGCGCTACATCGGCTTGCAAGCCAACGAGATACCAACCGTGCCGCTAGCCCCCGGCGTGACGGCTCACGCCGTTTCGGGCGGGTGGGGTGGCACTGCCGGCGCCGTGCAGCCCCTAGCCGATGTAGCCCTGGCCTGGCTCGACCTGGCGGCGGGCGCGCCGGTAGTGGTGCCTATTGCGGCTAGCCGCAATATTTTTTTCTACGTGGTGCGCGGTAGCGTGCGCGTAAATGGCACCGAGGTGTTCGCCCGTGAGCTGGCCGAGTTCAACCACACGGGCGGTGAGCTGGGTATTGAAGCCCTGAGCGACAGCGTGTTGCTATTAGGCCACGCCGAGCCGTTTGGCGAGCCGGTGGTGTCGGCTGGGCCGTTTGTGATGAATACCGAAGCCGAAATCGAGCAGGCCTACGCTGATTACCAGCAGGGTAAGTTCGGCACTTGGCATGGCTAGGAGTAGCGCGGACTTTGTAGTCCGCGTTTGAGTGTCACGGCCGAAACGCGGACTATAAAGTCCGCGCTACATTTCTTGCAAATCTAAAATTCGTGCCTACCTTGCCACCCAATTCGACCAGTATCATGTTCAGCAACCGCTACTTTTTTGGCTTCTATTATTTTACGCCGCCCGCGTAGAACGAGTCGCCATGTAGCTAAGCCACTGAAATTTAGCAGCGCCACTCGTTCCGACGAGTGGCGCTTTTTTTATGTTTTTTGGGCAGCTGGCTAGCCAGTTGCCGCTTTCACTTTCTACTGCCATGCCACAGCAAGTCGCCATCCAGGGGTTCAAAGGAAGCTTTCACGAAGTAGCTGCCCGCCAATATTTTGGGGCTAGCCCAGCGCTGAGCTTCTGCGCTACCTTCGGCGAGGTGGTGGCCCAAGTCACCGACGGCCGCGCCGATGCCGCCCTCATGGCCATGGAAAACTCGCTGGCTGGCAGTATTTTACCTAATTATCTGCTGCTCGAGCGCCACGCGCTCATCATCACCGGCGAGATTTACTTGCCTATTCACCAACACCTAATGGTGCTGCCCGGCACCTCCCTAGCCGATATCCGGGCGGTGCATTCGCACCCCATGGCGCTGCGCCAGTGCGGCAATTTTCTGAGTCAATACCCTAGCTGGCAGCTGGTTGAAACGGAAGATACTGGCCTCAGCGCCCAGCAGCTGGCCGAGCGCCAAACCCCCAGCGTGGCAGTAGTGGCGGGTGCTCAAGCTGCCGAAGCGTTCGGCCTGCACATACTAGCCCCCGCCATCAACGACGACCCGAACAACTACACCCGTTTTCTGGTATTGGAGCGCGCGGCCGAGGCCCAGCCGGTGGCTAGCCCCGATAAGGCATCGCTGTATTTTTACACCTCGCACGCACCGGGTATGCTGGCGCAAGTGCTCACGCTGGTGGCTAGCCACGGCTTGAATTTGAGCAAGTTGCAGTCGTGCCCCCGGCCTAGCCAGCCCTGGCACTACGGCTTCCACGCCGATGTGGAATTTGCCACGCTGGCCCAGCTAGAGGCGTTGCTAGCCGAGCTGCCCGCCGTGACTGAGGAGCTGCGCGTGCTCGGTGCCTACCAGCGCGGCAGCATGGAGTTTGGGGCGGAAGAAGCCGAAGCAAACCCAAACGAACGTCATGCAGAGCGTAGCGAAGCATCTCGCGTGGCGCAGTAAACCCAAACGTTAGCAACGAAGCGGGCGAGATACTTCGCTACGCTCTGCATGACCGAGAAATTCTAATTTTATGCAAGTCTCCACTGCCAGCCGCCTAGCTCACACCGGCGAATACTACTTCTCGCGCAAGCTGCGTGAGCTGGCCGCCCTCAACGCGGCGGGGGCCAATATCATCAGCCTGGGCATCGGTAGTCCCGATTTGCCGCCGCACCCGAGCGTGGTCGCGGCCCTAGCGGCCACCGCCAGCCAGCCCGGCACCCACGGCTACCAGAGCTACCAGGGCACACCGGCGTTGCGCCAGGCGATGGCCGGTTTCTACCAAAGAAGCTACGGCGTAACCCTCGACCCTGCTACCGAAATCTTACCCCTAGCGGGCTCGAAAGAAGGCCTGATGCACATCGGTATGGCGTTTTTGGAGGCTGGCGATGCGGTGCTCATCCCCAACCCCGGCTACCCGACATACCGGGCGGTGGCCGAAATCTGCGGGGCCGAAGTGCGCGAGTACGACCTGGCCGCCGCTACAGGCTGGCTGCCCGACCTCGATGCGCTGGCCCAGCGCGACTTGAGCCGCGTGAAGATGATGCTCGTCAACTACCCGCACATGCCCACCGGCACGCCGGCTAGCCCCGAGTTTTTGCAAAAGCTGGTCGCGTTTGCGGCCGCGCACAGCATTATGTTGGTGCACGACAACCCGTACGGCTTCGTGCTGAATGAGACGCCGCCCACAAGCTTGCTCAGTATTCCGGGCGCGAAGGAAGTGGCGCTGGAGCTCAACTCGCTCAGCAAGAGCCATAACCTGGCGGGCTGGCGCGTGGGTATGCTGGTGGGCCGCGCCGACTGGCTCACCGAGGTGCTGCGTTTCAAGAGCAACATGGATTCGGGGATGTTCCTGGGCATTCAGCAGGCCGCCGTGGCCGCATTGGCGCTGGGCGATGACTGGTTTGCGGACTTAAATGCTACCTACCGTACCCGCCGCGAGCTGGTGCGCGAGCTGCTGGCTAGCCTCGGCTGCGAGGCCGCGCCGGGCCAAACGGGCCTGTTCATCTGGGCTAAAGTGCCACCGCCCTACGCCGATGGCTACGCGCTCAGCGACGCCGTGCTGGCCGAAGCCCGCGTGTTTTTGACGCCCGGCGGCATCTTTGGCAGCAACGGCAACGGCTACATCCGGGCTAGCCTGTGCCAGCCCGAGAACGTGCTGCGCGAAGCGTTGGAACGCGTCAAACTTGTAGCTGCCTAAGCCATGACTATCAGCATCATTGGCCTTGGTTTAATTGGCGGCTCGCTGGCCCTTAGCTTGAGGCAGCACGGGTTGGCTAGCCACCTCATTGGCGTAGAAGCCAACCCGGCCTACGCCCGCCGGGCGCTGGAACTGGGCCTGGTTGATGAAATCGCCGCCGACCTGCCCAGCGCCGTGGCGCCGGCTAGCCTCATTATCGTGGCCGTGCCCATGGATGCCATGTTGGCGGTGCTGCCCCAGGTGCTCGACTTAGTGGCCGACAACCAGGTAGTTATCGACGTGGGCTCGACCAAGAACAACCTGCTGGCGGCCGTGGCCGTGCACCCGCGCCGCCGCCAGTTTGTGGCTGTGCACCCCATGGCCGGCACCGAATATTCGGGCCCTGATGCCGCCGTACGGGGCTTATTCGAAGGGAAGACCCTAGTAGTATGCGATGCCGAGGCTAGCGACCCCGCCGCCGTGGCCACGGTCGAAACGCTGTTTCGGGCGCTGCCCATGCGGGTGCTGCACCTCGGGGCGGCCGACCACGACTTGCACACGGCCTACGTGTCGCACATCTCGCATCTTACATCGTTTGCACTGGCGCTCACGGTGTTGGAGAAGGAGCAGCGTGGCGAGCAGCGCATTTTTGACCTGGCCGGCGGCGGCTTTGCCTCCACCGTGCGGCTAGCCAAGAGCGCGCCGGCCACGTGGGTGCCCATCTTCCGCCAAAACCGAGAAAATGTGCTTGATGTGCTCGACGAGCACCTGGTGCAGCTCAATAAGCTGCGCGACTTGCTAGCTGGCGAAGACTACGCCGGGCTAGCCGAGCAATTAGAACACGCCAACCAAATCCGAAAAATTATTCCTTAACTGTAGCGTGGACTCTGCGAGTCCGCGTATGAGCGCAGCGAGTATCGTCGGCTGCTTACTCTTCAATCAATATTCTTTTCAACCCTAGTACGTGCGCAACCGACGATACTCGCTGCGCTCGTATGCGGACTCGCAGAGTCCACGCTACTTTCCTTACTACCCATGTTCAACGACCTTTTCAACCGCAAACCCGAGGATAAGCCTTTCCTCATTTCGGGCCCGTGCTCGGCCGAAACCGAGGAGCAAGTGCTCGAAACCTGCCAGCGCCTAGCCGCCACCGGCAAGGTGCAAGCCCTGCGCGCCGGCATCTGGAAGCCGCGCACCAAGCCCGGCGGCTTTGAGGGCGTGGGCGCCAAGGGCCTG
>Ga0265797_10005170_pt1 | contig 19271 bp, 16 predicted proteins | sample P2T30metagenome_FD_192433 | JGI IMG/M metagenome (GOLD analysis project Ga0265797, IMG submission 192433) | Plant litter microbial communities from East Loma Ridge, Irvine, California - P2 T30 | ecosystem: Environmental > Terrestrial > Plant litter > Unclassified | place: USA: California... | reverse complement strand
GCGGGAGCAGTTGAATTTGATTTATAAGAGGCATTTGACGAAGGAACATAGTTTGCAGGAGATTGAGAGGGTGATGGAGAGGGATTTTTTTATGGGGGCTGAGGAGGCGATGGAGTGGGGGATTGTGGATAGGATTTTGGATAGGAGGGAGGATGCGAGTGGGGGGAAGTAGATGTGGTTTGAGGCTGTTGTGATGGCGATCTACCAGGCGAGCGTACCAGGTAAGGTACTCATGGACAAGATCTCATGTAAGATTAAGAGGACAAGTTGAGGAATACTTTGTACAACAAGAAGACGCTTTCAGCTCGAGAGCGATGACGAACTATACATTTATATATCACAGAACATCCCCCTACCTGTTAACCTCAACCCTCGAGATCAAATCGCCACCCAGCCTCGCAATCTCAGCCAAAATAGCGTCCTTGTTAATCTCAGCCTTGACCTCCTCCTCACCACTCTTAACCGGCACAGTAGAATAAGACAAGTTAACCTTCCAGCTCCTCGGCGCAGTTTGTGGATTCCACAAACCAGCAATCACAGGCTTGTCGGTACCGTTGGCGAAGAACAAAATCGCAGAACCGTACACCTCATCCAATTCTGACAACAAACTGTCAACAGCATCATACCCCGCGAGCGAAGAATCGTTCAGCACTTCGAGCTCGAGGTTCTTGAACGCCGGCGCGGCTTTGCTCGATTTCCGCTTGCGACCCGTGGCGGTCGCGCTGAGGTGCAAGACGAAATCGAAATCGGCCACGGGCGAGACGAACAAGGAAGCCGGCTCGAGGCCGATTTTCTGCTGTTCGAGCGCGGTAATGGCCGCGCGCGCGAGAGCGGTCAGACGGCTTGCGGCGACTTTGGAAGGGTTGCCGTCGGTCCAGCTGACGCCATCTTGGTCGACGTTGCTGGCGGCGAAGACGGCGACGCGGTTGAGGGATGGGTCGAGTTTGCGCCAGGCTTCGAAGCGGGTTGTGATGGCTTGCAGTTGGCTTTGCGTGAGCTCGCCGCTGCCGCTGAGGTCGACGATGAGGGGGTCTACGCGCCAGTCCCAGCGCGAGATCCAGAAGAGGGTGCGCAGGAAGCCGGTTTGGACGCTTGAGGGGGCGGTCCAGGGCCAGGGCTGGACGAATGTGCGGGCGACGAGCAGCTCGATGACTTCTTCGGCGATGTGGTTTGAGAGGAGGTGCGAGGCGAACCATTTCTTGGTGAGTCTCATCGTGCCGCTCAGTGCTGGGAAGCGGTTGCAGAGCTGGGCGATTGCTTGTGTGTGGGCTGGGGACTTGAGAGAGTCACACTTGTACTTGGCGAGCGCCATGGCTGCGAGTTCTCTGGTCTTCGGGTCGACGCTCTTGTCTCTGAGCTGGCGCTCGAGGAAGCTCTGCTCACGCTCGTGGTGGATACGCAACCTGAAGGCGGCGCCAGACTCGTATGTGACGTCGAGGAAGCCCTGGTTGAAGACATCGGTGTCTTCATTTTCGAGGCCGACGCGGGTGGTAATGCCTTCGACGTTCTCCTCCAGAAGCTCACCAAACTTGAGCAGGAATGCGATCTTAGTGCGTTGGATGGCCACAAGATCGTCTGGCCAGCGGTTTGAGCCCTCGAATTGCATCGTCACGTCGGCTGGCTTGCTCTGTTGTGAAGCGCGGCCGGCCATGGGTGCATCGATAGAAGCAAAGCGGAGCTGGGCATCAGCCGGCATCAACTGGCGGATTGTCAAGGGCACATCCTCAAGATCTCTTAGATCACGCTCGAGCTTCTTGTATGCCTCCATCAAAGGCTGGAAGGGTTCAATAGAGTTCGAGTTGCGGATCATGCGAGAGTATTCATCGCCAGCGAACTTGGCACTCTGCTCGACTGCAGAGTTGAAGTGGCGCTGGAGCAAGTAGCGAGTGATTTGTTCGAGAACAGATTGACCGCTCTCCCCGGACGCCCAGATCAAGCTTTCCAAGATACTGCCGTCCTTGAAACGACGCAGCTCAGCCTTCTCACCCCAGAACTTACGGAATGCTGCTGCATCTGCTTTGTTCTCTGCAGAAGGACCGTGGTCGACGAGGCGGTTGACGTTTTCCGAGTTGATCACGATTCCGACAGTCACGTTTCCCTTTGAGTGTTGGTTTGGTCTGGCAGTGCTCACATCCCATGTTCCAGAAGCAGGCTGGCGGATGTTGACGAGTGAGACTCGGTCGCCAAGACCACGTTGCAGTGTTTGATAGAGTTTCCGTAGCGATTGTTGAATGTCGGAAGTTTTCGAGTCGGCTTTTGCAAGAGTTGCCTGGTCCAATTCGAGAGACACATCGAATCTCATCATGGTGTTGTCTGTGCGTAGGATGAAGGTCGACTCAAATCCATCGAATTTAGGGTCAGCCAGCATAGCGAGCGTCGTCTTTGCTGCAGATTGCAGCAGCTTGTACGACCACGGCGTCATCTTGTAGAGTATGTTGTGCTGCCTAGCCTCATCCCAGACCACAGGCGAGCCGTCCTCTAGTGTTGGAATAGAGCTTGCGCTGGCACTGCCAATCATGAAAGGCTGGCGGCTGAGGTCCTTGATAGCAAGTAGCTGGAGAGTAGCCTTGAGTAGTTGATAACTGCTGTATCCTCCACTCAAGATCGGCTTCCCACCTGGGCCACCGCCCGAAAGCATGGCCGCCATGAGTGCACTCCACTCAAAGTTGCCAAATCCACCAGTGGCGACATTTGAACCGAACCCGCGCTGTCTGAGCCAGGATGAACCGAGCAGGCAAGCATCACGGTATGCTGAGCAGCTAGTCGCAGCTTTGTACTGGACCTTCAAATACTGGGTGACAAGCATGTTTGATCTGACGGTGGAGTTGTAGAACGGAGTAGGAGCATTTGCGCCAGTGGCAGCATCTGCAGCTCGCACGCAATTCTTGTCCAGGGCAAGCTTCTCAACCGCGAACGCATCTTGTGCTACTGCAAGAACGATGTGAATCTTCCACTTGGGCGCGGGCTTGACATCGCCAGATGAAGACTTGGGAGCGATGACAATGCTGGGATTCAAAGCATTGCCGTGCATCTCCTGGAATTGAATGTGAAATTCCTTCGCGTGCGCCTTCTTCAGACCAGCAGAAATGCAGGCAAGGTAGTAGGCGCGCTTGTAGAAGAAGCGATAGTTGAGGTAGTCCTTGTCCTGGAACAGCGATGAAGGCATTTGGATAACCATATCCAGCTCTGAGCAACCGTTGACTCGGTTTGCGGTCTTGAGCGCATGGCTGCCGACCACGTTGATATGTGAGGGAGCAGCGTATCCAAGTTTGTACTTTGCGTCTTTCGGAGGACGAGGATCCGGGAATGGAATCGCAACCTTTTCTTTGGTAAGACTACGCTCGGCGTGCTCAATCTCTTGTGGTGCCCTGGCAGGAATCTGCTCGATGGTCTTCTTCAAGGTGTGTAGCGCCTCTTCCGCATTTTTCTCACGCTTGCCCTGCCTTGGTCGCAACTGTTCCAGAAGCTCGTCGACCTGCATTTTGAACATGTTGCTCTTGAAGGTGCCGGATGTGAATGCGCTTGCGCCGGAAGCAAGCGCATCTTTCGCAGAGTCCCGTCCAGTCTGTCGCCCGATGGTTGCAGCAAGCTGTTGCTTCGTAGGCTTGACGCTCGTGGTCGCAGCTTTTGTGTCCTTTGAAGCAGCAGCCTCCCCGTCCTCTGAACCATTTTCTTCGCCCTCACTGCCGTCTTGCATTTCTTGATCGACATCTTCGTCTATATCCTCGGCATCCTCAGCATTTCCAGAGTCGCTGAAAGAGGCAAAAGACGCGGCGTCGTCCTCCTCAGCTCCAGACGACACATGGTCGATTTTTCTCCTCTTGTTTCCAGTGACGGCCATGTTGATTGATGTGCTTCTCCAAGACTGCGCACATGCAGCTGTCGCAAAAAGTTGTAGACTTTCCAGCAAGCGAGACGCTAAATGATGCGCTAAAGTTTGGCGTCAATCGTAGGGTCAGGGTCGGCGTCTGCGATGACACACTAGCACAGCATCTCCGATCTCGCTGACACATTTCTTTGCCTGCGAGACTCACGCTTGGAGGGGAATATCAATACAATTGAAACACCATTACTCACAAAAATACTGAAATTCCAACCAAGAAATCATACACCATGCCAGGAGTCGTCCTTCCGTACAACGAGACGGTCGGCAACACCATCCCACCAGACACGCCACATGTGAGTAAAGCCTTGCCATATATATGGCATGCCTCTGTCAACAGCACTGACCCTTTGCCACAGGCAGTCAGTGTGTCACTACCAACATGGGAGGCCAACGTTGGATACGAGAAAGGCGAGAGCTGGGTTGTTGATAAGATGAAATGCGGCTATCCCAGGTCAGTATCGATCATTCCATTGATCGAATTAACATGCTAATCAATCCTCAGATTCTTCATCCACCCTTCCATCCAGAAGCTAGCCAATTGCATCATCAGCAAACACGCCACTCCCGATGTCGACAAAGCAATGCTTTTCCCTTCTAGGCGATGTGCCATGAGGTGTATCGAATTTATCTGCGAACAGCACCCAGACGCCGACCACGCCAGGATCCGCCAGTTAGACTTCATTCCCCAACCCAGCAAGATCAACAGCGAGGACTCCCAGAAGATCCTCCCTAGATTGTCAGCTGTCATCTACCCAGCCGAACTCTGGCCTACCGCGAAGAGCTACTGGCAGCACGTAGGCGATGGCATCCAAAGCCGTCGCGCCGACTTCTGCCAAAAGGCATTCGACGAAGGCTTCATGGTTGAGCGCAGCGCAGCTCGCGAGTCGCCACCCCGTGTAACCAAAGGTCCTCGCCGTTACCAACGCACCACTTCCGTCGACATCACTAAGAACCACGCCAAAGTCGAGGCACCCGGTTCCGACGGCGAGACTGCTCCCGAAGCAGGCATTCAGGACCTCGCCCAATTCGTCGAAGAGAGGTTCGGCCGTAACCTGAACATGGAATTCGCTGCCCAAGCCAAACTCGCCGTCCGCAAGAGAATCGCCGGCACCCTCACAGTCGACATCGACATCCCCGAATCGCTATCGCAACCCGCCGATCCCGCGCGCGAGCGCTCACGAGACGTCCCCGGCTTCTCCGTCGACGACGTCTACCTCTTCTCCTGCGGCATGAACGCCATCTTCACCGCCCACAGAATCATGCGCCTAGCTCGGGGCGAGATGAAGAGCATCATGTACGGCTTCCCCTACGTCGACACGCTCAAGATCCTGCAAAAATGGGGCCCCGGCGCCCTCTTCTACGGCATGGCATCCCAAGAAGAGCTCGACGACCTGGAAAAGCGCCTCGAAGCCGGAGAGCGCTACCTCGCCGTCTTCTGCGAATTCCCCGGCAACCCTCTCCTCCGCAGCCCGAATCTCAAGCGCCTGCGCGCCCTCGCGGACAAGTACGACTTCGGCATCGTCGTCGACGAGACCATCGGCAACTGGCTCAACATCCACGTGCTGCCCTACGCCGACGTCGTCGTCAGCAGCCTGACCAAAGTTTTCAGCGGCGACAGCAACGTCATGGGCGGCGCCATGATCCTCAACCCGCAAAGCAAATACTACTCCTCCCTGAAATCCGTCCTCGCCGAAGAGTACGAAGACAACCAATTCGAAGAAGACAGCGTGTACCTCGAGCGCAACAGCCGCGATTTCGTCTCCCGCCTCAGCCGAATCAACCACAACGCCGAAGTCATCGCCGCCACCCTCCTCGCTCACCCCAAAATCAAACAAGTCAACTACCCCAAATACGGCGACACGAAACAATACTACGACGCGTGCAAGTTACCCGAAGGCGGCTACGGCGGATTGCTGAGCTGTACTTTCTATAGCATGGAAGACGCCGCGACGTTCTACGACCATTTGTTCACGCAGAAGGGGCCGAGTTTGGGAACGAATTTCACGCTCAGCTCGCCGTTTGTGATTCTGGCGCATTTTACTGAGTTGGATTGGGCGGCGAAGTATGGGTGTGAGGCGAGCTTGGTGAGGTTTAGTATTGGGTTGGAGGAGACGGAGGCGTTGAAGAAGTCGTTTGAGTTTGCGCTTGCGGCGATTGAGTAGCCTGTGGGACGAACGTGAGGGTTGTGCGACGATGCATAGTCACAAAAAACGAAGAAATCACATTCTAAAGGAAATGAATCTTCCGTCTTTACTCACTCAGCAAGTTGAAGTCCATAAACGCCATTTTACTTGGGGGTATCGTAATGCTTGCTCTGTCAAAACCCAAGCCAAATCCATTGCGCCAGTCGTGCATCTCCTCTGCATCCCGCAAAACACGGGACTCCCTCACCCAGCAAAAGGTAGCGTCGTCTGCCCCCTCTCGGGATCACTCATCTTATGCACACTCACATCCTCGCCCATCTGCACATTGCTCATGCTCTGCGGCGTGATCAGAATAAACTGCCTGCCAACACTCCTCCTCGCCGCCTGAATCATCATGCTCATACTCTGCGCGCGATTGACGCTATCCATGAAAACGTCAAACTCATCCAGACAACGAATCGGACTGCCCATGGCCTCCCAGATAGCGAGCAGCAAGCAAATGGTGCTGAAAGACTTTTCGCCGCCGGAGAGGGTCTGGGTCTTGCGGCCTGAGTCGGACTGCTTGGTCATGTCGGGCTCGACTTTGATGTCGAGTTTCTTGCCCTTGTGGTCGATGATGACGCGGCCGCGGAACTTCCGCTCCGAGAGTAGGTAGCCGAACATGAAGCGCGCGCGGAAGGAGATGTACTTGCGGAACATCTTCCAGCGGTGCTGGCGGTCGTCGAGGGATTTCTTGAGTTGCTGTGGGTTGTTTGTTAGCGGTTGTTCACGATTATATGTTGGATACCAGTATAGACTCACGTTAGACGCATTGAGCATGCCCGACAACTGATCTCTAGCATCGTGGAATTCACGCCTGGCTGTAAGATATGCCATGGTGAGCTCTTCCGACGTGCCTCCAGCCTCCCTCTGCACACGTTCGTACTCTGCGATGAATTGTTCAAGGCGCTTGTCAAGGATTTGTGTAGTGACTCCTGCATCAACTGGAACGCGGGCGCACACTTCTCCGGCGTGGCCGACGAACACTTCAACGTTTCGTGCTTGCTCATCTCTCGACTCCTCGGCACGGCGATGTCTATCCTTCGCCAGATCGATCTCTTCGAGGGCGAGGTTCTTGCTCCGGAGGGCGTGGACTCGATCATTCTCAAGCTGCGCTTTTCTGTTCTCAGCTTTCTCGATTTGCATCTTGGCGGTCTGGTATTCACGAAGTGCTGCATCAGCTTTTGCCTTGAGACCATTTGGTGCTGTTGCTTGTTCGTTGAGGCGATCCTTCCAGTCCACTCCATCCTGATATGAGCGCTGAGTCGCATCGACATCATCTTTTGCGGCTTGAAGTTGGACTCTAAGTTCTTGGATCTTGCCATCTTGAGGTCGGTTGTTCTCGATCTCGTTTTGCATCGCCTCCACCGCATCATCGGCTTGCTGTTTTGCCCTGCGCAAGTCTTTGCTGGTTCTGTCCCAACGGACTAGGGCTTGCTCGGCAAGCTTGAGAGTCTGTTGAAGCTCTCTAGCCTGTTGCTTCAGCTGCTCCATGTCACGCTTTGCATGGCCTTCGTTCTCTTTGGCCCTCCGCATTTGCTCCGTTCGATCGGTTTGCATTCGTACTGCTCCCTGCCATGGTTTCATTGGGGTAGACTTCGGTGCGCCAGAGCGCGAGAATTCGTACCGAATACCTCCACCTCTCTCTTCGCTGATCGCGACGACAACTTTTGTGTTGCGCGGCTTCTGGCCTGCATACATGAAATCGTTGGCCTCGCTTCTGTTTTCAATGAGGACAGTCTGCTCGATGGCTTGGTTGATGATGAGCTGGTTCCGGACCATGTCGTTGTCAATCTCAAGTGCGCGCATGATAGTGAGAACATTTTCGTCCGGTTCCTTGCCAGTAGTGTCCAAAGGCCGATCCGATCCAATGTAGATCTGCACTTGGCAATTAATCCGTTTCATGATCTGACTTAGAATGACCTGGTCCTCTTTGTTGGTGCAGATGAACGAGTCGAGCACACCACCAAACGTCGTCTCGATCTGTGAAGACCACTGCTGGTGCTTCAGTTTCACATGAAGGCCCATAGGGCCGACAGGCTTCTTCCGCCATCTTGTTTCGTTGTCAACCGCCCTCACGAGGTTCGCCATATTTGGTCTGAACGGTGCGAACTTATTGCCGGCATCTCTTTGAAGTCGAGCGATCAAGCCTGCGACCCTCTCGAGCTCCCTGCTTTGCTCTTGCATTGGTGGCTTGGTCTTTTCGAAATCCGCCGCGGCTTTCTCCCGCGAAGCGCTGAGGGCGTCCTTTTCCGCAAGATGATCTGCCGCTCTTTGTTCGACGTCAATCACTGCTTCTTTCAACTCTTCGAGTCGTTGAAGGCGCTCGGCTTGTTGAGGACCCTCAGCATTACTGAGACGCTCTTCTTCCTCGCGTATCTCTGTCTCAAGACGCTGCTTGTTTGCCTTTTGAGCCTTCAGGTCATCTTTGATTCGACGCTCCTGTGCTCGCTGGTCCTGAAGCTCCTTGGTATTGGCATCAAGACCAGCCTTTTCCTCTTTCCAATGGGATTCGATGTCGTCGATGTTCGCTTTCAGAGAGTCGAGTGTGTTCACAGCACTTTCATAAGACTGATTGTGGCCCTCGTAGACGCCCGACACATCCTCTGCATTTGCAGTAGCCTCCTCAATCTTCTGTGCTTGAATAGTGACGTCGCGCTCGTAAGCCTGAAGACTGCGTTCTTGCTCTTCGACCTGGGCCCAGGCATGCATCATCTTTGTCCTTTTCACACTGTCTTGAATCGCCGAGCTGGCGTCTAGCCGCTCCTTCTTCTTCTTGGCCTCCTCCATTTTCTGTTTCAGACCAGCCATGTCCTCTGTCCTGCTACGGAGTTTGGCGTCCATGCTGTCAAGGTGTTCTTCCAGAAGCTTGTAGTCGGCATCGAGGGTCTCGAGCTGTGTGCCTTTGATGAAGAACTTGTACTTGTCTTCGGGGGTACTGTTTGAAAGAAACTGGCGTGCCATGTCTTGAGTGAGAACATTGATCGGGTTGTCCAGCTGGAAGGCGAAGTAGTCCAGGATATCGTCGAGATCTGTCTTGCGGGACGAGATGACCTTTTCTTCTGCGTTCTTGATTTTGAAGCCACTTGTACCGCTCTTCGAGAAATGTCTCTCTACTGTGATGCTGGAGCCGTACATATCAGGCTTGTATGCTCCTTCGCCTCTGTTCTTGATTTTTACAGCAAGAGTGGCGCTTTCTTGTCCTTCCTTGATCAGACTCTTCATGCTCGTTCCACGGTTTGTCGCCGTAGCCTTGCCTCCAAGACACATCGTCAACGCCGTAAGGACGGCACTTTTGCCGCTGCCATTGTGCCCAATGATGAAGTTGATCAACGGGCCCAGCTTGATCCTCAGATTGCCGTGACACATGAAGTTGCGGCATCGCACTTCCTCGATCACACCGGACTCTGATGCCACGTTCTCGCGCTGATTGCGGATTCCTTTTTGTACGAACTGGCTTGCGCTTGTCTCGTTTATCTCCTCGTCCTCGTCTTCCCGAGCTTCCTCCATGTCATCGTCTACGCCAAAACCGTTGGTCAGTTGCTCCAGGTCGGCGTCACTCTCGTCATCGGAGACAGTAGAACCGCCACGCTCTTGAGCCATAGCTACGCGTGAGCGTTTAGCACTTTGGCGGAAGCTCGAGGTCGCTTGCTCGGTGTCGTGCTCGTCATCGTTGTCCTCTTCGCGCCTGGAGCGCTTGCGCGAGGAGGGCGCCATGATGGTCGTCGATGCACGCTTGACTGCGCAGTGTAGGTAGTGGTTGTGTATGCAATACAGCAGTGGGGTCTTGACTCGTTTCAAGAAGTCTCACTTTACAGAGGACGCGACGGGAGACGCGCTTTCCTGGAGCGCGCTAACGAAAAGTGGGGTCAAGTGAAGCTTGTGCGGCAGTCGCGAAATCTGTGCACGTGACTTTTCCTACTTGACCATCTGGGAGTTGCCACATTTGAAGTTCATGAAATTGTTGCTGTCGATTCTTCTGATCAAAATACAATCGTGTCTTTTCAGGCGATCAAGACTACAGCTGACAACTACTCAAAACTTGTCCCAACCATTCTCGAACGCCTCCCACGTCTCTTCTCCAACCCACCATCCAATCTCATTGCCAACATCGCTCGCATATTGGAAGTGGATGCCGCCGATAATGCGACTGTCTCCATTGTCCTTCACTGCCTGCTTAATGCTTGTGGTTCGCCTCGTGATGACTTGCTTGATGCGCGTGACATTACTGCTCAATTGAACATCGATTTCATCGCCGCCGTTCCACAAGCTGATTACTGCGCCAGCTGCCGCACCAAACGTGGCGTGTGTGCTCAAGTAGTCCTGGTGGTTCGGTGTAGGATCGAGGAGAGGTGTCCAGCTGGGATCGGTGAGACTGGTGTTCGAGGCGAGGTAGATTGAGGCATCGTAGTTGAGCGCGGTGATCGGCCTCCAGCTGCCGTAGAAATACTTGGTGTCCCAGGAGGCGATGGCAGCGTTCGCGAGGGCGTAGTTCAGGACAGCGTAGAAGCGAGCGGAAGCGGTGACGTTCTTTGCCAGACTATCGCCAACTACCAGGTTGGCTAGACGGTTCCACCCACTGTGAGTACCAGTCAGTTTTTGTGCTACGACCGTTCGAGACGATTACATCGAAACTTACATCGTACTGCTCTCGAGCCAGAACCACGCCGTTTCCGTATCATACTCAGTGCGGTTTACTGAATTATTGCCGCCTTGCTCGTAGACTTGGATGAGGTACTTCTCAAATTCTGGTGACTCTGGCGCTGGAGGTGGCGGCGCACGGTACTTGGTCACATCATCGAGTCCACCAAAGAGGCGAAGATCTTGTGCCTGAGGAGTATCAGGGATTCGAGGTCGGCCTGGTCGACCCTGGTAGTTGCCTGGCTCTGCCGGCAGAGGAGTGTATGCAACGTAACGATGTATACCATCGTTCGCGCGAGCAACGGTCACACGGGTCGCAGCATCTTCTCCGATTTCACGGGCGCGGCGCGCATCGGCAGAGCTGGCATTGATGCCAATGGGTGTAGCTACTGCGCTGAAAGCTGCATCGATGGTGGCATATAGGCGCGCGCCGTGGAAGGTCCAAAGGAGTGTGTCGTGTGCTGCGTGAGATACGGCGAGTTGCTGGAAGGCCAGAGTTTCATTGGCACTGTTGACCGCTGCATCATACACAGCTCCTTGAACGATGGCATTGAACCAGCCTGAAGGCGGAGAAGGAAGGCCACCGATGACAGTGCCGTTGACTAGGATGGCGGATTGATCGACCCAGTACTGTACAATATCGCCAGAGTATGCAGCATAAACAGCATTGGCACACACCGCGGGAAGGAGAGAGGCAAGCTTCATGATTGTTCAACGATGCTGGAGGCTTCGTCGAGACGTTCAAGCATGTTGACCGGCCATGCTTGAGCTTATAGCCACACAACTCTGATCGGTAAGCCGTTCGTCCAGTCGCTGTCGCATCGTCATAGCAATCGCATCATAACGCCGAGTCTCACAACATGTAACTTGTAAGCCTTTTCCTTTTCGAATGAATACAATGCCGTCGTTGTTGCAGACTGATCGTGCAGGTTGGTGTTCCAAATCTATGCCAGCCAAGCCTAGATAAGGATTGCGTCTTAAGCCAAGGAATGACGATGTGCATGCAGTTGGCATCTGCCGCCAATGAGATCCTTGATCGGACGCACACCATTGGATGAGATTCAAATCTGTGTACGACGGCAGCTGCGGTTTGAAGGAAGGTTTAGCTGCAACAGAAAGTCTCGCTGTAGCGGTAGTTGTGTGTCGCGCGATATTGCGAAACCAGATGATATATGCTCATATTACCAAGACCGGCACAATGATGTCGGTTTCTCGCGTCCATCGCTGCCGTGAAGGATCTAGCGCCCAGATCCGGTCAAGAGTGGCTAATGCGACTGGGATATTGCCGAACCTGCCAATGTCATATAGCTCGCCCAAACGCTGACTGAAATAGAAACGATCGTCAGGTGTTCGGCTCTCAGCCGCTGCAATGAAGTAAACCCATACAAGAGTATGCGCGCCTGGTGTTGTCTTTGTGATCGGGAGAAGTAATTGGCGCAGAAAGTCCAGAGTAGCATTGACAACGGTGTCAGGGAGTAGTGCGTTGTTCTGCCGCATGGTGAGTGTGTGCACCGTCTTAAAAGCTTCCTTGATCATCGCGATGTTAAGGTGATGACAACGCTCCACCGATGGCGAGAGCCCAAAGAACTCGAAGTACAGGTCTTCCGAAGCTGACCAGGGCTCTATGGGCTCCGTCGCGCCGAGCAGTGGTGGCGTCATGAAAAGAAACCTGGACGAAGAGTAGAATTAGTAAGAAGTTCATCGGAAAAGACAAAAACTTAGTCAAAGAAGCTGATAGTCTGGTCATACATTCTTCTTTGGTAGTCGAGAAACGTCGACAGGTCTTGCGTACCCAGAGGGTTACCATTTTGCAAGGCCATCAGGGAGCGCAACATCTTGAACAGGTGGACGAAATCCGATGAACCCGTCACTGTCTCGCCAACCAGTAAGATGAGGAGTGTGGCCCATGTTGACACGCTCAGAACATCTTCAACACTGCCTCTCATGACATCCTGACGTAAACGAGCGAAGATCGCAGAACGGCCCATCTCTGCCTGCTGGCGCAGCTGCTTTTGCTGGTTACCCAGATGTAGGGCTGATACTACCATGACAGCTCGCTGTACGAGTGGGTCTTCATGCGCCAGAGGTAGTATGAGATCGCGGTATCCGTTGCTGTCGGCATCATGGGCGACTGTCATGTACGGTGCTATGACCTTAGCGACTAGAGATAGGGATTAGTTCTCGACGCATGGGGAACGAACGCAAATTACAGTCCTAGGAGGATGGGCTTACAGTGATCCATAAGCATCACCTGTCCCGGCTTGTATAAGGCGACGGGATAGTGGAGCGAAAACTTGCTCATTTGGGCTCCCTGTTGCCCCGGTCGATGTACGACAGCCCCGTCTATAAATTGCTGGTCGCCTGACTGATGAAAGACAGTGCCCTCGACATCGTCATCTCCATCGCCTTCGTCGACAACAAAGCCGACGTCGTCGCTGGTTGATCGCAAGTTTGCATCGACGGCAGTGTTTGAGACATCATCAGAAGCATCGCCTTCATCATGGCGGGCCTCCCTTTGGCGACTCTCTGCGGTCGAAGAGTTCTCTATGGTCTCTGGAGTTTTGTTCTCTACGAACTGATAAGTCTTGCCGACGCCTGAGCATTCGATATTCTTTTTGATGCATTTGGCACATCTTGGCGTGCCTTTGTCACATTTGATTCGTCGCTTCGTACATTGGCGACAGCTGTCATATCGCATCGCGCGACCTTGGCCTCAGGCCCACCCAAGAGAAAGACAAGATCCACAGCTCAATACTGCTGTTGACGGGTAATCGAAACAAGAGCGAGAGGGGAAGCTGAAAGTGTAAAATTGAAGCGTACGATAAGCGTCGGGTGAGACAGATACGGGTCAGGGTTAGGGTCTATCACGAAAATGAAATGCCAACATGAAATGTCTACATGTATTTGCGTCTTTGTGTGGGTGTTGATTAGCTTGGACTCGAGACCCTGGTCAAGGTCGTGGAGAGCATTCAATCTAGCATGGTTGATTGGCAGACTCAAAGTCATCTCGATCAACTGGTGTCATACGAGTGATGATTAACATTTCGTCATGAGCTTGGAACCGACAGACAACGTGATGTCGGGAAAGGGGAGTTGACGATACATGTAGTATTGAATATCATTGCAGTCATCGCATCATAGATCTACGAATACAATTTTCGTTCAAGAATTATAGTTTAGCACCGCTGGGTACGTTCACTGGAACGCAGCAGTCCGACTTGTTCTTGTACACCTCTTGGCTGCTGAGGTTCTTGTTGCTGGGCACATCGATGGACGGGTTCGCCTCGAAGAAATCAGCAGGTCGCAGATGGACCGAGTGAGTCTCAACAGGCATGACTGGCCAGTCCTAAGAAAAGTTAGCAACTCGTCTGAACTCGTCTTCACATGATTTCATGCTTACCTCTACACGTGGGTTGTGTGTAAGTCCGAAGACTGACCATACCACGACGTCTTCATCTTCAACGTTGTCGCCTCGTGCAACGGCATCGGCAACGCCGCCGATTTCCTTCGTTGATTGCAATGTGAAGCGGCCACCAGCGTAAAGCTCGTCGTCCTTGTACTTGGTCACCCACAGGTGATGCTGTGCGAAAGTTGCACGCTTGTACTGGATGCATTCGGGGTCCGCCAGCAGCAATTGTGTTGCAGGAGGCGTGAGCTTGTAGCCTACCGGGTTGCCGCTGATACGGTTCTTTCGTGTTGTGTTGACCATCTTGAACACGCGGTTGTGCTGAGGTGCAGCATCGGCCCAGCCGGAGCGCTTGATTGGTGTCTTGCGCACCTCGTAGTAGTTGCCTCTGGGATTTGTGACCGTGTTCAGAGGTACTGGGTGAGATTCCTCTTGGATCACAGTGTTGGAATGACCATCGATGGCTGGGTCAATGCGGAAAGCGAAAATATGCTGATGGTTTTGGGCCAACACGCCGGGACCAACTACGTTGCCGTAATCGCTAGTCTTGCCAGCATCAATATTGACGGAGCTGACAATGCCCGTAGCACGTGTCTCAATGTCGATACCGCCAGACTGGTCAAACTTGTACGCGAAGATGTACTCGTAGTTGGCCAGTGTGATGATGAATTGCACTACCAGCTCGCGACTGCGCGTAACCACCGCTCTTCCTGTTCGCCAGTTGGTATGTTTCCAGCCGATGCCGTTGTCTTGCTCATGAAGACAGATAACATTGGGCTGAGCCGAGACGTCACCCTTCGAATTGATAGTCCAGGCATCGAAGTATTTGATAACTCCGAGACAGTCGCATCCCAGCGAAAGGTTGTTTGCGCAATTGCCCGCGCCGCCATCGCCGAAGTCGAACGCCTGCTTTCGGTTGAAAGGCGCGCGAGCATCGGCATATGGTACGGTCATCTCGCTGATTGACAGTCGGTACAGCACGCTTCGTCCATCGTAGTGCACGTCGTGAATGACAGCACCTTCTCTTGGGTTGAAGGAGACTCTGAATCTCCAGTTCTGCCACTCGACCAGAGAGTTGTCTGTGACCTTGAACGACGGTCCGTCGGGTTGTATCACATCCAGCCTTTTGAGGTCTTTCCTTGTACCATTGGGAAGCAACTCAGGCACATATTCTGCGTTCATGCAGTGATCCAGAATCTTTTTCTCGTGCGTCTTGCCATCGAGAGCATCTCCCCTGCCACCTGTGGCGAGGCGCTCTACGCGAATGATTTCGCGCTTATGGGCGTCCATGATAGGAATGAGCGGTAGTGGGAATGCGTAAAAGTTGGAGTCGGGATTGCCGTTGCGTGTGTCTTGTGCGAAGATGAGTCCTTGGAAATAGCGTCGGTCCTCGTCTGTGAGATCAAGACCTCCGTAAGGCCAAGGCTCGATCACCACCTCGAAGCCTTCAGGCAATGTGAACTCCTTCAAAGCATCTTGGAACAGTTTGGACTGCTGGCATACTTCAACCAAAACGTCGAACTCATCACTGAAGCATGTCAGTCTTTTGACCATTAACATCTTCCAAAGACAATGACGCGTACAGAGTAAGTGCTGGCTGCAGCCCCTTTCCAATAACTTCATGCTCGAGTACTGTACCGGCCTTGATATCGACCGTAGCTTCGTGGTAGTATGGAACCTTGTCGCTGCCGATAACGTCGTATTGACACTTGGCTAAACGGCTGGGGAGCGCTGATGTCGGAGCGATACCACTGTGCTCAGCGTCCAAGAAGCGACTCAGCTCAGCCTTCCGGGGTTCTTGAATGAAGATTTCGCGGAAGCTGATGACATCTTTATCGTGATAGGCCAGTACGACATCTCTTGCTCTTTGGATCTCGGTAGCAGAGATGTTCTGCAGAGGATGGACTGAAGACATGTTTGTGTCGGTTAATGTGAAAATCAGGTAGGTGAATCAACGTCAAGACATGAAGAGGGTGGAAGTCTCCTCATCTTTTATATTTGCATGCCTTGTCTGCCATTGTGGTTCTCGACGGCACCTCGCTGCCGCGGACTGCGTGCAAACACCAGCATCTGACATAATGGGAACGGCGAGCAGAAGACAGCGATGACTCTCGGCCGTCTATTGGATACCTTGCATATCTCGTAATGGCTCACCATTCGTCTGGACCAGGGAAATGATCTGCACTATTCCTGAAGATGAGGAGCAAAAGCGGCATAGTCAAAGAGGCGTAACAAGAGGGAAGCAGAGAGTCAAGGTGGCTCGACCGGAACGACTCCACCTTATCAGAAGCAACGAATCGGCATCACCGGCACCAGCCCTAAGTCTTCCATTTCACGTCGCTTATCACAATGAACTTAACCTAAAACGGCAATGGAAACGAGAAATCTTACGTGCCCTATCGCCATCGCCTCCACTTGTCAACTTTACAATAACATTTCACAGTAATCAACACGGACGTACCTTCTTTCTCGCTCGCACTGCCCAATGCGGCAACGGAAACGAGAAAACGAGCACATATCTTGAGTCTAGCTCGCCCTGCTCTATGCGGAAACGGAAGTGAGAAACCTTATGCTTCACGATTTGAAAGTCACAGGCCTATAGGTCTATGTGCTACAATCAGTAGATAAGATAGCTCTGTATCTGAGAGGCGTTCTGGTTTTACAATGTATTACCACTCCCAGGACTCAACGCTCAATGATGCCCTTATCGCTCGCAGCTCTTTACCGCATGGCGCGAGATGGAGACGGCGACGCATCCTCAATGGCCGACGATTCTAGCCTCAATAAATCATCAAGATACGCCTTGCCTTTGCCATGTCGCCGACTCATAGATCGCCCATTTGCAATCGTAATTGAATTCTACTACTCTCACACGAATATCTCCAAGGACCATTGATACATCTCCAGATCCATGGACAACACAACAATCGAAGTCCGCAACGCGAAGGGAAAAGAAGGGTCATACCAGGAACATGGCTCTGGAGAGCCCACGATGGAAAAGGTTGAGCTTGGGACGTTTGGCGATGTGGAAGAACTTCCTCGCAAGTTCTCAGTATGGTCTCTTGGCTCGCTCCTAATTTGTCTCATGGCAACATGGGAGGCACTCAGCTCAGTTGTCGCCCAGGCTCTGATCAGCGGCGGAGCACCATGTCTTTTCTACAACTAGTACGTGAGAGTCCGACGCAGTGTGGAGGTTCACTAAACTGACATCAACCATCTAGCATCATCTCTTTTCTGGGTACGTTGGCACTCGCGTGCTCCATGGCTGAGATCGCTTCGATCTATCCTACAGCTGGAGGTAAGTTGCAAGACTCACCATCCAGCGGCGTTTCGCTGATCCGACGATACACGCAGGTCAATATCATTGGGTCGCATGCCTTTCGCCAACATCAACACGAGCCGTGGCATCTTGGTTCACCGGCTGGATCTCTGTCGGCGGGCAGATAGTCCTTACCGCATCGGCTGCCTTTGCTGCCGGTCTTCAACTTGCGGGTCTTATCAACCTCAACAACCCCGACTTTGTGGCCCAGCGATGGCAAGGCATGTTGTTCTACTGGTTCATACTCGCGTATGTGCTAGCGCTGAACGTCTGGGGCTCACGCATCCTGCCGCATGTGAACATTGCGGCGGGCGTCTTGCACGTAGTGGGTTTCGTTGTGGTCACCATTATCCTGGGAGCAATGACAGAAGAGAAGCACACCGCAGCATATGTGTTCACGGAGGTCTCCAATACTAGTGGTTGGCAGTCGGATGGGATTTCATGGTTGGTGGGACTGTTGTCGACCGTCTACCCCTTCCTTGGGTAAGTTTGACAACTCTTGCCGCTTCCCTTGATCGCGAGAACTGACCAAGAACAGATACGACGCAGCTGCACATATGGCAGAGGAGCTTGACAACCCCGCCCGTTATGTCCCTATTGCGATGGTCGGATCGGTCACGGTCAACGGCATGCTCGGCCTCATCTACTGCATCGTATTACTCTTCTGCCTCGGCGACCTGGACGAGCTCCTGGCCACAACCACCGGTTTCCCGTTCATGCAGCTATTTCTGAACTCGACACAGAGCAAAGTTGGCGCAACCATCCTCTCAGTTGTCATTTCACTCACCGCGACTGCCGGCGCTTTCGCTGGCCTCATCTCAACAAGCCGCACAGGCTGGGCGTTCGCTCGCGACGGCGCCATGCCGTTCAGCAAGTATTTTGCACACCTCGATAGCGAGCGCAAGATCCCGGTGCGCATGTGCGTGCTTCTCACCGTACTCCAGGCTCTGCTCGGATTGCTCTACGTAGTCAACACAACAGCGTTCAATGCCGTGCTGTCGATGTCCATCCTCGGGATATACGCAAGCTATGTGCTACCAATCGCTTACATGCTGTTGTATGGCCGTACAACCAGCTCGCATCGTGTTCTACGCTTTGGTCCATTCAGTCTCGGCAGATGGGGTCCAACCATCAATATCGTTGCCCTACTCTGGGGCACCTTGGCGATGCTTTTCAGCATGTTCCCATCATATCAGCCAGTGACTCCGGCGAACATGAACTACTCTTCCGTCGTCATGGGAGGCTGGGTCGTTCTTGGTGCGGTCTACTATGTTCTGTTCCAGCGAAAATCCTACGAGGGCCCTTCCGATCTGCCTGCAGAGGTGGAAATGTACTAAACATTGTACGGAAATTGAACAAGACACGACCTCATGCAACGGCAGTAACTACTCGGAGAACACAAAGAGTACACCGCAATGCAGTGGAAGTCACAGGAAACCTTCGGTGGAGTCATACTGAATCATGGTTAAACTAGCTCGGGGTTGTAGCCAATCAGATCCGACCAATCACATCGCTATTCTGTCTACAGCGGCTCATTGTGAAGATGCGATGGCCAAATAAAGAAAGCTTTCCTTGTCGTCGGTTGTCAAGTCACTTTCTATTGATCACAACGCTCGTCTCCCTCTAAGCCATTGTTTCATCTAGCTTCCAAACAAAGAACGAAACTCAACGACGCCATGTATAACTTGCAAGTCTCCATATCTTGCCTTCTAGATGGTGAGAAAATCATACTGCAAACGGCAAGCAACGATTCGATCCTGGAGATTGAAACGTACACATTCGAGTTTAAAGGCGCACTCATCCGCTACTTGGAACACGTGACAGAGTTTCACCGTT
>Ga0265797_10005169_pt1 | contig 19273 bp, 10 predicted proteins | sample P2T30metagenome_FD_192433 | JGI IMG/M metagenome (GOLD analysis project Ga0265797, IMG submission 192433) | Plant litter microbial communities from East Loma Ridge, Irvine, California - P2 T30 | ecosystem: Environmental > Terrestrial > Plant litter > Unclassified | place: USA: California... | reverse complement strand
GGGGTCGGTGCCGGATGAGAGGAAGCTGGCGAAGCTGAAGGCGCCGGAGTGCAGGTCGGTGGAAGCAAGCATGGTATAACCTCGGACGGGGCGCGCGCGGGCCGGCCGGCGCGCAGCAGAGTTAAAAACGGATTAGTTAAATACTCAGATGACAGAACGCTCAGATGGCGGGAAGCGGACAATTTTGTAGCTATAGCTTATGAACTTTCCGACAGGCAACTTAACTTCGAAGTAATAGACGATAACGGCACACGGGCTTGTCATGACGTCCGGTGCCGTGTATTCCACCTGGTGGACAAGTACAGGCTCGCCATCTTCACCTGCTCCCGGTATCTCATAGGATGTGTCTTTGAGGCTGCCGCCGCCGTGCAGAATGATGAATACCGGTTGAGCTTCAGCAATTATCTGCTTTCGGAATGCGTCAAACGCCACCGGCTGATTTGCCTGTTGTGTACCGATCTGCATGTGTGACCAGGCCGCTCTGATAATCGCTTCGGACGAGTGATCTTGTTTGCAACGCAGCAGAGTGCGGTCATCCAGGTTCGGATTTACTGAAATGGTGACCGTCCGGGAAGGCCTAAGGAGGATGTCGCCTTTTGGCAACAGCTCTGACATACCCACGAAGGTGCCGGTGGGTTTGGTAAAGTTTAGTACTGCACAGGGTGCGGCATGGCCGGTATCCGCGTTTCTGGCTGTAATCACATCCATCGCATAGGCACCAGAAACCACGCGTGCAGGCGGAGTATAAACAGCCGTGCTGCCTTTATTTTCCAGCGTTCCGCCTGCGGTATGGTCTGCAAAGTTCCAGTCCATGCTGTTGCCCGTTACGGCAACGGCGTTAAGCTCAAGCGTGACCTGATGGCCTTCTCCGTCCAGCGCGCCTGCAGCGGTAAAATAGAACGTCGGGTTAACGGTCACGGAGTTTGTCACAACGGTCACCATTGCTTTAGCGGTTTTCCCGTCGTATCTGGCCACAATGAGCTCCTGCAGGGAGGCCTCGTCAATAAGGGTTTTATCCGGTGCACAGTAGAGTCCACTGGTAACAGTGCCGCGGCCTTTTGTTTTACCATCAATATTCAGCACTTCCCACGTTGTATCGGCTGCCGCCTGCGCAAAGGCAGCATTCAGGGAAAACTGCAGCGTATTGCCTGGGGCTGCCACGCCTGCAAGCGGCGTGATTTCCATCGTGGTGGTTCTGGGGTTAAGCCGGCCCAGTGCGAGAATGTCGCCGGGGAGGTCGGCGGAAACCAGTCTGAAGCCGTTTTGCTCGGGAAAAAGCAGGTTTGCTGTCGGAAAGAGCTCAAAATCTTTAATGGATATTGCTAAGGCCTGCAGCGGCTCCCTGATAGTCTGCGCAACGCAGGAGGCCAGTTCGCGGGCTTCATCTGTTCCTGCATGAAGCTCCTTAACCACAGAGGCATCAGTGATTTCAAAATTGATATCAGGACTGGTTTCTCTGGCAAAATGAAGCTTCAGCGTGTCGGCGTCAGCGACCAGGCCGTACCGGAAGTTCAGCTCTGCTGACAATATGATGGGCCCGCTCCGCAATGTTGTGGGTTCATCGTCTATATAAGGTTGTATCTCGACCTGCACAGATGTCGAGTCGCGGTAGCTGACGTTAAGTTTATTATCACGCGGGGCGTAGCTGATGTTCTCCAGTTTTAATACTGTATTTCTGTTGCCTGCCGTTACCGTATTAGCATAGTACTCGCAATAATATAACCCAATCATTTTATCCCAGCGTGTAAAGGCTTCCGGTCCTGTCAGCGTTGTGGTTACCTGTGCCACAGAAAAATTGTTTTCTTTGATTACTGCTGCTGATGCTGAAGGCAGTTTTACCAGCTGTGGCTGGATAAAATCACGACAGAGAGTATTTACGGAAACGACCAGTGCTGCGTCATAAAGTGCTATGCCGTCCGCGTCTTTATCATCCGGAATAAGATACGGAAAGCCGGAATCGGTGGTTGGCAGAGAGCCCGGTTTGGTATTGCTGGTACGGATAAAGGCTAAAACCGCGCCGTCTTTATCCTTACCGGTTTCTTCTGAGCCGGCAGACATTGTCAGCAGGCGAAACTCTTTGGGGTTGAGCGGGCTGCCATTGATTTCTTTGAGTTCCCCGAGTTCAAATTTGTTTACAGGCAAATCTCCGCTCTTAAACAAATCTCTGAAGTGTTTGCCGATAGCATCATTAGCTATCTCGTCCTCAGCGATGTTGGTCGTGAATTTCAGATTGTTTTCTGTCAAATCGATAAGGATTTTATTCTGGTCATCTGTACCGCTGACTCCGGATTTCAGGTCAATTGCAACCGTCAGAACATACTGATGAGCTTCATTAATTTCGATGATCTGCTTCAGGTAACGGGTATTATCCTGTTCTGAATAATACTCGACATCAATGCGACCGGAAATAAACGGAAGAAGCATGCGGGCTTTAGCGTTTTCAATATCCGGAAAGTCAAAAGACAGCCGGGGCTGTCCAAGGACCAGTCCGGTGATTACATAATAGGTGCTTTCATTTTTTATCTCGCCGTTTTTAATGGTGTTAACTTTTTCATCGGCAAGGTTCGTAAGGTACTGTAACGCCAGCAGACGATTACATTTTTCCCGGTTAAAAGCAGTGATAACATCCCAGCCGTGAGCAATAGTGCCTTGCTTCATTTTTTGCATAAGCGATTGCTTATTCATTTTTATTAAACTCCAGGTGTAAAAGAAAGCTGATTGCGATTGGCTTTTGAGGCGAAGTTTATGGAAAGACTGTGCATATTTCCGAATTCATCACGCAGATAGACAATCATTCCCTTACTGAGAGGGTGTTTGTGCCGGTAGCTGATTTCATCAAAACGGTCCAGGATGATGAGCAGCTCCCCTGGAACCTCCGGTTCGCCGCTGTCGAGTTTTTGCGTAACGCGTTCGTTTTCCTCTGAAATCACATCCAGCAGGCGGTAGTCATAGGAGATGTACCGTTCAGGTAACGGAGTAACCCGGTCGGCCGGCATGAAGAAATAACTGGTTGAGCTGAACATGGTTTCAGACAGCTGTTCACTTTCCCATTGTGTGATTGAAGAATTATCTTTGAATTCAAGCGTCATGAATCGGATCCAGCCAGACTGCGGGATATATTTGACCCGCCAGTAGTCACTGGTTTTCAAATGAAAATCAAAATCGTCACTTACAAACTGTCCGCCCGCGCCATTGTCAGCTCCCGCTTCTCCGCCGCCCGATACCCTTTTGGAGGTAACCTCATAGTCTTTGCTGTTGGGATTCACCGGCGTGAGCGGCGTCAGGGTAATAGTGCTGAATTCGGTACCATTGAATTCTTTATCTGTGGAATTCCGCAAAAAACCGTTACTGTCCCTGAATCGGGCATAAAATGTCTGAGGAGTGGTTGCTGTGGTATGAATATAAAAGCGCCTTGAGACGGTTCCCGGAGTGCTAGCCAGAGGCAGGAGAGACTTAGCTGATCTGTTGTTATAGAGGTAGCGATTTTCACGGGTATTAACGGCCCAGACACTACCAAATTCGCTGTCTATTCCATCCATATCAGGATCGATAAACGGCACCGGATTGTTATTTCCGCCGTCAGAGACTAACTCCAGCGTGCTGAGTTCCGCAGCAGTAATAGGATAATACTCGTCATCCACGATTTTCGTGGTGATCTCAATCTGAACCGGAATCTGCTGGTAGCCGTTTCGAAATGCGCGGGCCTCAGAGAACAGAGGTTTGATTTCAAACGCTGCAAGGTCTGTCCATTTTTTTGGAGCAAGACAGGGTGTTATTCTGACTACCGAGGTGCCTTCAAAATTGATGGAAGGCCCGGTGACCCTGAGCTGTACGACTGTTGCGGTTTCACCTTCAGATGCATCGGGAGTGTAAACTCCATTGTCACTAATGCTGCCCGGCCCAATAAGCGACCATTTAAGGCTGACTTCACTGACGTTAACGGTTCGCCCGGTTTTTTTTTCAGCGATGTTAAGCAGGCGCGACATTGCGCTATCCGGTAAAGAAAAGTGCACCGTTTCGTTGGTAAAACTGCTGTGATAGGGAGGGGCGATTTCCAGTTCTGAGCTTTTGTCTTTCAACAGGATTGTCGCAGAAGCCAGAGATTTTCCCGCGCTGCTTGCTGAAAGGATAAGCCGGGTGGAACTGATTTTGCCGGACGGCGGAGTGTAGCGTACTGTTTTGCCGTCGGGGTGCAGCGTGCCCATAGTTACGTCTGACAGCGTCCATGTTATTGGGCCTTTCTCATCAGTATTAAGTCTGAAACAGAGCTGCCCTGCGCCGCGAAAAGCGGTGGCAAACTGGGGTGAAACTAATGAGCTGTGATTTTTAACGCGATATACCACTGCATTCTTTTGTGTTTTTCCACTGGTTGCATCGGTTGTCGTCGCTGTCAGTACATACTGGAAAACGGGTGATATCATTCTTTCTCTTGAAGGTGCGGTGAAGATACCCTCACTACTGATGGTTTCGCTTGCGGATAAGCCATTAATTTTATGCAGTGCCCATTCTGCACCGTAGGACGGTTTACTTCCGTGCCAGGCACTGAACTGATGGCTTTCACCAGGAGCAAAATTCAGTTTCTCACACCGGATAGCGAGCGCATCCATATTCTGAGTTACGTTACCGCATGAGAAAACAATGTTACCGACTGAAGTTTTTTCAGGCTCCTCGTTTTCATCAAAAGAAATGAAAGAATCTCCTGCCAGGCTGTAAAAATTGACAAAGGACAGGTGGCCAGTGAGGCTGAAATATCGGTAGCAGCTTTCGGTCAGGAAATGTATTGCATCGTAGCGGTAGGCATTCCCTTGTCTGTCATTCGGGAGAAGGTAAGGAAAAGGCTCAAGCGGCAAGCCGCCCTGGTTTTTAGTAGCAGTCAGTTGCATTAAAACAATCAGACATCCTTCATCCGGATTCTCGACCGGGTTATCTGGTGAATTTTGCGTGACCACTCTCGCTGATTTGGGAGCCGTTGCGTCATAACCGCTGTAATCAAGCGAGGCAATCTCTATGACAACTTTACCTTTATCGAGCATTTTGATCTTCTCAAAAATGCGGGATCCCAGCGTACATGTTCCTGTTTCGGTAGTGGCTAAATTGCACCGACATGCCGTGGCTTCTGAAAGGTCGATGACCAGTGTGCCTTTTTTGCGGGAAGTATCGCTTTTAATTTTAAATTCAATATCAAACTCAATGGTGTAGCCATTTTCCTCTTCGATACTGCAGCTTTCAGCAAGATAAGGAGGTGTGAAATCGGATTTTCTGATGTAATCGTAAGTGCCAGAGATTACAGGAAAGATAATTGTTGCTCTGGATCCTGGCAGCGCTGCGGTTTTAAAAGAAATTACCGGGCATCCGGTATATAAATTAAATCTGGCATCGTCAAATCCTAATCCGGAATAATCGACTTTTCCGGTTATTGGGGACATGATTTTCAACTCAGACATCATTTTCTCGAAAGCCGATTTCAGTATTTTGTTAACTGAATCGGTGCGAAAAGCCATTATTCCGCCCCAGTCTGTAGCTACGCGATTTCTTGCCAGATATTCACCCAGCTGGGCTTTGGACATACTGTTCATTCTGAACTCCTGCTTCAACTAGTTAATGTAATATTCGCGCTCTGGAAAGGGATGAAACTTTCACCCTGATCAAAGCTCACGCGGCTCTGGATGCTGAATGACTCATAAAGCTTCAGTTGACGGAAGATGGGTTTATTAACAGTACCGACGACAGCCATGCCATTTTCAGAAGCGGTGACCGGATGAGCATCCATTACTACCTGAGTGACATTTTTACCTGACAAGGAAACACCACTGATAATAATGGTGACCAGCTGGCCTGTTGCCATGAATCCCCATTTCTGCAGGGTGATGCTGACCGACTCTCCGGATATCTGTTTCAGCGACAGCTCCTGGTTTTGTACGTACTGGCATTCAGCCACCGGAAACTGTCTAGCCGGGATCTTTTTTATTCTGAGACGATAGCGGTCAGACTCCTGTACGGGTGAACCATCCGCATCAACGACGCGATAAAAAATATCACATTCATGGTTCATGTTTGCTGCAACCATGGCAGCAGGAAATTTGAATTTCCCGGATTCCTGCGTGTTGAGAACAAAAGACTGAGCTGCCACCTCACCCTCACAGCACATCTCGACGCTGTAGCCACCCGTTTCTGCGGTGTCAGGTATACTTACAGGAAGACCATTACTCAGTTTCAGTGCTTCACTGCTTCCGGTTCCCGTGTATCCTGGCAAAACGTACTGAGATTCAAAAACAGGCTCAGGCAGATTAAGCGGCTTAACTATTTTGAAACTCTGACGCTCTGATGACGCAGACATCCCTGGATTACTGAACTGGCAGGCGATATCAACTGTGTCGTTGATAAACTGGTTGAGAGTGCTTTGTGGGATATGGAACGTAACCTGCTGCCTGTGTATATTACTGATATCAAGATCCTGGATCAGGGTTGCTTTTTTGTTCAGACTTGAGCTGCTGAGGTAGAGAGCAACAATGGTCTGCGGATTCGCTTCATCCCACCATGGGGTGGAAACAATCAGCCCGTTCGAAAATTGCCCGGGGTTAATTTCACATCCTGACAGGTTATCAAAAGTGACCGCAGGCAGGAGGTCGGTGTTTTCATCGTCAATAAACAGGGTCTGCTCAGCTGAATCTGAACCGGCTGACAGCGTGTCGGCATAAGTAATGTCGTAATGTATGGTTGCCTGTTTGCCGTCATTAAAAGCAAGCTTTACGTACGGGAGTGTCCACTGAACCGGTTTACCGATATCCTGATCACTCAGAATTTTAGTGCTGGTATAGCTTTCGGAGGCATCGAAATGAAAAGTAACTTTATCGCCAGCCTTCATCGCATTATAGGGTGGGGCAGTGACCAGAGCGCCTTCAGGTACACTGTCAGGGTCGATATGCAGATTTACAGCTTCTCTTATCAGGGGACAGGGAAGAAGAACTGAACTGGTATTTTTTGCCACAGAACGCAATCCTGAGGAAGATATGTTCAGCACATGGTAGCGCTCTGCTATAATTTAAATGCGTCATTTTTGCCAATTTTTGCGGTCAAATTTAGAAAACATGTATAGATCTCATCATTAAAAGACAGCAGGATTTCAAGTCTGCAACAGTTCATCGCCACAATGAATTGGAGTTTTAGCAGTATGCAAATATTTATTAATCGCATTTTTGTATTTTATTAATGGTAAATGCTAGCTCGTAAAAAAGTTTATCTTTTAAGTTCGAAGAATGGCCTGCGTAATGTTACGGAGTGTCGCGGTGTTACATCAGGCTATTAAATAGATTTAAGAATGACCATCTCAGTGTTTTTATTTATGTAAAATTACTTACTAAGATGGCCATAATTATTTTAGCCCAGCAATTGACCACTTTATTACCTTTAAAAGTATTATTTGACTGTTTGAAACTGAATTTAATCCAGCACTGATTTATTCATTTATTCTGGAGTTGCTTTAACTCATATTCATTTCCGTCCGTAAAAAAAATGATCAGACTGATACTTAATAAATTCCAAGCCGAGCAAACAGGAAAGTTAAATTTTCAGAGTTAAGGTAAATATGTCAATGTGTTAAAGCTTATAATCTGCAATACACCATTTTAAGAAGCGTTTTCGTCAGGAGAGCTGGCCGTAGCAATTCACGATACGCTGCGTTTCAGTTTTAGCATATAATTTCCAGCCGCTGATAATGGTCATGCTGCAGTTAAGATGAGGTGGTGCTTTAGAAGATGCATCCTGCAAAAGTTTTTGGAAAAATATTAGTTACAGGATGCCTGAACGAACTCAAGGCACAAGAACAACTGCTAATTTGTTAAAATTAAGCCAGCTGAATCCACCGTCATAACTGATGGCAGTTTCTACCGTAAAAGGCATGTACGGTTTATATAGTGACAGAATAGAGTAGGACAGTTTTGTACTGACGTTAATAGCATCTACATCCCCCTGGGTGACAATGTAGTTGTCAAGTAAAAATGTTACAAGCGAGGAACCGTCATTTTTCAGTCCTAGGACTTTTATGGTAAAGCGCTGCCCTGCAGCCATGAATGGCCAGGTCCGGTTAACTGCAAATGTTACCCCTCCTGTATCTAAGGCTTCTTTTAGAGAAATGGAATCTCCATGAATCACAGGGGAAATACAGTTGATTGCTCCGAATTCCCGGGGTGTAATCCTGGGAACAGTAAGTGACAGTATTTCTGATACTGCGACAATAAGCGAGTCTTCATCCATTATTTGATAAAAAATCTCACTGGTTTTTCCTATTTTTGCAGGAAACCATGAACGCGGTATCGTAAAGCTCCTGATGCCACTTTCAGGAACTGTCTGCTCTGCCCCTGGCGTACCGGGTGTACCCCACTGTGCACTCAGCATATCGTCGTCCCTGAAACTTGCATCTTCCGGAATTTTGAGAATAATTTGTTCGCCAACGTATTGGGGGGTCAGAGTCTGAGAGCTACCGCTTCCGCTTGCATCAGGAATAAAAGGGCATGGCAACGTGCGGGGTTTTGGTGTAGCGCTGACTTCAAGCCGGGTGAGACGTGACACAGGACATTTGTTTCCTGCACGATCCATGATGTAATATAGAGCAAACTGCTGACCATCGCCAAGGCTGATAAAGTCAGTATCTTTAATATTATAACTCAGCGGTTTTGAATCAATATCATGGCGAGTAAGATGTTTGGAGCCAATTATATTGATTTTATCCGCATCTCGCGACAGGGAATAATATATGGTATCTCCTGGCCAGATAGTAGCGTAATCCGGTATGGTGACTTTTACTTCATTATTATGCTCCTCAAGATACTTTGCTGTGATAGTGGTTTCATCAAAGCGTGGTGCATTGTCGTCCGGGAGCACAGGAGCAATAAGGTCAACTTCAAACTCTTCATATTCAGACCAGACCGGGTCGCGTTTCGAATTAACCATGTAGTTAATGGTGTAACGCTTACTGGTCTGTATGTATTCGTGGGGTAGCAAAACAAACCGCTGATCTTCAGTAATATCCGGGCCAAAATACTTCTCAGCCTCGGGTATCTCTTTTTTATCAACAAAAAGATGAACAACCGAATCGCCACCTCCTGCGCTCCAGATACCTAATTCAATACGCAGTGGTGATGAAACGGCTTCGGACCGTAACAGATTAGTCTGTCCGCCGTCGATATTTTCAAGCATGACCGGTATTACCGGTTTACTCAGGGATAAAGGCTCATACACGTAATATGCAGACACTTTACTGCTCTTATTCATGACTTTACCTGATGGTGAATGTTAACGTTTAACAGGCGCATTATGAAATACGCCCGAGGGAGGTTAATGTTTATTAAAAGTAATTGTCAGGAACCGGGCATGGAGCGTTATCGCCTGTTCTCATAGTAAGGTCAGCAGTTGCAAAATCTGACTCAATCCGATTGCCATCTACTGTAAAGCTGTAACTGGTTTTCAGTTCGAATATTCTATCACCCAGATTATAAATAGGGTCCGCAACACGTGAAAAAGGTTTGATTTCCCAGATGAAACCATTTTTTATCATTGCATCATCAAGTGAAATTTTATCGATAATGGTCGCATCTGAAATTATAATTCCTTTATAATAAGGTTGCCATGTCAAAGTGATTTCGCTCCCCGCCTGAAGTTTATAGACTGTATTTTTAAGTGAAGGAATCAAGACGGGAACACCTGATTCACCATCAGTGAACCGGCGCAGAGATGAACAGTTAATTACAGGTTGACCCAGGAACTCGCTTTGTGTGGGATAGATTGGCATAGCCGGTACGGGGATCGTAATTGCACTGACCTTAACATCTATAGCCTCACAAAATTGTACATTTTCCGGTGTCCCGGGGTTATAAATTCCGTAAGAGACCTTAACAGCATAATCGTTACCTGCCGCTTCGATTGCTTTCCATGGAACATCAAGTTCAATAAGTTTACCTGAGGTATCACCAGTATCAAGAGTATATGTCACGGCTGCAACATCCTGATCGCCCCAGTAAACATCCATTGCATCGCCGGTGCTGGCATTGTCATACACCCGAACACTGAATTTTGCATCCTGGTTATTATCGCTGATGTCCAGTTCATTTGTATTGCCAGAGACAGGACCCATAATAGCAGGAACCGGTAGTCCGGGATTAACCGGATCCGGCCAGTTTGGCAAATCCGGTCCGACGATGGAGAAGTCAACGAGAATCTTCAGCTTATCAGAAGTCATCTTCCAGCCGCCACTGCGGGAAAGGGTATAATAGACACTCAACTCCTGCCGCCCCCCCATGCTCAGGTTGTACTGAGATTTGAGAATGTCCTGTGGGATAGTGATTTCCATAGGAAACAACATATTTGGGTTGACGTTATAAACTCCAACTTTTGCCGATCCCCAGTACAGTGTCAGTATGTCTGCACCAGATTCAGGAAAGTCATAAAGCGGGATTGTTGCTTTAATAGGCCCTGTAGCCACATCTTTAAGACTGATAAGACCGTTACCGGCTGAAGGCACCTCAGGAGCTTTCAGCGTAAGGGGGAGCTGACCCAGCGCTATATGCAGAATGTGAGGAAATGATATGTTTATATTGCCGGCTTTGTCCTTAAGCACGTAACAAAGATAACGATCGCCGGAACCGAGTTGTTCAAAAAGGTCCGCACCGAGACTGAATTCTAGACCAGTAGGAAAAAGTCCGTTATAGACAGGTGTCAGACTCGGTAATTCCGATTTATCCGGTACATGATCTTCAAGAAAAACATAAATCTCATCCGTCGCATCATAATTATCATAGCTGGTGAGCCTGAAAATTATTTCGCTGTTATTATCAAGCACATCCTGTGTAATAGTAACAGCTGGATCCTGGACTGCAGGCGGTGGAAGAGTACCAGGCCGATAATATGGCGGAATACTGTCTTTAATGATGACGAAACCGTCAGAGTAGGCGAAGCCACCTGGAACCTGTGCAGCGTATCGCAGTGAGAATTGGCCATCTGATGGGAGAACCTGAATAGGCACATCGATACTTACAGGGTAGACAGTTCCTGCAGGAAATAGCTGGGAACTAACAACTTCACTATATTCACCAAGAGTATTTCCTATCATTACGGCACACTGTACCGAAATGAGAGCACCATTGTCATTAGCGCCCGCAGGTGCTTCAAGGATTCTTGCAGTTAAAGGTAGTCCGGATCCTGCTATATCGCTTTTGAGGGTCCCATCAGCCACGTCTGCAAAATACATACTGTCGATATCAAATTTTGGCAAAAGATGAATACCACTGTGCTGAATATTTTTGCCTTCATTATGTTGTGAGTCTTTTTCAATAAGCATTAATAAACCTTTAGTCTTAGTATAGGGAAGTTTTAATGTAATCTTTTAATCAGAATGTAAAAGGCAATTTCTGATAGAGGGGCTGTTAAAACAAAGAAACCTCGGAAGAATTTTAAAAAAAACGCTGTCATAAGCGGTTTATAGAAGAGCAATATTTCTTATTCTTTAATATAAGAAATAAATGATAATTTTAATAGTGGCCTCCCTCGTTGGATGCATTTCATAAAAATAATCACGCTGATGGATTAGGGTGATAGAAATAAATTAAGTATTTGATTTTAATGGTTTTCTTATGTTAATTATTTTTAATGTGCATATTTTAGAACAAGCTTGTATGGTCTTACACCAAAGTGCCCTTGCTTAATTTTAATCATGTGTGCACCCCTGACTTAACTCAGAATAAAGCCGAAAAAAGCATAAGCATCAGGATGGTGAAATAAATTCATTGTCAGAGTGGTGTATATTAATAAATTGATAGATAAAAGGATGAGGATTATGATGAGGCCTTGTTTGTTTCAATTATTCATTAAATCGATGATGCTGGCCGGCCTGTGCGGCGCTGATTCAGCTCTCGCAACCGTTGCTGCAGTTGGAAGTTATGATATATTGCTTAGTGGCCCGGGTTTTGAAAATTATATATTTAAGACGAATGAAAAAATTTCTGATTCAAAACCGGATTTTAAATTTACAGCAACCGATACTTCTATATCTGCTTTCCACGATAGCAATAATCAGCTTCCAGATCCAGGTGAGCGTATTTTGGCTTTCTCCGGAACAAAAGTAGCTAACGGAGTGAGCGTTCACACGCAGGGAACGACGTTAATCATCAGTGATGGCTCTTATATTACTTCTGGCATTATAGGATATTATGATAACGATTTTAGCGCTGTCAGTGTTGGTGGGCTGCATAATGGAGTTACTCCTGATAAACCGGTGAAAGCTATTATCAGAGATTCTATTCTTGAAAAGAAAAATTATTCAGTATCATTTTACGGGAATTCAGCACTGAATGCTAATCTCAGGTCGGACGTAAAAGTTGAAAATTCTAAGTTAGTTTCTACCGTAGGTGCTGGTATTTATGCATACATGCCTGATGCGGTATTTTTAAAAAACTCTCAGATTTTCAGCAAAGATGCCAGTTTACTTGTAGCAACCAGTAACCTGATGAATAATCAGGGGAATTATATTTTAGACAATTCGGTGCTTACCAGTAGCGATTCTGCAGCCATCGCAATAGATCAACTCAGTAATAGCAAAGAGTTACAAAAAAATAACTTTCTGATAGCTAATGGTACCATATTAAATGGAAAAAATAATGACCTCATTGACATGAGAGGAACCATTGATGCAGATATTACTGTAAACAACACCCGGCTAGTCGGTAATATCAATATGGATAATTCTGCAGGGGGGCAAGCCAGTTTAAGACTGGAAAACAATGCCTTCGTAACAGGGCAGTTAAAAGGACTACAACATGTAACGCTGAAAAGTGGTGGCACCTGGATAATGACAGACGACAGCATGCAGCAATCCCTCATAATGAATAATGGTGCCGTTGTTTATGGTGATAGTAACTCGGCATTTAAAACGTTACATCTGAAGACATTGAGTGGAAACGGAGAGTTTTATATGCATACCGATATTTCTCACAGAAATGGCGACTTTTTGAATGTTACAGAGAAAGCAGATGGTGACTTTCTTATCAGCGTAGCTAACTCAGGAGTTGAGCCTGCAGCTAAAGATACAGATTCTTTAAAGCTGATACATATCGCAGATGGGAGTGCTTCTTTTAGCCTGAGAAATAATTATGCAGATATTGGTGTCTGGCGGTATGCATTGAAGAAACAGGGGAGCGACTGGTATTTATCGCCTGACCTTCGAAATGGCGAAGAGGACGATAATAAGGAAGAGGATGGTAATAAGGAGGACGATGGTAATAAGGGAGAGGATGGTAATATGGGGGGGGATGATAAAAATGACCGTCAGACCTCTTCTTCAACAGATGCTATAATGAGTATGAGTAGTGTTTCGCGTGAAATTTTTATGGGTGAAATGAATGCTCTGCTCGGCCATCGTCAGGATTATTCTGCACAGCAATCTTCCGGAAAACATTTATGGGGGCGATTTTTATCCAGTAATGTGAAGCAGAAAGTTGGCAGAGGAGCGCAACATGAATTTAATCAGAAGGGGATAATTATTGGCGCTGACAGAGCGCTTGAGACAACGTCGGCTGAGGCCCTTACTGGTCTTTTTGCGGTTCACTCCAGCAATGATGTTAAGCACATCCGTGGCGGAAAAAGCAGTGCTGAAAGCTGGGGAGCGGGTATTTATGGCAGCTTTGGCACCGAAAAATTCTATATGGATGTGGTTTTCAAAGCTAATCTTCTTAGCAACAAGCTGCATACAAATATGACTGGTGGCGAGGCAGTCAATGGCAGCTTTACACAGACAGGCTATGGCATGGCAGTCGAGAGTGGCAAAACGTTTTTCAGGGCTGACTCATTGTGGATCACACCTTATATCAGAGTAGGCTGGTTTCAGACCATGAGAGCTAACCTCAATCTTGACAATGGCATGCAGGCAGATATTTCCGGAATTCGCTCGCTGCAGGGAGAAGGTGGCCTACGTGCCGGAAAAACCCTATCAGTCAGACCGAAAGTTATGCCTTACATAACGTTAGGTACCATACATGAGTTTATCACCTCCAATAGTGTAAAAATTAATAACTATGACTTTAATAATGATTTATCAGGGAGCAGGATAAAAGCCGGCTTAGGTGTGAATGCAGAGATTAGCCATAATCTGAATGTTGATTCAGAGATAAACTATGTAAAAGGAAATAAAATATCATCTCCGCTTACGGGAATGATTGGTATATCTTATTCCTTCTAAATAAACTGTTATTTTTGAGAGTTGCATAAAAAGACGCTGTAGCGGGCTTTATTGTAAAATTAACGCACGCACGAATATATTCATAATAAAATCAGTAGTTAAGCGCAATGGCTTACAATATGGAGATACTAATTTTAATTATTTAATATCTATTATTACGATATCCGCAGATATGTGATATCTCGTTTTTTCTGTCCGGGTAGATATACTGAAAGTGAGTCTGTTCCGCGTCTCCCTAGTCTGGAGAGTTAAAGGGTTTACTGTTATCATGCGATCTATGTGTTAAAAACTGGAGGGTTGCGTTAATGAAAAAACAGTTTTGAGGGCCAATGGAGCGAAAATGTGCATTGATAAAATAATTCATTGTTCAAATTAAATTCAGTGCCCTCATTTTTCTCTCCAGAATATCCTCTGGTAGCGTGAATGCATAATGCTCCAGCATATTGGTATACCCATTTATTAGTGGGGGAGAATCGGGTGATATCTTTATCCCCGATTTCTTCTGCATGACTGCGCATCCTGCTCAGATCTTCCTGCATATAAAGTGTGTTCCACAGCACCACTGAGTTAGTGACCAAGCCCAGTGCACCGAGTTGATCTTCCTGCCCTTCAAGATAGTGCTTTCTGATTTCTCTCCCTTGCCCGTAGTAGATCGCCCGCGCTACAGCATGGCGGCCTTCTTTTCTGTTGAGCCGCCTCAGAATCCGCCCACGGTAATCTTCATCATCAATATAATTGAGAAGGTATCGCATCTTGAAAATGCCCCTCATTTCCTTGATCGCCTGCGGCAGCCCTGATGGGCGCGAGCTTTTTAGCAGGGAGCGAATTAGTTCTGAAGCTTATCCCACTGCTTCTTCTCCTTCGACAGATCTGCACATCCCCGCGTCAGCTAATCTAGTACACCGTTGTTTACTGATTTATCTACCTGCCAGAATACCGCCCCACCGGTATCAACAAGCCGGAGTGAATACTGCAATCCTGGCAGCGAGTAAAGGCCAAAATTAATGTAATTGGTATTAACTATGTCTGTCATGATCTCATCCGGATTCGAGCCTGTCTGCTGCTCCAGAAGCTCTTTGGGCACAAAAATGGAATCCCGCAATGTGCTGGGGCACAATAACGTGAAATCCATAGTACTGAACGGAGACGAAGTTGTACCAGGTGATGTTACGACCGGAACGAAAAATGTTTTTGGGCCCGGACTTGACGGTTTTCAGCGGCGTGACAAAGCGCACGCAGTCGGCAGACGCCTCTGTACCACTGCCCCAGCGGCTGGCAAGCCCCAGAATAGACTGAAAATCAACCAAGCGGGAATGGACGCTGACTTCTATTTCTGCAGGGAGATATTTCTGTTTTATCTGACTGAGCTGGTAGAGGGTTAGTGCCGGTATATTGTGAATTATCAGCAGGTTCAGTCCGATAATGCTGGCTTCAGCCATCAGGACCGCACCCAGCTGATGTGCACATCCTGCGCCCGCACTCATTGACATGTATAAATTCCCGTGTCAATCCTGTTCTGGCGTTTATTTCAGGCAATAAATGGAGGAGGCATCTCTCTGACCCGACTGTTGAAACGAAGTAATGACGGAGGATCCTCCAGTTTTTCCAGACTACTAACGGTAAGGGAAGGATGTTCACCGCTATTGCAGACATGGACCTTCGCACTCCCTTCTAAACTGGAAGCGACTGCTTTCTGAGTATCATCCAGCTGAACGGCCAGCTATTGCACATCTTTATTTCCATTGGCGGGATGTCCCAGCGCACGACAGACGGGAATACGCAGGGCGTGCCACTTTAGACCCTGCAACAGCTTCTGGCGGGTTTCTCCCCAGCGCTCGTTGTTTTCGAACCAGATGTCCTGGCGGCACAGTGCATCCTGATGACGCTCTAGCAGACACAGTGAATAACTGGCACGTTGTATCCGGCCTTCTGCATCGTATACGAGTCGTTTCCAGGGGCCGGTGATGATATGTTCAGGCGCATCATCAAGGATGAGCTTTTCAAGCCATTCAGTTCGTTCAGTTAATGAGTCGCGACCAGCGTATGTTCTTCTGATGTCGCAGCGCAAAAATGCAGGTCCCGCAATACCGCCGAAAGAAAATGCTTAACCTGGCCATACTGCTCTACCATTTCGTCATGCAAATTATTGTCCTGAGCGTGAGCAAGCTCATCAATCTTGCTGACGCATTCTGCCACTCTGTCCTTCGGTACACAGTTGATGATGGCCCGCCTCGGGTCCGGATCATGTGCATTATCATCCAGCAACAGCAAACATGCCCGCGCCAGTAACAGAGCTGCCCGATTAAGATCTTTCCACGTCCTGAGCCGTTTTTTCTGCCCGGTATTCTTCGCCTCGCGGATAATGTATCTGAATTAATGGCAGAATTTAATTAGCCGTTAAAGTGTCAAACGATGGGTACTCAGATAAAAGACAACACTACTCTATTCGAAAGTAAGGTGTGAATTATGCTTCTTATTCTGAAGGCTAGGCTGATCTTTCAGCCCGGATCAGCCACGTGATATCGTCGACTTCTACAGTCGAATGGCATGTCTCATCATCAGATAGCGCTAATAATATATGATATAATTCATGTTCTAAGTCAATCAGGCCAAAGAGAGTATGGCACTCAAAACTATATATGAAGCGGCAGGAGGCAGGTACCACTAATTCTTCGAGCTGGCTAAGAGATGTATTATTTATAATTTTTTCACCATGTGCGGATGACTGCAGCAAATATTCGATCAGAAATCTGGTCGAAGGATTTTTACTGCACACGACACTTAAGTAGATGTCGCACGGCTCAGCAGGTCAGATATACCGAAAATGCGGGATGGGGCTGTCCCGTTCCCATGTGTGCGATTGGATTATCGCAAACATCGATTTGTACATTTTGTGCGTCTATTAACACGACATCATTAATTTTTCTCGTGTTGCCTTCTGTGCAATTGCGCACCCATCTTGTAGAGGGGGCATCGTGTGAGGACATCATTACGCCTTCAACCCATGTTCGGGGACTTGTCCCCAGGCACTGACTAATGTCAAAGCTGCGTCAGTGAACTCAGGATCGGCACGCAGGCTGGCCATGGCATCAAGGTCGTTTTGAGTGAGTAGCCCAAATTTCAGCAGCGCTGGTCCAGCCTTTGCGGTGGTTGCAGCCCAAAAAGTATCAGCTGGACTGTTGTCGCCGATATAGCCTTCGAGGGTTCGATTCTCTATTTGGCATAGACCCCTGTAACGTAATTGGATGGGAAGAGTATCGGCCCATAGCATATCGGAACCAATGGACCGCTCCAGGAGAGTGATTCCGGCTTGAGCGACCTTCCGGAATAACGGGCTCGTAGTTCTCAAACTCGGTTGTAGACTCACATCTTCTATCACCAGCCAACCGCCCGGGCGGACCCAACTGACGGCTCGAGTCAAAACATCTTCACGTTCGGTGAGGTGACACAGGAGCGCCCGAGCGTGCACCACGTCAAAGGAAGCAGCAGGAAAATCATCGGTCACAGCATTATGGGTTATTACCCGAATTCCGGGTATATCTATAAGGAATCGGGTGTCAATGTCGGTGGCGGTGACTGTAGCATCGGGATATCGCTTGGCCAGCCAGCCTGCCAGAGAGCCGGCACCAGCACCAAGATCAAGGATGCTAGACCTGGCCGGAAGATTCAACTGATCAAATACCGTTTTACTTAGCGGGTCAAAGGCATATTCCAGGGCGCGAAGCCGTGCTAATTGACTGGCGCACTGATCACCGAGATAACTTTGGGTATAGCAGGGTTCCCCTGCGGTGTCGTTGACGGTCACAATGTTACCTCTAGTCGATCGGGACAGCGATTGAGAAATCCGTGTTCTGTAGGCTGAAATCCCGGAGCCCAACGTATGTTTGGAAAGGCCTGTAACAACATACGGCAGGCAGTGGTAATCTCCATCTGTGCCAGCATTGCCCCCAGACAGAAATGACGTCCAGCACCGAAAGCAAAATGGCTTGTCGCTTGATTGGGGCGCATCATATTGAAACTGTCAGGATCGGGATATCTATATGGATCACGGTTGGCCGATCCGATTAGACATGCAATGGTCGCACCAGAAGGAAGTGTTCCTGACGGTAATTCTACTGATTCATTAGCTTCCCTGAGTATGAGTTGCAAAGGTGGATTACGCCTCAAAGTTTCGGTGAGCGCATTATCCATAAGGTCGGGATTAATCCCCACCGCATTTTTGACACCTGGCTCACACAACAGATTGACAATAAGATTAGCTAAAGCTCCGTGGCTGGTCTCGCTGCCCGCTGTCATCAAGATTGCACAGTAAGCCCGGATGAACGTCTCTGACAAAGCCTGATTATCAATCCGTGCAGCCAGGAGATGCGAGATCAAATCGTCTGTGGGTTGAGCACGACGGGCGTCGATATATGGCTGAATGAAGTCATAGAAACTATCCCGGTTGGATAATCCGCCAGTCAACAGTGCCGGATCCTGTCGATAGTTACCCAAATAGGAGAAGCCTATGGCACACCAGTTTTTTAGCTTTTCAACCTCCTGAGAGGTTGCAGCCGGGAGACCCAGTGCACGGGCCATCACGCGTACCGGCAACATTGAGGTAAAATCAGTAATGAGATCAACCTGAGTTCGACCATGCATCTTCGCCAGCAGGTCGATAGTAACTGACGTGATGGAGTCTTTGAGTAATTCCAGGGCTTTGCCGCGAAATGCCGGGCTAAGCAATGCTCTATGCTGAGCGTGTTCACAACCATCCATAGCGACAATAGTACGTCCCAGTAGTGGTCCAATCTGCCATGTATAATTGTTATTACTTATATTTGGGTGGGTCAAAGCAGCTTTAACATCCACGTATCGACTGATAAGCCACACATCTGAGGGCTCGTCGTATACGATTGGCATAGTGTTACGTAAACGCTCATATAAGGGATAAGGGTCAATTTCGAATTGTCGGGATTTCAGGGTGGGAGGAGTAAGCGTCAAATCCACCTGCCGAGTGGGCTGCACTGAAGAGTTTGTGTTCTGCAGGTGATAACGAGAAACGGTCCG
>Ga0265797_10005168_pt1 | contig 19275 bp, 28 predicted proteins | sample P2T30metagenome_FD_192433 | JGI IMG/M metagenome (GOLD analysis project Ga0265797, IMG submission 192433) | Plant litter microbial communities from East Loma Ridge, Irvine, California - P2 T30 | ecosystem: Environmental > Terrestrial > Plant litter > Unclassified | place: USA: California... | reverse complement strand
GTGAGGTGATGAAATTACCCAACCCAACCAAAAATATGATGGATGCCCCAACCAACATGGGTTTGGTAAACAAGAATTTCGATTGTCCGCTGAATCTCGCACCGAGTCCATGTCTTCTCCCACTTCCCCTTGTATATGGTATGCGCCGCTTGATCGGGATCAAAGATATCCCCCCTAGGACCAGAAATCCCAGTCCGAGACTAACCATTGTTGCCTTGTATCCGAATCTGCCCAACATTCCGCTGACAAGAGGTGGGAAAATAGCTCCACCAAGACCAGTCCCCGCAAACATTACCCCCGAGGCGAGACCACGACGGACGTAGAACCATTCGAAGAGAAGGGTAGAGCATGGGAGGTAGGTCGCTGTATCGTCAATTTTCGGTCAAAGAAAGAAGACAAGAAGATTCTGGTGAGTTCTTCTGGACTCACTTCCGAAAGCTGGGTAGAAGATTCCAATCGTCACTAGTAGATGCCATGGCTGACTGTCAGCTGCACACGGGCGACGTGGATCACAAGGAAGAACATGCAAGGGGAACAAGTGGAAAAAATGGACTTACCTCGGTAGCAAAAGCCGCACCGATAATCGACATTGACCCTATAAACAAACCAGCAATCTGTATCCACATTCTCCATTGTCCATACGCAGTGAACACACTACCATTAGCTCACTCTCTCTTTCGGTGTCCTCTGACTTACGGTCCCGATAGAGCAGCGACCATATACAGCAATCCCGTCTGCAGCGTAGATGCCAATGTGATCGTACTAGTCCCTCTCCCCGGAAACAACTCATCCGTCCAATAAGCATGTAATACACCAATTGAGAAAGGAATTCCCCAGATCAAAACTTCAATAGCAGTCGCTCCAATCAAGAACAACCAAGCTGCTTTACCGGTATCAGCCTGCGGTAGAGACGAAGCATTTTCGGGGGCAGTGAGGTCGATGTCGGGTTCAGGAGCGTTCGGCCGACTACTCAAGTTCTCGAGTGGGATGGAAGGCTGTGTCTGTCGACTTGTAGAGTGTTCAAGTGGGATATGAGGTGTGGATTGATTAGGAGTAGAAAATGGGTCGGTACCGTGTCCTCGTGAACTTGTTGTTCGAGTCGTATCGATAGCCTCGGCGTATGAGTCCACTCGATATACAGCTTGAGCTGTCGACATGATGATCGGGAGTGATGTATGGCGGATGAGTCGAGGATACTACTCAAATACCCTTAAGCATTGGTCGAAAACCCGCCAAGACGGACATCTCGCTCTCCTTTTCGACTCGCTAATACGTAAGTCATGCGGGGCCGCAAATTCGCGTGCTAGCCACGATCAAGTACGTGTATCTGGTGTACGATCCCACGCATCTCAATATGAGTCTATACTTGTGCATCTGGGCAGTGACTTGCAAATGACGCGAAGCAACACTTATGCTGAAGGTTTCGGGAACGTGGTATCGGAAGCTCTTATCTAACCTCCTTTGCATCACTATCTGAGTTTCACACGAATCCGCTTTAAGGTTCCTAGATACTCGGGCATTTATGTGCTTTGTGTCCGTTGTTCGATATGGACCGCATGGGACTGTCCTGATCACGCCATAATCGCTGTGGTCTGGCCCAGAACGGCTCCGATAGACCGGTACATCACTTCGAGCCTTGCGTCCGAATGATCACTAGTAAAGACCCTCTCGTAGTTGTCGACGCGTCCACATACGATAGCCTCCGTCACCCACCGCCCTCTCCACTGCCACATTGTACGGCTACGCGTACTCGTACTCGTGTTGCTGGAATCGTATCCTTAAAGGAAATGAAGATCCGCCCGAACATCTCATGTCGCTTAACTCGAAAACCCCGCAGGATCAATTTCGAATTTTGTTTGATTCTCTGTACCTGTTCCTGATCAAGATATCCGTGTCAAGGGCAAGAGCCAAGAATGAGGGCTTTTATTTATACATACCGCCAAGAACATCATTGTCGTCGCTTAGTGCCCCGGCACGTCGAAAGATCTGACGTCTCCATGTGCGACATCGGGAACGGAGGGAGTAAGCTAGGGAGATAGGGGAGTATGCAATTAGTGGGATCGGTGTGCCGGGTCCAGAAGAGAGGCTAGAAGGATCGTGTTATCCGTCCTCCAGGAGATGTCCAAGAGATAACGCCTTTTCCCCATTTTGACCTTTTTCGGGCTAGACAAGAGAAGAGATACGATATATAATAAGGTAATACCTTCTTGGCCATTGGCTTTGATCATCCCCTCACTATTACTTTACGATGTCGAATCTCCCACGATATGATGGGTCTACTCCCGAATCTAACGATTATGGACATATGATCGATAACAATGAGAAGAAAGATGCCAACTACATGCCTTCCGAGGGTGTATACGTCGGAGCGGACGGCGATGGGCCACGAGAAGAGGAGACTATTCGAGCATTGAAACCAAGGCAAATCTCCATGATTGCCATTGGTGGTGCCATCGGTACCGGTCTCGTTATTGCCAGTGGTCGATCTCTAGCTAGATCCGGTCCTGGTTCCCTATTCATCTCCTATGTAGTCATGGGTATCGTGTGAGTTCTGTTCCTTATCTCGACGTTGGGAAGTATATTGATCAAATAGCTGCTTCGCAGTCATGCTTGCTCTAGGTGAAATGTCTACTCGATTCCCATCCAAGAAAGGATTTGCAGGACACGCTACTCGATGTGTTGATCCCGCTTTCGGGTTCGCTACCGCCCTCGTCTACCTCTGCAAGTACCTCATCATCAGTCCTAATCAAATTGTCGCTGGCGCTTTGGTCATCAGATTCTGGAACACTAGTATCAACGGTGCCGCATGGGTCACTATCTTTGTCTCTGTACGCATCCTTTATACCAACTTGATCACGCTGATAAGCAGTTCGTCATCTTGATCAATTGCATGGGTATCAAGTGGTTTGGTGAGATCGAATTCTGGCTCTCTTTCATCAAGATCATCACCCTCACCGGTCTCATTATCCTTGGTCTCATTATCGATCTAGGAGGTGTACCAGGTCAGGAAAGGATCGGATTCAGGTACTGGACAGATGGACGTGCATTCAAGCCATACAAGGTTCTCGACAATGTCGGTCTAGGTCGATTCCTCGGTTTCGTTAATGCCCTCGTTCTCGCTCTATTCGCATACATGGGAACTGAACTCATCGGAGTTACAGTCGGTGAAGCCAAGAATCCTCGAAAGACTGTCCCTTCCGCCATCCGAAAGACTTTCTACCGAATCTTGTTCTTCTACATTATCGGTGTTTTGATCATTGGTATGGTTGTTGACTCCAACTCGACTCTACTCGCTCAGGCTTCCGCCAAGGGTACTGCTGGTGGAGCTTCCGCCTCTCCTTTCGTTGTCGCTATCCAGTCGGCCGGTATCAAGGTTCTCCCATCCATCATCAACGCGTGAGTCTATTTAGCCCATAAGTCAAAACTCTTCCTGACAATTAGCTGCATCTTGATCTTCACCATCTCGGCAGCCAACTCGGACCAGTATATCGCCACCCGAACACTCTACGGTATGGCCAAGGACGGAAACGCACCAAAGGTATGTATGACCATGTCCAGCTTCAAAGCGTATATTGATATCAGATCTTCACCAGGTGTACATCCCGGGGTGTCCCATACGTCGCATTCGCATTCACCGGATGTTTCATGGGTCTAGCCTACCTAGTCGCCTCGGGTAATGCTTTGGCCATCTTTGATTACTTCACATCATCCGTCACCGTCTTCGGATCTCTTACTTGGATTTCCATCCTCGCTTCTCACGTCGGTTTCATGCGTGGTATGAAGGCCCAGGGCCTATCAAGGGACACCCTTCCTTACAAGGCTGTATGTCGTTTTCATATTGGGGTTGAGGGTAGTGCTGATGCGTCAGCCATTCCAGCCATACTTGACTTACTTTGCCCTATTCTTCACTTGCGCCCTTACCTTCTTCAAGGGATTCGATTCATTCATGCCATTCGCGTACAAGACTTTCATCACACACTACATCGGTATTCCAGTCTACGTGTTCGGTTATCTCGGATACAAATGTATGTTCCCTCCTCCAATTTCTCTACAGTACAGGCACTGACCACTAGTGATCCGAAAGACCAAGGCAGTCAAGATGCACGAAATGGATCTTTCTACTGGCTCTCGAGAGTTCGCCGATTTGGACGGTGAAGATGAGGATGATGGGTACGCAGACATGAACTGGAAGCAGAAGGCTGTGTACAATCTCAAGAATTGGTGATTGTGATCGGAAGTGGATTTTATCTTGTTATGAGCTCGAAAGGGGAAGAGGGAAACGATCGTTCATACATATATTAAAATACTAAACAGATACGTATTCGCAAGACTGGGTGTATGCAGATCTCTTGGTCAAATTTGGGGTATTTTACGCATTGCATTACTCATGATGGTCGTTAAAGGTCTATAGACCGTCGTTACGTTATGTTACAAATACACTCAACAACGTTAATTCAGACAGGATCCACAAGTGTTGGCTGAAGCCGACGTCTTCAGTCCAGCCGAGTCTTGGCCCCTGCTCGACGCCCCCGTATGTGATGCACTATCCAGAACAAAGCTGCAGAAGCAACCATTACCAACCAAACTGACGCCCAAGGGAATGACCTAGGTGCTGTGGTCAGTAGTTGTTACACGATGAGATCAACTGTCGTACTGATCGGCTCGGACTGATTGGGGATACCTGAAGACATTAGAAGGGTCGTATTGACGTTTGAGAGATTGTAATCTTGGATAGTTGTCCCCCCAGATTAGTCGAGGGTATTCCGAAGCTGTTAATTCTGGATCCACATAGGCTGGGTCTATCATTAAGCACGGACAACGACAGATTTAGAGGTACGGGTGACATACAGATAGCCTCGACGGAGGTCAGATCCTGACTCATCCGTCCCACTAGTTCAACAAGATCAAGATCATCGTTTTTATCCAACTTCTTGGCATATATCTCCCAAACAACCTTGAGGTCTCGATGGGCGAATGCGGAGTTGGACTGTTTTGCAATCGCAGAATGTTCTCCGCCTAGGAATGGGGATAAGACGAACCAGTCGGTATGCGTCGATGGGTTTGTACGCGGGGCAAGTGATAGGAGATATTTCATGTGGTCATGGATCGATTCGCGGGCCAGTGCTTTTTTCGTCAGAAGTGACTGAAGATTAGCTACATTGCGACAGAAACCGACTTGCCTTAGCATAGAAATCGATGTGTTCTTGGAGATTGAGCGGTCCTCTTTCAGGTAGAAGTGTCCAGTTCCCGCCTGTATTGTGCATCGACTCAAGGTATGCTGCGAATGAGTGTAGTTACCTTAAATCTAGTCTCTCGAACTCACTGAACACTCTCTTCTCCTTTTGCAACTCGCCCACTCCCCACCGCTCCATAACCTCCTCAAACTCCGTCATCACGACCTCCAATTCTTCTTCGTCCCCCACTACTTGTCCGAGAACCTCAACTTTGGTCCCATACCCTCCGTTCCCATCTTCTTCAGGAGTCATGTGCCATGCCAACCCCATAGCAGATGGGGCAATTTCGCCATACTCCTGAAAAGCCATATACATGTTCGCGGCCCTTTCCACAGCTTCTTTCGTCGACGAGAGGGCTCGAGGGAGTAAAGTGAGTTCGTAATATATCACTGTACTCGGGGCGGGGTGCGTACGGAATACAAAGGAGTGGGCTATACCGAAAGATGATCCGCCACCTCGTATAGCCTTCGAATCAGCTGTACAGCTTTCGAGGGGCACTCACCCAATATAAATCCGGATGACGGTGTCTCGAGGTCATGACAGATCGCCCATCTGCCAAGACGACTTCTGCTGATAACATATTGTCCAGCAGTAATCCATGTGATCTTGATCTTAGCTCAAGCTTAGAAGTAAGAACGTACCGGGACATCAAGCCGAATCCGCCAGAGACCGCTTGACCTCCTACTCCAACGGTCGGACAGCTCCCACATGGGATCATCCTGCCTACTTTCTCCAACACGGAAGACATTTCTCCTAAAAGCGTTCCCGCACCAATCTGTACCGTCTGAGCTTGAAAGTTGTAGTTGACCCCTCGGAACGCTCGCATATCGATGACAAGTGACGGCTCAGCTGGTATTGGAGCATCGGGGGTGATAGGAGGGGGATATAATCTTGGATGAGTAGATGAGGACGCCTCGTCATCGATGTTGACCGCTCCGCCAGAGGAATATGCTCCGTAGGAATGCCCACCTGATCGGGGGACTGCCGGGACTTTATGGGCCTTGGCACATTGTATGGACGCTGCGATGCCCTCGGATGTCTGTGCTTCTAGTCAGCGTATTCCATGACTCTGATCAAAGTACCACCTACGATAGACTATAGCTAGCGGCCCAATGGAACCGGCCAAGCGTAGATTGTAAGGAAGTGTCGCTTGCAGCCATAGCTCCCCGCGAGTATCGGGACCAAGTACACTCGGGTGCCCTTCCGGGGTATGGGATGGCAGAGCGTGATTCAGACAGCTGATCAGGGACTTCCTGACGAGCTCTGTATCTGCCATGCTTTAGCGATACAAAGGTAATATATGGTTGATTAGAGTTGCAGAATGTGACATGATATGGTGATTACAGCCACGTGAATCCAGGCACAGATAAGAAAATGCTTGTTTGCATCAGTCCTCACTCCGTATCCTCCATCGTCATCTGATATGCCTACCTGCTTATCCACATAGCCTAGGATGATCAGAGGGGTGTGGAAGAAGCTCAGACGTATACGAGCACATACTCTGTTCTTACTGCTCATCATTTCGCTAGTCATATATTGCTTGCAATTACCGGACAGTCTAGCCGAGCATCCCGAACATACGACCGGTCATCACCAGGGTTTACTAGTCACTACGCCAACAAATCAGTCTTTTCCGCTCCATTACCTATCGCTCGACTCGATACATGGTAGACTGCACTCCACACCTGTTCCTGCCTTGCTGGGAAGTCGGCAGAGCGTTTCGCATCTCATCGGGCATCCTCGTCGTGACAATTTATTTTACGTTAATAATGAGATCACGCCAGGATCGATAAGTGCGGGAACGCTTAAAGGAACAAGGAACACAAGTGATGTCAATCTGGAGGTTCATGGGCAGATGCCTACCCAGGGGGACTTGCCGGCACATTCACTGGTTACTCGAGATGGACAGAATCTGATAGTCATCAATGTAAGACTTCGTCAAGCCTGGGCCACATACTCACTATCAGTATGGCTCTTCGACTGTCGCAATGTACAGCATAGAAGCTGGAGGTCAACTGCAACTCCGTCAAGAGCTGGAGCTACCCAGACCGACATGGCACGACGACACAGTAGCTCCCCATCCGCACCACATTGCCCAGCACCCTCGAGACTCGCGGACATTCTACATTCCCGACTTGGGCTACAACGTGATCTATGTTCTCAGGAAAACTCGGAACAAGGACAAGACGTTCCTGAGCGTCATTCAGACATTCGACACTAGGAGATATGGCGGTGGACCGCGGAATGGCGTTGTATCTCACGATGGTACGTCTTTTGGCGTTCTTCACTGAAGGGCCGCTAATGCTTGCAGGTAAGACATATTTCCTGTCGTTCCAGATATCATCAACAGTCATGGCTTTACCTCTCGATCGGCACAACCTTCTCCAAAACACGAATACTCACCCGATCTATACTCTCCCACCGCAGGTCATCGACTCCGATACACCAACATCAGACGGGCGGATAATTCACTTATCCTCCGACATCCTCTTACTCCAAGATCAACTCCTTGTCGCCAATAGACGCACAATCGGGCCATACTTGCCATTCACTCACCGCGATACGATAGGTATATTCAATGCTCGCAAATCTCGCCTGACTTCAGCTGGTCATATTCAGACTGGATGTTGGAAACCAAGGGAACTTTTGCTGGTGAAGCGGGATCGACATGATTTGGTAGCGGTGACCTGTAATGGTGAAGAGGGGGAAGGGGCGGGTGTAGTGCTCTTTGACCCCGCTAGTGGGTACAGAGAGGTAGGAAGGTGGGATAGTGGCATGTCAGTCTTTGGCATTGTAGGTGTAACGAAAGATATATAGAAAGGATGCTCTAGATCATACACGCCTGGCGTCGGGGAGAATGCCGACATGAACTTCGGCATGTTGCATAATGGAGGACATGAACGAGCTCTGACATCTCGAGCGATGCTTGGACGAGTCGACGCCATACAGTGACTTTGACTAGGTAATCACGCCTCTTGAGCAACTCCGAGTGAAACGGACTCTGAGCAAGTCGACTTTTTGACTTTGACTCGAACATAGATCCGGCGTCGGACAAACGTCTCAGGATTACCGGTGTTCGGGGGATCTGTAACCATTTGTCCCCTCTCTTACCCTTTGGTGGCTTGATACTACGGCCGATAGTTAATAATCCATCGACTCGAGAATGCAGTAGAAAGCACTAGACTACATGATGTCGGTGTGATTATCAATCATTATCGCTGATTAACCTTCTGTTGCCGTTGCCCGAATTGCCCGAATAGAAGAGTGTGTACTCTTCTTCGAGTCGACTCGACTTCCATGGCCGAATAACTCTATTCCATATACATACAGACATAGGATGGATATCACGCATCACCCATACGGATAGTTATTTGAGCAATGTCGTTTGTACGCCTGCTATCCTCGGCTAAAGCATCGCCTGGTCCCTCATCCCCATCAAGCACTCCTCAAGTTTACAAGCCTACGCTCTCACTGCACGTCCCTGGATATGGTGCCATATTGGCAACCCTGCAAGAGCCAAACGCGCTCGATACTTCGAGTGACCTAGAGCCGAGATATGACCTCGATATAAGAGGCGAGCTTGAAGTCAGGATGCCGTCTGGAAGTGGACGAATGAGATGTAAATCCATTCGAGTAGGATTAAGGTCAAGATTGAAGATTGCCGTCAAGGGCAAGAAGAAGGAAGAGCATGAGCTGTCTGATTGCAAAGTGGAGATTATCGGAGGAAGTAGTAAAGGAGTCTGGCTCGAGGAGGGATCTCAGCGGTAGGCCAATTCTTTACACACGAATCCATCTAATGGTAGATTTGAATTCACGTTGCTGTTACCGCCCAAACTCGCACCCCAGAATTGGGTTCCGGGAGCAAACATCTCCCATGATTTGTATGCTGAGCTGGAAGGTGTACCGGAGCCCACCACAACCTCGCCGTTCTTCCGTACACTCTCCCTTTCGTCCTTCGCCTCGGGCAAAACAACCACGTCAGCAGGATCATCTCGTCTACCCTCGCGATCACCGTCTCCGACCGGCAGCCCACCGTCAACGACGGCCGCCCTTGCTGGAATGGCGATCACTCGACAGGAAGGCACATACATCCCACATGCGCCAAGCTATGATGAATCGCAAGCCGTATATACTGGTAAATCACTGCAGTCGTCGGAGGAAGACAGCTGGATCGTTGGTACCCACGAAGCCCACCGGACTATCATGATTGTCTACAACCCCAACCCCACTGGTCAAGTCAGCTCGCTGGACGAGCAAGTTACTGGTTTCACAGAGGGAGTTGGAGTTTACAAATGGCGAATGTCTGCTGACGAAGTACGTCGTCTGGCCTCTTTCGTGTCAGGTCGTGCTGACTCGCAGTGGCACATTGCAGCATGGCCATTGTTCCGTTTTATTGTCCCAGACGCAGCACCGACGGTCACCCTCTTCGCATTCCGTTACTCTCTGGCTCAGACAGTCGTGATCACTTCCCCCAGTGACCCCAACAACCCTCACACCGTCACTACCAATTTCCCATTTGTGGAACGCGGCAAGATACCACCTAAAGAAGCAGGATATCCTGGTCCTGGACTGCCAGCTCTGTGGAGAGGGAAAGATGCTCGAGGCAGGGATGTCGGGGAGTTCAAGATAGAGGCAAAGGGCCAGATGCCCAAGGATGATGTATTGCGACCATCGACTATACCGGGCTGTCCACGGTCGTACGTCATCCTCGGATGTGTTGGAGGAGAAGTCGCTGACGAGCTCTAGGACCTGGACGCCGATTCATATCGCTCATACACTGGTTGCTGAGGTGTTCTTCTCAATTTGGGGCAAGACCGAGTTTGGTGAAGACATGTCGAGACCCGGTCCGGGGGGTCTGCAGGTCATGCGAATCAAACGCCCTATCGTCGTCCCTTCAGTATGTCACTCCCATCAGCAAATTAATAGATCTGACAGGTAGTGTGCCCTCATCCCCCAAATTCTGGATCTCCCAACGTACCGTCCATCAGCCCGTCTCCCGTGCGGAACGGCAGCAGACAAATGTAAGCTCTGTAGATCCAGACCACACGAGGTCCTATGCCAACAATGTCCACCCACTACGATTCCTCATCTACGTCACGATCTCGATCCCAAGCTTACAGGAAACAAATCTGGTGTTTGCCCATTATGTGCTGGGAAAAGCTTCGTGCCCGATGGAGATCCTGATTGGAAGACGTGCGCGTGTGGATTGGCGGTTGACAAGACTGAAGAGAGGATGAAAGCTTTCTTGCAAGAGATGGATACTGAGGGTGAAGCAGATAGGCGGCGGACGGGTACGGAACTGAAAGAGGAGGCGGAGAGAGGGAGGAGCTTTTCTCGGAGTTGAACTTGAGTAGTTTTGGTAGTAGTAGCAGTAACAAAGTTAGTAGTATTATAATCAGCATGGACTTTCTTGAGGCTACCTCGAACAAATACAGTACTATTATACCTCTGACTGGACTTGCCGGTCGAATGCCTTTGCTTTGCGGAAGTGTTCTCGGATATGTAGTTCTGGTACATGCATCGCTACCCGTGACGAGAGTGTGATTGCAGGACGTAACACTGGGTTGCCATGCATCCGACTTGCTTAACTTGCTTGGATCTTTCATCCACCCAGACTGGAGGACCAGCTAAACTACCGTACCGAGGCGACCATTAACGACTCTGTCACGGCGTTCTTTTGGTCTAAGCACATGCCTTGAGGTATGTAGCCTGATACTGATATCCTTTTGGATCGACTCGATGCCCATTCAGGAAGTCTGCTTGACTTGGGCCCCTTCAACAGGTTTCTCCCATTCCTCCATATCTCTTGCAAACATATAAGAGCTCGGGGCTGGTATACTCCCTACTGGGAATAGACCTATTTTGTCAACTCAGTCAAAACACTGGCTTACCAATCTTGACAAAGACAGGCGAATCGTCCGTCAACCCGTCCTCGTCTCTGATAGCCAAGCTTTCGTCTTCAGTGTATAATGGTCTTTGGCGTTAACGCTAGGAGGAAGAGAGATGGGATTAGGAATTGGACGTACGAGCCGCATGTCCCGCAGAAATAACGCCTGACCTCTTTCCCACTATTCCCGTTCTTTCCAAAATACTTTGGCTCTCCACTCAATTTCATCTGTCCTCTAGTAGCTTCAAAGATTGCCCCGTGACTGATATATCAGTTCATGGTCAAGGTTACAGGTAGCGAGGAACGGACGTGCTGCCAAATGCGTGTCTACAGTCTATACAGTCTAGGTCCTATCAGCTGGGACTGTATTTGGGGGGGAAAGGCGACATACGACAGATTGCAACTTTCAGGCCGGTGGAAATCGTCACTTTGATCTGGCCGCATAGACAGTTGCCTTCCATCATTGACATTGTGTTGAGAAGAAGGAAATAGTCGTAAACAGCTGGATAGTTGAGATTGTGCGTCATGGTTCGGCCCGGTCGAATGAATGCCGTAGACCAGTCATGTTCTGCAACGTTTGTACTAGGGCTGCAATTGCAATGAAGAGTGAAGCACATGCATGCATACTTCCAAGACACCGACTTCTCATACTGACAAGACTTGCTGAACTTGCTAAACTTTGGTTGCTGACTGAGACTGAGACACCCTACTGCCCCTGCTTGGTGTCCACACCTTCCATAGGAGAATTCCAAGATTCAAGGTTCTTGCAGAAGATCTCGGCAACTGGTTTCTGGGTCAAGTCCTCGGGCTTGAACAAACCTGGCATCAGCTCCCTGCGCCCATCAAGCGGATGAGGACTAACCAATTTTCACGAAAACAGGCTTGGGAGAGGAGATGGCAGTGTAGAGTGTACTAACCCGTCAGCCATTTATCTTTCGTCTGGAACCCGGCAATTCCGGGGATCAATGAGGAATGGTGACTCACCTTCCGCAGGCTCCACAGAAGTATCGCTTGGTATCTCCACCACTGTCTCCTTTTCCCTTGAAGTGTTTGGGTTCACCTTTGATAGTGAGCGTATCGGGGTCGGCCATGAAATTGTATGATGCCCTGATGGTCAGTCACCACCGTCATGTGTGTCTTCGCTCGCATATCACATGAGGAGAGATGGCACTTGAGACCAAGGAAAATGCTTACACTGCGCCGGAGGTCTTTCGGCAGTCGATACAATCTGTCCGTCAGCTCTTTCCCCAGTTATGGGGGACGGGATACTAACGGCAGATAGCAACGGGGAGATCCTTAGGTAGAGACATCTCTATCTCTCCGCAGAGGCATGATCCATGAATGTCGGACATTGTTTGGCAGGCTATTGGACTATGTACACGAGGCTATAGCGAAAGATATGTACACTTGATCCAGCAGTTGTCCAATGGTGATCGGTGCTGGAAACCACGCTGGCAAATGCCGGGATATCATAGCCGAGTCCCGAGCTAGACTGGGATTTTGAGCGGTATATATCATGCTCGGTCCACAACATGCCATATGAATACCGGTCAATGATAGCTTCGTTCGACATGCATGCTAAGTAGATCAATGACAAAACTCATCGCCGCTTCCATACCCCAAGAGCTTCGCCCCCAAGTGCCCCCGTAGTCCTTGTGCCCTTTTCGACCCTCTTGATCCAGATCAATTCCCATTGCCCATCAAGTAGTTCATGGTAATCACTTTCTCTCAATCCGAATGGTGGACCACCTTCTTTGATCGGACCATCTGGAGTTGTCGGCAGTGGGAACATTAATGTGATCAACCGGGTCTGTTCATACGACAAGGTGGTCATCTGTTTTGCCCAGTCTTTACGGAGTGTGGGGGGTAGTGCACATAGAAATCTATTTCATTCAGTATGAGTACCATTGGAGGTAGTGGGGAAACCAACATACGTGTAATCGAAAATCACATCGTAGGGCTGGTCGGGGGTATATGCGAAGAAATCCGTACAAATCACATTCCAAGACCCGTTGGTGGGTTGATCAGATTGCTCGCTCAACCACCTATCGTCAGCTTTCAGGCATCATTTCTCAATCGACTTTGACTTTGCTCACTTTTCAGCTGTCTTAGCTCCAGTAGGGGATATATCAAGTCCGTCCGCCTTCAATCCATGTTGCGCCAAAAGTAGTACATCGTATCCCTTTCTTTCAGCTTGCCCTTCTAATTGGACATACCATTCCACATCCCGGTACGACTGCTCGTCCATTGGTCGATATACCCAAAGTTTGACTCTCATTGGAGCTTAACAAGTTGACAAGTTCCGGATTGGCTGAACCTTGGTCCCATCCTGTTTTCCCTTGGGCCCTGGAAATCAGCGTCGTAGGAGATGCCCCGCCTGCCAGTCTTTGCTCTGTTGCCTTCTTTCAGGCATGTAGTGGTGAAGCTACTCACCAGCGTTCTTCCCATGGATTCGTTGGTGCAGTCATGATGTCAGTGAGCTCTTAGACTGTCTTTGTTCCTCTATTTATGCAGTGCGATGTGTAAAGTGCAGCCGAATGACCGTCGGTCATCGAGTTCGGCAAATGAGCGATACCGAGCCCGAGCCCGAGGCAGAAATCGATTCGACATTCTCTCATGCGATGCCCGATGAAGTCAATAATGCATTTGATATGGTACAACAAGATATATGAGATATGTAATGAGTGATGATAGTACCCAACCCGAAGAATTACTGAACACCCTCAAGATCCCCAACTACACTTTTGACCTTTGTCAGTACCTCCTCCCACTCCCTGTCCCGGTTCGATAACCACGTTATCCCACCTCCTGAGCCTATACTCATATCTGAGATCAGCATACCACCTCTTGGTCAGTAAGATCGACTTACGAGACCCCTCCACTATTATAGTCCGGATGACTACACTGAGATCTGTAGCTCCGTCAAGCGAGAAATACCCTAGGGCGCCTTTTATTAGTACCTTTAAAGCTTGAGATAGCGGGGTGCGTACCAGAGTATATACCCCTTCTACGGCGTCCTTCATATTCCTCTAATAGCTGGACTGTACGTAGCTTCGGAGCACCCGTCATTGACCCTACTCGTCAGTCCGGACTCCGACCCGAGCATGGGCACCGAAACTTACCAGGCGGGAAACACCTCTTGACTGCATCTACCGGTCCGACATTCTCAGCTAGCAAGCCAGTGACTGTCGTTACTAGATTATGGACCCCGTAACTTTCCAACGCGATCAATTTGGGTACTTTGACCGTTGAGGGTATACAGCATCCAAGCAGATCTGCTCTTATCAAATCAACAATCTGTCATTAGTCGTCATCACGTATTTCTGCCAATGACTCACCATGAGATTCTCTGCTCTTTCCTTTTTGTCGTTTCTCAGCCAATCTGCTCGCCGCGTATCCTCCTCTTTGCCAGCTTGAATGCATTCCTCATTCCCTTTGTTCAATCCTCTACATCCTGTGGTGCTTGTACACACACATTGACCAGGTTTCACTCTAGCCATGGTTCCCTTGATTGGCATCATCTCGACATTACGTTTCTCATCAATCTTCAGGAACCGCTCGGGCGAGGATGAGATGATAAACAGTCCTTCACCTCTCGGCGTGCTCAGAGTTGGAAAAGAGATGTAGGTGGAGTAATAAGCTGGATTCCGAGCTCGTAAACGGAGGTAGAGGGAGTATGTCTCGTCCTGCTTGTTGGGGGAAGAAGGGAGAGTTGCGTCGAATCGAGTAGTCAAGGTGAGCTCGTATGATTCACCTTGACGGATAGCTTCTCTGCATTTATCGATACTATCGCGGTGCTGGGCGCCAGTGATGATCGGGTGGAAAGACGGGAAAAACTCGGCCACTGGATGAGACGGTCCAGCATGAGGTCGTGAGAGTGTAGAGGTCACTTGGTCGGAGTACTGTTTATACTTGTCTGGAGTCATGGCGAAGCGGACCCCCTCCTTCTCGAGCCAAGCAAGTAGTTCACTTTCCTGCGAGATCGATCCAGATTCCCCGTCTTCCACAATACCCCTGACCGTCCATTCTCCCTCGTTACTCCTCTCCACAAAGTGATCGACCCATGACCAACAAGCATCCACATTCTCCTCTTCCGTCCAATCAGCAAAGCCGCACCCTCTTCTCGAAGAATGGCCAGCTAGACTCTCTTCTTTCATCTCGTACCCGAACCACCCGACCCATCCTCCCTGGAATCTAGAACTCTCGTTCTTCCTCGTCGTCTTGAGTCGGGAAGAGAGCTGTTGCTGACAGCGAGAAAATAGGTCCCAGAAGTTGACGATCGGAGAGGGGTAGTGAATCGGAGATTGAAAAGGTCGATGTAGGGTGATGGTACGGGATGAGAGGGAGTGGGTAATTGCGAATTTGGGTGAGGCTAGGGTGGTAGTTGTAGGGCGATTTGGCTGAAAATAAGCATTGAACCATAGGTACATAGTGGAGATGACTTACCGATTGCCCATCTAGCCATATCTGCCCAATACCCGTGTCCTCTTTCCTGACCAAACTTTCAAAGGCGTTTGAGGTGCTCCACTCCCTCCCGATCTCCCCAAGCGGCCGTTCCACGCATCTGTAATTCGTCCGCTGAAGCCGCTCGGTCAGTGTCAGATGATGCAGTGGAGGCGTACCAGGAGGACTAGGATAAGTCGATAGTGGAGTGTTACGACCATTGGTTGTAAAGCCCGATGCTGATACGCGATAAGCGCATGAGGAGACGATGTGCTCTTTCAAAGATGGGTAGGAAGCGGGGCGGGAGTGATGTTGGTGGACTTCGTATAGGAATGCCTGGAGTATACCAACACCGCGTGTCGAGGAGATGGACTACTTGTCAGTATCGGGGCGATTGGAGAAGAGCGATGACTTACCTCGGGATGATATTGTACACCCCAGATTGGATATTCCCGATGCCTCAGACCTTGAATTGTGGCCACTCCTTCCCCAGCTGACCATGCCGTCACTTCCAATTCATCAGGTAGAGCTGTCATCAGTCAGTCGGCCGAGAAGACGAGAGTAGCGTACTCTCCCGATCCACAACAAGACTGTTGTACACCACGACCTCATAAGATTCGCCTATAGGCTCACTCCAGGTAGGCGATGCAAATAGTCCAATGGCCGGCTGTACCGGGGCGACTTTGACGACCTGTCCATGAGTGATCTCTGGCGCATGTGCGATCTAAAAGATCAGCCCAAGTGCCGAATGATCAAGGAGTTCATTTACCTGTCCTCCAAATGCCACGCCGATAGCTTGATGCCCCAAGCAGACACCCAGAATCGGTATGACGAGGTAATGTGCTCTCAACAGATTTAGAGCAAATCCAATATCCTGTTTGGTCAACACCGCTCAGTCCCTTCTATATACACCTACCTCTTGCCTATCAGGTCGACCGGGACCAGGTGACAAGACGACACAGTCGATATGAGGGAGTACATTGCTTTGAAACTCATTCCTGAGAGTCAGATCTCCAAGTACTAGATGCTGAGAAACTGACCAGCTGAAGCAGTCCCACTTGATCACCACTACTTTCTCCAATACCTCTTTATTGCTATACAGCTGCGTGAAGAGTGTCAAGAGATTGTTGGTATCTGCTATCAGCTAGTGCAACAAGCGGCACGATCGGCGAGCACTCACAAGAATCATAATAGTCCAGGATGACTGTGCGAGGTAGTGATACTGGACTGTACCCCATCCTGGCCCTATGTATCGTTATATATGGTGTAGAGAATGGTTTATCTGTAGATCGCTGAAATTTCCGAAATGTTGATCTGTGATCCGATGATCCGCCCTCTAATCTCGGCTATCCCGGCGAAGGGATTTACTAATGTCATTAGGCTAGATTTCCTAATCAATTACTAATTAAAGCTGATCAAAGCTAATCCTTTACCTCTATCAATCAACTTCATCTCGCTCGGTACTCTTTGCATTGGTGTCAATGTCAGAGGATATGTCCACACAGACACTCTTCACACTCAAAGCAGCGCTCCGTAAAGCGACCTTGAAGACATTGAAGGCTATACCGGGAGCAGAGCTCGAGCAACAATGTCAGTAATCTACGGGTAATCGTACTCGGCTCATGCAGTAGATAGCTCAGGCTGTTACTCGACTATTACTTGATCAACCATATTATCAGAACGCAAAGAATGTCGCTTGCTACCTCTCAATGGCCAATGGTGAGTTGAGGACAAAGGGAATGGTACAAGATGTATTGGCTTCTGGTATGTGATAAGTCCGAGCTTGTCTGACAACAGGTAAAACGCTATATACACCCTACCTTCCACCTGCAGTAGCGTCATCTAGCAAAGCAGAGATGAAGATGCTTCGCCTCTATTCGAAAGAAGACCTTGCTGGATGTCCTCTCGACAAGTGGGGTATCCTAGATCCCGGGACCCATCGTCGAGAACCGGGCAAAGAGAACGAGGCTCGCGAGGACGGTTCGTTCCCCGTTTTCACATGTCTCTGTACTGATACACAGTCCTGGACGTTTCAGCCCCAGCATTAGACCTTATACTCCTACCGGGAGTCGCATTCGACCAGGAAAGCAATAGGGTTAGTGGAACCCCTAAACAGCGCTGACGACAGTTGGGAAGAGGGAAAGCATATTATGACAATTTCCTACATCTCTACACCTCCATCAGGCCTGCGCCTTTACTCGGTAGGTGTTCTGCATACACTCGCAGACTGAGCTAACCAGTAGTCGCCTTAGCGCTGTCACCGCAGATCTTGCCGCCTGATCAGAAGGTACCTATGACGGATACGGATTTCCAGCTTGACGGCGTTCTTTCGCCTTCAGGGATGATCTGGCGGCAAGGGGCCAGTGAGGGCACAGAGCGACATTAGGAAATTACATCCATAGGTACGCCTATGCATGACGAGCGCGACTGTCGCGCACTTGATACCATTGCCGTCAGCGCCTAGAACACTCTCAGCGGTATCGCCCGCGAGGGTGTATCATGCAGCATCGAAGGTCTCCTTATATACACTAGCGATACATTTACAAGCAATAACACCGAATATCACTTACTCGATGTATAGGTCGTGAAGCATCTTTTCGGACGACAGACAACGGGTCTCCTACGATATGACAAATCTCAACCCTCCGTCCGCCCACCGATTTCAGTCATTGTTCAAGCGAGCTACTCACCCTCCTTCTGATGCTCATCTCCTTTAGGAACAAGCAACGCAGCGCAACGCCTCCGCAAGCACATCCTCAGGAATGCTCCTCAATACTTCAAAATGGCTCATATACCCAGCGAACCGACAAAGTACAGTCCCTCGGGTCCTCTTTGTCTTGAAAAGTCTGTCTGTCGAGAGGTGATAGGCAGTCGAGTGCTTGTTCAAGTTTTGGCCAGGCGGATGCTTGGTTCCGGGCTGTCATTCAGTGCTGTGATCTCTTGGCTTATCCCATATCGATATAGTACTTACTTAATTTGACTGTTTGAGGCCCGAATTGAAGAGCAGCCATGTGTGATATTTGTAAGTAAGATTGTATGGGGCTGGGGTGACTTTGTCAAGGTATTTATACCGTACTTCGATTCAACAAAACCTCTGACACTCTATTGAAAGGGGCCTCGGTTCGGGATCCATCCATTGACAACATCAAACGTCTCACCACGACTCGCCCATACGCCTCCTTTCATTCCTCCCAATGACGAGTCGCAGACATAGCACGTTCGTGTGCTCATTGTTACCTCAGTGCAAGATAGTCCGATAGTGATGGACCTATGAGCATGCATGATCGACACATTTGGCATGAGCCGTTCCTTTGCCCTCTCAATCTTCGTCCTCCTCATCACTCTCATCATTCACCACAACCGGTAGACCTCTCTCCTGACCAGACTTCCAGTCCGATCCCTCATCTTGATCCACTTCGACATCCCCATCCCCACCAGCGGCTCTCTCCTCACTGTCCTCACCTTCTCCGACCTCGTCGCCCTCATTCCCTTCCCTCACTTCTAAAGCCTCTTCAATTTCCAATTGAGCTTTATCCAACATCTCCCTAACTTGCATAGCTACATCCACACTTTCATGACTGATTGGCCAAGTGACGAATGCCCTTACTACCGCTTCTGCTAATGCGAGTTCATCAGCTTGATCGGGTGTAAGTTGAGTATCGTAGATTTTGTGAAGTTCGAATTTCGATACGCAATCACTTGAAGTCAGCT